>Ga0075428_100002519_pt1 | contig 19910 bp, 13 predicted proteins | sample RhiMetdeltSRZDD2_FD_75291 | JGI IMG/M metagenome (GOLD analysis project Ga0075428, IMG submission 75291) | Populus rhizosphere microbial communities from Tennessee, USA - Rhizosphere MetaG P. deltoides SRZDD2 | ecosystem: Host-associated > Plants > Roots > Rhizosphere > Soil | place: USA... | reverse complement strand
CTCGATTGTTTCGGCCTCGAATGGCACGTGCCCCGTCAACGCGTGGTAAAGAGTGCCGCCAAGGCTGTACATGTCCGACAGAAAGTCTTCGCCTTCGCGTTTGATTTTTTCAGGCGCGACGTAATACGGCGTGCCCCACACGGTCGCTTCGTATTCGTTCTCCTCGGAATTGCGCGCAAGGCCGAAATCCACCAGCTTCGGTTCGCCGTCCTGGTTGTAGAGAATGTTTCCCGGCTTGATGTCTCGATGAAGCAGATTTTTCTTCAGCGCCGTCGCCAGCGCCGACGCGACGGCGATGCCCACATCCAAAACGTGCAACTCGGGGACAATCTTTTCGCGTTCGATGCGCCCGTCGAGACTGCCGTTGTCGGCCAATTCCATGACGAGATACGGCACGCCTTCGTATTCATCAAAGGTGTAAATGTGAATGATATTCGTGTGGTTGAGCGCGGCGCCGGCGCGCGCTTCGCGATAAAAGCTTTCCAAAACCTGCTCGTCATTCGCCATCTCGCGCTTCAGCAGCTTCACCGCCACGTCCCGCTCCAACGTCACATCGCGCGATCGATAAACCGTGCCCATGCCGCCGGAAGCGATCACTTCGCGCAACTCGAACTGCCGAATCCGAAACGGAACAATGACCGGATGCCCACACTTGCTGCATGCCACAGGCTCAAGCGGCGGCAACTCGGCGGAAATCCAGTTCTTGGCCTTGCAGCCCCCACAAATCGCCATGCGCAGCGGTGTGCTTCTTTGGGACGTTTCGGACACTGGCTCAAGATAGCAGGTGTTGGCCGGGGGACAAGTTGAAGAAGCCCGCCGGGCAACTTGGCTTTTCATTGGCCCCCAATCCGCCTAACTTGAAGCCAGTGACGCCGCGATCCCTCCTTCGACGCCGGAGTTTACAGGTGGCCCTGTACTTTGCCGTTTGGACCATCATCGGGCTGGCGTTCGCCGGGCAGTTGTACCTCACCCAGGCTGAGATCGGCCACCCGGTAGACTGGCGGTTTGCCCTCAGCCGAAACCTGATCGACTGGTACGTTTTCGCCGTGCTCGCTCTCCCCGTGATCTGGCTCGCGAACCGCATTCCCCTGGAACTCGGCGACTGGCGCCGCCGGCTCACTATCCACCTGGTCGCAAGCATCATTTTTTCGATTGTCTGGATGATGCTGCGGGCGTTGCTGGCGGCGGCGGTCGAATCCACAGCCGAACCAACGCCCGTCGGCTTTTGGACCGCCTTCACCTACGCGCTGGTGGCCACCTTCTTCTTCAACGTTCTCATTTATTGGGTGGTCGTAAGCGTCGCTCACACCATCCGCTTCTATCGCCGCGACCGCGAGCGTGAAGTGCGCACGGCAGAACTGGAGGCACGGCTGGCCCGAGCGCGCTTGCAGGCGCTGCAAATGCAACTCAACCCGCATTTCCTTTTTAACACGCTCCATGCGATCTCCTCGCTCATGCACACGGATGTCGAAGCCGCGGATCGCATGTTAATTCGGCTCAGCGACTTGTTGCGCTACGCCCTGGAAAGCACCGAAGAACACGAAGTGCCGCTCCATCGTGAGTTGGATTTTCTGGAACGCTACATTGAAATCGAGCAGACCCGCTTCGGAGACCGCCTTACCGTTGAAAAGAACATTGCGCCCGACACGCTCGATGCGCTGCTGCCCAACCTCCTCCTTCAGCCCATCATCGAAAATGCCATCCAGCACGGGATCGAGCCGCACGCGCGCCGCGGTCGCATCGTCTTGCAATCGGCTCGCGAAGGAAACGCGCTGAAGCTTGAAATTCGGGATAATGGGGATGGCTTGCCCAACGGACCCAGGCCGCAGGAAGGCGTGGGATTGTCGAACTCGCGCGCGCGCCTCCAACAGTTGTACGGTGACCAAAGCCAATTTCATCTTGCGAACGCGCCGGAGGGTGGCCTTGCGGTGACGGTTGTCGTCCCGTGGCGCACGGCGCAAAAGCGCGCTTGAAGCCTCTGGCCGAATCAGGATCATAGCTGCGTCTTGAAGATTCGAGCACTCATTGTTGACGACGAACCCCTGGCGCGCGAGCGCCTTGCCTCCCTCTTGGCGGGCGAAGCGGACGTCGAGGTCGTCGGTCAGTGCGCCAATGGCGTGGAGGCTCTCGCCGGTATTCAGGAGAAAACGCCCGATCTCGTTTTTTTGGATGTTCAAATGCCCGAACTCGATGGCTTCGGCGTGCTCGCGGCTCTCGAAGGTGAGCGCCGCCCAGCCGTTATCTTCGTCACCGCCCACGACCGCTTTGCACTCAAGGCTTTTGAGGTCCACGCCATCGACTATCTCCTCAAGCCGTTCGATCGCGAGCGATTCAAAAAAGCGCTCGACCGCGCGCGGGAACAACTCAAACGAACGGACAGCGGCGAGATGGAACAAAAAATGACTGCCTTGCTCGCCAGCCTCAAAACGGAACCGAAGCAACTCGATCGCATTCCGGTCAAAAGCAGCGGACGCGTGGTCCTCGTCAAAACCAGCGACATCGATTGGATCGAGGCAGCGGACAATTACGTCAACCTTCACGCCGGCAAGGAGGCGCATCTGCACCGCGAAACAATGACCGCCCTCGAGCAAAAACTGCCCGCGGCGAAGTTCCTGCGGATCAGCCGCTCTGTCATGGTGAATGTCGACCGCATCAAGGAACTCCAACCCATGTTCCACGGCGACTACACCGTTATTTTGCAAAACGGAACCAAGCTCACCGCAAGCCGCGGCTACCGCGACGCCCTCAACCAGTTGCTGGGCAAAATTGGGTAACACAAAGCGCCGGTGCCCTGGCGCCTTCTGACCCTCCCGCGAACCCAACCCTTTCCAACGGACCGCTGCGACTTTTCGTTTTCATTATCGCCGCTCGCTCGTACTCTTCGCGCCACGTGAGCCACGAGCTGCCCACTGTCACAATCATTGTCCCCGCCCGACCCGGCGAGAGCCGCATTCTCGCACTGGAAGCCGTTCGCGCTCTCGACTATCCCCCCGAACGCCTCGACCTGATTCTCGCGCGCGGTAAGCAGCCCTCGGTTCAGCGCAACACCGCCATCAAGACAGCCCAGGGGGAGTTGATTTATTTTTTGGATGACGACGCCCGCCCGGCGCGCGGTGCATTGCGCCGCGCGGCCGAACATTTTGCGCGGCCCGACGTGCAAATGGTTGGCGGGCCGAATGTCTGCCCCACGGATGCTCCGTGGGTCGAGCGAGTGTTCGCAGTCGCCCTGAGCAGTTGGCTGGCTTTTGGCCCCAGCCGCGCCCGTTACGCGCCCGTGGGCCGTCTGCGCGAGAGCAGCGAAAAGGAATTGATCCTCTGCAATCTTATCGCGAGGCGCCAAACCCTTGTTGACCTTGGGGGATTTGACGAATCGCTCTACCCCAACGAAGAAAACGCTTTGATGGACGACATTCAAAAACGCGGCGGCAAGCTGCTCTACGATCCCGACATCATCGTCGAAAGAAGACCGCGTCCCACGCTCAAAGCATTCCTCAAAATGCTGCTGACTTACGGGCGCGGACGCGCCGAGCAATTCCGGCTGCATCCCACACCCGGTTCGGCGTTGAATTTCGCGCCGCCAATTTTTTGCGTTTATCTCGCTGCTTTTGTGGTCTTCGCTCTCGTTGCGCTGACGCGCGGTCAGCGCGATTGGCTGGCGGTCGCCTCAATTCCCCTGGCGCTCTACGTCGTTTGCGTACTGTTGCAGACGCTGGTTTCGGCAGCGCGCCACGGTCTGGGGCCGAGCTTCGCCGCCATGCCGCTCATCCTTGTCACGCACGCCTTTTACGGACTTGGATTTTGGCGCGGCCTCTTTACGCGCGTCGGCGACAAAACGACACGGCCACAGGTCGAGGTTGCTCTTGAACACGTAAGGTGGTGACGTGGCTGCGCGTAAACTCCCCCAGGCGCCGATCTGGAAAAAAGCTCTTGCCAGGTGCGCCGATCCTGAACGCGCGCGCGCGGCGCTTAATCAACTTATTCCAGCAAGCGCTGGTGATTGGCTCGCCAAAGCAAGCGCGGAACAGGCGCGACTCATCTGCGCGCTGCTCGCCGGGTCACAATGGGCCGGCGACATGCTCAAGAAACATCCCGAGTGGCTGCCGGAAATTCTCGACGAGAATCGCCTTGTTCACCCCCGGCGCAAAGAAGGTCTGCGACGCGAAGTCCAGCCTTGGCTCACTGAAGGCTTCGAACCGGCGCTCGCAAAATTGCGGCAATTCAAACAGAAGCAGATGGTCCGCATCGCCGCGCGCGACCTCGCCCGCCTCGCCAACGCGACGGAGATAACACAGGAAATCTCCAGCGTCGCGGACGTATGCCTCAACACCGTCCTGCGATTGTCCCTCGCGCAACTCGAATCGAAGTCCGGCCGGCCCTGCCACAAAAACGCGAATGACGAATGGACGCCCACCGAGTTCGTTGCTCTCGGACTCGGCAAGCTTGGCGGCGAGGAACTCAACTACAGTTCCGATGTTGATTTGATGTTCGTTTATTCTGAGGAGGGTTTTGTCTTTCGCGAGCCGCCCGCGAAAAATACTTCCACCGACCACGCGCTCTCAAGTCACCAATACTACAAGCGCCTCGTGCAGACCTTCGTCGCCGAAGTCACTCGCGCCACGCCCTACGGCATGCTCCACCGCATCGACCTGCGCTTGCGGCCCGAAGGTGACGCCGGGCCGCTCGTGCGTTCGCTCGCCAGTTACGAGAACTACTACGCGCAGTGGGGACAAACCTGGGAACGCATGATGCTCATCAAGGCCCGCGGCGTCGCCGGTGACGAATCGCTCGCGGGAGAATTCCTCGAGACGATCCAGCCCTTTCGCTACGCTCGATCCCTGAGCGAAGGCGTCTTGCGCGAAATTGCTGCCATGAAAACGCGCACCGAAAACGAGATCGTCAAATCAGGCGAGATCGATCGCAATGTGAAGCTGGGCCGCGGCGGCATTCGCGAGATCGAATTCGTCGCCCAGACTCTCCAGTTGCTCCACGCCGGGCGCGTCCCGTTTTTGCAGGGCCCGCAGACCCTGCCGGCGCTGCAGAAGCTCGTGCAGTATCACTTCATGGATCAGGCCGAAGCGGCCGCGCTTGAGAAGGCCTATCTCTTCCTGCGCGATGTCGAGCACCGGCTCCAAATGGAGAACAACCTTCAGACGCATACGATCCCGGTAGAATTGAAAGCGCGCGAACGCCTCGCCCGCCTCATGGGTTTCAAGTCGGCGCGCGCGTTCGAGTACACCCGCGCTGGGCACGCGCGCAATGTTCGTGCGTCCTACGAACGTCTGCTCAAGCCCGCCGTGGCCGAAAAGACGGATGGCGCTTCCTTTCCGCGCCAGTTCGCTGGCCGCGAATCCGACTGGAAACATTTCCTGGCGCAGCACGATTTCAAAGATGTCGAACGCTCTTTTCGCTTGCTCAACGAATTCGTCAATGGCCCCGGCTACGGCCATGTCTCACCGCGCACCGGCGAGCTCGCCTTCGAATTGCTCGCGAAACTTTTTGATCTCTGTCCAAACCCCGCGCGCGGTCGCACTCCCTCGCGCCAAAACGTCCTCTCCGATCCCGACCGCGTCGTCGCTCGCCTCGACAGCTTCATCAGCGCCTACGGCACCCGCTCGATGCTCTTCGAAATGTGGGCGGCTAACCCAAAGCTCTTTGAACTCATGGTTTGGCTGTTCGATCGCTCCGAGTTTCTCGCCGAACGCGCCATTCGCACTCCCGACTTGATCGAAGATTTGATGCTCAGCGGCCGTCTGCGTCGCCGTAAAAATGCGCAGGAGACTCTGACCGAACTACGCCATGGCAGCCGCGATGCCGACCAGAAGCTCTGGCTGCGCAAGTATTACCAGGCCGAGTTGATGCGCATTGGCCTGCGCGAGATTATCGGCCTCGCCGATCTCGAACAGCACGAGGAGGAACTGAGCGCGTTGGCCGAAGCCTGCCTTCAATACGCCCTCGAGGTCGTGATGCGAAAGCGCCGTCAAAAGAATCCGCCGCTCGTGATCGTCGGCCTCGGCAAACTCGGCGGGCGCGAATTGAATTACGGTTCCGACCTCGATATCACCTTCGTTGCCCCAGGCAACGCGCGCGACCTCCCAAAATTGCAACAGGTTGCCGTCGACATCATCGATCTGCTCACCGCCTCGACGGAACTCGGCAGCGCCTTCCAAATCGACGCCCGCCTTCGCCCCGACGGCGAAAAAGGTCTACTCGTCAACACCTTCAAAGCCTACGAAGATTACTATCGCCACCGCGCCCAGCTGTGGGAACTCCAGGCTCTCTCCCGCGCCCGCGCCATCGCCGGCAACATGCCGCTCGGCCACGAATTCGAGCACTTCGTCTCCCGCCTAACCAATTTCAAATCGAAATCAAATCCCGCCTGGAAAACCGAAATCGCCAAAATGCGTCTGCGCATCGAGAAAGAACGCACGCCCAGGGGACAGGACGCCCTCGCGATCAAAACCGGTGCAGGCGGCCTAATCGACGCCGAGTTTATCGCGCAAACCCTCTGCCTGGAACATGGCTGGCGCGAGCCCAACACCTTGCGCGCCCTCGAACGCGCCCGGAAAGAGGGCGCTTTGCCCGAGCGTGATGCGAAGACGCTCATCGAAAATTACCGCTCGTTGCGCCGCGTCGAAGCGATTCTGCGTCGCTGGAGTTATGAAGGCGAAACCCTCCTGCCGACCGAACCCGCGCCATTCTACCGCGTCTCAGTCCGCTGCGGTTTTGATTCTCCCGAAGCCTTCCGCGACGCCCTCGCCACCTCGCGCCAAAAAATCCGCGCCGTATACAACAAGGTCTTCGCGCAGCAGAGGTAACGTATGCCCCTCAGATAGGCACAATGGCTAGAAGTTAAACGCTGGCCGCACGGCACACAGAAACTGCGTGTGAAGACTTACTCTCCTGGCCTTGCGCGCCAAACTAGGAGGTCAGCTTAAAATAATCTTTGGCCACGCTTAAGGCCGCCTTCTGATACTGGGCAGGTTTGGCGGTGAGCAACGCCGACTTGTATGCAGTGGAAGCCGAGCGGCTGAGGATATGACGCGCAATCGGACTTAAACGCTGAAACTTGACCTTCTGCAAGCTGCTTGCGGAAAGTTTCAGGTTTTTCACACCAATGAATTGGTTCATCGTTTAGTCCTCTGCAATAAAGCTCAAACGAACTCTCGGTTGTTCTGCTAACGCGATCGCAAATACTTTCACTTCCAGCACTAGCGACAGTGCGATTCCAGACAATATCTCATCGGAGAATTGGTAGTCAAGACCGTCAATATTTAGAACCCCCAAAGTCAGGTCACTCGCCGGGTCCTTCAGCGGTAAGCTGACGATCCACGCGAGATCTTTGTGCACCTTTTTCTTTAGTTCATCCGTCAATTGGAATGTGGATTCCCACTCGCCCTTTCCCCTGGCGAGTTTTCTTGAAATCCGCTGCTGGCCGGTTTCGAAGGCAAGCCCCGCAGCCCCTTGACCAGTGCCGAAACGAATCTCCCATTCAGGCGCATGGTTCATCTGTTTCCGAAAGTCCTCAGGCATGAATAGCAAATAAGCCCGCCCCCCGCTGGGTGCTCGGTAGTCGGGTAAAAACACATTCGCCCGCACCTGCCGATTGGCAAGCTTCGGTTCGTGGGCTTTCAACAGCCTATAAGCCTGCATACGGATCGTCTCAAGCAATTCGGCCAGATCCTCGGCAGCCTTTATTGTTAACGGGAGTTTCGCCACCGTCCTGCTCCAGACCCTTGCGCTGCCAACCTGCGTTTGCGCAGATGTTGGTTGAGGCGTCTGACTACGCTGGGATCGGGTGCGATTCGCCGAAGTCTTCTGACCCAGCCGTGAACTGCCATTTTGTGACCCGTTCATGAGCCGGAGCGGAAACGTTGCGTAACCACAGTTTTCGTCCACACCCGCCGCGTTAAGGTCTCGAATCCACTTGGACTTTTGCCAAAGACGATAGTGCACGCGCGTTTCTCCAGCGGCGGTGTCAAGTTCGATCAACTGAAAGCTGTTCGCGTACTGACTTTCGGCGTAAATGGAACCGGCGGCCAATTCCAAAAATCCGGAATGGAACGCCGAATGGGCTATACTTTTTGGGGAGTGGAGGTGTCCTCTGAACATGATCGAATAATTCTCTTCCATCTGAAGCGCCGCTTCCTGTTCATCGAAAAGATAACTCAGCGGATGATGGATTAGCGCTACGCGGAGGTCTACCCCATCCAAAACACTCAAAACTTCATTGAGTTGAAACCGGCTGATAAGCAGTCGTCCTTTGTCATTCGAGTCGTCTCCCAGGCTGATCAGAGAAGACGACAATCCTGCGATACCTAACTTGCAGTTTCCGAACCGGCTTACCTGAGCCCACCACAGCGCCTTGTTTCGGGCCATGGCACCGCAATACTTGCCGGCAAATCGCAAGTACTCCTTATGCCGGCGGAACAGGCTCGGAGCATCCTTGCTTTGCAACATATTGCCGATCTTGATCTGGTCCGCTTTCCGGAGCGCTTCCACCATCGGTTCCACCAACGCTGTCACCTCCGTCCGATTAATGTCATGATTGCCGGGTACGATCAGAAGATTCCTTCGATCAAACCGCGGAAACGCCCGGAGTAAGCTTGTATCGATCCAGTTCTCGGCTAATTTGTATTCCTCCCGGCGACCCGAAAAAGCGATGTCTCCAGTCAACGCAATCAAATGCGGCCTCAAGCCCTGCTGCTCGATCTCCTCCAGCGCAGAGTGCAGCTCTTTCAAAAGTGGAATTGCGTCCCAGTGTGTTGTTGTTCTGAAATGAATATCGGACAGGTGCAAAATGCGAATTGGATTTCCCATTTGTCGACCATTTTGACCCGGGGGGCTCTGGCCCGAATCGTAGCGAGGTCAAGCCAAGCTGCTTGGCCCGAATGCGTAAGTCAACAACTCTGACATCTTTGCGCGCAACACCTCAGGTCCGCTGCAAAAGCTGTAAACGTCCATACTTGGCCCGAATTCATTCATGACCTGCCGACACGCTCCACAAGGGGCCGAAGGGTGCGGCGTCGCCGTAAAAATGGCTAGAGCGACAATGCTGCGGGCACCACCCGCTACCGCTTGAAAAACAGCATTACGCTCAGCACATATCGTCAGACCGTACGACGCGTTTTCCACATTACATCCCGAGAAGATCTGCCCCTCATTCGTTACAAGGGCCGCACCGACGGCGAATTGGCTGTAGGGACAATAGGCTGCCTTGCTCGCCGCCACCGCCTTGGTTAGCAGTTCGTTCAGCATCGCGTCAGAAACGACGGCGCGGTGGACGGTCTGTTGCATTCGCGGCTTCAAGGTACCATGCGAGGCAACCAGCACAATTCTATTCTCAATTTCGCGCCCTGACTCTTCAGACCCCAAAAGCGCCCGCTTTCCCGCGAATTCTGCTCGGACTCCTAACTGAAAACGTTCTGTGATTTGTAACCGCCTCGTTGCCGTGCTGCCTCAAACAGGAACGCTGCCGCCGCGCTCCCCACATTCAACGAATCCACTTCCGACGCCATCGGGATTGACACCGGTTCATCGCACGCCTTGAGCACAGTTTCGCTGACGCCGAATCCTTCACTGCCGAATACGACGCAACAATCGCGAGTCAGGTCGGTGTCGAAAATCGTCCGCTTGTTTGTGTGCGGATGCGCCGCGATGGACCGAACGCCGGCGGCACGCAACGCTCCGATCGCTTCAGCGAGGTTTTCCAGTTCAACCACGGGCAATTTGAAAATCGTCCCCATCGAACTTCGCACCGCTCGCCGCAGATAAGGACTGCTTGACGTTTCGCCTACCAGCAGTGCCTGCACACCAAATCCAACGCAATTCCGCACGACTACCCCGAGATTCTCCGCGCTCGTCAACGAATCCACCGCCACAAAGAGCCGTGGCGTCGCAGTGTTCTTAATCACGCTTGCCAATGTCCGTGCCTCGGGCACACGCCCAATCCCGAGCACGCCCTGATACATCGAAAAACCAGTCAGTTCTTCGAGCAACTCCTTCTCCGCGGTATAAGCGACAATGTCTTCCTTCGCGCGGCGCTCGAGCAGTGGTCGAAAGTTTTCCAGCCACTCCGGCGGCAGCAGCAGCGACACAACAGGCAAATCGCTTTCGAGCAACCGCTGCACGACCTTGTCGCCCTCAGCGACAAAGATTCGCTCCCGCCGGTGCTCCAACTGTCGCCGCATCGTCCGATACGGCGCCAACTCCGGCGTATCAAACGAACGGACCGGTTCGACTCGCAGCGCCATCGCTAATCATCCACTTGCGACAGTTCCTTCGCGTAGGCAAAGAGAGCAGGCGCACCGCCCGTGTGCCAAAACAGAACGGTTTCGCTGCTCTTGAAAACTCCCTTGCGAATTAAATCCAACAACGCTCCGAAGGCGCGCCCTGCATACACGGGATCGAGCACGATGCCTTCACAGCGCGCCATCAAAGCAATCGCCTTGCGCTCCAACGCGCCTACCACGCCATAACCCTCACCCATGTAACCGTAAACGACGTTGATGTCGGTTTTGGTCAGCCGCACGTCGGATCCGATATAGGCCGCGCAGTCCCCGGCAATCTGCGCGACTTCGGCTTCGTAATCCAGATGCTCGGGCTCGTTCTTGTCGATGGACAGGCCGTGCAGTTTTCCTTTGAAACCGGTGATCCTGGCTCCCAATTCGATACCGGCCTGCGTCCCTCCGGAGCTGGTGCCGAAGAGGATGTGATCGACACGTTGTCCACTCACGCGCAATTGCTCCATCAACTCGATCATCGCCAGCACATAGCCCGTGGCGCCGACGCCGTTCGATCCGCCAACGCAGATCTCATAAGGCTTGCGGCCCTTCGCGCGCAGTTGCTCGGAGATCTCACGCAATTTCGTCGCGCGTTGCGCACGGTCGATCCAGTGTTGCCGCGCGCTGAAAAGATGATTGAGCAGAAGGTTTCCGTTGGGCACTTCCGGTCGTGTGCCGTTCAAAATCAACTCGCACTGCAGTCCGGCCTTCGCGGCGGCCGCGGCCGTCTGGCGGCAATGATTCGACTGTGCCGCGCCGACAGTCACGAGTGTGTCGGCCCCGCGCGCGAGAGCATCGCCCACGAGGAATTCCAACTTGCGCGTCTTGTTGCCGCCCAGCGCGAGGCCGGTTTGGTCGTCGCGCTTGATGAGCAGTTCCGGCCCGCCCAGTTCGCGCGAAAGCCGCGAAAGCTTTTCGATCGGTGTGGGTAGGTGCGCCAGAGGAAAGCGCGGCAGTTTCTCAATGTGCATTATGGCAAAACAATTCGATAGAATCTCGCAACAGGATTTATCGCATCATCGATCAATGTCGTCATCTCGCTTTGCGGCGTGAACGTCCGGAAATCGCTCCATCCTCCGAGTGCCGTCGCGCGTTGCAACCGATAGCTTTGGCCAGGATACGCCTGCACCGTCAATTCAACCCCACTTGCGAGTCTACGCGCCCGCAGCGCCGGCTCGATCTGCGCCGAACGAATCAGCCCTTCATTCCAGCGCATCAGCCAAAATGCGCCGTTCGCATAGGATACTTTTGCCCAGTCAACTCGCGCACGCGTGCGGTGAACCACCCAATTCTGGCCGTTCGTCGACGTTGCGATCTTCCCTTCATACCCCGTCGAAGCGACGAAAGTCCCTGCTCCAAACGTGATGCCTCCCAAAGTGTTGCCGTCGGAAAGAGGGTGCGCCGTCCACTCAAGGCCGTTGGACGAGACATACGTCTGGCCGGAGGCCGCCGCCACGAACCAGCCATTTTGGTATACGACGGAATTAAACCCGCCGTTGTGCAGCCTGCGCCAATCAACAGCATTTGACGAAACAAGGAGGCCTTCGCCGCTGGCAATCACATAACTGCCCCCCCCAAAGGCAATGCCATTTACATAATTTAACGTGGGAGATGAGATTCGCCTGTACCCAAGAGCATTGGTATAAAGGACCACGCTGAGATAACCAGCGGCCACGAAGCGCTCGCCATCGTGAACGATAGTGCTGGGATATCCATCCGTTCCTATATGACTCCAATCCGTCCCGTTCGACGATGCGAGCAGTGCGCCACCCTGATCTGCGATAACAAACGTTCCATTTGCCCAGATAACGTCGCTGAATTGCTCACCTTGGATGGACTCCAGCTTCATCCACGCCTCGCCATCGAAAGAAGTCCAAATGCGGTCCTGAGTGATCATCACGTAGCGGCCATTGCCGTAGACCAGGTCGCGCACGGCTTGACTGCCTCGCTCAAAAAGGTGGGTCCAGTTCTGGCCGTCGGGGGAGAACGCGATTGTTCCGCCGTTGCCCACGGCGACGTAAGTCCCGTTTCCGTACGCGCCGGACGTCAGAGGCAGGTAACCCGCGCTTACCTGGCTCCAGTTCGTTCCGTCGGGCGAACGCTGAATCTCATTTCCCAAAGCATAAAAAAGTCCATTCAGAAATCCGATCTGACCGAATTGGTCAACTTCGTTTTCATCCCAGAAGTTTGTTCCGTCTTGCGTCAGAAACGCACCCGCTCCGCCGCTGAAAACGAATACGCCATTGCCGTACGCGACGCCGTAAAACGTGTAGTATCCATCCAGTGGGATCACGGCCCAGTCGCTCAGGTTTGTGCTCACGAGGATGCCGCCGTACGTAGAACTGGCGGGCATGAGATACCGCCCGTTTCCAGCGGCCAGACCGACGCCCTCGCGTGGTGGCGTTCCATGGTCGATCCATGTTGCCCCGTTTGCTGAGGAGAGCACCCTTGAGCCGTAGATGACGAATCGATCGTTAACGAACTTTACTCCCCTCACGAAGGGTGCAAGGTGGGCTTGCGCCCATGTTAAGCCGTCGGTGGAGCGATAAACGGGACCGTCTCTCGTCAGTGCCACGAACGTGCCATTGCCAAAACTGACGCCAATCAGGTTCAGGTTGTTGAGGTTCGTAGAACTCCAATCGATCCCGTTGGTGGAGATAAGAAGCGTGCCGAAATCACCCACGGCCACAAATCGCCCGTTGCCAAAAGCAACTTCGTGCAGATCATTCCCTTGCGGCCGAGGTTGCACCCAGCGCCATTCGTCAAACCTGGTCGGTGGAATGACGCTGACCGAAAACGTGTTCGTATCAAAGCCGTACGGACTGCGTGCAGTAACTGTATAGCTGCCGGCGTCAGCCGCGCTCACGGGATCAATCACCAGCATTGAATTCGTCTGGGACAGGAGCACCCCGTTTCTGCGCCACTCAAACGTAAAAGGCCCCGTTCCATCCACCCGCGGGAATATCGACAGCGCATCGCCGGCAACCAGGGCGCGATTTGTTTCGAAGGCCGAGGAATGCCACGAAAGCCGCGGTGGAATGTGGACGGTGAGACGCGCTTCGGGCGTGACAACGAAACCGTGCGTATTGCTCACGATGACCGAGTAATGCTGCGCCTCGGACCAATTAATGTTCGTGAATTGAAGCACCGCGCTTGTTGCGCCCGGGATTGCCACGCCTTGCCGGCGCCATTGGAACGTGTGAGGCCCATTGCCTGCCTCGACTGAAAACACCGCGCTGTTCGTTCCGAAGACGACCTCCAGATCCTGCGGCGGCGAAATAATTGTCGGCAGCGCGGACGACGCCGTCGGGTTGAACTTGAGCGTGTAAAGATGCGTGACCGAGACCGGATTAGTCCGTCCGGCGGCCGCCACATAGATTCCGCCGTTATTATCTCCGACCATCCAGGGTACATATACGCCATCAATGTGATGCGCTCCTCGCCACACCTCGACGCCATTGTCATCATAATGAACGACTGCCGCGCGCTCCCCGTTGCCAGAAAGGCCAACCGCTACAGAAATACCGGTATCGTTCGCCTCTATTCCCGCGGCCTCCCTCACATAACTGGATGGCTCCGCGAAGCGCGAAGCCCATTGTTCCCGCCCGTCCGCATCATACCTGGCGACTACGACGGTGGCGGCAACGATGCTACCGGAACCTTCGGTGCCGGTTACGTAGACCGAACCTTCCGAACCGACCGTGACGTGAGTCGGCTGAAATCTCAACGCAGTGCTCCACACTGGTTCTCCGTTAGCGCTGAGCTTGAATAACCCATAGGCATAGCGGCGCCTGCTCAGGGCAATGAGGCTACCCGACGAATCAAGCTTCGTTTCAAATACCAGTTCTTCTTCTTCGGGTTTCGCCGCCCAGACCAACTGGCCCGCGCTGCTGTACTTCAGGATCACGGCGCTGCCTCCCACGGGACCGCCGCCTCCAACCACGATCTCATTATTCGGCGTCGTCACCACCGAATATGCCGCGTCCGACAAGTACCTGTTCGTCCAGAGTATCACGCCCCTGGGCGAATACTTCAGAATCAGCGCCCTGGCTCCTGCAGTGCCCCAGGCTGTCACTGAGCGGCCGACGACGATCGTGTTGCTCAACCCATCCACAGCCAGCGCGTGAGGCCGGCTTTCCAAACTTTCACGAATTCGCCGTTCCCACAGCAAACTTCCCCCGGCAGAGTAACTCGCGACCACAAGATCGTTCGACATTCCTGTCCACGGGCCGGTCATGCGCACACCGCCCCCGGAATCGACGCCCGTAAGCGCGAGTGGCCAGAATTCAGCGACGCGCCCGACATTCGTGTTCCTTGCTGCCCAAAGCCGCTCGCCTGCGGGCGAATACTTGACAACAACTCCTCCCCCGCCGTAACCGCTCGTGTAAACACTCCCGTCGGGCCCGAGCAGGATGTTCTCCGCGAACTCAAAGGGATATGTTGCAACCCACTGTGGCGCTCCCTGGCCGGTTCCAGGCAGAAACAATCCGAAAACGCATATTGCAAGACACAACATGCGCCCATATTTCTGCGCTTGAGGGTGACCCATACCGATGTGCGTAACATCGGTAACACACGTACGGGGCTTGTGCAATCCGTTACGGCTCTTCTTCTTCTTTGGGGTCGGGATCGCCAGGATTTTTGAAGCGCGGGCCGTCCACGCCAGGCGGCGGTTGCTCCAGCGCGAAGAGATCGTTGTCATCCACGGCCTTCTTCTGGCGGAAAAGTTCACGTTTGAGTTTCTCCACTAGACCGGCATAGGCGGGGTGCCCGTACAGATTGTTGAGTTCGAACGGGTCGCTTTGAAGGTTGTAAAACTCCCATTGGTTCTTCTTCCAAAAATAAATCAGCTTGTGCGTTTCGGTCCGCACTCCGTAATGCGCCCGCGTGTTGTGATGCCCGGGATCGTGGTAATAGCGATAGTAAAAACTGTTGCGCCATGTAAACGGTTTTCGGCCGCGCAGCAGCGGCATGAGGCTCCGCCCTTGCATGTCGCTTGGAACCGGAGCGCCCGCCATTTCCAGGAACGTGGGTGCAAAATCAATGTTCAACGCCATCGCGTTCTGGACTGAATTCGAGTTAATCACCTCCGGCCAGCGAATGATGAATGGCATCTTCAGGGATTCCTCGTACATGAACCGCTTGTCGTACCAGCCGTGGTCTCCCAGGAAAAATCCCTGGTCGCTCGTGTAAATCACTACCGTGTTGGTCAGCGCCGATTGGTCGAGAAACTGTAAAAAACGGCCAACGTTATCGTCCACCGACGCGACACATCGCAGATAATCTTTAATGTATCTCTGGTATTTCCATCGCAGCAACGCGTCGCCGGTCAGTGTCTTCTTTTCGCCTTTGACTTCGATCGTCACTTCCATCGGCACGTTCGTGAGCCATTGCTGGCGATTCGTGCCCTTAAGCTCGGGCGGCGGCTGCAACTTCAAATCACGGTTGTTGAGGTGGCGCGCAATCGTCATCGTGGCTTCGCGCGCGGCGTCGGTACGCGTCCGGTAGTCGTCCCGCAGCGTCGGCGGCTCCGGGATATCGATGTCTTCAAACATCTTCGCGTGCTTCTCATCGGGCACCCATCCGCGATGTGGCGCTTTGTGATGGAGACAAAGAAAAAACGGTTTGTCCTTTGGCCGGTTCTTCACGAAGTCAATCGCGAAGTCCGTAATCAAGTCCGTCGCGTAACCGTTCGTGCGCCAACGGCCGGTGCGGTCCAGGAAAAATGGATCTTGGTATCGGCCCTGTCCAGGGAGGACCGTGTAGACATCGAAACCCGTCGGCTCGCTCCCCAGGTGCCACTTCCCAACCACACCCGTGTAATAGCCAGCCTGCTGCAGATATTTCGCCACGTGGGGCTGCGAACCATCAAACGTATTGAAGACGGGCGTCCCATTTTTGTGGCTGTACTTGCCGGTGAGGATCGCCGCGCGGCTTGGCGTGCAGATTGAGTTCTCGACAAAGCATCGATCGAATCGCATTCCCTCGTGCGCGAGTCGGTCGATGTTCGGCGTGACGTTGATCTTGCTTCCATACGCGCTGATCGCGTGCGCGGCATGATCATCGGTCATGATGAACACAATGTTTGGCCGTGGCGGCGGTGCAGCGGGCCGCACAATGGCGGGTTTCGTCGGCGCGTTTGTTAACGTGCCTCGCTGCGCGAACGCGCTCACGGCGGCGGCGAACACGACAACGCCAGCGGCCAATAATCTCAACTTTCCCTTCACGCCTTTCCCTTTGAGTTCAACAAGTCCTGCTTCGACGGTCTCGGCCGCTGCCGATTCGGCAACGGTTCGCCAGTCTCACGATCGAACTCATCCGCGTTGCGCAGCCCCGGCACGGGATCATTCGTTTCTTTCTGCCAGCGCGCGAGTTCCTCGCGAAGCCGCTTCAATGTCTCAGCGTGCGCGGGGTCACTGGCGAGATTGCGCAGTTCGTGCGGGTCGTTATCGCAGTCGTAGAGTTCCTCTTCCAGTTTGGGTTTGGTGAAGCACGTCATTTGCTCGGGCGTGAGCTTGCGCGCATCGCGCAGCTTGCGCATTTCCTGGAACGTTGGGCTGCGCACAGCGTCCGCGGGCGGCGTGTTGGGCAGGTTCGTATCGAAGTTGCGGATATACTTGAAGCGCTCGGTCCGCACCGCGCGTTTGTGCGCGTCGTAATCGTGCCAGTTGTGCTCGGCAAATGCATATTCCCGAATCTTCGCCGCAGGATCGTCGAACAGCTTCGCAAAGCTGTATCCCTGGAAAGTCTTCAGCTTTTCAATACCCGCGAGTTCCAGCAGTGTTGGCGCGATATCGATGGAACTGATCAGCCGGTCGCACGTCGCCCCGGGCTTCACCTTCGCCGGCCATCGCACGATAAAAGGGCTCTTGATCCCGCTGTCGTAAACCGTCGTCTTGCAACGCGGGAACGGGCGTCCGTTGTCCGCCATAAACAGGACTACCGTATTCGAGGCGACGCCCTGCGCGTCCAACTCCGCGAGCACTTTGCCGGCGTGCTCGTCGAAGCGCGTGATCTCATCGTAATAAAGCGCGAGATCGCGCCGCACTTCGGGCGTGTCGGGCAAATACGGCGGCACGACGACTTGCTGCGGCTTGTGAGGATTTGCAATCGCGTTGGGTTTGTAATCGCGATGCGGGTCAAGCGCGGCGAGCCAGAGAAAAAACGGTTTGTCCTTTGGCCGCGCCTTTAACGCCGGCAGCCAGTTCGCACAACCACTCTCATCCTCTTCGTCGATCATGGAGCGCCTTGCGCCGCGCGCAGTCGGCAATTGAAAGCCTGCCTCGCCCGCTTCCGCCACCGCATCGAAGCGGTCCTTCATGTATGGTCCCAGATGCCATTTGCCGGCCGCCGCAGTCCAGTAACCCGCCGCCTTGAGCCTTTCCACGAAAGTGATCTGCTCGCGCGGCAAGGGCCAATGCAGTTGCTCCGCATCCGTGTTGTGAGGGTACCGGCCCGTCATAATGCTGGCGCGGCTTGGGCTGCAGGAGCTCGTGGTGAGAACCGCGCGATTGAATCGCATCCCTTGCTGCGCGAGCCGATCGATGTTTGGCGTGCGCACCGCCTTGTTGCCGTACGGGCCGCAATCCTCCCATGCCATGTCGTCGGCGATGAGGATCACAAAATTGGGGCGTGGATCGACTGCCGCAAACGCCGGGCCGATGACGAGCGCAGTGCAAACGCATACCCACCAGAGCACACGTAAAATCATCGAATGAATTTTTGGCTTCATTTGGCCGTTTTGTCGAGCAGGCGCGGAGAATTAAATACGGTCCGTTTGTCGCCCTGGAGTTCCATCCAGCGTTCCAGGTCGTTGCGGAAGTCCTTCAACCGCTCGGCCCGCGCGCTCGCTGCCGCAAGATTTTCCCGTTCGAGGAAGCTACGCGGAGACCGGTTCTTTGACTGCCGTCAAAGCCGGCGCGATCACGTTTTCAAAGGCGATCTGCGACCAGGTTTCCATGCTTGAAAGCTTCCCGGTGAGGGTCTCAAGGCTGGCCCAGTCGGCGGTCATCAACTCAGGTTCCTGGACTGAAAAATCGGGACTGCCCGTTTCGAGCACGAAGACGAGGCCAAGGTGCACCTTGCCAACGTCGGTGCTGTCGTCGGAAATGATACCGGCAAGTTGGAGCGAACGACGCGGTCCGCTCACGAGAACTTCCTCGCTGAGCTCACGTTCGAGTCCGGCGTAGAGAACGTTCTCGTGACCCTCCGACTTTTCGAGATCGTTGATGTGGCCGCCGATGCCGACAGAATATTTGTTGTGCAAGCGCTTCTCTGTCTGGCGCGACGTGCGCTGCGTGAGCAGGTAGCGATTGGCGTGGCGGATCAGGACGTAGGGAATGATCTGCTTAAAACTCGGATCTTCCTCCACGGTTGCGCGGCTGCGGAATGAGTAGTTGGTGAGAATGAAATCCAGGCAGCGCTGCAAATTCGATTTGGTGAAGACACCTTCGAGCAGCGGGTTGATGCCGGAGGTGGGAACAACAAGGACGTTTTCGTTCACGCGTCAAAAATATGTTTGGGGTTTAAGTGCGTCGAGATTTGTCTTCATCAATCCTCCACGGGGACGACGAGGTTGGTCATGATGTAGTCGCGGCGCTCGGGGGTGTTGCGGCCCATGTAGAAGCCCATGATGGTCGTGGTCTCAGGCTTGGGCGCGTATTCCACCTGGCTTAATCGCATGTCGGGGCCGATGAATTGTTTGAATTCCGCCGGTGAAATTTCGCCGAGGCCTTTGAAGCGCGTCACCTCGGTGCTCTTGCCGAGTTTCTTCACCGCGGCGTCGCGCTCGGCTTCGGAGTAGCAGTAAATCGTTTCTTCTTTTGTGCGCGCGCGGAACAGGGGCGTTTCGAGCACGTAGAGGTGACCGTCGTGGACGAGTTGATCGAAGAAGCGGAAGAAGTACGTGATCATCAGGTTGCGGATGTGCAGGCCGTCGACGTCGGCGTCGGTCGCGAGGACGACCTTCTCGTAGCGCAGGTTTTCGATGTTGTCCTCGATGTCGAGGGCGCGCATGAGGTTGTACATCTCGTCGTTTTTGTAAACGATGTCGCGCTTGAGGTCCCAGACGTTGAGGGGCTTGCCTTTGAGCGTGAAAATCGCCTGCGTGTTCACGTCGCGGCAGCTCACAATGGAGCCGGCGGCGGATTGACCTTCGGTGACGAAGACCATTGAGCCGCGTCCCTTGTTCTTCGGTTTGTCGAAGTGAATTTTGCAGTCCTTCAACTGCGGAATTCGGATGGTGATCGCCTTGGCGCGTTCGCGCGCGAGTTTCTTCACTTCCTGAAGCTCTTTGCGCAACTGTTGCGTATCCTGGACTTTCGCGATGATTTTTTCGGCGATCTCTTTGTTGCGATTGAAGAAGTGCAGGAGTTCTTCGCGGACCTGGTTGACGAGGTCAGAGCGTATCTCTGTGTTGCCGAGTTTGTTTTTGGTTTGCGATTCGAAGACCGGGTCCTTGAGACGGATCGCCACCGCGCCGACCATGCATTCGCGGACGTCGTCGCCCTCGAACTTTCCGCGGGCGTACTCGTTAACGGCCTTGAGCAAGCCTTCGCGAAATGCGCTCAAGTGCGTGCCGCCGTCGGTGGTGTACTGGCCGTTGACGAAGGAATAGAACGTCTCGCCGAA
>Ga0075428_100002517_pt1 | contig 19916 bp, 18 predicted proteins | sample RhiMetdeltSRZDD2_FD_75291 | JGI IMG/M metagenome (GOLD analysis project Ga0075428, IMG submission 75291) | Populus rhizosphere microbial communities from Tennessee, USA - Rhizosphere MetaG P. deltoides SRZDD2 | ecosystem: Host-associated > Plants > Roots > Rhizosphere > Soil | place: USA... | reverse complement strand
CGCCGGTCGATGCACGGCCCTGACTAGAAGCTCCTTGCCCTCGCCGCGCCGACCACCCGCCGTTCCAGATTCTCAAAGTTCGCAACCATGCGCTGCGTAATCAGCGATATTAGGTAGAACCCAAGTTCGTGGTTGTCGTTGCACAGGGCGATGACACGGTCCTCGGCAATCGCCATCAGGTCCACAGGGGTGATCGCGACGGCGGTTGCGAGGCGCGCCTTATGGGGAGAAAAAACTCCGATCTCCCCGATTATACCGCCGTCGCTTACTTCGACGTTGAGCTCTATCAACCGCACGGTGCCCGCGGTTATCAGAAATAGCTCGCGAGCTGCATCGCCCTTGCAAAAGATGGTTGCCCCATTCTCGTAGCTTCGCAAACTGGCATGCGGCAAAAGACTATCGAAGCTGAGGTCGCCATTCGTCGCGCTACGAACTCTCCTCAGCAATTGCAGCGCCTGCTGCAATCGCCAGGCATTGAGAGGCAGAAGGCCCAGGTGCAAGATGAAGATTGGGGCCATTCCGCCCACATAGCCATAACCAATGAAAGCGATGTTGCTGGCCATGGCCACCAGCCGCAGCGGTACCATCGTCCGCATTGAGAACGTGATGAACACTAGCGCCGCCGCCAGGTAGCCGATGCCTTCTGCCCAAGGGTCGCCCATCTTCCTACCTGCCAGATGCAAGCGACACGCTCAGCCTTCACGACCGCCGTGGCGCAGACAAGCAGTTGGTCGCCGCGTGCATGCCTTTGGTTCAAAGCCGCGTCCGGCCTGCGCACGGGCAGTGGGCTTGAGCGCTGTCAGCAAGGTTGGGCATCCTCGAGCCGTTCTGCTCAAGCTGACCTTGCACGTCTGCACGGGAATTTGTTGCGCGCCCAGTGCCTCGGTCCGGAACACGGCTCGCAAGCGCGCGTTGCCGTGCACATTCCACGAGGTGCGTATGTCCAGCTCGATCAAGCCCGCCATAGTTCTCGTTGCATGCAGCCTGTTTGTCCCCGGCAAACTGTCGGCCGAACAGGCGCAGGGATATGGCCCAGAACCAAAGTTGCCGGCGCCAAACCAAACCTGGATTCCCACCATCAGGTGGTCGGTAGCAGACGAGCCATGGCCGAGCGGTGCGACCCCAACACCTGCTGCGGGCCTGCAGGTGCGCGCGTTTGCACAGGGCCTCAAGCATCCGCGCTGGCTACTGGTGTTGCCAAACGGCGATGTGCTCGTGGCAGAAGCGGCCAGCGAGCCTGCCAAGACCGGCTGGTCGCCGCGGGCCATCGTGCAAAGCTGGGTCCAGCGCCGCTCCGGCTCGATCGTGGAGAACGCCAACCGCATCTCGCTGCTGCGCGATGGCGATGGCGACGGCGTCGCCGAAACCCAGGCCGTGCTCCTGGAAGGCCTGCGCCAGCCATTCGGGATGGCCTTGGTCGGCGACAATCTCTACGTCGCCAACACCGACAGCGTGCTGCGTTTCCCCTTCCGCGTCGGCCAGACCCGCATCGCCGAGCAAGGCACCAAGCTGCTCGATTTGCCCGTCGGCCACCATTGGACCAGAGCCCTGCTCCCGAACAAGGACGCTTCGAAGTTGTTCGTGACGGTCGGCTCCGGCAGCAACATCGGCGAGAAGGGCATGGATATCGAGAAGGGGCGCGCCACCATTCTTGAACTCGACCTTGCGACGGGACAATCGCGCATTTTTGCGTCCGGCCTGCGCAACGCCAACGGCATGGCCATAGAGCCGACCAGCGACGCGCTGTGGACGGTCGTCAACGAGCGCGACGAATTGGGGGATGACCTTCCGCCCGACTACCTGACCTCGGTCAAGGATGGCGGCTTCTACGGATGGCCGTACAGCTATTGGGGCAAGCACGTCGACGCCCGCGTGCAACCGCAACGGCCCGATCTGGTCGCAACCGCCATCACGCCCGACTATGCTTTGGGCGGACACACAGCTGCGCTGGGGCTGGCCTACTACAGCGGCGACCAGCTGCCCGAGCAGTTCCGGGGAGGCATGTTCATCGGCCAGCACGGCTCCTGGAACCGCACGCGATATAGCGGCTACAAAGTCGTGTTCGTGCCATTCAAAGATGGGCGACCCAGCGGTTTGCCGGTCGATGTTCTGACTGGCTTCCTGAAGGATGACGGCAGCGGCAAAGCGTACGGTCGTCCCGTTGGGGTGGCCGTCGACAGCAAGGGCGCGCTTCTGGTTGCCGACGATACCGGCAACACGATCTGGCGCGTCACCGGCGACCAACGCCAGTCGCAAGCCCAATAACCGGGCACGCGCGACACGTCGAACAAAGCGCCACAATAGCTAGGCCACCGTGCGCTTCTTGGCAGGCCGGCGGTAGACAAACGGCGGCGAGGCGCCACTGGACTCAGTCTCGGCAAGGCGCGTGAAGGCATTGTGATGGGCAGACTTCGCGCATGCCGGGTCGGCGTTTTCGGCGGCGCCGGTGAAGGCCAGGGCCTGGCATCGGCAACCGCCCCAATCGATCTCGCGGTACGCGCAGGACCGGCATGGCTCGCGCATCCATTGCAGCCCGCGGAATTTCTGAAATGCATCGGAGGCGAGCCAAATCTCGCGCAGCGGCCGCTCCCGCACGTTGTCGAACATGAGACCCGGAATGCTCTCGGCCGCATGGCACGGCAACACCTTGCCCGATGGCGTGATGTTGATGATGCCGCGGCCCCAGCCACCCATACAGGGCTTGGGCCGCGAGGCGTAGTAGTCCGGTGCCACAAAGTCGATGACCAGGACGCCCTTCAGGCGCTCGCGCGCTTGCGCAACGACATCGGCGCTACGCATGACCTGGTCACGAGTTGGCATCAAGGCGGACCGGTTCTGCAGCGCCCAGCCATAGTACTGGACGTGGGCTACCTCCAACCGCTGCGCGCCCACTCGTTCCGCCAGCTCGATGATGGCCGGCAGGCTGTCGAGGTTCTGGCGATATAGCGGCGCGTTGATGGTAAGCGGCAGGCCAATCTCGCGCACCCAGTCTGCAACCTGGAGTTTCTTGGCGTGGCCGCCGGGATAATGCGCGACGCCATCGGCATTGCCAGGGTCTGGGGCCTGGATCGAGATCTGCACATGATCGAGGCCAGCCTCGGCCAGCGCCTGCAAGCGCTCGCGCGTGAGAAGCACCGCTGCCGTGATCAGGTTGGAGTAGAGACCAGCCTTGGCGGCTGCCATCACGATCTGTTCGAGGTCACGACGCACGGTCGGCTCGCCGCCGGACAGGTGCAGTTGCAGCACGCCGAGCCGAGCCGCCTGCGCCAAAACGTCGATCCACGTCTGGGTCGGCAACTCGCTGGCGACACCCTCCAGAGCCAGCGGATTGGAGCAGTATGGGCATTGCAGCGGACAGCGGTGGGTCAGCTCGGCCAACAGGCCAATTGGCGCCGGGACGCGCACGGACTTGGCCTCGCCGATGTGCGCCCCAGCGCTCACGCCTGCACGACTCCTTTGTCGGCCAGATCCTGCAACATGGCCACCACGTCGGCCAGGATCTGCGTCTTGGGTGCGGTGTAGGAGTGAGCCAGCTGCTCGGCTATGTCGTCAGTGGTGCGCGCACCATCGCACAGCTGTAGAACGGCCAATGCAATGGCGTCGGGCGCGAACACGCGTTCCGGCGCCAGGATGGTCCATCGATCGCGCGCTGCATCGCGGCGCAGCTTGACGTGCCGCGGCAGCACCGGCTTCGACAGCGGGCCAATCAGGACACGTGCTGCTCGCCCATCGCTCATGCCTGCCCCGGCCGGAAGGCGCCTGGCGGAATGAGGCCGGGCGTTACGTAGGCGTGATGCAGCGCATCAAGCTGCGCCCACAGCACGTTGCACTTGAAACGGACTGCCTCGACCGAAGCCAGCTGCATGGCGGCGGTGGTCGCATGCCGCTTGACATAGTCGAGCGCGAAATCGGCATCACGATTGGCTTGATCGAGGCGGCGGCTGAAATACTGCATGGCCCGCTCGCCGATGAAGTCGTAGCTCTCCAGCATGCCGGCGATGCGTTGACGATGGATGGCGGGCGCGAACAGCTCGGTAAGCGAGGAAGCGACGGCCTCCAACAGCGAATGCTCGCGCACGAAGTTGACATAGGCTTCGACAGCGAAGCGTGTGGCCGGCAACGCACCCTGCATGGACACGACGTACGTGCGGTCGAGACCCAGGGCATCGGTCAGCACCAGCCAGCGCTCGATGCCGCCAGCCTCGGTGCCGTCGCCGTCGTGATCCTGGATGCGGCGCAGCCATGCACGCCGCAGCTCGCGATCGTGCACCCGGCTGATCAGGGCCGCATCCTTGCGCGGCACCGCCGCCTGGTAGCAGTAGCGGTTCAGCGCCCAGGCCTGCACCTGGCCTTTGTCCAGCTCGCCGCCATGCAGAAGACGGTGGAACGGATGCGTGTCATGGTAGCGCTCGGCGCCGACGGCGCGGATCGCCGCTTCCAGCTGGTCCGGGGCCAGGCGCGCGCTCACAGCTCAATCTCCATGCCGTCATGAGCGACTTCCCAGCCAGCCCGCTCGACGACGCGTCGCTCGGGGCTGTCCTCGCGCAGAACCGGATTTGAGTTGTTGATGTGCACAAAGACCTTTCTCTTGGCGCCAATACCGGCCAGCGCCGCCATCGATCCTTGCGGCCCGGCGATGCTCAAGTGCCCCATACGACGACCAGTTTTGCCCGACAAACCTTGCAGAACCATCTCGTCGTCGGTGTAAAGCGTGCCGTCGAACAGGAGCAGCGTGGCCCCGCGCAGGCGCGCAGCCAAACATACATCCACCGTGGCGCACGCTGGAATATAGAAGGCCGAAGCGCCGCTGCCGAGCTGGCTCAGTTTGAGCCCTAACGTGTCGCCGTCGTCGGTGTCGGACTTGCCTTCGAGGTAAAGCGCGACCTTGCCGTCAACCGCGAACGCCTCCATCAGCAGTCCGCCGCCAAGCTCTACCGGTCGACCGACCGGCAGCACGGCACGCTCGACGGCACGTGCATCCAGCACGTTGAAGATGGAGTTGGCCGCCAGCGCCGCATGCACGCGCGCCGAGGCATGCAGCGTGAAGGCGAAGCCCTCGCGCAGGCTAAGCAGTCCGCCAACATGGTCAACATCGCCATTGCTCAGTACGACCGCCGTTATCGGACTAGAGCGGAGGCCACCACCCACCTGGGGCCACAACTGGGGCGTCACGGCAATCTGCTGGCGCAGGTCCGGCGAAGCGTTGAGAAGTGTCCAACATCGCCCATCAGCACTCACGGCCAGGGACGACTGGGTGCGCGGCTGCAGGCCCGGCACGTGGCGGCGCACATCGGCGCAGTTCCGGCAGTTGCAGTTGGCCTGCGGAAATCCACCGCCCGCGGCCGATCCGAGCATCTTGATGATCATGGCGGGGTCCGCCGAACACGGCAAAGCGCCTTCACATAGGCCAGCGGCGGCCGAAGCATCGACCGCCGCTTGCAGATCCGACCTTGCCGGTGAATGTTCAGTCCTGATCCAGCTCGGCCGACTGATAGCTCGTTACCTCGAGGCCGACCTCTTGCTCGGTCACGACCGGCTTGCGCCATTCCAGCTTCATGCCTTCCTCCAGCAGTGTCGCAGGCCGAGGTCAACGCCCCGGCTGCGATTGCGTTCCAGCTCGATCCGCATCCTGCAGTGCACCCTGTCCTGCGTCAAGCTGGTGGCCGTGCACAGGCCGTTCGGCGCCTCGCCTCACAAGAACCCGATGGAGATCCACGGGATGGCGGCGACGACGACGACGCCGATCAGCAGCGCGCCGAGGTAGGGCCAAATGCGCGACATGGCCTCGTCGGGATCGACGTTGCCGATCGCGCAGGCGGTGAAGAAGCCGACGCCGAACGGCGGCGCGAACAGCCCGACGCCCATGGCCAGAATGACCACCATGGAATAGTGCACGTCATGGATGCCCATCGTGCGCGCGATCGGAAACAGCAGCGGCGCCAGCAGCACGAGCGCCGGCACGCCCTCCAGCACGCTACCGAGGATGACGAACACCACGATCGTGAAGGCCATGAAGCCGACGGCGCCGCCAGGCACCTTGGCCATGCTGGTCGCCAGCGTGTGCGAGAAGCCCGACTGTGTGAGCGCCCAGGCCATGGCGGTGGCCGTACCAACGATGAACAGGATGGCGCCCGACAGCGACACCGTATCGATCAGCATCGGCCAGATGCGTCGCGGGTCGAACTGGCGGTAGACGACGATGCCCACGGCGATCGTATAGGCGATGCCGATCGTCGACACCTCGACCGCCGTCGCCACGCCCTCGACCACGGCCGCGCGGATGAGGAACGGCAGGATCAGCGCCGGCACCGAGATGACGAACGCCCGGGCGATCTGGGTCCCCGTCGCCCGCTTGCGCTCTACGAGATCATCGTCGCTCGAGCGGAAATAGGCGACGACGGCGAGCGCCAGGGCCAGCACGGCCGCCGGCAGCAGACCGCCCGTGAACAGCGCCGCAATCGACACGCTCGCCACCGAGCCAATCACGATCAGCACGACACTAGGCGGAATCGTCTCCGCCATGGCTCCCGACGCCGCCAGCAGCGATACGAGTTCGCCGGGTTTCATGCCGCGCGCCTTCATCTCGGGAAACAGCACGGGGGCAACGGCGGCCATGTCGGCGGCCTTTGCTCCCGATATGCCTGACACCAGATACATGGCGCCGAGCAGCACATAGGACAGTCCGCCGCGCACGTGGCCGAGCAGCGAGGCGAGGAACCCGACCATGGCCCGTGCCATGCCGGTCATGTCGATCAGAATGCCGAGCAGCACGAACAGCGGGATGGACAGCAGCAGCAGGTGCGACATGCCCTCATCCATGCGGCTGACGATGACCGTGAGCGGCGCCCGCGTCGCCAGCGCCACGTAACCGACGGTGGCGATGCCGAAGGCGAACGCGATTGGCACACCCATGGCCACCGCCACACCGACGCCGAGTACGAAAAAGATCAAGAGATTGTAGTTGCCAAGCCCCATGAAGATCGGGCGCGCCCACCACAGCGCCGCGCAGGCCACGACGAAGGCGATGACGGCCGTCGCGAGGAATGACCGATCCGGCGCCATCGCCGGCAGCCGCAGCAGCGAGAAGATTGCCATCAGCACGGCTCCCACCGCGACGGCCGACGCGCGCCAGGAATTGCTGATGCCGAGGCCCGGCGTGCGCACGATCGCCTCATCGAGGCTGTACTCGATGGCCGGATAGGCGAGGATGCACACGAAGGCCGCCACCACAAGCAAGATGATCACTTCGATCTTCTGGCGGCTGGCGGGGGCGGCGCGACTTATGAATGCCGTCAGCCGCATGTGTGCGCCGCGCTGCATGGCGATCACGGCACCGAGCACGGACAGCCACACGAACAAGGTGGAGGCCAGCTCGTCGGCCCAGACCAGCGGCTGGTGGAAGACGTAGCGCGCCACCACGCCCCAGAACAGCAACCCGACTTCGAACAGCAGGATGGTGGCCGCGACGAGCGCCACGGCACCACCGAGCAGCGTCTCTACGGCTCCGATCCACGGTTGCGGGCTAGCGGATCGAATGCCATCGGGTGCGTGCTGCATGAGCGTTCGGCGTCAGGTCAGGTTCCCACTGTAGCGCTCGAGGATCTTCCAGGCATCCTCACCATACTTCTGACGCCACTCGGTGTAGAAGCCGGCCGTTTTCAGCGCGTCCTGGAAGGGCTTCTTGTTGACGGTGTTGAAGGCGAGCCCCTTGTCCTTCAGCTGCGCTTCCAGCGTGGCATTGAGCTTGGCCATGTCGTCGCGCTGCTTGATGGCGCCTTCGTTGAGCAGACGCGCGGTGGTCGCGCGCAGGTCCTGCGGCAGTTGCTCCCAGTTGCGGCGGTTCGCCACCATCCAGAAGCCTTCCCACATGTGGCCTGTGAGCGAGCAATACTTCTGCACCTCGTAGAACTTGGCGGCCTCGATCAGGGCGAGCGGGTTCTCCTGGCCGTCGACGATCTTGGTCTGCAGCGCCGTGTAGACCTCGACGAAGTTGATGGCGGTCGGAGCCGTGCCGAGCGCCCGGAACATCGAGGTGAAGAGCGGGCTCACCGGCACGCGCAGCTTCAGACCCTTGAGATCGTTTGGCTCGTTGATCGGCTTGTTGCTGGTGGTGATCTGGCGGAAGCCGTTGTCCCACATCTTGTCGAAGGCAACGAGACCGATGCCGCCGATCTGCTGGCGGATGTGGGCGCCGAGGTCGCCATCGACGGCAGCCCACACGCCTGCGAAATCCGGGAACGCAAAGGCGATGCTGCTGATCGAAGACACCGGCACCACGTTGGCCAGCGGCGATCCCACCGTGAAGATGTCGAGAGCGCCCGAGCGCACCTGGCTCAACATGTCGGTGCTGCCGCCGAGCTGGCTGTTGGGGAAGATCTGAATGTCGACCCGTCCGTTGGTTGCGGTGCGGATCGCATCGCACGCCTCGGAGGCGCGCTTGTTGATGGGGTGGGCAGCCGGCAGGTCGTTGCCATACTTAAGGTTGAACTCGGCGGCCCTCGCCCGATGTCCGGCGATACCAATCCCGGCGACGGCGCCGGCACCGCACAGAACTGTCCGCCGCGTGACCCTGTTCATGGCGCTCCTCCTTGAGCAAATGTGTTAGTTTTATTGCGCGAAACGTTAGTGACCGGCGATTGCGGCGGCAAGCTTTTCCGCGATCATGATGGTCGGGATGTTGGTGTTGCCGCGCGGCACGACCGGCATCACCGAGGCGTCCGCCACGCGCAACCCGCCGACGCCGATCACGCGGCCCGCCGCATCGACCACCGCGCCGCGGTCGTTGGCTGTGCCCATGCGGCACGTCCCACTGACATGGAACGTTCCCGCAACATCGGCGCGCACGTGCTCGGCCAGCCGATGCTCATCCGCGCACAGCTCATCGAGGTTCACAGCACCGCCGGTGAGCGTCTGCAGCGCGTAATCGCTCAACCGGGGATGGACGTTGAGGAGCGCAGCAATTGCCGCGGATTGCACGGCGTTGGCCTTGCTAAACCGGTTGAGGCGGCGTAGGCGATCGGTGAAGCGCACCGGGAACGGTCGACCGAGCAGCGGACGTAGCGGATCGGACGACAGGAAGTGGCACACCCAGCGGAAGCCATGCATTAGACGTTTGAGATCGCGCTCGTCGTCGAGGAAGTTGAACTCCACCAAGGGGTGGGACGCTTCCCGCGAAGCGAGCGAGACGCGCCCGCGCGAGAACGGTTTCCATAGCACTGGGCCGAAATTGGCAATCTGCCGACCGGTCGCGTTCCACGACGACTTGCTCTGCACGTTGACGCAAAGGTCTGTTGCCGGGCAGCCGGGCAATCCCGACGACAGGCGAAAGCAGGTCACCTGCAGCGTGCGCAAGCTGTCGGGCTGCCGCGCCGGACGACGCAGTTGGGCGCCGAAGAAGAGCACCGGATGGTTCATAAGGTTGCGGCCGACGCCGGGCAGATCGGCGTTGGGCGCGATGCCGTGTTCGCGCAGGTGCTGCTGCGGTCCAAGGCCCGAGCGCAGCAGCAGAGCCGGTGAGAAGACGGCACCTCCGCATAGGATGACCTCGCGCGCCAGAAAATCTCTGTCCTCGCCGTCAACCACGGCTCGCACTCCGCTGACGCGACGCCCGTCGAGCAAAAGATGCAGCACGTTGGCGCCGGGCAGGACGATCAAGTTGCCGCGCCGACGCACGCTGGCATCGAGGTAGCAGATGGCCGTGGAGGCGCGCCGCGTCTCAGTATTGCTCATCGGCAGCGAGCAGTAACCGTCGCGGAAATCGGCATTCATGTCGGCAATGAAGGGCATCTGCCGCTGCTCGGCGTAGGCGCCGGCAGCGCGCGCCAGCGGCGTCCAGTTCTGCCGCGCCACGCGGCGGATCGGCGTGGGGCCGTCCGTACCGTGCGCGTCACCAACAAAATCGAGATCGGACTCAAGGCGCCGGAAGTAGGGCAGCACGCCCTCCCAGCTCCACCCCGTTGCGCCAAGCCGCTCCCACTCGTCGTAATCGTCGGCGGTGCCGCGCAGCGCCACCATGCCCATCACGCTGGAGCCGCCGCCCAGCACGCGGGCCTGGTCGAATCCGGTGGCGTTGCAGTTGCTCTTGCTGCGCCAGTGCGCTTTGAGCGCTGGCCACATATAGCTCTTATTGTAGTATGAGGTCGGATACACATCGAGGATGTCAGCCGGCTCCATGCCTGGCGCCGTATCGCTACCCGCTTCGAGTAGCAGGACTGAAACGCCGGAATGGGCAGACAGACGATTGGCCATTACGCAGCCCGCCGTGCCACCGCCGACGACGACGAAGTCGAAGCCGGCCGGAGACTTTCCGGCTTGCGTCGCAGCTGTGGACATGGCTGTAGTGTTCCCGCGAGCGCCGAGGATCGGCGCGACTAGCTCACCCAGCCTTGACGATATCAAGCGAGGCGAGCTGCGAGCAACGGGTAGCGACAGCAATGCAGCGTAGCGAAAACCGCATCCTGACCACGCACGCCGGAAGTCTGCCGCGGCCGGCGACGCTGACCACGCTGTTCGCAAAGCGCGTGCGCGGCGAGGCCGTCGACCCGGCGGCCATCGAGGCGGAGGCACGCACGGCGCTGCGCGGCATCGTAAAAAAGCAGATCGAGACAGGCCTCGATGTGATCGATGACGGCGAACAGTCGCGCGAATCCTTCGTGCTCTATCTGCGCCATCGCCTGACCGGGCTCGGCGGCAGCGGCGCGCGGCCCATGCACGCCGACCTCGACAAGTATCCGGCCTACAAGGCCGAGTTCCAGCAGCGCACGGCTGGCAAGGATACGGTTTCGAACCGCGCAATCCTGCCCAAGGCGATCGGCGCGGTGAGCTATGCTGACCCGCAAGCGATCGAGACCGAATGCAGCGACTTCCGTGCCGCGCTCGATGCAGCCGGCGGCGGCTATGTCGAGCCGTTCCTCACCGCTCCTTCGCCCGGCATCATCGCCTCCATCGTGCAGAATGAGCACTACGACAGCTTCGAGAAGTATCTCGATGCGCTGAGCGCAGCGCTGCAGATCGAGTACGAGACCATCGTGCGCAATGGCTTCCTGCTGCAGCTCGACTGTCCCGATCTCGCGCTCGAACGCCATACCTCCTACCAGGAGCGTCCGCTCGGCGAGTTCGTCGGCTTCGTCGAGCTGGTGGTTGCGGCAATCAACAAGGCCTTGCGCAACATCCCGCGCGACCGCGTACGCCTGCACGTGTGCTGGGGCAACTACGAGGGCCCGCACGACTGCGACGTGCCGCTCAGCGATATCTTGCCGGCCATCCTGAAGACCAACGTCGGCTGCCTGGTGCTACCGTTCGCCAATCCACGGCACGAGCACGAGTATCGCCTGCTCGGGCAGCTCGCCGACGACCAGCTGATCGTTGCGGGCGTCATCGATACGCAGACCAATTTCGTAGAGCACCCAGAGGTCATCGCGGATCGCCTCGAACGTGTTGCCGGCGCTGTCGGTGATCCGAGGCGTGTGCTCGCGGGCACGGACTGCGGGTTCGACACGTCCGCCGGCATGGGTCGGGTGGCCGAGGACGTCGTTTGGGCCAAGCTGCGCTCGCTGGCCGACGGGGCGCGCATTGCTTCCAAGCGCCTGTTCGCCTGACGGCGCGGCGTGCGACGCCAATGAGCATGGCATGAGCCTGGCGAGGCAGATCGGAATTGTCGGCTGTGGCCTGATGGGCAGTGCCCTGGCCGAGCGCCTGCTCGGTGCAGGCTACGGCGTGGTCGGGTTTGATATCGACGCTGCCAAGCTCGGCAAGCTGCAGGCGCTGGGCGGAATAGCCGCCGCCTCGCCCAGCGCGGTGGCGCGCCAGTGCGACGCTCTGTTCCTGGCCGTGTTCAACACCGCGCAGGTCGAGGAGGTGGTCGAGCGCGAGCTGCTGCCTGCCCTCGGCGCGGGCTCGGACAGGATCCTGCTGTGCGCCAGCACCTGCGATCCCGACCGCATCGCGGCGCTCGCGCGGCGCATCGAGCCGCACAGATTGCATCTGCTCGATACGCCGATCTCCGGCACAAGCGAGCAGGTGCGGCAAGGGCGGGGCGTGGCCCTGGTGAGCGGCGATGCAGGCAAGCTCGCCGAGGTCGCCGATGTCCTCAGCGCGGTGTTTGCGTCGCATTTTTACATGGGGCCGGCGGGCAATGCCGGCCGCACCAAGCTTGCCATCAATCTGATCCTCGGCCTCAACCGCCTGGCGTTGGCGGAGGGGCTGGTGTTTGCCGAGCGCATGGGGCTTGAGCCGGCGCGCTTTCTCGACGTAGCACGGCAGGCCGCGTCCTACTCGCAGGTCATGGACACTAAGGGGCCGAAGATGGTGCGTGGCGATTTCGCACCGGAAGGGCGCGCGCGCCAGACGCTCAAAGACGTCGAGCTGATGCTGGCCCAGGCCCGTCAACTAGGCCAGGCGCTGCCGCTCGCAACGCTGAACGCCGAGATCCTTGATGCCTGCGTCCGCCACGGCGAAGGCGATCAAGACAACAGCGTGGTGATCCGCGAGATCCGCCGCCGCGTCGCACCGCGCTCCGGGAATTCGTAAGCCTACCATGCGCGCCGCAGCGCCGGGTCGAGGCGCGCGATCTCAGCGGCGCGGATGTCGGCCACCGCCGCTTCGAAGGCGCACAGATCGATAGCATCGGCGCTGGCGATTGCACAGCCGTCGGCCTGCAGACGGGCGAGGCAGTCGACATCCTCGCTTGTCGCGTACCCGCGCTGCGTGTGAGTGGCGGTCGCCACCGCCTTGCCGACCAGCTGGCGGGTGTCCGTCGACCAACCGTCGAACTTCGCACGATTGCCGAGCAGCAACGCCACGCCGAAGAAGTGCGAGGTCATGCTTATGTACCGGTGGGTGCGATGCAGCCCGAAGTTGAGTGTGTTGGTGAGGGGGTTCTCCTGCGCATCCACCGCGCCCGAGGCGATCGCAGCCGGCATATCTTTCACATCGATGGTGATGGGCTCGAAGCCCAGCGCACGAAACACCTGCTGGTGCAGCGCGTTGTCCAAGGTGCGGATCTTCATGCCCTGGCAGTCGCGCGGGTGGCGGATCGGGCGCAAGCCGTTGGAGAAGTGGCGAAAGCCGTTGTCCCAATATGCCAGCACGCAAAAGCCGGTGGCGCGGCCGATGTCATCGGCCAGACGCTTGCCGAGATCCCCGTCCAGCGCGCGGTAGGCGCGCGCACGCTCCGTAACCAGAAACGGCAGGTCCAGTACGCGCAGCGACGGGACGCGGCCGGCGAGATAGCTTGAGCTGAAATAGCACAAGTCCAGATCGCCGCTCTCCACGAGCGCCAGTAAATCACTCGCCTTGCGTCCCTGCGCCGTGACATTGGGCGTCAGCTCGATCTCGACGCCTGACACCGCGCGACCGATCTCGGCCTTGAGCGCGCGCAGCGCCCGGGTGTGCACCGAGTCCTCGCCCTGGTAGCCGCCGCAGCGCAAAAGCATTTTGCGTTCCCCCGCATTGAATAGTGCCGTGTGCCGGAGCCGGCCGCACTGGTGCCGCAAAACGCCGCTCGGTCCCAGAGTGGGCAGGAGTGGGCAAGCGTGACCCGAGCCGTTTCGGCTTGACAGCCTCCCAGGATGACCCATGGTAACGCGTTATAACAAGTCTTGCTCGAAGCAAGCTGCCCGTCGAGGGGACGCATGCCCGGGGGGATGATGCAAAGAAGCGAACGTCGCGTTCTTACTACGCATACCGGCAGTCTGCCTCGCCCACAGGAGCTTACCCGACTTTACGCTCGGCGATCACGCGGCGAGGCGGTGTCGACCGATGAATTGGAGGCAGCGGGTAAGGCGGCGCTCAACTGGGTCGTCGCCAAGCAGGCCGAAGCAGGCATCGACGTCGCCAACAACGGCGAGCAGCAGCGTGATTCCTTTCTGCTCTATGTGCGTGACCGCCTGAGCGGGCTCGATGGTACCTGGACGCGGCGGCAGCGCGCCGACGTCGAGCGCTATCCGATCTTCAAGCAGCAGAGCTTCCAGGCCAACAACAGCAAAGAATCGGTCGACGACATTCGCGGCCTAACCAGAGCGCGCGGCGAAATTCGCTATCTCGATGCCGGGCCGGTGGCCGCGGAGTGCCAGGACTTCAAGGCGGCGTTGGCCAAGAACCCAGGTGCGTTCGTGGAGGGGTTCCTGACGGCACCGTCGCCAGGCATGGTGTCGGCAATCGTTCTCAACGAGCACTATCCGAGCGAGGAAGCCTATCTCGAGGCGCTGGCGGAGGCCCTGCGCGTCGAATACGAGACGATCGTGAACAGCGGGTTCCTGCTGCAGCTCGATTGTCCCGACCTGGCGCGCGAACGCCACAACACCTATCAGGACAAGCCACTCGACGACTTTCTCGGCTTCGCCGGTCGCGTTATCGACGCCATCAATCATGCCCTGCGCAACATCCCACGCGACCGCGTGCGCATGCATGTGTGCTGGGGCAACTACGAGGGGCCGCACGATTGCGACGTTCCACTCGAAGACGTGATCCCGGTCATGCGCCGTGCCAAGGTCGGCGGTTTCGTGCTGCCGTTCGCCAACCCGCGGCACGCGCACGAATTTCGCTACATGCAGGATCTGCTGGTCGACGCTGACCAGACCATCGTTGCGGGCGTGATCGACACCACCACCAACTTCTTGGAACACCCCGAAGTGGTGGCCGACCGCCTCGAGCGGGTTGCGACTGTCATAGGCGATCCACACCGCGTGCTGGCCGGCACCGACTGCGGGTTTGAATCGATTGCGGGCAAAGGACGCGTTGCCGAGGATGTTGCGTGGGCGAAGCTCGCGGCGCTGAGCGAAGGCGCGCGGCTGGCGTCCTCGCGCTTGTTCTAGGAAGGAATGACGTCGCGGCCGTTGCCGCATGCATGGGACCAATACCAAAACAGCAATTGTGGGAGGAATGCCATGTTCAAGCAGCTCTCTAACACCGCAAGCGCGACGGCGGCTGCCGCCGCCGTCTGTGCCTCGCTGGCCCTATTCACTACAAGCGCCCGGGCAGCGGAAACGTGGAAATTCTACATGCATCAGTCGGCTCCTAACTTTGCCACCTCGCGCGGCGCCAAACTGCTCACCGAGGAGATCGAGAAGGCGACCAACGGCGAACTGAAGATGCAATTACACCTGTCGGGCACGCTGCAGATCAGCCCGTCCGACATCACCAAGGCGGTCGGCGAAAATATCGTCCAGCTTGGCGACGACCTGTTCAACTCGGGCAACGTCCCGCTGGCCGGCATCCCGCGGTTGCCGATGCTCATCCAGTCCTACGAGGATTTCGAAAAGGCCGCAGCCGTGCTGCAGCCCTACATCGAGAAAGGATTCGCGGCCAAGGGCTCAACCGTGCTCGCCGCCTACAGCTATCCGATGCAGGTGGTCTGGGGAAAAAAGAAGCTCGAAGGGCTCGAAGACATCAAGGGCCTGAAGCTGCGGGTCGCGGCTCCCGAGCAGGGCGAATTCGTGCGCCGGTTCGGCGGCACGTCGATCACCATGAGCGCTCCCGAGGTGCCCTCCGCGCTCGATCGCGGCGTGGTCGACGGCATCTTCACGGCCGGCGTCGGCGCCGTGCTTTGGAAGGACCTGCTGAAGTACGGCTTCCTGATGGTGGTGAACGTCAACAACTCCTACATCATCGCCAACACCGAAGCCTTCAACAAGCTGTCGCCGGACCTGCAGGCCAAGCTGCGCAAGGTTGCGCAGGACATCGGCCGCTGGAACCAGGACACCATGAAGACCGAGGAGGCCGCCTCGCAGAAGACGCTGGCGGACGCCGGCTACGTCCTCACCCAGGCCAAGCCTGCCGAGATCGCCAAGGCGGTCGACACCATGAAGCCCTATTGGGACGAGTGGGCGAAGACGCGCGGGCCGGACGTGGTCGAGGCGCTCGGCAAAGTCCGGGCCGCGCTGGGCCGATAGGGGACTTGGGGGAAATGATGGCGGATATCGGTCACGGAGCGACGGACGAGCCGCCGCTCGATCGAACCAACTCGGAAAGCGTGGTCGAGAGGACCTGCAAGTACTTGAGCGCGCTGGCGCTCATGGTCATGCTGGTGGTGATCGGCATCGACATCGTGACGCGCTGGGCCTTCAATTTCTCCTATGAGGTCTCTGACGAGGTGGCCGCCTACATGCTGGTGGCCATTGCCTTTCTGAGCCTGCCGGTATCGCACATCAACGGTGCCTTCCATCGCGTCGAGTTCGTACAGGCGCGCCTGTCGATGCGATGGAAGCTGATCTCCTCGCTATTCTTCGAGCTGGTGGCGCTGGTCTTTTGCGCCATCTTCGTGTGGCAGTTCGTCAATTTGGTGCGCTCGACCTGGCGGTTCGGCGACCATGCGCCGACCTTCCTGGAGACGCCGCTCTGGCTGCCGAGATCGCTGCTGGTGATCGGCATGGCGGCGCTATGCATCTCGCTCGTGCGGTCGATGGCCGCCGATGTCGGGCGTTTGCTCGCTCTTGGCAGCACCGACCGGGCACGCAATGGGTCCTGAACTCCAGGTTCTCGTCGTCACCATCCTGTTTCTCGGCTTGCTCACGGCCGGCATGCCGGTGCCGTTCGCCATCACCATTCCGGCGGTGATCTACCTGCTGTTGCAGGGAGGGATACCGGCGCTGAACAGCCTCGGCCTGGTGAGTTGGGGCAGCATGAACGTGTTTGCACTCACGGCGGTGCCGCTGTTCATGTTCATGGCGGAGATCCTGAGCGCCAGCGGTTTGAGCAGTCGCATCTACGGCGGCCTTGCCAAGCTGGTGGCCCGGCTGCCGGGCGGCCTGCTGCAGACAAACATCGCCGGATGCGCCGTGTTCGCCTCTGTAAATGGCTCCAGCATCGCCACGGCGGCGACCATCGGCGGCGTGGCGCTGCCGCAGCTCTTGAGCCGCGGCTACAACCGGCCGCTGGCGGCCGGCTCGCTGGCGGCCGGCGGCACCCTCGGCATCCTGATACCGCCGAGCTTCCCGATGATCATCTATGGCACCTTCACCGAGACATCGGTGCCAAAGTTGTTCATGGCCGGCGTTATCCCAGGCCTGATCATGACGGCCTGTTTCATGATCTACATCGCCATCCACGCCAAGATCGATCCGAGCGTGGCACCGCGCGAGGCGGGCCCGCGCTCGGGCGGCGAGCTGCTGCGGGCCCTGGCCGAGGTGGTGCCCTTCGTGCTGCTCATTCTCGGCACGCTTGGCGGCCTGTATTTCGGGGTGGTCACCACCACCGAGGCGGCGGTGGTGGGCTGCGTGCTGTCGATCCTGGTCGGCGTCACCATGGGCGAGCTGACGCTCAAGGACTTCATCCAGTCCATCTTCAACACCATCATCTTCAGCGGCAACATCCTGTTCCTGATTCTGGCCGCCTATATCTTCTCTACCGCGCTGAGCTTCGCCGGACTCGGCGAGCAGGTGACCAAGTTCATCATCGACCTGCACCTGAGCAAGTTCGAGTTCTACCTGGCGCTGTTCGTTCTGTTCACGATCCTGGGCTGCCTGATCGAGAGCCTTGGCATGATCGTCATCACGGTGCCGCTGCTCTATCCGGTGCTGGCAAGCTACGGCATCGATCCGATCCTGTTCGGCGTCATCCTTGTCATCTACGTCGAGCTCGGGCAGATCTCGCCTCCAATCGGCATCAACCTGTTCGTCATCCAGAGCATCTGGGACGGCAAGCTGTCCGAGGTGGTGCTGGGCACCATTCCGTTCCATCTGATCATGTTCCTGGTGTTGGCGCTGGTGATCGCCTTCCCGGAGCTGTCGCTCTGGCTGCCGGCGCAAATGTCGCGATGACGGATAGGTCACGGGCAACAACCGCGAGGCGGCAGTCATGCGCGATGTGGCAGTGATCGGACTGGGGCAGATGGGGCGCGGCATCGCCCGCAACCTCGATCGGAGCGGACGCCTTGCCGCGGCGTGGGACAGCAGTCCCGAGGCGCGGCAGCGCGCCGACTTGTCGGACGCGGTGGTGGTCGCTGAACCTGGCAAGGTCGACAGCTTGAAAGCCGTGCTGTTCGTGGTGCCGGGAACGGCAGAAATCCGCTCGGTGCTGGACGGCGGTCTGCTCAATCGGCCGCATCAGGGTCAGGTGCTGATCGACCTTACGACCTCGCATCCGACGGCGACACGCGAGGTCGCCGCACAAGCCAGGGCGACGGGCAGAGAGTACATCGACGGCGGCATGACCGGCGGCGCCAAGGCCGCCGACGCTGGGACGATCACGCTCATGGTCGGTGGCAGCACGGCCGTCGTCGAGGCGTGTCGTCCTCTGCTTGGCCTGATTGCCGGTAAAGTATTTCATGTCGGGCAGACTGGCGCCGGCCATGCCATGAAGCTAATCCACAACATGATCTGTCATACGATCTTCCTGGCCACCGGCGAAGGCTGCCGGCTGGCGGAGAGCGTTGGCATCCCACTGGAGATGGCCATCGCGGTGATCAATGCTGGCAACGCCCGCAGCTTCGTCAGCGAGCAGCGCTTTCCCAACCACATCATCTCGGGCACCTTCGACGGCCGCTCCCGAACGGCCAACCTCGCCAAGGACCTGGCCATGGCCGCGGACTTCGCGCGCCAGGCAGATCAACCAGGCTCCTACGCTGCGCTGACGGCGGGACTCTTGGAGCGAGCCATGCAGCAGGGCCTGGGCGAGCAGGACTTCACGACGCTCTACCAGCACCTGGGGCAGATCATGCAAGAAACTACCCTGGGAGGTCGATAACCCCTGATTATCATAGCTTAGGTGACACTGGAGCGAAGCGGTCGCGTACTATCGTTTGCGGAAGGCTTTTTCCATTTGCTGCTGGAGCGGCCCAAGCACATCCGCAACGTGATGGCGGAGCATTGGGAGCTGTTCTCCGACCTGGCGCGCAAAGCGATACAGAAAGACGCTAGATTCGATGGACTACCTGATGGTCGATCGAAGCAATTGACCGCTTGCCCTGACTGTCACCCCTGCTGACACCGCGGCCAGGTTGCCGCAGCGGGTCACAACGGACGGTCTGCTGCCGTTAAGGGACATGCGTATCGACCCGTCGGCACGGGCAATTCGTGCGAGTTGCAGACCATCACCGGTTGCTGTGAGCGGTCCCATTATTCCTTGCGGGCCGGCGCCTTGGAGCGGATTGGCGCCCGCGGCCGGCGGGCCTCGCCGGGCTCCATTGCGAAGCGCTGCTCGAGTGAATACCACGGTTGCGCAAATCCCAATTCCGGCGCCGGCTTATCGTGAAGCACAAAGTTGCCAATGAGGGCGCGGGTGACACCGAACTGCACATCGGAATCGATGTGCTCGTCGTCGGGTGCGTAGATCTGCGAGATCAGGGTCTTGAAACCTGGCTTGTAGATCATGAAGTGCAGATGCGCCGGGCGGTAGTTGTGGCGTCCTGTGGCTCGGACCAGTTCGCCAACTGGTCCGTCGATTGGGATTGGATAACCCGCCGGTTTGACACTCTTGAAGCGAAACCGGCCGGCCGCGTTGGTACTGAAGCGGCCGCGCAAGTTCATCTCGGCTTGCGCAGGGTCTTGGTTTTCATAGAGCCCCTCAGGCGAGGAGTGCCACACATCGACCTCGGCTCCTTCCAGCGGCTGGCCCTGGCCGTCCTCAACGCACACGTCGACCACCAGCCCCGGCCCGGGTGTGGTGGAGCGGACCAGCGTCGCCCCGTTCGCAGACAATGGTTGATCCTCGCGCCAGAACGGGCCCAACATGCTCGCAAGCGTCTCCGTCTGACCGTTATCGCCATTGTTGAGCAGGCAGATCAGTGCAGACACACCGAGCGAGCCGGCCATAAGCACGACCTCGTTGTGGGAATCCGTGGTGCGTTGGCCCATGGCCGCAATGATCCTCAAGGCCTCCTGAAACTCGCGTTCGGTGAGCCGGACGTCGCGCACAAAGCCGTGCAGGTGCCGCACGAGCGCCAGCAAGATTTCCCGCAAGCGCGGATCTGCGGTTCGGCT
>Ga0075428_100002516_pt1 | contig 19930 bp, 20 predicted proteins | sample RhiMetdeltSRZDD2_FD_75291 | JGI IMG/M metagenome (GOLD analysis project Ga0075428, IMG submission 75291) | Populus rhizosphere microbial communities from Tennessee, USA - Rhizosphere MetaG P. deltoides SRZDD2 | ecosystem: Host-associated > Plants > Roots > Rhizosphere > Soil | place: USA... | reverse complement strand
ATGTCGATGTCGGGCGGCCCGTCGCGCGCCGGGGACAGGAACCGCTCGAACAGCAACTCGTTGGCGATCGGGTCGACGTTGGTGACGCCGAGCGCATAGCAGACCGCCGAGTTGGCCGCCGAGCCCCGCCCCTGGGCCAGGATGTTGTTATCCCTGCAGAACCGGGTGATGTCGTGCACCACCAGGAAGTAGCCCGGAAAGGTCAGCTGCTCAATGATTTTCAGTTCATGTTCGATCTGCGCGTAGGCCCGTGGCGCCCGCTCCGGCGGGCCGTACCTCCCGCGGGCGCCCTCCATGACCAGATGGCGCAGCCAGCTGTCCTCGGTATGTCCCTCCGGAACGTCGAACGGCGGCAGCTGCGGGGCGATCAGCGCCAGCCCGAACGCGCACTGCTCGCCGAGCTCGGCCGCGGCCGTCACCGCCTCGGGGGCCCCCCTGAACAGCCGCGCCATCTCCTCCCCCGAGCGCAGATGCGAACCACCCAGTGGCGCAAGGTAACCGGCCGCCTCGTCGATCGAATTGCGGGCCCGGATCGCACCCATGGCCATGGCCAGCCGACCCCGCGACGGTGCGGCGAAGTGGGCTGCGGTGGTGGCGACGACATTGACACCGAACCGCGGCGCCAGCTCCGCCAGCGCAACGTTGCGCTCGTCGTCGAGGGGATGACCATGATGGGTCAGCTCGATGCTGACCCGGCCGGCACCGAACCGGTCCACCAGGTCGGCAAGCGCCCTGCCGGCAGCCTCCGGGCCACCCGTCGATAATGCTTGCCGTACATGACCTTTGCGACAACCGGTCAAGATGTGCCAGTGTCCGCCGGCCGCCTCGGTCAGCGCGTCGTAGTCATAGCGCAGCTTGCCTTTCTCGCCGCCTGCCAGATGCGCGGTCGCCAGCTGTCGCGACAGCCGTCGATACCCCTCCGGCCCTCTGGCCAGCACCAGCAGGTGCGGTCCGGGCGGATCGGGATCCTCGGTACGGTCACCACCGCCCAGTGACAACTCCGCACCGAACACCGTCTGCATCTCGAGTTCTTTGGCGGCCTCCGCGAACCGCACCACCCCGTAGAGACCATCGTGGTCGGTGAGCGCGATGGCCCGCAGATCGAGCCTGGCCGCCTCCTCGACGAGTTCCTCCGGAGTACTGGCGCCGTCGAGGAAGCTGTACGCCGAATGCGCGTGCAACTCGGCATACGGGACCGACGAGACAGGGCGCTCCACATCGAGCGGCTGATACTCCCCTCGCTTGCGCGACCAGGCCGGACTGTCGCCACCGTCACCCACTTGCTGGTCTACAGGCCATCCGGCACGGCGCGGTTTGCCGTTGAGCACCCGCTCCATTTCCGTCCAGCTCGGCGGCCCGGTGAACCAGCTCACCGATCCAGTCTATCGAACATATGTTCTAGTAGCCAGACCGATGATTTCCGCCTTCGCGTCCGGTCAACACGTCATGGGAACGACGCCTTCGCGCAGGGGGCATCTGCCGATCAACGGCCTGAACCTCTACCACGAGGTGTATGGCGAGCTCGGCAAGTCGAAAGTGCCTCCGTTGCTGCTCATTCCTGGCGCGTTCATGGCCACCGATTCGATGAAGTCGTGGGTGTCCGCGTTCGCGGGCAAACGCGCCGTGATCGTCTTCGATCAGCAAGGGCACGGCCGCACCCCGGATACCTCGCGCAAGATGTCGTACGAGCAGTTCGCCGACGATGCCGCGGAGTTGTTGCGCGCCTTGAAGGTCGAGCGCGCGGATGTGATGGGCTACTCGCAAGGCGGCGGGGTCGCGCTGCAGCTCGCGCTCCGTCACCCGACGCTCGTCGACAAGCTGGTATCGCTGTCCGCCACCTACCGCCAGGACGGCTGGTACCCGTCGGTGTTGAAGGGCATTGAGGGTCTCACCGCCGAAGCGTTTGCCGGCACGCCCGTCGAGAAAGCGTTCAAGGAGCACACGCCGGACGCCAAGGCGTACGGCGCCTATCTGAAAAAGATGAAGGTCTTGAACATCCAGGACCAGAACATCAGCGACGCGCAGATGCGTTCGATGTCTGCGAAGACCATGGTCATTGTCGGTGATGCGGATGGCGTGAAACCGGAGCACGCAGTAGCGATGTTCAAGCTGCGCGGCGGCGGCGACGAGGAAGCGGCGGCGACGGGGACGTTGCAGAAGGTTCCGGCCGCGCGCTTGGTGATTCTGCCGGCGATGTCGCACATTGGCATCTCTGCGGAGACAGCGGTGCTGGTACCGATGGTCAGTGCGTTTCTCGACGATGTGCCGCCGACGACGCCGGATCTCTTCTAGGCGCGATGATTTCCACGCCCGCGGCCGGTCAATACTTCAGACGACAATTCAAGCCTTGGAGGAACCATGACCACGCAGACCGCCACCGCCCTACCGCCGGTGGTCGACCAAGACACCTGGCGCGCCGCACTCGATGACCTGCGTCGACGGGAGAAAGCCGCCACCCGCGAACTGGATGCCATTGCCGCCCAGCGGCGCCGTCTGCCCATGGTCGAGATGCCGGATTACACGCTGATCGGCAAGGATGGGACGGTTCGGTTGGCCGACGTGTTCGACGGACATTCGCAGCTCATCGTCTACAACCACATGTGGGAGGACGGAGCCGAGTGGCAGTGCGGCGGATGCACCGGCTTGACGGCAGGGTGGACCCGACTGGAGTTCCTCGCCAATTACGACGCACGCATGGTCATCGTCACCAACGGGCCCATCGAAGAAGCCTTGGCATATAAGCAGAAGGTCGGCAACAAGATGGAGTGGTACTCGTCATCGGAGAGTTCGTTCGGCGCCGACGTCGACGCGCCGCCGGGTGGCGGCTTCGCCGTCAACGTATTCCTCCGCGACGGCGACAAGGTCTACCGCACTTGGCACACCAACGGCCGCGGCACCGAGCAACTCACCTACACTTTCGGCCTCATCGACCTGCTGCCGTGGGGGCGGCAGGAAGAATGGCAGGACTCCCCCGACGGTTGGCCATCGCGACCGACCTACTCCGGCTGGTTGGACTCCCCTGACATCGCGCGAGTGTACGGACGGACCGGCGGCTAAGGCAGGTCCTGCGCCCCGAATTGGTCTCGCGGCACGACCATCATTGGAGTGTCCAGCACCCGCAGCATCTTGGCGGCGGTCGAGCCGAGGAAGAGGCGCTTGGGCGCACTGAGCCGGCTCGACCCGACCATGATCAGGTCGCCGTCGTGCCACTCCAGTTTGCGCACCGCCTCCTCGACCGTCGCTCCCTCGACGGCCGTCGCTGCGACTGGGAAGTCTTCCGGCAGGGAGCTTTTCGCGGTGTCCAGCACCTGCTGGGCATGCGTCAGTGCACGCTCGCGAACCGCTTCCTCGTCGCCGCGCAACTGGCCGAATATCGGATCGAGCGCCACCAGCGAAACCAACCGCAGCGGTGTACCGGCCGCCTTGCTGAACCGAACCGCTTTCTCCAACAACAGATCCGCGCCCTGGCGCTGTCCGAGTGCGCAGGTGACCTCACGGACCCGATCGATCTTGGTATCACGGGTGCCGCGTGCGGCGACCACAACGGGCAGGGGCGCCGAGTGCAACAGTTCGTTGACCACAGAGCCCAGCGAGTAAGGACCGGCCAGCCCGCCGCCCGATCCGCCCACCACGATCAGGTCGGCCTCGAGCCGCGCGGCCTCCCGGATCAGCCCATCGGCAAATGAGTCGTCGAAACTCACGTGGCCGTGCACGGTGAGGTCGTCGGGCACCGACGCGATCGCCTCGGCGATCCACTTCTCGGCCTGCTCACCCAGTTTCGTCTCGTAATCACGCGTACTCGCTGCCGGCAGCACCCGGTCGGGCGGCAGGATGATGCACGCCTCGACGTCGGCGCCGAGCGTTCGGGCCAGCCGGGCAGCGAGTGCCATCGCGTCTGCGCCACCCGGCGTCGCCAGATATCCAACGACCAACTTCATAGCCAACTCACCGCCCTCTCGCACCACACCGTGCGCTGTGGCCCATCCTGTCAAGATGCGGCGGCCGTTAGGCCACTTTGGCGATGACCGGCTCAGGCGGCGTACTCGGCGGTGCCGTCCTCGAGCACCAACCTGGCGTCGGAGCCGTCCGGGTTGGACGCCTCGGTGCGGAACACGGCGTGCCCCGACTCGGTGCGCCAGATCGACGTGGTGAGCGTCTCGCCCGGGAACACCGGTGAGGTGAACCGCGCGCCGACTTGGCTGACCTTGGTGGCGTCGCCGTCGCCAAGCTCGCTCACCAGCGCGCGACCGGCGACTCCATATGTGCAGAGCCCGTGCAGGATTGGCTTCGGAAACCCGGCCAAGTTCTGCGCGAACCAGGGATCGCTGTGCAGCGGATTGCGATCACCGGACAACCGGTAGATCAGCGCCTGGTCTTCACGCGTCGGCAGCGCGATGCGGGCATCGGGCTCGCGGTCGGGAATCTCCGGGGCGACGGGCCGCTGTCCCGGCTGCCCGCCGAAGCCGCCCTCGCCGCGAATCACCGCCGTAGTCAACGTTTCAGCGATGACCTCCGATGTGTCGGGGTCGGTGCCGGTCGCCTTCAACATGACGATCGCATTCTTGCCCTCACCCTTGTCCTGAATGTCGGCGACCTCGGCGACGACGCTGAGCTTGCCGGCCGGCGGCAAGGGCTTGAACAACCGGATCTCCTGCGATCCGTGGAGCAGCATCGCGAAGTTGAAGGAGCCGATCTTGGCCGCCGCGGCGAACGGAAGGCAGGCGATGACGGCGTAGGTCGGCAGCACCTGCTGCGGGGTGTCGTGGCTGTTCTCGGTGGTGAACGCGAGGTCGTCGATGCCTGCACCGACACCGAGCGCATAGAGCAGCGTGTCGCGGTCGGTCCATTTGAAGAGTTGGGCGTCTGTTTTCGCGCCTATGGCGTTCGGGTCGATCGGCATAGTCGGACGATATCGGGTCGATCCGGCCGCAGTCGACGACCACGTCACACGTTGTTGACCTTTGCACGGCAAGGGGTGACCATGGCTCGCATGCGCTATGTCGTTACCGGCGGTACCGGGTTTATTGGCCGGCGGGTGGTGTCGCAGATTTTGGGCCGTCACGCTGACGCCGAGGTGTGGGTGCTGGTCCGACGGGGCTCGCTGACCCGCTTCGAGCGGCTCGCCGGCGAGTGGGGGCCACGGGCAAAAGCCCTGGTCGGCGACCTCACTGCGTCGAGCCTCGGCCTGACCGACGACGCGGTCGCCGAGCTGGGCACCGTCGACCACGTCGTCCATTGCGCGGCGATCTACGACATCACCGCCAAGGAGGCCGACCAGCAGGCGGCCAACGTGGAGGGCACCCGAGCCGTCATCGACCTGGCCCGTCGGCTGGACGCCACCCTGCACCATGTGTCGTCGATCGCCGTCGCCGGCACGTATCACGGCGAGTTCACCGAGGACGACTTCGACGTCGGGCAGGATCTGCCGACGCCGTATAACCAGACGAAGTTCGAGGCGGAGATGTTGGTCCGTTCGGCGGCGGGACTGCGCTACCGCGTGTACCGGCCCGCGGTCGTGGTCGGCGATTCCCGCACCGGAGAGATGGACAAGGTCGACGGCCCCTACTACTTCTTCGGTCTGCTGGCGAAGCTGGCCCTGTTGCCGAGGTTCACCCCGATGGTGTTGCCGGACACCGGCCGCACGAACATCGTTCCGGTCGACTTCGTGGTGGACGCGTTGGTCGAGCTGATGCACGCCGACGGTCGCGATGGGCAGACCTTCCACCTCACCGCCCCGAAAACCATTGGGCTGCGCGGCATCTACCGAGGAGTCGCCGAAGCGGCAGGGTTGCCGCCGCTACGCGGGTCGCTGCCCGGTGCAACCGCGAAGCCGTTCCTCCGTGTGACGGGACGCGCCAAGGTGCTGCGCAACATGGCCGCCACCCAGCTCGGCATACCGGGTGAAATCCTCGACGTCGTCGACCTTGCGCCGACCTTCACGTCGGTCAATACGACAGAAGCGTTGCGCGGCACCGGGATAACGGTGCCCGAGTTCGCGTCATATGCGCCGAGGCTGTGGCGGTATTGGGCCGAGCACCTTGACCCCGATCGGGCCCGCCGCGATGATCCAGCTGGTCCGCTGGTCGGCAAGCATGTGATCATCACCGGCGCGTCGAGTGGCATCGGCCGCGCCTCGGCGATCGCGGTTGCCGAACGCGGCGCGACGGTATTCGCGTTGGCGCGCAACGCCGAAGCGCTTGACGACCTCGTCGCCGAGATCCGGGCAGTCGGCGGGCAGGCACACGCGTTCACATGTGACGTTACGGATGCGACGTCGGTCGAGCACACCGTCAAGGACATCCTGGGCCGGTTCGGGCACATCGACTATTTGGTGAACAATGCGGGAAGGTCCATCCGGCGCTCGGTGATCGCGTCCACCGACCGGCTACACGACTACGAACGCGTGATGGCGGTGAACTACTTCGGCGCGGTCCGGATGGTGCTGGCGCTGCTGCCGCATTGGCGCGAACGGCGGTTTGGACATGTGGTGAACGTGTCCAGCGCAGGCGTGCAGGCGCGCAACCCGAAATACAGCTCGTATCTGCCGACGAAGGCCGCGCTGGATGCGTTCGCCGATGTGGTGTCGACCGAGACGCTGTCGGACCACATCACGTTCACCAATATCCATATGCCGCTGGTGAAGACGCCGATGATCGCGCCGTCGCGCCGTCTCAACCCGGTACCGCCGATCAGCCCCGAACACGCCGCGGCCATGGTGGTGCGTGGCCTGGTGGAAAAGCCGGCGCGGATCGATACCCCGCTCGGCACGCTCGCCGACCTCGGCAACTATCTGACGCCGAAGCTGTCACGGCGTGTTCTGCACCAGCTCTACCTCGGCTACCCCGATTCGGCGGCCGCCCGGGGGTTGGTGCCTGAGCCGTCGACGGCACCTGCCCCGTCGCGGCGGCCCAGGCGCCCGTCGCAGCGGGTCACGCAGTTGCGGGTGCCGGGACCGATCAAGCGTGCCGTGCGGCTAGTGCCAGGCGTGCACTGGTAGCGGCATCAGGCCGACGAGGCGGTCTCCCACAGGCCCATGATGTTGCCCTCGGTGTCTTTGAAATACGCGGCGAATCCCATTTCACCGACGGGCGTCTTCTCGCCAACAGGCTCACCACCGAGCGATACGATCTTCGCGAGCGCGTCATCGATGCTGTCCACATCGATCGTGATCACCGGGCCCTGCGGAAAGGCAGGCTCGCGTTCGAACATGCCTCCGCCGATGTATCCGGGTTCGGCCGGCATCCCCGATTCGGCTGACGGGCCGGTCGAGACGATCGTGTACCTCATCTCGGGCATCTCGTTGAGTTGCCAACCGAAGATCTGTTTGTAGAAGTTTCTAGCGCGGTCACCGTCACTGAAGGGCACCTCGAAATGCACCACACGACCAGTCATTTCCGTCTCCTCGTGGCAGCGGTCTGAGTAATCGGTTGCGAGTCACAGTCTAGGCGTGCGGTGACCGTGCCACGGCCGTATCGTGACGGGATGACCGTGGGGGGTGAGGGGCCTGGCGGCCCGCTACCCGTCTTCGTTGATGTCGATACGGGCGTCGACGATGCGATGGCGCTCGTGTACCTGTTTGCCAGCGAGGATGCCGAAGTTGTTGGCATCGCGTCGACATCGGGAAACGTTCCGGTTCAACAGGTTTGCCGGAATAACCTCGGGTTGCTGGACCTGTGTCGGATCACCGGTGTGCCGGTGTCGAAGGGCGCTGAGCAGCCGATCAGCACGCCGCTGCGCACCGCTGAGGACACCCACGGCCCCGAGGGCTTGGGCTATGCCGAGTTGCCGCCGACCGATGGTCAACTCACCGCCCACGACGCCGCCGAGGCGTGGGTGCGTGCCGTGCACGCCTACCCCGGTGAACTGGTGGCGATCGCCACCGGGCCGCTGACCAACCTTGCGCTGGCGCTGCGCCTCGAACCGGCACTGCCCAAGCTGCTGCGGCGGCTGGTGATCATGGGGGGCGCGTTCGACTATCGCGGCAACACCACGCCGGTGGCCGAGTGGAATATCAGCGTCGACCCTGAGGCGGCGGCTGAGGTGTTTGCCGTGTGGGGCGCAGCGTGGGGACTGGAGCCGCCAAAGCACATCCCAATTGTGTTGGGACTCAACCTGACCGAGAACGTCGCCATGACGCCGACAATCTTGAGCCGGCTCGCGACGGCCGCGGAGTCCTCATCGGTAGCGATGAGCGTGCTCGACGACCGCGGGACGCGGTCGGTGGCATCCAATCCGCTGATCCGCGTGCTCGAGGACGCTATGCGGTTCTACTTCGAGTTCCACTTTGATCAGGGCGAGGGCTACCTCGCACATCTGCACGACCCGCTGGCCGCGGCCGTCGCCCTGGACCCCGACCTGGTGCAGTACCGCCCCGCCGCGATTGACATCGAGTTGACCGGCACGCTGACCCGCGGCATGACGGTCGCGGACTGGAATAGCCACTGGGGACGAGAACCCAACGCGCTCATCGGCATTGACGTCGATCCCGGCGTGTTCTTCGATCGGTTCATCGCCAGGGTCGGGCGGTTCGCGCAGCGACTGGGCTGAACGTCGAAACTGCCGGGAGATCGCGAAATTTGCCGAGATCGCGATCTGCCCGCAGTTTCGAAAGGACTCAGTCGTCGGTGACGACGAGCTTGACGTCGATGTTGCCGCGAGTGGCGTTTGAGTAGGGGCACACCTGGTGCGCCTTCTCCGTCAGCTGCTGCGCGGCGTCGTGGTCCAGGTTGGGCAGCGTCACCTCGAGTTCTACCGCGAGACCGAAGCCGCCGTTGTCGATCTGGCCGAGCGAAACCCGCGCTCCGACAGCTGAATCCGAGACGTCGGCATTCTCCTGGCGGCCGACCAACCGCAACGCGGAGTGAAAGCAGGCGGCATAGCCGACGGCGAACAGCTGCTCGGGATTGGTGCCGTTGCCGCTGCCACCCATCTCCTTCGGAATGGCAAGGTCGAGATCGAGCTTGCCGTCGGAGGTGCGGCCGTGACCGTCACGCCCTTCGCCGGTGGTCAGGGCTTCGGCGGTGTAGAGGGTCTTCATGCGGATTCCTTTCGTTGCGATGCATTGAGTGCATCAGTGAGGTGACGGACCGCGTCGCGCAGGTCCGCGGCTTCTTGTTCGGTCATTCCGGTCGAGCTGAATAGTTGTTCCGGGATGCACTGGGCCTTGCGCTCGAGGCGACGCCCTGCGGGGGTGAGCGTCACGTCGACCAGCCGTTCGTCGTCCAGCGACCTCTCGCGACGAACAAACCCGTTGGCCTCCAACCGCTTCAGCAGTGGCGAGAGCGTTCCGGAGTCGAGCTGCAGCCGCTCACCGAGCCGGCCGACGGTAACGCGATCCTCTTCCCACAGCACCAGCAGCACAAGGTACTGCGGATAGGTGAGGTTCAGTTCCGTGAGGATCGGGCGGTACGCGGCCGTCATCGCCCGGGACGCCGAGTACAGGGCGAAACAGAGCTGGCGGTCGAGGCTCAACATGGCCATGCCAGAACTATAGCTCACAACTCAGTTGTGCACAACTGACCTGCTAGCGGGTGGCGATGTAGTCGCGGAACGCCTGCGGTACCTGGGATGCGTCGAGCTTCGTGAAGAAGTCGGGTGTCGTGATAGCGGAATACGACTCTTCGCCCTTGATGAAACCTTCTGCGTCGAACGGCCAGACGACCAGCATGCGTAACTGCAAGAGATAGAAGCCCGCTGGATCATCAGCGGGAAAGCCTCTCTTCACCGCGTCAGCGCCGTAGGAGATAGAGCGAAAATTGCCCTCGGTGACAACGGTGTCGTCGTCGACGACGATTCGGTCGATATCCAGCTCCAAACAGAACTGGCCACCCTTGACGATCGTCTCGTCATAGAACGCGCGGACCGCTTGCCGTCCTACCGGGCTGAAATCCTCGGGAGCGCCCCAGGCGATGTAGCGCGGGTCGGGGCAGAGGGTCGACATCACCAGATCGAGATCCGGCTTTGCCTCGCCCATCGCATGTTGGAGCACCCGATTCAACATGAGCAGATGGCGCGGATTGGTCGTCTCGGCGATCCGCTGCTCGAGCAGCCTGAACGTCTTGGTCGGGTCGATGATGTCGGTCATCTTGTCCTCCTGGCAGGCGGACAGAATTTTTCCACGCAGACCACTTCGCGATACCGCTATTCGTAGATGCCTTCGACGTACCACCGCCGCTGCCGGTAGCACAGCAGCAAGGCCTGCGCCGGGTTCCCGTCGAGCAGCACCTGCGCCCTCGCGGTCCGGCCGGCCTTGGCTTGCTCGGAATCCCACCACCGCTCGTCGACCGGCCATGGCCCGGTCCACCAGGCCAGCCGGTCCTCCCTTCCCGGCCCCGCCAGCAGCCATGGGTCGGCGGAAAACAGCCCGCGACCGGTCACCCGTACCGGGTTGCCGTCGGCGTCGAGCAGCTCGACCGGGTCGTCGAGCAGCACGGTCGGCGACGGCTCCGGAAGCTGACCGGGCCACGGCTGGCTCGGATCGGCCCTCGGCACCGGCTCGTCGCCCAGCGGTGTGAAGGTGATGCGCTCGGCAGGTCCGCGGCCGCCGCTGAGCACCGGCACCTGCACCGCCTCGGGGCCGAGCAGCCCCTGGACCCGCACCAACGCCCGGCGGGCGCGCAACCGATCCTCCTCACCGATGCCACCCCACAGCGGCAGTTGCAGCGCCTCGGCCGACACCACCTCCACCGGCCGTAGCCGGATCAGCGTCACCGGTGCAGTCGGCCGGTCGTCCGGGTGGCGCTTGTTCAGCCAGCCGTCCAGCTGCCAGCGCACCCGGTCGGCGGTGGCGTCCTCGGTCAGCGGTTCGGCGCAACGCCAAACCCGTTCCAGCTCTTGACCACTGGTGGTGACGGCATGGATGGCCAACCGGGTGCATCCGACGCCAGCGGCCTCGAGGCTGCGGTGCAGGGTGCTGGCCAGCGACCGGCCGGCGAATGCGGCGGCATCGACCCGATCGATCGGTGGATCGCAATTCATCACCGCGTCGAGTTCGGCCGGTGGTTCGCGTCCCGACGGTCCGCGGGTTGGCTCGCCACGGGCAAACCGGTGCGCGGCGATGGCGTCGGCGCCGAACCGGGACGCCACATCGCTTCGGGACAATGCGGCGAACTGGCCGATATTGCGGATTCCCATGCGCCACAACAGATCTGCCAGATCCTCTCGGCCGGGTGCGGCCAGGCTCGGCTCGGTGGCCAGTTGCCGGATCGACAGTGCGGACAGGAACAGTGCGTCCTTGCCCGCCTCGACGATCCGTCCCGCGCGTGCGGCGAAGACGGCGGTGGACAACTGGTCGGCGATGCCGACCTGGCACTCGGCCCCGGCCGCAGCCACTGCGTCGACCAGTCGCTCAGCGGCGGCTTGTTCGGACCCGAAGTAGCGGGCCGCACCGCGCACGGACAACACCAGCAGGCCGGGCCGCAGCACCTCGGCCCGCGGCACCAGGTCGTCGACCGCGGCCGTCACGACTTCGAAATGGCGGGCATCGCGCGCGGGATCGGCGGTGACGACGTACAGTTCCGGACACCGTGCCTGAGATTCCCTGCGGCGCAGGCCTCGCCGCACGCCGGCCGCACGGGCCGACGCCGAGCAGGCGATCACCCGGTTGGCCAGTGTGACCGCAACCGGCGTCGTGGGCGCAAGGCCCGCCGCCGCCAACGCGGCGACCGCAGGCCAGTCCATGCACCAGATGGCCAACACTCGCGAGGTCGAACCGGAAGACACTCATCCGCCTACCGCACGAACGGTGCCAAAGGATCGTCCCCTGGCCCGCATGGCCAGCCGCACCTTGCTGATGCGGCCGATACCCGGGCGACCGGGGCCAGTGATCTCGTAGCCACAGACCCTGGCCTCCAGCCGGTTGGACGCCCCTTGCCAGTCGCCACCGGTGACAAGCAGGGTGCAGCCCTTCTGCCGCGCCCGGGCCACCACCGCCCTTGCCCGGCCTGCTGGCACTGTCCGGCCACCCAGGCCCAGCACCACCAGATCCATGCCATCCATCAGCACGGCGGCCACCTCGACCGGATCGGCGCCGGGTTCGGGGATGACCGCGATCCTGCTCAGATCCGCGCCCATTTCGACGGCCGCGAGCAGGCCGACGTCGGGCTGGCCGACGATCGCGGCGTGCCCACCCTCCGCCGTCACCGCCGCGACCATGCTCAGCGCCAGCGACCGGGCGCCCGACAGCACCGTCACCGTCCCACGCGGCAACGAGGTTGGAAGCAGTTCGGCCAGCGCTTCGGGCAACGGCAGCAAAGATTCTGAGTCCGGAAGCGGGTCGATCGACGGTGCTGGGCCACGACGCCCGTTTTCGACCTTGCTAGATACCGCCGCGATCTTGCGGCGCAGGTGTTCTACCTGATCAGCACGGTCGAGCAGGCGCTGTTCCAGGCTCATGGCTACTGTCACAGCGGCACCTCCCGCATCATCAGAACCACGCTGTTTTCGAATGTATGTTCGATATCCCGAGTAAACACCCACCCACCGACAGCGTCAAGCGGGCTAACGGTTCATCGAGCGAAGAGGACTACTCCCACTCGATGGTGCCGGGTGGCTTGCTGGTGACATCCAGCACGACCCGGTTGACCTCGGCGACTTCGTTGGTGATGCGAGTGGAGATACGTTCCAGGACCTCGTAGGGCACGCGCGTCCAGTCGGCGGTCATCGCGTCCTCACTGGATACCGGACGCAACACGATCGGGTGGCCGTAGGTCCGCCCGTCGCCTTGCACGCCGACCGACCGGATGTCGGCCAGCAGCACCACCGGGCACTGCCAGATCTGGTTGTCCAGGCCCGCGGCGGTCAGTTCCTCGCGGGCGATCGCATCGGCGCGGCGCAGCGTGTCCAGCCGGGCGGCGGTGACCTCGCCGACGATCCGGATGCCCAGGCCAGGGCCCGGGAATGGTTGGCGTGCAACAATTTCCTCGGGCAGGCCCAGTTCTCGGCCGACCGCACGGACCTCGTCCTTGAACAGCAGCCGCAGCGGCTCAACGAGTTTGAACTTCAGGTCGTCCGGCAGGCCGCCGACATTGTGGTGGCTCTTGATGTTGGCTGTTCCTGTCCCGCCGCCGGACTCCACCACATCCGGATAGAGCGTGCCCTGCACCAGGAATTCGACCTCAGAACCATCCCCCGCAAGCGGGAGGTGCCCCCAGTCCCCCGCGACGATGTCTCGTACTGCGCCCTCGAACGCGCGAATGAACTGGCGGCCGATGATCTTGCGCTTGCCCTCCGGGTTGGTCACCCCGGCCAGCGCCTCGAGGAACCGGTCGGCGACGTCGACAGTGACCAGATTGGCGCCGGTAGCCGCGACGAAGTCGCGCTGCACCTGCGCCCGTTCCCCGGCGCGCAACAGCCCGTGGTCGACGAACACGCAGGTCAACCGGTCGCCGATGGCGCGCTGCACCAGCGCCGCGGCCACCGCCGAGTCCACGCCACCCGAGAGTCCGCAGATGGCGCGGCCGTTGCCGATCTGGTTGCGCACCTGCTCGACCAGCGAGTCGGCGATGTTCGCGGGCGTCCACGTCGCCCCAATGCCCGCGAACTCGTGCAGGAAGCGGCTCAGCACCTGCTGGCCGTGCGGCGAGTGCATCACCTCGGGGTGATATTGCACACCCGCGAGCCTGCGCGCACGATCCTCGAATGCCGCGACCGGCGCTCCGGCGCTGGTGGCCACCACGTCGAAACCGTCGGGAGCGGCCGTGACGGCGTCGCCGTGACTCATCCACACCGGCTGGGTCCCCGGAAGATCCGAATGTAGCTGTCCCCCAGAAACTTTCAGGTCGGTGCGGCCGTACTCGCTGGTTCCGGTCTTGGCGACCGTCCCGCCGAGCGCCTGCGCCATGGCCTGAAACCCGTAGCAGATGCCGAACACCGGCACCCCCAGATCGAACACCGCCGGATTCAACTGCGGCGCGCCCTCTTCGTACACGCTGGACGGTCCGCCCGACAGCACAATGGCCTGCGGATCCTTGTCCTTGATGTCCTCGACGCTGGCAGTGTGCGGGATGACCTCGGAATACACCCTGGCCTCGCGGACGCGGCGGGCGATCAGCTGCGCATACTGTGCGCCGAAGTCGACCACCAAAACGGGGCGGGGCGATGCTGATTCCACCGGTTCAGTCTAGAGGCGGCGATCGACGCCAACGCGTCCCAGCGCACATCGGTCACACCGTGGCGCCGTCGACGTAACTGGTGATCATCTCGACGAGTGCGCGACGTTCGCGACGTGTGTCCAGGGGTTCGGGGATCACCAGCGCGTTCACCACCAGACCGCGCAGCATGGCCCAGATCAGGTTGCCGATCGCTGCGGCGTGCCGGGCATCCAGCCCTTCGCCGATCTTCTTGCCAAGCTTGGCCATGGCGGTGCCGAGCGCGGCCAGGTGCTCGCTGGCACCAGGGTCGCGCATGGCGCGGGTGGCGATCAGGATTTCCAGTGCCGCCATCGAAGTGGGACTGGAGAACGCCTCCCACGCCGCATCGACGATGAATTCCGTTCGGTCGCGGACGTTTTCGGCTGCAGCGGGTAGTTCGCGCAGTGCCTCGAGCAGCTCGGCAAAGCCCTTGTCGACGACGGCCATCAGCAGCCCGTCGCGGTCCCCGAAGTGGTACTGCACCACCCCCCATGTCACCCCGGCCCGCTCGGTGATGTGTTTGGCGCTGGCGGCGGCGAACCCCTCATCGAGTATGCAGCGGATCGTCTCGCCGATCACCAACGCGCGGGTGCGATCGGCGCGCAGTTGGCTGCCGTTCGCGGGCCGGCGGGGCGCAACTAGGGGTGCCATTCGAATCACCACATCACACCGCGGATGTGCGCGGCGGGAAGATCGCGCGCGGCCAGTAGACCGCTGGGCGCGGTGCACACCGGTTCGATCATGTTCACGGCGCGGGCCGCGGTGGCGATCACGCCGCCCTGGTTGTGATCGACGCCGCCCAGGCCGACGTGCGCGTTGATCTCGACACCCGGATCGCCCGCGACGGTGACGCGGTGGACGCCGGGGCGTCCGTCCGGCGGATAAGGCCAGTCGGGAGCCGCGACGTCGGTGAGCCGGTTGACGTGTTCCATGGTGATGACGGGCTCGCCGGCACGCACACCCTCGACCGCGAACCGGACGGCGGCCACCCCTCCCGGTGGCACGGTCATCATCGTGCACTCGATGGGTTCTGGCGTCACCCATGTTTCGTGGCGTTCGCGAACATCGTTGAGCTCGACGCCGAGGCCGTCAGCGAGACTTCTGACCTGACCACCCCAAAGCGACGCTAGGACTCCGGGCTGGAACATGATCGGCGTGTGATCGGGCGTGGTGCCGAATCCCATGCTGACACCGGTGAATTCGGCGTCGTCGTAGCTGCCGTAATCGAAGATCTCCTGCACGGTGATGGCGGTGGCCCGCGCCGACAGGCTCAGCGCGGTGTGCACCAGCGTGTCACCGGAGAAGCCGGGGTCGATGCCGTTGATGTACAGCGAGGTGTCGCCCGCTTTGCAGGCCTTCTCCAGCGGGTCGCGCAGCCAGTCGTCGGCCTGCTCGGGCGCGACCAGCCAGACCATTGAGGTGCCAACGACATTGGTGCCCATGGCCAGGAACCGGGAGATCTCGTCGATGGCCTCAGTCGGGCGCATCTCGGCCTGCGACGTGTACACCACACAGTCGGCCCCCAACGCGACCAGCGCGTCGATATCGTCGGTGGCAACCACCCCTGTCGGTGTCGTGAGCCCACACAGTTCAGCGGCGTCACGGCCCACCTTCTCAGCGCCACTGGCGTGCACGCCGACCAGTTCCAAGTCGGGGCGCTCGATCAGCGTGCGCAGCGCGTGGCGGCCCACGTTGCCGGTGGAGAATTGGATGACTCGTCGCACGCGGCTCCCCTAGAGCAGATCGGTGATGGTTTTGAGGCCGGCTTCGTACAGCACGCCGGGCAGCATGCCGCCGTCGATCTCGATCGTGGTGCCGTTGATGAAATCGGCTGCGCCGCTGCATAAGAACACGCATGCTCGGCCGACTTCGGCGGGCTCGCCCGCGCGCTTGAGTGGAACGTTGCGGAAATACTGGGCGCCGTCCGGGTCGTCCTTGGGCAGCACGAAGCTGCGGAAGTTTTCGGTCATGGTCGGGCCGAGGGCCAGCGCGTTGACGCGGACGCGTGGCCCCCACTCCTCGGCCAGCGAACGGGTCAGGTGGTTCAGGCCGGCCTTGGCCGCACCGTAGGACACCAGCGTCGGTGACCCTGCGGGGTGGCCGGCGCCGCTGGAGATGTTGATGATCGAGCCGGTGCCGTCTTGATCGCGCATCTGCCGATAGACCCGAATGGCGAACCACAGCGGGCTGATCAGATTCATCTGTATTGCGAACGAGTGAAACAGCACCGTGCGCTCAAAGTCGTCGTCACTGCGCGGTGCGCCCTGAATCTGCGCGACGAGCGCGGGCACGTCCTCGACGTTCGGGGTGGGCACCGTGCCGCCGGCGTTGTTGACAAGGATGTCGATGCGGCCGTACGTCTCGGCCACCTGCGAGACCAGTGCGTCGACGGAGCGGTAATCACCTTGGTCGCAAACCAATTGGGCGGACCACGGCACCCATTCAGGTTCGACGCCGGGTAGCCCGTCAAGTTTGGAACGCGAGCAGCCGATGACCGTGGCGCCCGCGCGCAGCAGTTCGTGCGCGATGCCGACGCCGACTCCCCTGCTGGTGCCGGTGACGACCGCGATCTTGCCGTCGAGTGCGCCCATGTCAGAACGCCGGTATGCCGTCGCGATGTGGATGCAGTGCGCCCAGCGGCGAGGTCAACGGCAGATGCAGCGCGTCGACGACACCCGGGGCGGCGTCGCATACCCACGGGATGGCGTTGACGGCGCGCATGCCGGTGGCGAGCAGGCCTTGATCGCTGGAGCTTTCGCCGTCGCGGAAGCCGACCTCGAATTCGGCGTCGAAGCTCGGTTCACCGTCGACGATGACGCGCCACGTGCCGTCGATGCCGCCGGTGCGGCTCTTCGGCCAGTCCGGTGCGAGGTCGTCGGCCATCCGGTCGACGTGCTCGATGGTGATCACCTCCTGGCCATCGACGACGCCGATGCATTTCGCATAGGTGGCGCCGACGGTGCCGGCTTCGATGACGCCGCAGGCGGTTTCGAGCCGCCGTGGGGTGGGCAGGAATTCGCAGGACTCTCTGATCTCGTCGAGCTGGACACCCAATGCATCGGCCACCATGGTCACCGCGGCGCCCCAGCCCCACGTCAGGACGCCGGGGCTTTTCAGGCCGCCCTGGTAGTCCAGCGGTTGGCCGAATCCGAACAGCTCGCGCATGTCGAATTCGACCGGGTATCGCGAGTAGTCGGTGATCTCGATGCCGCGCACGGAGTACACCTTGTGCGACATCGTCATCAGCGCGATCGGGAACAGGTCGCAGCCGAAGCCCGGTTCGATGCCGGAGGAGAAGATCGAGCTCGAACCGGCCTGCGCCGCTTGGCGAATCGCGTCGAGATAGCGTTCCGACAGCGACCCGCGCTCGTACACCAGGCCTGGGAGTGACGTGGTGACGATGTTCTTGCCCGCGGCGAGGATGCGGCAGAGGTCGGCCAGCGCCTCTTTCGGTCGCGAGCCGGCGGGCGCCGCGTAGACGACGCAGTCCGCGTCGCCGTCCAGGACAGCCGTCTCATCGCGGCTGGCGGCCACGCCGATCGGTGCGATCCCGGCCAGCGTGCCGATGTCCTCGCCGTCCTTGCTCGCCGAATGCACCCAGGCGCCTACCAGCTCGTAATTGGGCCGGTCGACGATCGTGCGGATCGCGAATCGCCCGACGCCACCGGTCGCCCACACCGCCACTTTGTAGGTCTGCACGCGCAAACCATAAACCACTCAATGTTTTTGCGGGGCCGTTTCCGTCAGTCTCGCTGCGGCCCGCCCACCACCACGCCCGCGGCCCGTTCGATCGGCTTGATGGCCGCGGTGAAGTCTGACTCCGGGCCGAGCTCGCGGTTCACCGTTTCCCACAGTCGCGCCACCGCCTCGGCGACTTCCATTGACACGCCGAGTGCTTTGGCCTCCGCGACGTACAAGCGCACGTCTTTCACCATCAGCCCTGTGGCGAAGCCGTAGTCGAAGGTGCGCGGGAGGATTGAGCGCGGGAACTTGTCACGGCTGGCGTTGGTGCCGCCAGACCCGGCGTTGAGGACTTCGACCATCGTCGCCGCGTCCAGGCCTGCTTTGACGCCCATCGCAACCGCCTCGCACGTCGCGATGAGGCCGGTGGCCGCCAACAAATTGTTGACGAGTTTCATCGTCTGCGCCGAGCCGGGCTTGTCGCCCAGATAGAACGCTCGGCCAATCGCTTCGTACACCGGCGTCAGCAGCTCGAAGTCGTCTCGCGGTGCGGACACCATCACCGCAAGCGTCCCCGAGTTGGCACCGCTGACCCCGCCGCTGACCGGGCTGTCGATCGCGACGATTCCGCGCCGGGCGAGCAGGACATGCACCTCGATCGCGGTCTGCCGACCCACCGTCGAGAAGTCGACGAACCGCTTGATTCGCGAACCCTCAGCGACGGCAGTCGCAACGTCACGGGAAGCCTGCGGCGACGGAAGGCTGGCCATCACCGTTTCCGCATTGTCGGCGACATCCCGAGCGGACGCCGCGGCCCGCGCTCCGACGAGGGTTTCCACCACCTCGGCACGCGTGTCGAACGCGACGACATTGTGGCCGGCCGCCACCATGCGTCTTGCGATGGGAAATCCCATGTGGCCCAAGCCGATAAACCCGATGTCCACGACAGCTAGCCCTCGTCCAGTTCGGCGAATGTCTGGCGGGCGATGCGGAAGCTGTCGACGGCAGCGGGAACACCGGCGTAGACCGCCACCTGCATGAAGACTTCGCGGATTTCATCGCGCGTCACGCCGTTGGTCAGCGCGCCCCTGATATGTGTGCGTAGCTCCTGCGGCCGGTTGAGTAGCGAGATCATGGCCAGATTCAGCATGCTGCGAGTCTTGAGGGGCAATTCCTCGCGCCCCCACACCGCGCCCCAGCAGTACTCGGTTACCAGATCCTGGAACGGCTTGTTGAAGTCATCCGCATCCGCCGTCGCCGCATTTACATATGCCTCGCCGAGCACCGCCGCCCGGACTTCGCGCCCCTTGTCATAAGTGTTCTGATCCAACGTGTTTCCTCGATTCTTCTCGAGGAGGGATCGTACGTCAGGCCAGGATGGTGACGGCTGAGTTAGGCCATCTGCTTGTGGTCGGGCATTCCGCCGGTTGTCTCGAACACCACTCGCTTGCCGATCTCGACGGCGTGGTCGGCGAAGCGTTCGTAGAAGCGGCCCAGCAGCGCCACATCGACCGCGGAACACACGCCGTCCTGCCACTTCTGGTCAATCAGCAGTGTGAAGAGGTGGCGATGCTCTGCGTCGACGGCATCATCCTGATCCTGCAGTCGGGCCGCCTTGTCGGGATCGCCTGAACTCAGCACCTCCTGCGCAGTCCGGGCCAATTCGACTGCCCGTCGGCCCATTTCCGCGAATGAGGCGCGAACATCGTCGGGTAGAGCGCATTCCGGATGCCGCAGCCGCGAGATGCTGGCGACGTGCACGGCCAGCGCACCCATCCGCTCGATATCGGCGCCAACGTGGATCGCGCCCACGATCGTCCGCAAGTCGCCGGCGACCGGTTGCTGCAGGGCGAGCAGTTTGATCGCGCAGGCCTCGGCGCGCTTGCTCATCGCCACGATGTGCTCGTGGTCGGCGATGACTTGCTCTGCCACCGAGAGATCCGCACCCAGCAGTGCCTGAGTCGCGTGCTCCATCGCGTCGGCCGCCCGCCCACACATCTCGCCGACCTGGGCGGACAATGAGGATAATTCCTCGTAATATGTCGTCCGCATGATTCTGAAACCTCCGCTGCTGGGCACCAGCCGGCTGCTAGCCAGCACTACCTGGTACCCGCGCGCGA
>Ga0075428_100002515_pt1 | contig 19931 bp, 19 predicted proteins | sample RhiMetdeltSRZDD2_FD_75291 | JGI IMG/M metagenome (GOLD analysis project Ga0075428, IMG submission 75291) | Populus rhizosphere microbial communities from Tennessee, USA - Rhizosphere MetaG P. deltoides SRZDD2 | ecosystem: Host-associated > Plants > Roots > Rhizosphere > Soil | place: USA... | reverse complement strand
GTCGACAGGCCGCGCGGATGGCCGAACCATCCACGGTCCGCCTGGGCAGGTACTCCGGGCTGCGTCATGCCGGTCCTTTCAATCGAAGAGATCGTCCTGCTGCGCCGGATCGGGATGCTCTGCCGGTCTGAGGAGACCGCCCAGCCGCTGCTCCCACTTTTCGACGTCGAAGTGGTGCTCGTTCTGAAGTGCGCGGCGGAGCACGGGTGAGAACTCGTGGAACGCTTCCAGCAGCTCGCGCGTCGCTTCACGCAGCGATTCCAGCCGGAAACTGTCGTCGGTTGCGCCCATGTCTTCCAGGATGCTCTGCTCCGTCCGCGACGCGACGATCGGCTCCGCCTGGCCCTCGATGAAGACGTTGGTCCGTTGCCCCGGACCGCGCCCTTCCTCGATCGGCATCAAACCGAGAATGCGGTCTGAGCGCCAGTACTTTCCGTATCCCAGAAAGACCATGCGGCCGCGTTTCACGTCCATGGTGGCCCTCAGCGTTCTGCCATCAGCCGTCTGCTGACGGCAGATGGCTGACGGCAATCATTTCCGCCTGCGGTTCTTTCGAATGTCATCCAACACTACCCGATCAATCTTCCCATCCATTCTCACGCGCACGTCGTAGTTCTCCCAGTACATGAAATTCGCGAGCGCGTTGAGGAACGCCTCGTTCACCGACGGCTGCGGCGCTGCTAGCCACTTTTGCGGTTGATTCTTCGGTTCGGCGACGAGGATGGCTTCCAACTCCCGCTGCAGGGCCGGCGTGATCGCGATCAGATCGGCGGAGTCGGTTGTGAAGAAGTAGAGTTTGTGCAGCTCATACAGTCGCTGCAGCTCCTTGATGGGATCGGGGGCGTCGTAGACCCGAATGTCGATGTAGCGATCGGTGGTGCCCAGGTAGCCCGCGTTGGCGCGGACGACGAGCAGCGCTGCCGACTGCATCCCACGCTTGTCGCCGCCCCCTGCCTGCCCCGCCACGAGCGCCGCAAGCAAACGATCGGCCAGCGACCCTCGCGCCCGCTCGAACGTCTCCGCCATGTTTCGCACGGTGGCATCGGAAACCATGATGTTGGCCTGGGCCGCGTAATTGCGGCCGGTGATCATTTTGCCTTTGCCGCCCGTCTGCCCATCCGTCCCGCCGCCCGTGCGCCCACCCGCCCAGTCGAACGTCGAATCCCCCGTCCAGCTCGCCGCATTGCCACGCGCATCCACCATGCCGACCTGTCGCTGTGATGGGCGCTCATCCCCGCGCATGATGACGCGCATCGCTTCCGGCGCCGTCGCGCCGCGCGCAATCAGCTCGAGTCCCTTTTCGCCATAGTCCGTGTTGCTGAGCGATTGCGTCGCGACGGCGCCGACGCCGGCGCGCGCCCACGGGACGAGACCGCCGACATTCGGGAATTTCGATTGCACGGCAACGCCGAGGTCGCCGGTGACGGAATCGTAGGCGACGATGCTGTAGGTGTGAGCGCGTTTCAAAAAATCAGGTGGGGGAGGCTGTGGAGGCTGCTGGAGGTGCTGCAGCAGAACTAACAGGAGCACAGTCGCTAGTCCTTTCTCATTTTCTTCTTGAGCTCCTCGAGCTGGCGCGTCGCCTCCGCCTCACGCGCGGCACGGTCCATGTCGGACTTGAGCAGCTCGTCCTGAAGATCCATTCCAGGACGCGCCCCGCCCGCACTTTGTACGTCACGCCACGCCCGCTCGGAGCTGCGGTCCCCTTCCATCACCGGCCGGTCTCGCTCGGCGCTCTTGAGCTGTGCGTGCATATCCGCCAACTCGCGCTCGGCAAGCGCGAGCTCTTCACGCTGCGCTGCCAGCTTTCGCTCGAGCACTGCGACGCGTTCGCGATGCTTGGCGGTGAAGCGCTCGGCTACTGCAACGGTTTCCTGATCCTGGATCTCGCCCGCGAGCCGGCCGCGCCGCTCAGCATCCGCAAGGCGCTGGCGTTCCAGTGCGAGCTCTCGGTCAGTACGGGCGACGGCTTCCGCGATTTCGCCGACGGCGACTTTGGCGTCGACGACGGCTTCACGCATCTGGCGCGCGAGCGCGCGCAGGTCGGCAGGACCTGCGGCCGCATCCAGGGCAGCGCGGAACGCTTCCCGCAGGCGCTCGAACAAGGCCCCCCCTTTTTCCTCGCTCAGCTCTTCCGGATCGTCTTCGCGAAGAACGGGGAGAGAACGGGTTCGACGGAGCGCGACGAGCACTTGGGGCACACCGGCCGGCGCGAGCCATGCTGGGCCATCGACTCCGTGCGCGCGAAGTGCTCGTCACACTTCGTACAGCGATACTCGTAGAGGGGCATAGTGTAGGAAACTCTATTCCACGGGAAAACCACGGTCAAGTTGACGCCTATCCCGGCGCCCACAAATTGCGGGGGTGTCCGGGAGCCTCTTGAGATCCGGCAGTCTCGCGTGGCCGCTGCTGCTCGCGGCGACGGCTTGCGGCGGGGGACTGCAACCCGAGCCGATCTGCGGCGCCTCGCTGATCGGGGTGTGCGGCACCATTCGGTTCCGAGGCACAATCCCCGACAGCACCGACAACGTCTTCGTCGCCGCGTACGCCAGCTTTCCACTGACCTGCACCGAGCTCATCGCCAATCGCCAGCCCTTCATTCCCGGTTCGGTGTCGTACACCGACTCGGTCGCCGATTACAGTGTGGCCCTCCAGCCGCGGACGTACGCGTGGGTACTGGCCGTGTGGAAGAAGGTCGGCACTCTGACGTTGACTCCCGCGGATACGGCGTTGCTGCGCGTGGCGGGCTACTACCGCAATCCGGCGGACAGCACGCAGCCCGGCGTCGTGACCGTCCCCGACGGGTCCGCCGCCTCCGACATCGACTTCCGGGTGGAATTCGACAGCCTCCGTCCTGCGACTGACTTCGTCACATGCACCGCGCGCTAGCCACGCTCGTGTGTATCGGCGCGTCGATCGCCCCGCTCGGATGGGTTGCGGCACAGGGTGTCCTGCGTGGCACGGTACGGAGCGCCTCGGGGACGTCCATTAGCGGCGCCATGGTCGGGATCGCCGGCAGCACGCTCTACACGCAGACCGACGGGGACGGCCGGTACCGTCTCTCCGCCGTGCCCTCCGGCGAAATACGGCTGCGCGCTGCCGCGATTGGGTATAGCCCGGCGGCAACCGTCGTCACCCTCGCCGGCGGCGACTCCGCGACCGCCGACTTCACGCTAGAGCCATCACCGCTCGAGCTGACACCAGTCGATGTGGTGAGCACGAAACTTCCGCAGTTCGGCGATCACCCGGCGACGAGCGTCGCTCAGGTCAGCCCCGACGAGATCGATCGCCGTGCTGTGAATACGATCGACGAAGCCGTGGACAAAGAGCCGGGTATTCAGTTCCTCAATGGACAAATCAACATCAGGGGCTCGACCGGTTACGTGCAGGGTCTCAACTCGCGCGTCCTCTTCCTGGTGGACGGCGTACCGATGAATCAGGGCGATCGCGGCGGGATCAATTGGGATCTCGTCCCGGTCGATCACATCGAGCGTGCCGACATCCTCAAAGGTGCCGGTTCTTCGCTGTACGGCTCCGCAGCGCTGGGCGGCGTGGTCAATGTGACGACACGCGACGTGCCGGCAGGCCTGCATGCGCGGGTGCGACTCACCGGAGGCATCTTCACCGATCCGCCGCACCCCGTCTGGGGATTCCGCGACAAGCCGGGGCTGCAGGGGGGCGGCGACGGCATGATCTCCTACGGAACCGAGATCTTCGGCGCAAGCGTCACCGGTGGAGCCCGTCACTCCGACGGCTACCGGGAGCACGACAGTCAGAACCATTGGCAGATGGCCGCCAAGAGCCGTTGGCAGACATCACCCAAAACGCGCGTCGACGTCAGCGGTGCCTGGGCCGACGATCGCTACGACACGCCCCTCAGCTGGTGCACGCAGGGCGAATGCGACGACATGGGCCAGGCTTACCAGCCGTTCAAAGTCGATACTGGCGGGCGCGCACCGTGGACCCATTCGCGCAAGGGCTACCTCGCCGCGCAGGCGCGCACCGTTGTCTCGGAACGATTCGCCTGGCATGCCCGCGCCTCGTGGTTTCGGACAGACTTCTTCGATCAGCGCCGCGACACTTCGGAGTTCGGCATCTCCAACCGCTTTGGCGCAGAGGTCCGCGTCGAGGCACATCCCGATTCAACCCGCTCCGTGCTCGTCGGCGGAGAGGCGACTTTCTCCGACGTGACGAGCGACGTGTTCCAGAACCACTCGCAATCGGAATACTCGGCATACGCCGAGGTAGAACAGCCCCTGAGCCGCCTGGCCAGGGGGAGCGCGCGACTCAAGGCCGGCGCGCGAATCGATTTTCTCGCGGTCGATGGCGGCTCGCTGACCGCCGTGGTCAGCCCGCGTCTGGGTGGCTCGTTTCCGGTAGGATCGCACGGTGCGGCGGTGCGCGCCTCGGTCGGACGCGGGTTCCGCGCCCCGTCGCTCGCGGAGCGATTCGTCGATCTGGTGGCGCCGGAGTTCGGACTGCGCGTCGTTCCCAATCCCGGCCTGCGCCCCGAAACAGCGTGGTCATTCGAACTCGGCGGCCGGAGCGCGCCCTCCCTCGGGATCATGCGTGTCGACGGCGCGCTGTTCTGGACCGAGGCGAGGGATCTGATCGAACCGACGCTCATCGTGACGCCGGGTGGGCCCGTCATTCAGCTACAGAACGTGGCGGAGGCGCGCATCGCCGGCGTGGACGCGACTCTGCTCGCGGCGATTGATCGTCTCACCACCTCGCTCAGCTACACGTATCTCCACACGCAACGCCGCGTCCCCGGCTCGGCGAACGCTCCGCTCGCGTACCGTCCGGGACATCAGGTGAAGCTGAGCGCCGACTATTCCCTCGGCAGGGCCAATCTGGGCGCCGACTTCCGCCATGCGAGCCGGCCCGAGCGCATCGAGCTGGAGGGCTTTGTCGACCCGCGGCGCGTCCCGATGAATGTCCTGGATCTGCGCGCTCAATGGACGCGTGGACCGCTCGAGCTGCGGCTCCTGCTCGCAAATGCCTTGAATTACGTCTACAATCTCGTGCCGCAGACCCTGGCGCCGGTGCGGACGACGACGCTCACGGCTGTTTGGTCGCATTAGCGTTAGATTGCAGTCCCATGCATCCACGGATTCTTATCCTGGTCTTCGCAGTCACCGCCTGTGGAGGAGGGGGAGGCTCCGGCGCCGGCTCTCCGACCTGTGGCATCGCAGCCATTGCCGGTCCCGCCTTGATCGTGAATCAACTCAGCAATCCGCGCGCGGCGCTCACGGATCCACCGCGTGGCGTCCCGGATTCCCTCCCGACAGTCATTATCCTGCCGAAGTCCCGCGAAAACGGAGCGGTCATCGTCACCCGCGACGCCGCCGGGAAAGTCTCGATGCTCTATCGAGGACCCGGTTTTCCGTCGCGTGGCTACGGACTGCTCGTCGTGGACGACACCTCGCAGCGGGCAATGGGTGTGATGGTCCTCGATCAGGAAGAGCCGCAGCGTCAACCCGCCATTGGATCGATCGTGGGCGGCGGTGCCGCCCTCAATCTGTACGCCGTGCGCGTCGACTGGGCGAGCGTGAGCAATCCGCGTTGCCCGCTGTTCGGTCCTCCCACGACTTCGTGACCCCCCCACCCCCGGCCGTGGCGGTCACGGCGCCGCGCCGCCTGGTGGACGGCCGCGAACGGGTCACGCTCAACACAGCGTATGTGCGGGCGCTCGAGAACGTAGGCCTGGTGCCCCTGGCCGTTCCGACGATGCTCGCCCCAGATCATGCGGCCGCCGCACTCACCGGCGTGCGCGGCTTGGTACTCACCGGCGGCGAGGACGTGGCGCCCGAGCGGTACGGAGCGACGCCGCACCCGCGCCTGGGAGCGATCGATCCCTCGCGCGACGCCGCCGAGGTGGCCCTGATCGGTGCCGCGCGACAGCGCCGACTGCCGATCCTCGCGATCTGCCGTGGGATCCAGATCCTCAACGTCGCGCTCGGCGGGACGCTGTATCAGGATCTCGAGAGCGAGCGTCCTGGGCCCGTGCCCCACAGCGACGAGACGGCGCGTCATGAGGTTCGCGTCGCGGCGGGGTCATTGTTGGAGCGCGCGCTGGGCGTGCGCTCCGCAACCGTCAACAGCCGGCATCACCAGGCCATTCGCGATCTCGCCCCCACCTTGAAGGCGGTCGCCTGGGCGGAAGACGGCGTGATCGAAGCAGCGGAATGCGATAGCGCGCGCGATCCTTGGATCGTGGCCGTGCAGTGGCACCCGGAAGACCTCACGGAGCGCGCGTTGTTCGAGGGCTTCGCGCGGGCGGTCGCATGACGACGGCCATCCACGACTTCCCGTCGACCGCGTGGGTCGATGCATACGGCGTGGCGATCAACGCGAGCGAAGCCTATCGCACCGCGTCCACCGAATGGACGCACGGCTCCGTCGCGCTGGTCCTGCCCGCGCAGCCCAATATCGGTGTGCCCGAAGACGTCGGGATCTGGCTCGATCTCGACCGCGGCAGCTGTCGCGCGGCCAAGCTGGTGTCGCGTGACGAAGCCCAACGCGCGCCGTTTGTGCTCACCGCCGAGTACAAACATTGGAAGGCAATCATCAAGAAGGAGCTGGGGCCCATCGCCGGGATCATGCAGCGAAAAGTGGCGCTGCAGGGCTCCTTGCCGATCGTCGTTCGCTTCATCAAGTCGGCGGAAGCGCTGGTTGATGCCGCGACGCGGGTCCCGACTCGATTCCTCGACGAAGCACGGTGAAAGCGCTTTCGGTCGCCGAGGCCCTCAGCTGTTTTACCGGTCTGTCGCACGAGCTGGCCGGCGCGTTTCGACCCACCTCGATCATCGAGATCGTGGCGCGGACATTGACCGAGCACCTCGGCCCTGCCCGCCTCTCCGTGATGTTGCTCGACCCGGATACGAACCGGCTGAACGTCACTTACCACAACGGTCCGAGGGCCGCGACGACTGACGAACCGCTGCTGCAGCTCGCGCTGCGACGTGGTCCGCTCGTCTTCCCGGATCGTGTCGCTGTCCGGGCCGCCGAGCTGGGAGTGACCGTTGATCATCCGGCTCCCGCGAGCTGGCTCGGCGTCCCGATCGTCGCCGTCTCACATCCCATCGGCGCCGTCGCCATGGAAGGCGACCGGGCCAATGCATTGGACGACTCCGCGCTGCAGTTCACGCGTGCGGTCTTGGCCCAGGCCGGCATTGCGCTCGAAAACGCGCGTCTCGTTGAGCTGCTCTCGAGCGGAAAGCGCGAGTGGGAGCAGACCGTGGACGCGTTCAACCAGGCCATCTGCTACGTGGATCCCGAAGGGATCGTCCGGCGCGCGAATCGCGTTTTCGCCGAGCTCATCAAGCTGCCGGTTACAGCGATCACTGGACGCTCCTGGCTCACGCTGCTTCCCCCCGGGTGGGCGGATCCTGTCGCTCGGGTGCTGGCAACCATCGGTTCCACCCCCGAGGCCACCCCCAGCGAGCTGCGCCTTGGCGATCGCACTCTCCTCGTCACCGCGATTCCCACCGAAGAGCCGGGAGCTGCGGTGCTGCTGTTCGAGGACCAGACCGAAAAGCGCCGGTTGCAAGAGCAGCTACTGCAGTCCGAAAAGATGTCCGCGATCGGGCAATTGATCGCCGGTGTGGCGCACGACCTCAACAATCCGCTGGCGTCGGTGGTGGGGTTCAGTGATCTGCTTGGGGAGGCCGCCGACGTGCCGCCCCGCCTTGCGGAACCCCTCGCCGTGATTCGCCAGGAGGCCGAGCGCGCTTCCGCGATCGTGCGCAACCTGCTGTCCTTCGCCCGTCGCCAGGAAGGCGAGCGGCAGCTCCAGTCAATCCGCCCGATCCTCGAATCGACGCATCAGCTCCTGAGGAATCAGCTGATGTCGGCGCACATCGAGCTGAGTCTGGAGTTCGAGCCCGGCCTGCCGCAAGTCGAGGTGCATGCCAACCAAATCAAGCAGGTGTTCCTGAACATCATCAACAACTCCGCCCAGGCCATCGAGAGTACGCGGGCAAGAGAAAGTGAGGGCCGGATCGAGATCGTCACGAAATGCGAGCCCGATGGACTCTCCGTGAACATCTCGGACAACGGACCGGGGATTCCCGAGGACATCGCGCAGCGCGTGTTCGAGCCGTTCTTCAGTACGAAGTCGGAGGGTGAAGGAACGGGACTGGGACTGTCGATCTGTTTAGGCATCGTGAAGGAGCATGGCGGGAACATCCGAGTGGATCCCGGCGGGGCCGGAAGTGGTCGCGGCGCCACGTTCAGTGTCGAGCTGCCCACCGGCATCCGCTCGGAATTAAGTCGGTCCGACCACTCGGTGTCCGCGAATCCGGCGCCGCCCGAACGGCTGGAGCGCCTTCGGGTACTCGTGGTGGATGACGAGCCGCACATCCTTCACTATATGCAGGCCACCCTGGAGAGCTGGGGTCATGAGGTCGCCGTCGCACGCGATGGCAGCCAGGCGTTGAAGCGCGCGCTCATGCAACCATTCGATCTCATCATTTGCGATCTCCGGATGCCCCGTCTCGGCGGGCGCGAAATGTTTCAGACACTCGCCCGCATGCATCCGACGGTGGCCGATCGCATCATTTTTGCCACGGGCGACACGGTCCGCGGCGATACGCTGCAATTCCTCGAAGAGCTGGGCCGCCCCTTCCTGCAGAAGCCCTTCAAACTCGATGCGCTGCGCCGCGTGCTCGCCGGGGTCGTGAAAGTCCCCGCCTAGCGGTCGCGGGAGGCTCGATGCGGGTGTTGCATGTCGACTCCGGCCGCGAATGGCGCGGTGGTCAACAACAGGTGTGGCTGCTCTGCCGCGAGCTCGCGAGACATGCCGACGTGGAGCAGACCCTCGTCACGAGACTGGACAGCGAGCTGGCGCGGCGCGTCGCCGCCGACGGCGGCCAGGTCCAGGGGACCGCGTGGGAGATCGGCCTCGACCCGCGCGCCTGGTGGCAGCTGCGGCGGGCGATCGCCTCGTTTCAGCCCGACGTTATCCACGCCCACGACAGCCACGCGCTGACACTGGCGGCGACCGTCGCGATGGGTCGGACGCTGATCGCGACTCGCCGCGTGGACTTTCACGTGGGGCGGTTCGGGGCGTGGCGGCGGCCCGACCGCATCATCGCCGTGTCGGCAGCGGTGAAGCAGGTGCTCACCAGCGACGGCATCGCGCCCGATGCGGTGGTCGTCATTCCGGATGGCATCGATCCCGAACAAGTACGCGCGGCCTCAACTCCACCACTCGGGATTCGTCGACAGCTGAGACTCGAGGAAAAGACTCCGCTCGCGGTGAATGCCGCGGCGCTGGTCGATCACAAAGACCAGCGCACGCTGGTGCGCGCGGCTGACTACGCGCGGACGCGTGAGCCCGGCCTTCATTGGGTCATCGCGGGTGACGGCCCACTGCGCGGAGCCCTGCACGCCGAGATCACGCGACTCGGGCTCGCTGATCGCGTGCACCTCGTGGGATACATCGATCGGGTGGACGCGCTCATCACCGAAGCCAGTGTCTTCGTCATGTCGTCGAAGGAAGAGGGATTCGGCAGCGTGCTTCTCAACGCGCTCGCCCTCGGCCGGCCCATTGTCGCGACCGCCGCGGGCGGGATTCCGGAAGTGCTTCCGGCCCAGTTGCTCGTGCCGGTCGGCGCGTCGGAAGCGTTGGCCGACCGGGTGGTGGAAGCGCTCCACAGCCCTACGGTGCTCCCATTCCCCCCGCGCTTCACCGCCAGCGCGGTGGCGGGTCAAGTCTTGGAAGTCTACCGGGCACTCTCCTAGATTGCAGGGCCATGATCTACGTCTGCGTTCCGGTACATAACGAGGCGAGCACGGTCGGACTCGTGCTCTGGAAGGTCCGTCAGGTCTTCACGGCGTTCGAGCGGGAATACCAGATCATCGCCTGTGACGATGCCTCGACCGACCACACTGGGGAGGTCCTGGCGTCGTATGCCCGGGTCCTGCCCCTTACGGTCATCAAGCACAGCCGGCGTGAGGGGTACGCACGCACGTTGGAAGAGCTGCTGCGCGTCGCTTTACAGCGGACCGACCGGCCCAAGCGCGACTGCGCGATCACGCTGCACGCGGACTTCATGCACGCGCCGGAAACCATGGAGGAGATGGTCAAGCGCATTGAATCCGGATCGGATCTGGTGGTGGCGGAGCAGAATCGCGCCACGGACGGCTCCAGGGCGCGCACCTGGCCCGAGCGGTGGGTGCGCCAGTGGGCCCCGCGACTGTTGCGAGTGGGTGGCGTCGTGAAAGACTCCGTCTCCGGCTTCATCGCGCTGCGGCTGATTGTGCTGCGTCAGGCTACCCGAGGTGGAGCCGCCGAGCCGCCGTTGCTTACAACCGAGGGATGGGCGGCGAATGCCGAGCTGCTCGCCCGCCTCAATGTCCACGCGCGCCGGCTGGAGGTTGTCCCCAGCACCGCCCGTTACGACCTCAAGCAGCGGCCATCCCGCGCCAAGCCCTGGCAACGGCTGCTATCGGCGTGGCGGTCGCGCGCGCTCATCGACGCCGCCCGTAAAGGTTCCGCGGTGACCCTGTTGGCGCTTCTCGCGGGAGGACAAACACTCGTGGCCCAGGACTCCGTCTGCACGGGGGTGATCGTCGGCTCCTCGAGCACACCCAGCCCGGCTGCGGTCGCGGTGCTCCCGATCATCAAACCAGCGCCAGCGGTGACATTTCCCATCGGCGAGCGGCTGACCTTCAGCGCGAAGTACGGGATATTCAGCATCGGCAGCGCCACGATGGAGGTCATGGGGGTCGACACCGTGCGTCAGACCGAGGCCGTCCATTTCCGATTCCGGCTGACCGGCGGCGCGCTCGGGTATTCTCTTGATCAAACGATGGAGTCGTGGGTGGGACTTTACGATTTCCGCTCGCGGCGCTACACGACCGTCCAGATCGAGCGAGGCAAGCATCGGGAGCGCGGCTACGAGATCTACCCCGATTCCGGCTTCTATCGGGAAGCCGGACGCGATACGACATTCGCCACGGTGCGGGACCCCCTCGACGACGCATCATTTCTGTATTGGGTTCGGACCTTGCCGCTTGAGGTCGGGAAGAAGTACGAATACGCACGCTATTTCCGGCCGGACCGGAACCCGGTGATTATCGAAGTGGTGGGCCGCGACCGCGTAAGCGTCGCCGGCAAGAAGTGGCGCGCTATCGTCGTGCGCCCCAGAATTCCCCAGGGCCGGGGCATCTTCGCCGAGAAGTCGGAGACCCGCATCTGGCTCTCGGACGACACGCAGCGTCTCGTGCTCGGAATTCAGTCGAACTTCTCGTTCGGTACGGTGACGCTCAAGCTCAAGGACTACGTCCCGGGAGGAGGAGCAGAACAGCGATGACCGAGTACCGCGAAGCCGACTTCTCCCGCCTCAAGACAGTCCCGATTGCCAAACGCCCCAACAAAGTTGACGCCTCCCTCCTCGCAAAGCCGCCGCTCCCCTCCGACCGGTCTTTCAACGCATTCGTCGAGGCGCTGCCGTCGATTCTCGCCGCGCAAGACCTGCGCTACGTGGTCGATCAGATCGTGGCCGCGGCTGGACGGCGCGGGATCCTCGCGATGTTGGGCGGGCACGTGATCAAGGTCGGGCTCGGCCCTTTGCTGATCGCTTTGATGCGACATCGCGCGATCACAATGGTGGCGATGAACGGGAGCGCGGCGATCCACGACTTCGAGCTGGCTGCCTATGGAGGAACGAGCGAGGACGTGGCCGCGGGCCTGGCCGACGGGACCTTTGGAATGGCGGAAGAGACGGGACGGGAGATGAACGCCGCGCTCGTACGCGGCGCCAAGGGCCAGCAGGGAGCGGGCGAGGCGCTCGCCGACTACCTGGGCGCACGGCAGGATCTCCCGGGGCGCGACGTCTCCGTGCTGCTCGCGTGTGCCTCGCTCGGGGTCCCGGTCACGGTACACGCGGCGATCGGCGCAGAAATCATCCATCAGCATCCGGCGAGCGACGGTGCCGTACTCGGCGCCACGAGTCACCGCGATTTCAAGCGCCTGGCGGGCGCACTGCCGGATCTGGACGACGGCGGCGTCGTGCTCAACCTTGGCAGCGCTGTCGTCATGCCCGAAGTGTTCCTCAAAGCTCTGACCATCGCGCGCAACCTCAATGGTGGACGTCCCAAAAACTTCACTGCGTGCGACTGCGATATGCAGCGTCATTATCGACCGCGGGTCAACGTCGTCGAGCGCCCTACGCTCGCCGGTGGACGCGGCATTCAGCTGACCGGACATCACGAGATTCTGATACCGTTGCTGGCGTGGTCGGTGCTGTCGCGCCTGGAATCGCGGTAGGGTGCGGCATGCCGCGCACCTACCGCATAATGAGCCCATACCTCATGATGATTGCGACGATCATGGCTGGCTCCAGTGCTTGTGTGAAACGGACCGTCAGGCCGCGTGAGGCCATGGCCGTGACGAGCGCGACCGGAGGACCGGGTGGCGCGGAGGCGGTCGTCCGTCTGGCAATCGCGCTCGACGCGAGCGGAGACCGAAAAGCCGATACGCTGTATGCCGCTGAAGCCATTGTGATCGAGAATTCGCGCGTGCGACTCGCGGCCCCGCGCTTTGCGGGAATCACCAGCGGCGCCGGCCGCGTGACGGTGACGGCGGCGTCCGAAAATGTCGAAGGGCGATTCGCGTGGGTGCTAGTGGACTACAACTGGATCCACCCAGCCGAGCGTCGCATCGAGCCCGGCCGGGCAACCTTCATCTGTGAACGACGGGGAGAGAACTGGAAGATCGTGCATGCTCATTCCAGCCAGCCTCTCCCATGGGAGCCTTAAGACGCGTCGGCGGGTCGACCCTTGATCATGTCGCGGACGCGATCGGCCGTGGACGGGCTGATGATACGCAGCGCGATATAGAAGAAGAAGCCGATGACCGCGAGCGTGAGGACCGTAGTCGCGAGGCCGAACAGGATGCCAGCCATCCCAAAGATCAGCTTGAGAGCGATCCAGGCAACGACGGCGAGCAGCGCGAACCCGAGAATGCTCCGGAACATGATACCCTCCGTGGTGTCCGGTGCGTTTGCAGCGTACGCCTAAATGTCGCACAAAGTTTCGTCCTGTGAAGTGTTGGTCGCGGGTGGCGGAATCATCGGGGCTGCCTGCGCCCGCGCCGCGGCTCTGCGCGGGCTGCGCGTCATCATTTGCGACCCAGGCCCCGATCCCACGGCCGCTTCGGCCGCGTCCGCCGGTATTCTGGCTCCCCAAATCGAAAGCGCCGATGAGAGCCTGCGGGCCTTGGGACTGCGTGCGCGTGAGCTCTACGACACGCTTGCCGCAAGCCTGTCGGAAACGACCGAAATCGACATTGGGCTGTGGCGGGACGGCGTCGCCTCACTGGCGTTCACGGACGCGGAGGCTGAGCGGTTACGCGATGCGGTCGCGCATCAGCGCCAAGCCGGGCTCAGGTGCGACTGGCTCGAAGCCACCGATGTTGCAGAGCGGTTTCCCGCGGCCGCGCAGTGCGTGGGCGCGCTCTTTGCTCCTGAGGATGGCGCGGTCGATGCGCCCGCGCTGACGCGGGCGCTGCGGGCCGATGCCAAGCGCCTCGGCGTGCAGACCCACAAGTCACGCGTGAACCGCATCAAGACGATTCTTGGACGCGCCACAGGCGTTGAGATTCCCGCGGGCAAGATCAAGGCGGAGCATGTCGTCATCGCCGCCGGCGCGTGGTCGCCGCAGATCGATCACCTGCCCCGGCACCTCCCGGTCGTGCCCGTACGCGGACAGATGGCGTGTGCGCCCTGGCCCGCAGAAATGCCGCGCACCGTGCTCTATTACGACCACGCCTATGTCCTCGCCCGCCAAGGCGAGGCTCTGTTCGGCAGCACCATGGAGCACGTCGGTTTCCAGGGCGGCGTCACGGAGTCCGGCATCGCACAGATCGTGGCAGCCGCACAGCGCCTGGTGCCCAGCCTGCCGGCGACCCCAACGCGGACCTGGTCGGGGCTGCGACCGCTGACTCCAGATGGCCGACCGATCGTGGGACCCGATCCCGACATCCGTGGCTTATGGTATGCGACCGGGCACGGCCGCAACGGCGTCCTCCTCGCCGGTCTCACCGGCGAGATCATCGCAAGCCTGATTACTACCGGCACGTCCGAGATAGAGATTGCCTCCCTCGCCCCGGAGCGCTTTAGTTCATAGATGTTTCGCAGTTGTGCTTTCTGTAATACGGCGTTCGACGGTGATGGCGGACCCTCTGGTCTCGGCGTCGGACGCCGTATCGCATTCGATGAGTGGAAGGGCCGGTTATGGGTCGTTTGCCCGCGCTGCAGCCGCTGGAATCTCACTCCATTCGATGATCGCCTCGAGCGTATCGAGGCCGTTGCCCGCGCGGCACAGGCCGGGCGGATTGCGGCCTCCACCGATCAAGTCGCGCTGATCCGGTGGGAGCGGTACGACTTCGTGCGCGTCGGAAAGCCACCTCGTGTCGAGCTGGCGACGTGGCGCTACGGCGAGCGGCTGCGCAACCGCCAGCGAGAGCGAATGAAGGTCGTCGTGCCACTGACGGTCGCTGCCATCGGCCTGGGCATCGTCGCAAACGTGGCCGCGGGAGGCGGCTTCGGCGTCATCGTCTGGAATATCCATCGCGCGGTCGACTGGGTGTACCTCCGCATTGTCGGCAGCCGCAGGGTCTCGTTGATTGAATCACCCATCTGCGCGCGGTGCGGCAGCATCATGGAGTTGCGGGCGCGTCACGTGCAGTACGCGCGCGTAGTACCCGACACTCACGCCGACATGGGCGTCCTGCTGAGCTGCCCCCGCTGCCACCAAGAAGGCGCACAACTCACCGGCATCGAAGCGGTCCAAGTACTCCGACAGGGTCTCACGTATCTGAACCTCGTCCGCGGAGGCCGACGTCGTGCCGAAGACGCGGCGCGCGAGGTCGACAGGGTTGGCGGTCCCGATCGGCTACTTCGCGATGTCGCGCAACGTGAGTTGACGCTGCGCTCTCTGCGCCCGGAGCGTGGCCTCGCGTTTGAAATGGCCGTCGACGAGCGGGCAGAGGTGGAAGAACTCGAACAGCAGTGGCGGGAGGCCGAGGAAATCGCGGACATCGCCGATGGGACACTGGGGAGCTCGACGGACGTCGAGAATGAGTTGCGGCGGTTAAAGAATCGGCAGGGAGATCAACCGTCCGGTTGAAATTTGACCTACCCCGGCCCTTAAGCTCCCGCTATCTTCGAGTTCCATGGCAGCTCCGCTCGTTCAGATCCTCCCTCCAGCGTCCCGCCAACCGGTCGAGCCCCGTAAGCCATCGTGGCTGAAGGTCAAAGCGCCCGGCGGGCCGAACTATGTGGCCCTCAAGCACATGATGCGCGATCTCAAGCTGCACACGGTGTGCGAGGAGGCTCACTGCCCCAACATCGGCGAATGCTGGGAGCACCACGCCGCGACATTCATGATCCTGGGCGACGTGTGCACCCGGAACTGCGCGTACTGCGCCGTAGCGCACGGCACCCCGGCGCCCCTCGACGTCGCGGAACCGCTCCGGCTTGCCGATGCCGTCGCGCAGATGGGACTCAAGCACGTCGTGATCACAAGTGTGGATCGCGATGACCTGCCGAACGGGGGCGCCGAGATATTCGCCGCATGTATCGCGGAAATCCGTCGCCGACTCCCGCAGACGTCGATCGAAGTGCTGATTCCGGACTTCAAGGGCAATCCCGACGCGCTGCGCATCGTCGTCGATGCACGACCCGACATTCTCAATCACAATCTCGAAACGATCGCGCGCCTGTATCGCATCGCGCGGCCGGGTGGGCGGTACCCGCGAGCATTGGAGCTGCTCAGACGCGCGAAGGACATGAACCCAGCGCTGCTGACCAAGTCGGGGCTGATCTGCGGCCTGGGCGAGGAGTGGGATGAGCTGCTCGTATCGATCCGCGACCTGCGCGCGCAGGACGTCGACATCATCACGCTCGGTCAGTACCTCCGGCCATCCGATCAGCATCTTCCAATCGCACGCTGGTACACGCCCGAAGAATTCGCCGAGCTGAAGCGGTACGGAATGTCGCTGGGATTTCGCCACGTGGAGTCGGGCCCGCTGGTTCGCTCGAGCTATCACGCCTGGGAGCAGATCGAGGCAGCCACTACATGACCGCGACCGCCAGACCCCCGAAAGACACCTTGAACGCCGAGCTGCAGCTCAAGATGCTGCGCCAAATGCTGCTCATCCGTCGCTTCGAAGAGAAAGCAGCCGAGGCGTACGCGCTCGGGAAAATCGGCGGGTTCTGCCACCTCTACATCGGCCAGGAAGCCGTAGCCGTCGGTGCGCTTGCGGCACTGCGCGACGACGACTACGTCATCTGCTCCTACCGCGAGCATGGTCAGGCGCTGGTCAAAGGGATCTCGCCGAACGCGGTCATGGCCGAGCTGTTCGGGAAGGCGACTGGGTGCTCGAAGGGCAAGGGCGGCTCCATGCACCTCTTCGACGCCAAGCGTGGGTTCATGGGTGGCCACGGTATTGTCGGCGGCCATATCCCGCTGGGCGCAGGGCTCGCCTTCGCAAGCAAGTATCAGGGACAAGACCGGGTCTGCGTCTGTTTCTTTGGCGAAGCGGCGGTCAACATCGGTGCCTTCCACGAAACGCTGAACATGGCCTCAGTATGGAAACTGCCGGTGATTTTCCTTTGTGAGAACAACCGTTATGGGATGGGCACGGCGTTCGAGCGGGTGGCGGCGGTAACCGACATCGTCGAGCACGCCTGCAGTTACGACATGGCCGCGGAGCTGGTTGACGGTATGAACGCACTCACGGTGTACGAGGCGACGCGGCGCGCGGTAGAACGGGCGCGCAAGCACAGTCACCCCACCCTGCTCGAGGTCCGCACGTACCGGTACATGGGCCACTCGATGTCCGATCCCCTGCATGGCGTGTACCGCACCAAAGACGAGGTCGAGGAACAGAAGGCCCGTGATCCGATCACCCACCTTGCCGGCAAGCTCAAGGAGGAAGGCGTAATCGATCAGGCAGGGCTCGACGCGATGGACGCCGAAGTCCTGGCCGAAGTCGAGGAAGCGGTGAAGTTCGCCGATGAGAGCCCGGACCCGGAGCCGGACGAGCTGTTCACCGACGTGCTGGCGGAGTAAGGATGGCCACACTCACCTACCGGGACGCGCTCAATCAGGCGCTGCGCGAGGAGATGCAGCGCGATCCCAACGTGTTCCTGATGGGCGAAGAAGTCGGGGTCTACCAGGGCGCGTACAAGGTGAGTCGCGGGTTGCTCGAAGAGTTCGGGCCGCAGCGCATCGTCGACACGCCGATCGCTGAGCTCGGGTTTACGGGAATCGGGATCGGGGCTGCGATGGGAGGGATCCGGCCCGTCATCGAATTCATGACATGGAACTTCGCCGTGCTGGCATTGGACCAGATCGTCAATTCGGCCGCGAAGATGTTGTACATGTCGGGCGGCCAAATCCCCATGCCCATCGTCTTCCGCGGTCCCAATGGGGCCGCCCTGCAGCTGGCGTCACAGCACTCGCAGGCCTGGGAAGGCTGGCTGACGCACATTCCGGGCCTGAAAGTCGTCGCCCCGGCGACGCCCGCCGACGCGAAAGGCCTGCTCAAGTCGGCCATCCGGGACAACAACCCCGTGATCGTGCTCGAAGGTGAAATGCTGTACAACATGAAGGGCGACGTCCCCGACGGCGAGCATCTCGTGCCGATCGGCAAGGCCGAGATCAAGCGCGAAGGGTCGGACGTCACGCTCGTGTGTCACTCCAAGACGCTATCAGTCGCGCTGAAGGCGGCCGAGCAGTTGGCGGAGCAAGACATCGCCGCCGAAGTCCTGGATTTACGCTCGCTCCGTCCGATGGATGAGGCGGCGATTCTCGAATCGGTTCAAAAGACCAATCGTGCCGTCGTCGTCGAGGAGGGCTGGCCGTACGTCGGCGTCGGTGCGCAGGTCGTGGACATCATTCAGCGAGATGCTTTCGACCACCTCGATGCGCCTGTACAGCGCGTCACGCAAGCGGACGTGCCGATGCCGTACAACAAGGTGCTCGAGCGCGCTGCCAAGGCGTCTCCGGAAAAAGTCGTGGCCGCGGCTCGTCGCGTTCTTTACTTGGACTCTTAGGCGCTTAGCCCATGGCTACAAAAGTCCACATGGAAGCCCTGTCGCCCACGATGGAAGAGGGGCGCCTCGTAAAGTGGACTAAGAAGGAAGGCGACGCGGTGAAGTCGGGCGACACGCTGGCCGAAGTCGAGACGGATAAGGCGGTGATGGAGCTGGTGGCGCGAACCGATGGTCAACTCCTCAAGGTCTTGGTGCAGGAGGGGGCTACGGTACCCGTCGGGAATATCGTGGCGTGGATTGGGAAGCCTGGCGAGAAGGTGAACGGAGCAGGGAGCACGGAGCTGGGAGCAGCGGCTCCGAAATCCACACCCGCTCCCACTGCTGCCGCACCGAAGCCCGCCGCCCGGGCTCCCGCTCCGGCGTCTAGACCAGCCCCGACAGCACCAGCACCAGCACCAGTTGCCGTTCAGCCCGACGCGACCCGCGTGAAGGCTTCCCCGCTGGCGCGTCGAATCGCGAAAGACGCCGGCGTCGATCTGAAGCTCGTGCAGGGCTCAGGACCGGGCGGCCGTGTCGTCAAGCGCGATGTCGAAGGTGGAGCACCGCAAGCCACGGCCGCTGTGGCGGCGCCGGCTCCCCGCTCCCGGACTCCTGCTCCCTCAGGGGCTCCGTATGAAGACGTCCCCCTCACCCAGATCCGAAAGACCATCGCCAAACGGCTCGCCGCATCGATCGGCCCCATCCCGCACTTCTTCCTCACTTCCGAAGTCGACATGGAGCGGGCGGCGGAGGCCCGTGAGGCACTGAACCAGCAGCTGGGTGAAGGAGGCGGCAAAATCTCCTTCAACGACATCATCATCAAGGCGGTCGCGCTCGCCCTGGTACAGCACCGCGCGTGCAACGCCTGGTTCCAGGACGACCATATCCGGTACTGGAACGAGGTCCACATCGGGATGGCCGTCGCGATCGAGGACGGTTTGATCACACCCGTGATTCGCAACGCCGATGTGAAATCGTTGCGCGAGATCGGCGTGGAATCCCGCGAGCTGGCGAGCAGGGCGCGCAACCGGCGCCTCAAGCCGGAAGAGTACACCGGCGCGACGTTCAGCGTCTCAAACCTCGGCATGTTCGATATCGATCAGTTCACAGCCGTGATCAACCCTCCCGAAGCGGGGATCGTCGCGATCGGCAGCATCGTCCCCAAGGCCGTTCCCGACGGCGAGCGCGTCATGGTGCGGCGCCGGATGCGGCTGACGATGAGCTGCGACCACCGCGTGATCGACGGGGCGACGGGCGCCGCCTTCCTGAAAACGCTGAAGCAGATGCTGGAGAATCCGCTGGCAATGCTCCTTTAGGTGGACCGTTGGACCGTTGGGCGGTTGGACGGTAAAACACGGTCCAACGGTCCAACCTTCCAACGCACTCTCGGACAAGGAACCAGATCTTGGCACAGTCCTTCGATGTCATTGTCCTCGGCGGCGGGCCCGCAGGCTACGTTTGCGCCATTCGCTGCGCGCAGCTCGGTCTCGCGACCGCGGTGATCGAGCAGGAGAAACTGGGCGGCGTCTGCGTCAACATCGGCTGCATTCCCACAAAGGCGCTGCTGCACTCCGCCTACCTCGCTCATGTCATGAAGGAGTCGAAGGACTTCGGCGTGGAGGCCGGTGCCGTAAAGACGGATTACGGCGTCGCCATGAAACGCTCACGCCGGGTCGCCGATCAGAACTCCAAGGGCGTCGAGTTCCTGATGAAGAAGCACAAGATCACGGTGGTCAAAGGCACGGGTGTGCTGCAGCCCGGCAAAAAGGTGAAGGTCGGCAGCGACGTGCATGAAGCCAAGAAGGCGGTCGTCGTCGCGACCGGCTCACGCGTCAAGGGCATTCCCCAGATTGGCCTCGAGATCAACAAGACGACCGTCAT
>Ga0075428_100002514_pt1 | contig 19931 bp, 15 predicted proteins | sample RhiMetdeltSRZDD2_FD_75291 | JGI IMG/M metagenome (GOLD analysis project Ga0075428, IMG submission 75291) | Populus rhizosphere microbial communities from Tennessee, USA - Rhizosphere MetaG P. deltoides SRZDD2 | ecosystem: Host-associated > Plants > Roots > Rhizosphere > Soil | place: USA... | reverse complement strand
GTACCCGACGCCGCGCACCGTCTGGAGCAGCTTTGGTTCGAAGTCGCGGTCGATCTTCTCGCGAAGCCGGGAGACCAGGACGTCGACCACGTTGGTGCCTGGATTGAAGTTGTAGCCCCACACGTGGGACAGGATCATGGTCTTGCTCAGCACGCGGCCCGCGTTCCGCATCAAATATTCGAGGAGCGCAAACTCGCGAGGCCGCAGCTCGAGCGTTCTGCCGGCCCGCTCGGTCCTCCGCGTCAGGAGATCCAGACTCAGGTTGGCAACTGAAAGCTTGGTAGGTTCGGTCGCGCCGCTCGATCGGCGCATGAGCGCCTGCAGCCGCGCCAGCAACTCGGCAAACGCGAACGGCTTGGTCAGATAGTCGTCGCCGCCAGCTTGGAGGCCGCTCACGCGATCGTCAACCGTGCGGCGGGCGCTGAGAATCAGCACCGGCGTGCGAATGCTACGGGCTCGCATCCGATCGATGAGCGTCAGGCCGTCGAGTTTCGGAAGCATGACGTCCACGATCGCCGCATCGTACGTGCTGGCCATCGCCAGCTCCAGCCCCCGCTCGCCGTCCGCGGCGACATCAACCGCGTAGCCCGCCTCCGCCAGCCCCTTCGCGACGAAGTCCGCGATGGTTCGATCGTCTTCGACGATGAGCACGCGCACGGATCACCGCCGGTTCCGCTTGGCGGTGAGCTGCCAAAATCGCGTCTCGTTGAGCAGCGTGATCCTGTGCCCTTTCTCGCGTAGACGCTTGATCTCCATCAGCTTGAGTCCCGCATCGCGGCCGGCGGCCTGGAGCGGATTCGGCCGTCCCCGAACAAGAACTGTGGTTTGCACCGACGGCGCGCTGTGAACGATCGCGCCCGCGCGGCGCGCAGCCACAATCGCCTCGCTTCGGCGCTTGGTCAGGATTCCCGTGAACGCCAAGTGGACGCCTTTCAGCGAGCTCAGAACGCCAGGTTTCAGCGTCGCTGGAGGATTGCGCAACGCCTCGATGAGCTCGTCAGCCGTCTCATAGCGCTTCCTCCGCTCGCCAAGGCATCGATAGATGATCTCCTTCAGGTGATCGCTGCAGGGAAATCCTCGCACTTCTGGCGTACGGATCCTGGCGCGCGCGTTTCCCTTTATGAGCATGCCAAGCAGCTGGCCGACTTGATACACGTCGTCGCGGGCCTGCCACTTTGGTGCGGCGCCAGCAATGATGTCGCTTGGCGCCGTCAGCGTGTTCATCGTCCGTGCCGTGATGCCACGCGTATCGCTTTGTTGCTGCACGATGCCGAAGTCACCGAGTTTCAGCCGCCGGTCGTCGCAGACGAACACGTTGAGCGGCGTCAGATCGCGATGGAGAAGCTGGCCGCGATGCAGCTTGCCGAGCACCTCGAGAACCCCGGCGATCTCGCGGCGCGCCGCCGCTTCACTCCAGCCGTCGCCGTTGCGGTGTAAGTAGGCGGAAAGATCCCCGTGCCGCGCGTACTCGATGGCGAGGCAATACAGTAGGCTGCTCGCCCGACGGACGAGTGGGAAGGTATCGAACACCCGGATCGCGCGTGGGTGACCATCCAGCAGCTGGCCGAAGTACGCCTCGCGCAGCCAGCCATCGATCCGGGTGCTGGCCTTGATGCAGAGAATCTCCGGAACGAGCATCGAGCGGCCTTGCCTGCGCGCCAAGAACACCTGGCCGAATCCGCCTTCGCCGAGCAGCCGTTCTATCGTGTAGCGGAATCCGGTTTCGGAGCTGACGATCGTTTGATCCGGCGAGAGGAGGAGCGTCGTTCGCCGGGGACTAATGCGGGCTGATGTTGCCGTGTGTGTGACGGCGTTGGCATCGTCGATCGGAAACTGAGTGTGGGAAGCCATCTCGTCACGAACGGATCGAAACAGCATAGCTGAGAGGCGAGCACTACACCATCCTCGCGGCTCAGGTATGCTTCTGTGCAGGCATGCGTCTCAATTTGGTACTGATTGGTCCCCCGGGATCAGGCAAGGGGACCCAGGCAGTACGTCTTGCGGAGCATTATTCCGTTCCTCACATTTCTACCGGCGACATACTTCGCGCCGCCGTGCGCGCGGGCTCGGAGCTCGGCCGTCAGGTAGCCGATACACTGGCCAGCGGCGGCCTGGTGAGCGACGCGCTCATGACCGATCTGGTGCAGGCGCGGCTCGCGTCGCCGGATGTGCGATCGGGATTCATTCTGGACGGGTATCCGAGAACCGTCGTCCAAGCAGAAGCGCTCGAGGAGATGCTCGACGCGCCCCTCGTCGTCATTTTGATTCAGGCAGCGGATGAAGCGATCGTGCAGCGTCTTGGCAAACGCCGCGTGTGCCGCTCCTGCGCGATCACTCAGTCAGTGTCGGTTGATACCGAGGTGCAGATCGATCCTTGCCCGTACTGCGGTGGCAAACTCGTCCGGCGCCAGGACGACGATCCTGCGACCGTGCGACATCGGTTGGCAATGTATGCGTCGTTCGCGCAGCCGATCATCTCTTACTATCAGGCTCGCCCGACATTTGGAGCCGTTGACGGCCTTCAACCCGCAACGGACGTGACCACGGCGCTGCGCTCGCTCATCGACAGGCTCTCGTAGCGTCCCGGCCGGGCCTGCTACTTCAACTCCTTCAGGCACCGCTCAGCTTCGTGCGCATCCGCGCGGAACAGCGGTTCATGCTTGATCCTCTCGTGGCCGGCAGCGAGCAGCGAGCGCGCCTCTGAACTGCGTCCGATCGCCGCCAGCGCAATGCCCAGGCGAACTTGCGCTTCGGCGGTGCGCGGATCGCTGCCGCCGAGTCGCGACATGCGTGTATCGAGGGCCCGCCGGATCAACGGCTCGGCCTCGGCCGCCTGCCCATTTCGCGTGAGATGCCGTCCCAAGCCGAGGAGCACCGGCTCGAGGGTCGGGTGCGTGGACGCCAGCAGCTTTTCGAGTTGCGCAAGCGCGTCCCGATAAAGCGGTCCAGCGCGCGGATCCGCTTTTTCGCTCAGCACGCCAGCCAATCCTGCCTGCACCGTACCAATGCGCGGGTGTGCATCGCCATAGATCCGGCGGAACATTGCCAACGACTGCTCGAAGAGCTGAATCGCTTCCTCGTTCCGCCCCCGGATAGCAAGGAGCGAGGCGAGATTGTTCAGGACGGTTGCAACATAAGGATGCTCGGCGCCAAACAGTTTTCGATCGAGGTCGAGCGCGGATCGGAACAGCTGTTCTGCCTCGTCGTAGTGGCCCTGATCGCGGAGTACCCAGGCGAGGTTGTTCTTCACCGTCGCCGTGTTCGGGTGCACTTCGCCAAGGCGACGCAGATCGAAATCGAGCACCTGCCGATAGAGCGTCTCCGCCTCGGTCAGTTCCCACTTCTCACGGAGAAGGATGGCGAGGTTATTCATCGCCGTGGCAGTTTCGAGATGATCGTTACCGAGCAGTTTGAGCCGCATCTCGAGCGTCCGCCGCGCGGTGAGAATGGCGGGTTCTGTCTGACCACGTAGGCGCAGAATCTCCTGCAGCCCTTCGAGGTCGCTGGCAATCTCGGTGTGCTCTGGGCCGTACGCTGCCTCATGAAGAGCGAGCGCTTCCCGCTGCAGCTGTTCCGCTTCGTCGTACTTTCCGCGGCTTGTCAGAACGGACGCGAGATCGCGCAGCGTTCGACCGATGTCAGGATGGTCGGGGCCGCGTGACTGGCGTCGGAGTTCCAGGACCTGGCGCTGAAGGCGCTCGGCATCCTCGGGCCGCCCCTTGTCGAGCCACAGACGCGCCAGCTCACCCATCGCCTCAGCGGCCCGCTCGCTGTCGCGTGCTGCGCTCGACGAGCTCAGCTCGAGCGCTCGTTCCAGCATCGGTTGTGAACGATCGTAGACGCCAAGGTCGCGGTAGATCCGGCCGAGCAAGATCATCATGTCGGCTTGGAGATCCGGCTGGCCGGCGAGCTGACTCTCGATCCGGCTTGCGCCGCGATCGAGCAATTCGCGGGCTGTGATCGAAGCGGCGTTCGTGAGCGCCGGGTCGGCGACTTCGAACAGGCTCGTCAGGAAGCGGCTCACTTCGCGTGCCTTGGCAGCCTCACGCGAGGCGACGCGCGCTTGCCACGCGGTACCGATCAAGCCGGCGACGAGCGAGATCAGCACGAGCACGGTCGCGGCGACGCTGATCGCGTGCCGACGAGCGAACTTTCCTGCCCGATAACTGAACGAGTCACGCCGTGCCGCGATCGGCAGGCCGCTCTGATACCGGCGGATGTCGTCTGCCAACGCACCGGCGGAGGGGTAGCGGCGCGCAGGATCCTTCTGAAGCGCGCGCATCACGATCGTGTCGAGATCGCCCCTCAACTCACGCCGCAGATGGTGTTGATCGGTGCCGCGCGCCGTGGCGACGGCTTCGGGCGAGGGTTCAAGCCCCGACGCCGTCTTGCTGCGGGACACCGCAGACGACGGCCGTTCGACTTCTCGTTCGGCAACCGCGCGTTCGACTTCTGCGGCAGTGAGACGGGAGAGCCGATGCGGTCCGCGTCCGGTGAGCAGCTCGTAGGCCAGCGCCCCGAGCGCGTAGACGTCCGTGGCGGTCGTCACCGGCTCGCCGCGCACCTGCTCGGGTGCTGCGTATTCCGGCGTCATCGGTCCGCTGCCCAGGCGAGTCAGCGTGGCGTCTAACGCGCCTGGGTCATCTTCCTCGTGCAACACCTTGGCAATGCCAAAGTCGAGGAGCTTGACCTGCTGTTCCGGGGTAACCAGCGTATTGGAAGGTTTCAGATCTCGATGGACGACCAGATTCTGGTGTGCGTATTGGACCGCATCACACACCGCGGTGAAGAGCGCGAGACGGCTCGTGATCCCCAACGAGCGTGCGTCGCAGTACGAGGTAATCGGCTCGCCCTTGACGTACTCCATCGCGAAGTACGGCCGGCCGTCGGGGGTCACGCCGCCGTCGAGCAGCCTTGCAATGTTGGGATGCTGCAGTCGCGCCAGGATCTGCCGCTCGCGCAGGAAGCGCTGGTGGATTTCGCCGCCGAACGGACCACGTCGTACCAGCTTGAGCGCGACCTGCTGTTCGAACTGACCGTCGGCTCGATCGGCCAGGAAGACGCGGCCCATGCCGCCCTGGCCGATCTCGCGGATCAGCCGGTACGGTCCGATGCGATCGCCAGGCTGTTCCTGATCGTCCGCCTCCGCGCCAGCGGACGCCGCGCGGACGATCCCTCCGGCGTACTCCATCGCCGGCGTTTCCAGGAAGCGCGTCGCCCCCGCGTCGGCTGCAACCAGCTTCTCGATCTGCGCGCGCAGCGCGGCGTCGCCGCCGCACGCTCGATCGAGCACTTCTCCACGCGCCGGAATGGGGAGCTCGAGCACCTCGTCGAGTATGGCTTCGATACGCGGCCAGTCCTCCGGACGAATGGAGGTGTTCATTGGCGTTAGCTGGGATTCTGAATCGACTGGAACAGGAACGCTCGCGCTTTACGCCACTCGCGCTTGATCTGGTGCGGCTCGGCAGCCAGCAGTTCGGCCGTCTCTTCGACGGAGAGCCCGGCAAAGAATCGCAGTTCGACGATGCGCGCGAGACGCGCGCTGAAGGACTCGAGCTGCGTGAGCGCCAAGTCGAGCGCGACGAGCTCGCTTGCCCGCTCTTCGTCCGCAACGTCGATTCCGTCGAGGGAGATCTTGTGAACGCCGCCGCCACGCTTCTTGCGCGACGCCCACCGCGCGTAGTCGATGATGATCTGCCGCATCGCCTTTGCCGCGACCGCGAAGAAGTGGCCACGGTCGGTCCAGTTCGCCTGCGCGCTGTCGACGAGTTTCAGGTAGGCCTCGTGCACGAGTACCGTCGTGTCGAGTGTCTGGCCCGGTCGCCCGCGGGCGAGCTGCCGCCGCGCTGCGGTGTGCAGTTCGGCGTAGACCAGATTGAAGACGGCGTCGATGGCATGGCGGTCTCCATCGCGAACCGATGCGAGGAGTCGAGTGATCTGGCCGCCTGCGTCGCCGGGTTTGTCGGAAGCGCTCATGGCAGCTCAGCCGTAGCCCCGTAGAAGCTACGGAATTATAGCTGCCGAGCGAGTTTATCGACCGAACATCGGTCGCGGAGTGCGGGCTGGGCGGTGGGCCTCGTTGGCGCGTTCGAGCTGCTTCTCGTAGAGGCGGATCCAGATCGCGGCGGCCTCGCGAAGCGCGAGATTCTCTTCAGCGAGCCGATCGATCTCGGCCGCGAGCCGGCGGTTGTCCTCGAGCAGGTGCTGTCGTTCTTGCCGCTCGCGTTCTCGTTCAGGGTTGGGATGGGGGAGCCGTGACGAACCCCGAACATCCGTTGGCGTTAGCAGGGGCATCATGAACATAACCTCGTCGAGTGTAATAACGACAACGGGGCCGAAAAGGAACAACCCACCATCGAAATTTCAAAATTGACAGCGACCTCCGCGAACCGCAATCCCTATCCCAATCGAATCGCGATTCGTTCGACCCATCGCCAATCGCTCCAACGGTTTGAAGCGCCTCCCAATCCCGGTATTCCCGTTGCACGGACCGGGGTCTGACCCCACTCGTCAAGTTTTTGGAAGTTGGGGTCAGACCCCAGCGCCAGACGGAAGGAGATTGTTCGTGAATCCATCCCGGTTGATCCCGATGGCGCTGGCGGCGGTCGTCCTCTCAACCGCCCCGATGGACGATCACCAGGTGCCGGCAGGCACGCGGCTGTCATTGGAGCTGCGGACGCCGGTCACGTCGGACGACAGCCAGCCTCAGGACCCTATTCGCGCCGTCCTTAAGTCGGCGGTCAGCATCGACGGCGTGGAACTGGTGCCGGCCGGCGCCACGGTCTTCGGAACCGTGGTGGACGCCGACCCCGCGCTGAAGAAGAACGACCGCGCGCGGCTGGCCCTTCGATTCAACGTACTGGAGCATCCCGAGACCGGCAGCCGCGTACCAATCCGCACCGAGGTCCTGACGTTCGCCGTCGATGCCGGCAAGAAGAAGAAGGGCGCCGAGGGCGCTGCCGCCTTCAACCAGGTTCGCCTCGATGTCGGCGCCGACGTGTCCTCGTCATTGCGGGAGCCATTCCTGGTCCGCATTCCACGCCACTAATAAAGGCAGAAGGCAGACGGCAGAAGGCAGACGGCAGAAGGCAGACGGCAGAAGGCAGACGGCAGAAGGCAGAAGGCAGAGTATTCTTTCCGCCATGAGAGTCGCTGCCTGTGTTGCCGTCGGGGTGTGTACTGTCGCTCTTTGGACTGGCGTTCCAGCGTCAGCGCGTCAGCAGCCAGGAGCGAAGCCGCTTCCAGCCAACGTCACCCGCGGCGAGTTCGATCGGAGCACGGTCTATCCGGGCACCTGGCGCGAATACTGGGTGTACGTGCCCAAAGAGCTCGATCGCTCGAAGCCTGCGCCGGTGATGGTCTTTCAGGACGGCCTGCAGTACAACGCGCCAGCGGTCTTCGATGATCTGATCGCGAAGAAAGCGATCCCGCCGCTCGTCGGTGTCTTCGTGATGCACGGACGGGTCCGCGCGCTGTCGCCCGACGCGCTCGATCGAATGAACCGCAGCTTTGAGTACGACGCGGTTAGCGGCGACTACGCCCGGTTCCTGCTCGACGAGCTGCTGCCGCATGTCGCCAAAACACACGCGCTCAACCTGTCGAACGATCCAAACGATCGCGCGATTGCCGGCAACAGCAGCGGCGCGATTGCCGCGTTTGTGGCGGCATGGCAACGGCCCGACGGGTTCCGCCGGGTGTTCAGCGCGATTGGTACATACGTTGGACTGCGCGGCGGCAACGAGTTCCCGGTACTGATTCGCAAGACCGAGCCCAAACCGCTCCGCATCTTCCTGCAAGACGGCCGCAACGATCTCAACAACTACACCGGCAGCTGGTGGGTTGCCAATCAGGACATGCAGTCCGCCCTCGAGTTCTCGGGCTACGACCTTGCCTATGAATGGGGCGACGGCGAGCACAACTCGCGTCATGCGACCGAGATCTTTCCGAAAGTCGTGACGTGGCTGTGGCGCGACTGGCCGGCGCCCATCAAGGCCAACCCGGAAGGAAAGTCACGGCAGGACGTCTACCACGTGTTGCTGCCCGATGCGGAGTGGCAACTGGTGAGCGACGGTCACCGCGCCACGGATGGTCCGGCGGTGAGCGCTACCGGCGAGATGTACTTCAGCGATCCATCGAACAACCGGATCCACAAGATTGGGCTCGATGGAAAGCCGAGCGTGTTCGCGGATAACACTAACGGTGCGAACGGGATGATGTTTGGTCCCGACGGTCGGCTGTACGCCGGTGCGACGCGGACGAAGCAGATCGTCGCCTACGAGATGTCGGGTAAGTCGGAAGTCATCGCCGAGAACGCGACGGTGAACGACCTCGCGATCAACGTCAAGGGCGACATGTACTTCACCGATACCGCCGCCAAGCGCGTCTGGTTCATCCCGAAAGGCGGCCAGCCGCGGGTGGTGGACGAAGGCATTGAAAGCCCCAACGGCGTTTTGTTCTCACCCGATCAGTCGCTCCTGTACGTTTCCGACTACGTCGGCCAACTCTCGTTGGTCTTTCAGATTCAGGCCGACGGCTCGCTGGCGCACAAGCAGCGCTATTTCTACGTCCACATGCCGGACGCAGCGACGCGCAGTTCGTCGGACGGCATGGCCGTCGACGCCGACGGACGCGTCTACATCGCGACCGCGCTTGGCGTGCAGGTGTTCGACCAGATCGGGAAGTGCCATGCGATCATCCCGGCGCCGAACCGGGCCGCGCTGTCCAACGTCGAGTTCGGCGGGCCGAACTTCGACGAGATCTACATCACGAACGGCGACAAGGTGTTCAAGCGAAAGACCAAGGTGAAAGGCGTCGTGTCGTGGAAGGCGCCGATCAAGCCGGCGCCGCCGCGATTGTAGTCAGCGCCTGACGGCCTCAATGTTACCGAGGTGTTGACGGCTGAGGGCTGATGAACTTCACGCAGACCGGCGCAGGCACCGCGACGGGAGTTCCGACCTGCATGAGCCGGCCGTTCTTCTCATTGATCCGAAAGACCGTCACGGTATCGGACTGCTGATTGGCGGCAAGCAGATACGTTCCGCTGGGATCGATCCCGAAGTTGCGCGGCGTCCGGCCATCGGTCGAGATGATTTGCGAGAACGTCAGGCGGCCTGACTGCGGATCGATCGAGAACATCGAGATGCTGTTGTGCCCGCGGTTTGAGCCGTAGAGGAACCGTCCGGACGGGTGCACTTGAATCTCTGCGGTGCTGTACCCAGGCTGCGGCGTCGTGCCCGGTTGCAGCGTAGAAATCGTCTGAAAGGCCGTCAGCCCACCATTGCCGGCATCGCGCGAAAACGCGGTGATGGTCAGCGGCAGCTCGTTGATCACGTATGCGTAGCGGCCTTCTGGATGGATCGCGAAATGACGCGGTCCGGATCCGGGCTCGACCGACGCTGACGGCGGGGTATTCGGCGTCAACGAGCCCTTCGCCGCGTCGTAGCGGTAAATCATGATCTTGTCGATGCCGAGATCCGCGGCGTAGGCGAAGCGATTCGACGAATCCAGGTTGATTGAATGGGCGTGAGGACCTTTCTGGCGGTTGGGATTGACGCTCGAGCCGCTGTGCTGAATGGTCGATGACGGCGGCTGGAGCGAGCCATTCGCAGCAGTCGGCAGTACTGCCACGCTCCCGCCGCCGTAGTTCGCGACGAGAACGTTCTTGCCTTCCGAGTCGATCGTCACGTGCGCCGAGCCGGCGCCCGCTGAAGGCTGCCGATTCAAGAACTTCAGGGCTCCGGACTGGCGATCCATCGCAAACGCGCTCACCGAACCCGAGTTCTGCCCTTCGAACTTTCCAACTTCATTGACCGCATAGAGAAAGTTCCGCTTTGGGTGCACGGCGAGGAAGCTGGGGTTCTCGCTTTCGGCCGCGAGTTGCGCCGGCGACAGCTGTCCGGTCGCGAGGTTGAGCCGAGAGGAGTAGATGCCTTTGCTGAGAGGTCCGTTCGTATAGGTGCCAAAGTACACGAGCAACTCGCCGGCCTGTGTTTGAGGTGCCGGTGCCTGCGCGGTCGTTGGCGGCATGGTCGAGGTGAGGGCACAGGCAAGAGCGAAGGCGGCAGCGAAGCGTGTAAATACGGGCGTGTGCATGGATCCTCTGCGGTTGAGTATGACCTGAGTTGGCCACACCTCATCAACGTTTGGCCGACATTTTACGCGCCGATGGGGTGGCGTGCTTTTGGCACTTCACATTTCAGCATGGCTGAGCATGCGCGTCGCATTTCGCTCGACCGGTTGCTGATAGACGAGGTTCCGCTCGCTCCCCAAGAAGCCGTCGCGATCGTGCGGGAGATATGCGGGCACGGCGATTCAGTCCCTACAGGCGCAACCGGTCCCATCACACCCGGCAAAGTCTGGCTCGATTCGGACGGATCGGTGCGCGTGTCGTCTGGAACCGCCATTACCGTCGGCGGCCTGGCCGACCTGCTCGAAGTCCTGTTGCTGGCCTCGCCTCGTCCTGCATCTCACAAGCTGCCCGGGCCGCTGTTGCTCAATCTCGCCCGCGCGCTTGGCACCATGGACGCGCCGGAGTTTACGTCGTGCGCGGAATTTTCGCGAGCCGTGGAGCGCTTCGACGCGCCAAATCGCACACATGCGCTCCAGGCGCTGTTTCATCGATGGTGCGAGCGCCGGCCGGCGGTCCCTCGCGAACTACGGCCGCCGCCACAACTTCGCAAGGCGCCGCTCGAGGACTTCGTACGAGCCGTTCCCGTCCGTCGTCGGCTCCCTCGAACGTTGCTCGTTGCCACTGCGGCCACGGGGCTCGCCGGAGGCATCCTGATCGCGGTGGCGACTGTTCACACCGGTTCTCCTCTCTCCAGTTCTTCAGGGGTTGAGCCATCCGCGCCACAGGATCCAGCCGTATCCGAGCCTGCACGCGATAGTCGCGAACCGTTGCCAGTACCACTTTCGCCAACAACTGCGCCGGCATCCGAGATGCCGAACCAGCCAGTTCCGACGACCGGCGAATCAACACCGGTCGAGCGCACGCCAGAACTGCTCGTCGACCCAAAGACCGCTGACGCCGATGCAGCTCTTTCTCCGTCGTTCGCATCGAACGGCTCCGCCGTTTTCTTCCACGCCGATGGTCCGAAGGGCAGCGCGCTGAAACGCGCGGATCGAAACGACACTGATGCGACGCTCCACGTTGCCACGATTCTCGACGACGGTTCGAAGAATTATCACGTGCAGGTGTCGCCCAACGGAGAGCAGGTGGCGTTTGACTCGGATCGAGATGGCGAGCGCGGCGTCTATCTCGCTCGATCGGATGGAAGCGGCGTGCGGCGCGTCAGCGGCGAGGGCTACGCGGCTCTGCCGCGGTGGTCGCCCGACGGCCGTCGTCTCTCGTTGGTGCGCGGTGAGCCCGACCGGCCGAAGGTCTTGAATTTGTGGCTGCTCGACGTGGCTTCTGGCGAGCTCACTCGCATCACCGAGTACAAGGGCGGACAGATGTGGGGCGGAAGCTGGTTTGCCGACGGCAACCGCATCGCTTATAGCCACGACGATCGTCTGATGGTTCAGGATCTGGCGGGCAACCAACGCCTCGTCTACGAATCACCCAAAGCAGGGCATCTCGTCCGCACGCCTGCCGTGTCGCCGGATGACCGCTACGTGATCTTTCAGCTCGATCGCGATGGCGCCTGGCTGCTCGATCTCTCCAACGGATCGATGCAGCGGGTGCTGGACGATCCGTCAGCCGAAGAATTCGCGTGGTCTCCCGACGGCCGTCGCGTCGCGTTTCACAGTCGACGCACTGGAGATTGGGGTTTGTGGATTATGACAAGGTAAAAGGCAGAAGGCAGAAGGCAGAAGGCAGTTTTTCTCCTCTGCCTTCTGCCTTGCTAAAGTTCAGTCAAATGCTCTATCTGCCCGGTGCTGTCGCCGAGCTTCTCCGACTCCACGCCCATCCGATCGAGCATCGTCAGGAACAGGTTGGTCATCGGCGTGTTCTTCGGGTACGCGATGTGTGTGCCAATCTTGAAGTTGCCACCGCGACCGACCATGAGGACCGGGAGATCCTCGTGAGTATGGCGGTTACCGTCGCTCAGGCCGCTGCCGTAGACGATCATCGAGTGATCGAGCAGTGAGCCGTCGCCGTCCGGCGTGTTCTTCATCTTCTGCACGAAGCCAGCGAAGAGCTCCATGTGCATCACGTTGATCTGAGCGACCTTCTCGATCCACTCCGCGTTGTTGCGATGATGCGTCAGCGGATGGTGTGGATCGGGCACGTTGATCTCGGGATACGTCCGCATGCTGCCTTCACGTCCCATCATCATCGTGACGATACGGGTGGAGTCGGTCTGGAAGGCGAGGATCTGCAGATCGAACATCAGGTTGACGTAGTCGGCATACGCGACCGGGATGCCGGTTGGCTTGTCGATGCCGGGCGTCAACCCGGTGAGATCTTTCTCCGCTCGTTCAATGCGCTGCTCGATCTCGCGAATGGACGACAGGTACTCGTCCAGCTTCCGCTTGTCGGCGGCGCCGAGATCGGCTGACAGCTCCGCGCTCCGCTCGCCAACGAGATCGAGAATGCTGCGGCGGTGTCGCATCCGCCGCGCACGCACTTCAGGCGACAGGCTTGGATCGATGTCGCCGAACAGCCGCTCGAACACGAGCCGCGGATTGGTTTCGGGCGGCATCGGGGTCGTCGGACTGCGCCATGCCAGGCTGTTGGTGTAGGCGCAGGAGTATCCCGAGTCGCAGTTTCCGACCGTGCGCGAGTCGTCGCAGCCAAGCTCGATCGAGCCGAAGCGAGTCTGCGATCCGATGTGCATCGCCGCGACCTGATCGACCGAGATCCCGTTCTGGATGTCGGCGCCGGCGGTCTTGCGTGGATGCACGCCGGTCAGGTACGAGGCGGCCGCGCGGGCGTGATCGCCGGGCCCGTCGCCAAGCGCGTAGCCGTTACGATGCGCGAGCCCTGACAGAACGACCGTATCTTCGCGGAACTTCTCGAGCGGTTTGAGGACCCGCGTGTAGTCGAAGCCCTTGCCGTCGGCCTTGGGAGTCCAGTCGACCATGGAGATCCCGTTCGGTACGTAGGTGAAGCCCATGCGCAGTGGTGCTTTGCGCATGGCCGGCGCGGCAAATGCCGGCGTCATCGCATCGAGCACCGGAAGCGCGATAACCGCTCCCATACCCCTGAGGAAGGTCCGGCGAGGAAGGTGCTTGCCCATGACGATCATGCTGGCGCTCCTGTCAGCTGGGTCTCTCTAAGTTTACTGTCTCTGCTGCGACCCTGTCACGGTGGTCTGGCCGGCCGGCCCCGCAGCCGGTCTTCGCGACGTAAATGGCAGACTGTTCACGATTTCGAGCACGAGGCCGGAGAATTTGTAATCGTGCTGCGGCAGCTTGCCCGCAATAGTTTTGACCGTTCTCACGTCGAATCGCTCGAGGCCGCGGCCCAACGCGTAGGTGAGCAGCTTCGAGGTGATCGCCCGGCTGAAGGCCGCACGGTCCTCGCTCAGGATCGCGCGAAGCTCGTCGGGTCCCTTGAAGCGCCGGCCGTCGGGAAGGAGTCCCGTCGAGTCGATCGGGAACTTGCCGTCCGCGGTACGCCACGCGCCAACCGCATCAAAGTTCTCGAGGCCGAAGCCGAGCGGATCCATGCGCTTGTGACACGCGGCGCATGTCGGATTCTTCCGATGCTCCTCGAGCTGCTCGCGCATGGATGCGGCAGTACCAATCTTCGATTCATCCAGGTTCGGCACATCGGCCGGTGGTTCCGGCGGCGGGGCATCGAGCAGGTTATCGAGCACCCACTTGCCGCGCATGACCGGAGACGTGCGAGTCGCATACGACGACACGGTCAGCACGCTGCCGTGCGTCAGGACGCCGCCTCGCGGTGAGTTCGTCAGATCGACGCGGCGGAACGACGGGCCGAACACGCCAGACACGCTGTAATGGCGCGCCAGCCGTTCGTTCAGGAACGAGTAGCGCCCGTCGATGAAGTCGAGGACGCTGCGATCCTGCCGGATGATGTAGTCCACGAACAATTCGGTTTCGCGGCGCATCGACAGCCGCAGGTAGTCCTCGAATTCCGGGAACCGCTCGCGATCGCGCGAGATCGATTCGAGCGCGCGGAACTGCAGCCACTGCCCGCCGAAGTGCTCGGCCAGCGCCCGCGATTTTGGATCGCGCAGCATGCGGCGCACCTGATATGCCACGACGTTCGGATCGCGCAGCGTGCCGCTGTCGGCCGCGCGCCGCAACTCATCGTCCGGCATGCTCGCCCACAGGAAATACGAGAGCCGCGTTGCCAACTCGTGTGGAGTAATCCGGTATGAGGTGACTCTGGCCTGCGCTGGACGGTCGCGCTCGATGCGGAAGAGGAAATCCGGCGAGACCAGCAGCGCCTGAATACCAACGGCCAGCCCCTCGTCGAAGGAGCCCTCTTCCTTTTGCGCGTTCCGCACCAGCGCGACGTACTTCTCGGCTTCCCGCGCCGTGACGGGTCGCCGGAACGCACGGCGCGCCAAGTTCGTGACGATTCTCGCGGCGCAAGTGCTCTGGTGTCCGCCGTTCAGGTGACCGCACGTGTAAATCTTCTGCTGGCTCTCGCGCGATGGGCCTTTGGCGTAGGCGTAGGGTCCGCCGACTTCGACGGTATTCACGCGGACGCCGTTCAACGGGATCTTCTCGAGCTCCGCGGTGGCTTCCTCGAATCGCTTGCGCGCCGCTGCTACCCGCTCGGGCGGCAGATTCGGCCCTGGTTTGAATTCTCGCGGCGGGTCGGGCCTCGTCGATGGCGTTGGGCCCTGATAGCGCGTTGGCAATCCTTCGTAGATCCGCGGGATGGCCACGGCGATCCAGCGATCGCCGGCCGCCAGGCGAACGCGGAACTGCACCGATTGTCCGCCGAAGTCCTGGCGATCGTCGGCAAATGACGCAGCCCTCTCCTGATCGTGCGTCGTCGTCTGGACCTCTTTCTCATCCACCCACAAGGCGATCGTCACCGGCATCGACGACTTCGGACGCAGTCCGCCAAGTACGACCTTGATCACGTATTCGCCGTCAACGGGAATGCGATGGATCGCGTGGAACGCGTTCGGCAGGCTCAGGCCGGTGATGTCGTAGCTTGGCGGTACCGTGCGCATCTCGCTGACGCGTCGTCCTTCCGAGCGAAGCCGGACGAGCGTCGGTCCGAGCGCGGGCGGACCAAAGAGAGCCGTCCGCGTCACTTTGTCGGCCGCAGAGACGTACTTTTCCATCAGCACCGGCGACAACGACAGGACGTCCGCGATGTTGTCAAAGCCGTATCCGGAGTCGTCTTGCGGAAAGTCGTCGGCTGGACGCAGGTCCACACCAAGCAGTTCTTTGATCGTGTTGTTGTACTCAGTGCGGTTCAAGCGTCGCGCGGTGACGCGTCCCGGATCGGGTGGCGTCGTTCGCTCGATCCGATCCAGTTCCTTGGCCAGCCATGTCGCAACCGACTGACGCTCCTCTTCGGGCGGCTGATCCTCCTCGATTGGCGGCATTTCCTTGCCACGGAGCTTCTCGATGACATCGTCCCACCGATCCGCATGGTCGATGAGCGACGCGGCGGTGCGGAACGACTGCAGGTTCAGCCCGTTTTCCTGTTTGTTGTTGCCGTGGCAGGTGAAGCAATTCTTCGAGAGGAACGGCCGGACGACAGCGTCAAAGCCACCGGCGTCGGGTTGTCCGGGTTGCGGTGCGCGAGCGGGTTCCGCGGCGTTGGGCGCAGGCTGCGGTGCACGCTGCGCGGACGCAACGACGGCAAAGGACGCGAAGACAACGAAACCGAGGAGCGACCGCACGCACCCCCCTCAACGGGCGAAAGAGACGACTGCGCGACACTCCGGCCACACGGATCCGCAGCGTCACGCCTTTAGACGCCTACAGATTATCAATGACCGGGACGGGGGAGGCAAGTCAGCCGGCGCGGAGCGTGAACTGGGGTCCGGACTGGGGGCCGGTCTGGGGTCTGACCCCACTCGTCAAAAATCCGACGAGTGGGGTCAGACCCCAGACCGCAGGAACCAGCGGTTGAGCAAAATGTGGCGGGTGAAGGCGCGGGAGCCCAACAGCATCCGCCCGATCGTTGCAGTCAGCGTCCGGATCGGGCCCGTCGACGGTCGGGCGGGGGGATGCTTCTGTCGCAGCGCTCGAGCGTACGGGCTCAGGCTCTCTGTGTCGTACCGGGTTCCCGCCCTTATCAAAGTCTCGCCGGCGAGCCGGCCTGATTCGATCGCGGGGCAGATCCCTTCGCCGCTTTCCGGATACGCAAGGCCTGCCGCGTCGCCGGCGAGCAAGATACCGTCAGCAACAACTGGCCGAGGACCGACCCCCGCAGCGAAGTAGGCGTGCCCTCGCCACTTCATGTCGGACACGCGCACGTTGATGCCAGACGACTCGAGCAGCCCGACAAACTCCCTGACGTGACACGCAAAGTCGAGCGCACTGCGACGACCGATGCCGACGTTCAGATAGTTGCCCTTCCTCACGCACCACGCGTACCCATCCATGTCGCGGCAGAAAAAGAGCTCGGGCTTGTCGCCCGACACCGGGACGTCATCATCGAGAGGGCACTCGGCTTCTTTCGCAATAACTGGCTGCAGCGCGTCCGCGTGCCCCTGGAGAAATCGCGCGACCGGACAGAAGTGTCCGCCTGCACCGATCACGACGGGTGCGCTGATCGAGTCGTTCAGAACCCACACATCCCCGCGTCGGTCTAATTTCTCGAGCGGCGTTCCATCGACGACCTGCACGGACGCGCGGCGCAGCAGGAAGTCGTCGAACTCGCATCGCCGAACGGCGTAGCTCACCACGCGGTCGTAGTCGGTGTCGACCAAGTGACGGCCCATGACGCCGGTGCGGAATCCGCGAATGTCTTGAAGGACCAGGCCGGTCGAACGATAGGTCTCAGGATCGAGATCGAGCGCGGAGAAGACACCAGGCGTGAGCCAGCCGGCGCAGACCTTGTCGCGCGGAAACCGCGCACGATCGAGGACGACGACGTTCCATCCGGCAAGCCGGAGGGTTCTTGCGCAGGTCGATCCGGCAGGACCGCCCCCTACTATCACCGCGTCGCAGCGGATCACGCGCCGGCTCCGCCCGGGTTGTAGATATCGGCGCGGGTCAAGGCCGGCGGGGCGCATTCGCGTGGCGTGAACAGGACTTGAAACAGCTGCAGCCATCCGGTAGCAAATGCCGCTTCGGATCCGACGAGATACAGCTCCCACGCGCGCGCGAACTCCTCGCCGAACTTCTGGCTGACCTCGCGGCGGCGCGCCGAGAAGCGCTCTCCCCAATGCTCCAACGTTCGCGCGTAATGCAGACGCAAGTTCTCGACGTCGAGAACGGACATGTCTGCCGGTGCGATCACGCGCTCAGTCACTTCGCCAAGCGTTGGTGTGTAGGCGCCGGGGAAGATCCGGCGACGAACCCAGCTGTTGAGCGGACGCGGCATGTCGCGACCGATGAAGTGCAGCAAGCCACGCCCGCGGTCGCGCTTGAGCGTTCGGCGAAGAACCTCGGCGAGCGTGTCGAAGTGCCGCAGCCCGACGTGCTCGAGCATCCCAATCGATACGAACACGTCGAACTGACCGGACACGTTTCTGTAGTCATCGTCGATGAACTCGACGCGATCGGTCAGGCCCTCGGTTCGGGCGCGATCGCGTGCGTAGGCCAGCTGCTCGCGCGAGACGTTGAACGCCTTGACTGATACGCCGTAGTCGCGAGCCATGTGAATCGCGAGCGCACCCCAGCCACAGCCAGCCTCGACGACCGTCTCTCCGGCGCGCAAGCGCAGCTTGCGGCAGACGAGATCGAGCTTGGCGCGCTGGGCATCCTCGAGCGAGAGGTCAGGCGTTTCGAAGTACGCGCAGGTGTAGACCAGGTCACGATCGAGCCAGCCCTGGTAGAACGAATTTCCGAGATCGTAGTGATGATGGACGTTGTCACGCGCGGCGCGAAGGCTTGTCGGCATTGTCATCACGCGCGCCAGGCGCTCGCGCCACGATGGCCGCGAGAGCGACACACGCGAGAGCGCCTCGACGACCTTCCGCAGTGAACCGCGGACGTCGAGCCCTCCACTCATGTAGGCCTCGCCGAACCAGAGATCTGGATTCGTGGCGAGGCCGAACAGCGTGCGCCTGTCGCGCACGATCAAAGCTCCGATGGCTTGGCGGGATGAATCGTAAGGTGAGCTGCAATCCCAAAGTTCGAGGCGGACGTTCGCCGGGTCCATCACCTGCTGGACTCGGGAGGCGAGCCACCGATCGATAGTGCCGGCCTCCCGAGCCGATGATGCTACGTTCGGCGATACTGCCCGTCCGGACTGCATCTAAGGAAGCCCTCCATCAGCAGGACGTCCAAGACGTGGCGGCAGTCCTCCTGCGGCACATCGAACAGCCGAGAGGCCTGCGCCAGCGTCGGAGAAAGACCGGGCATTTCCAGGAACTCCCCTCGAATTCGATCGACGACGGCCGTTGAGCGTACGGTCCTCGGATCCGGAATCGGCGGGGGACGGAAAGCGAACGAGGCGCGGGATTCAGTACGAAACGTCACGGCATCACCTCCAGAATCGAGAGTGCCGACATCTGCCACACTACGCCGACAAAACGCCCGGGTCAACACACATCTTTGTGACGTACGGCTTGAATACGCGGCCATTGCACGGCGGAGGTAGAGCCCCTACCGCGCGGACGTCTCGAGGCTGGCGCGCGTCGACGTGAGGATCTTCCGAAGTGCGTCCTGGCTGCGGTTTTGGACGGTGCTGCGCACGAAGGACCGCAGGATTCCCGTCAACGAACGTGTGCGCGCCCGACTCACTGACACGAGGTAAAACCCGGGTCCGTCACGTGGCGCGTCAATCGCCACGGTCAATATCAGAGCGGCATCCAGGTAATGGTCGGCGTACACCTGGTTGGTCACGACGACCAGCGTGGCGGGACGTCGAACGTTGGTGTAAACGAGTTGGTGAGAGATTCGAAGAACGGGCCGGACGCCGAAGTCCTCCTTGCTCCAATACAGGATTTGCTCGACACCGGCAGGCGGCGGTGGGACAAACTCTGACATGTACGCAAAGAGGTCTGGCGCGTAGTTTCGCAGGAACTGGGCGTCCTGTACCAGCCCGGCCACTTCGGCGGGCACGCTGAGCGGTTCGCGTTTGTTGGCGAGCATAGGCAGTGCCCGCGTTCCCTCGCGCGCATAAGCGGCCGCACGCGCGGCGAGAACTTCACGCCACACCGTCGCGGATCGCTCTCGCCAGTCGGCGCTGCGCCAGTTCACTTCACTGTGAAACCGGTTGATGTCCTGCTCCGACAGCCGCACCCGGCAGTCGAACGGCCAGCAGTCACGCAGATCCAGGCTGTATTCCTCGATGGGCGCGCGAGCGAAGTCCGCGGCCGTCGGAGGCTGCCCGAGAGGTCCAACATCCAGCACAACCGTGCTGCGCTTGAGGTGTTGAATGTCCCGGTACCGGTCGACCAGGCGCCCGCTGGCCGCCGCAATCCGCACGGCGCCGGCTACGGCCACCTCCCGGGCATCCGTATCCAGGACTTTGGCAATGGCTTCGCCGCGTTCGATTGCCGCCCACTCCCGGTCGGTTAGCGCGGCAATCTCGCGCAGCATGTCGCGAATTGGCGGCGGGCTGCTTTGCGGCGCGCCAAGCGCCACAATGACTGCGATCCATAGCGCGGCGAGCGCTACGCGCATGCCTCCTCACCGTGAAGCTCGCGCGCGCGTGCCAGCGCTTCGTCGATGCTGTTGCAGAGGTTCTCTCGTCCCGCGAGGGTGGCGAAGCCGGCCCGTTTCATGACGGCCAGCGGCTGCTCGCGCGTGCCGCAGAAAATCGCAACGCGGCCGGACGCGCGGAGCCGCCGCGTGACGTCCTCGAGCGCGCGAAGCCCCGTCGCGTCGATAGCGGTCATATTGCGCAAGCGGAAAACCACAACAGGCGGCAG
>Ga0075428_100002509_pt1 | contig 19936 bp, 14 predicted proteins | sample RhiMetdeltSRZDD2_FD_75291 | JGI IMG/M metagenome (GOLD analysis project Ga0075428, IMG submission 75291) | Populus rhizosphere microbial communities from Tennessee, USA - Rhizosphere MetaG P. deltoides SRZDD2 | ecosystem: Host-associated > Plants > Roots > Rhizosphere > Soil | place: USA... | reverse complement strand
CGCCCTGTCGATTTCGTAGTCTTTCATCGATTGCGGTACTGGACTGGCCACTCCCGGCTCTTCGATCGCCAAAACACGTTTCATGGCTGTCGGGCGAATGCTGCACTGCACGTGCCACCCTCGCCAGATGCCGTCGTTAAGTCCGGCCGGAAACATGCAAAGGCAAGGAAGCCAGATTCAAAACACGTGGTAAAGACAGGCGGGGCCGGGACGTCGTCACCAAATATGGTGAGCACGCGGACGACGGGCGGTCATTGATCATCCGCCAATCTCGATTCGAGGAGAACTGCTCATGTCGTTCCTTGCGTCCTCGTCCACCATTGCGTTGATTGTTTTCACCTTCTTGACGCCGCAGAAACCCGGCGCGGCGCGACGTCCGACCGCTCCGGAAACCTTTCGCGCCTCGGCACGGGTGACCAACCAGGCGGGCCTGTCCGGTGCCGCTTACGTCGACATCCATATCGATAAATACTCGACCGACAAGGACCGGGACGCGATGGTTGCCACCTTCAAGAGCGGTGGATATCCGGCGTTAGTCGAGGCGCTAAGGAAAGCTCCGCAGGTCGGAACAGTGAAGGTTGGCGCCGACACGTTCGTCGTCCGCTGGGCAAGGGAGCAACGATCGGGAGAGAACAAAAGGACAGTCTCCGTTGTGACTGACAAACCCATGCTCTTTGTCGGCGGCGGAAACGTGAACGCCAAGCCGAGAGAGGGATACGAGCTTGCGATCATCCAGTTCGATATGGACGACGCCGGGGTCGGCCAGGGGACGATGGCAGCCGCCGCCAAGATCAAACCGGGTGGACCGAATGGTTTGCAGATCGATGACTATGCGGATCAACCAATCAAACTGGTGAATATCAGCCGATCGTTATCGTAGTGACCTCGATGCGCGCCTTTCTTGCCACGGTCCTTGCGATTGACATCGCAGGGGCCGGTCAAGCGGTTGTACCACTGGATCCGGCGCGGATCCTCACCGAACGCTTTCAGTTCACCCCCGCCGAAGTCGGGCAGGCAACACAGGGACAGCCGATCGCAAAGCTGCTCAGCGGCAGCGCTCGCGATGAACTCGCGGTCGTCGGCGCGCTGCGAATCGATGGCGACATGCACCGGCTGGTCACTTGGGTCCGCGATATCGCGGCGTTTCGTAAGGCCGCCGAACTGGGACACGCGACCGTGGTGCCGCAGCCGATCACCGACGGAGCGTTTGCCGGGTTCGTACCTGACCAGCGAGATCTCGCGGCCCTTCGGACCTGCCGCGTCGGCGCCTGCGACATCCGCCTATCCGAAAGCGCCCTGCAAGAGCTTCAAGGAAGCGTCCGGTGGGATGACCCGCAGGCGGGTGAACAAGCGGCGCAGATCCTGCGACAGATGCTTGCGAATTACGCCAAGGCGTACCTGACTGGTGGTGATGCCGCGCTTGGCACCTATCACAATCAAAAAGAGCCGCGCGCTTCAGTCGACGATTTTCGAACCCTGCTTGCCGGTGCCACGAACTTGAAGATCCTCGTCCCCGAACTGGCTGAGTATTTGGAGAAGTTTCCGCAGGCCACGCTTCAGGGCTCCGATCAGTTGCTCTATTGGACCGCCGTCAACGACGGCGCCAATCCCGTGTTCACGCTTCATCACCTCGTCGTATATCCAAGAAGTGCGCAGGAGATCCTGATCGCCGACAAGACAATCTATTCCAGCCGCTCCTTCGAAGCCGCGGCACTCGTCTTGTCGGTTCAGGCCGCGGGCGATGGAAAGGGTTTCTACGTGGTCGGCGCCGGTCGCGTCAAATCCTCGAAGCTGTCGGGAGTGGCGGCGCGAGTGCTGCGTGGCCGAATCGAAAAAGAGACACTCGACGGGATCAAGATGTATCTCGGCTGGATCCGCGACAGTCTGGCGCTGGCTGCTTAACCCACTGGCGCCGGACGCTTGCTTGCCTCGGACCGTAGTGTGTACTGACGGCCAACCTGCCACGCGATCGCGAGCCACGCGATGACGATGATCGCGTTGACCAGCGCGAACTGACGCGGCCGCAGGGTGAGCACGGCGGTCCCGATGAATACGAGAGCCGCCGACAATACGTCCCCCATCCTTACGAAGAACGAGTCGATCGCCTGCTTCGCGCTGAATTTCTCTTCGTACGTGCACGGTAGGAACAGCATGTTGCGAACGGTGTTGTTCAGCGAGTAGTCGGTTGAATTCTCCGCGACCTTGGCCGCCATCACCGCCCGGAGCATCGGAAGAAAGATCAGGACGTTGTAGGCCACGAGAGAAATGATCGGCAGGATCATCACGGCCTTTGACACCCCGAGGTACTTGACCACCCGTGACACGACGAACAATTGAAGCAGGAGACCGAGTGCGTTCACGTAAGTGAAATACTTCGAATAGAAGTCTCCGATCAGTTGTTCCTGGCTCAGCCCTGCTGCCTGGCCGGATGCGATTGCCTGCGAGACCGTGTCTTTGACGATACTGCCGAGGATGTACTCCCCCGTGGTGTTGACCCAGTTGAGCAGCATCAGCATGAGACCCATCAACAACAGGTAGCGGGTCTGCAGGACGAGCGAGAATGCATTGGTTCCGGACGTCTTCGACGGTGCCGCCGCCACCGCCGGTGTGGAAGCTTTGGCCTTCCCACCCGCGCGACGATTCACGTAATTGGTGATCGCCAACTGCGCGACGAGAATTGCCGCGCCGACGAGCATCAACTGATACACGCCGATTGGCTCGATCAATTGGTCGGCGATGCGCGCCCCGGCAACCGCGCCGAGCGATGCGCCAAAACCGACAATGGCGAACAGCCGTTCTCCCTGATCCTTGGTGTAGATGTCGTTGGCGAAGGACCAGAACTGCGCCACGATCATCAGACTGAAGACTCCGATCCAGACGAAAAAGATGATGCCGAGCGGAACGTGGACCCTCGCGAGCAGGTAGAAAATGACCGGGCACGCGGCAAAGAACAGCGTGACGATATTAATGAGGCGCATCCGCGCGAATCGCGCGACGAGCCGTCCGTAGAGAGGAACAACAACAGCCAGTACGGCGACCTGACCCGCGGAGAGATACGACTTCAGCTCGGGCGAGCCTTCACCGAGCACCAGCGCTTCGCGCACCGGCTTGAGTACGTAGTACGCCATCAGGATCAGAAACACGTTCAGCGCCAGCAGGAGCGCCGTCCCACCTTCGCCCGCGTGCACATCGGCGAATACACCGAGCATGCGATCCAGACGTGACCGCGTTGAGGTCTCATTCATCGTGTGACCGCGAACTCTCGCAGAGGCTTCCAGCTGCAGGTGGAAGCCTCTTGTTATCGAAGCAAGATCGTCGCCGCACGCCCGATGCGAGTTTGCGGATGTTTGCGCGATTCTCGTGAATTGTCACCATGCATTGTCAGCAGATCTCACCGGATGTCGTGCGACGTCCGGCTGCCGGCCGTCTTCGGCGGAACGGGTTGGGGCCGTTTGAACCACGTATATTGCGCGCCAATCGCGAACGAGTCGAAGTCGGCACCAAAACGTGTCGCGAGACCGCTGGTATACACGACACGCAGCGCAACCCAGCGTGTCATCGGTATCAGCCAGGTCGTGCCCAATCGATCGTTCGTCTGTAAAGAGTTCGTCTCGACGCCGTCGACCCGTGTGCGTCCTCCGGTCGCTCGGCCGTAACTTACGGCCCCCCAGATCCCGCGTCGAAACGTCACGATCGCGTTGCCTTTCGCGAAGTACAGAGGGGACTGCGTCTGTGTCCGGCCGACGTAATTCCCGTTGTGAGTGAAAACCCACGCCCCGGCGGCAGCCTCGAGAATCAGTCGCCTGCGCCCCCATGAAAATCCGGTTTCCGGCCGGAAGGACCACCGGTTCGATCCGAGGTTCACATACCGGTCGTCGTCGTATTGCCCGAGCGGTGGCACGACCTGCAGGCTCACTCCAACGATGGCGCGCTGCCTGTACTTGGCAAATTCCGGAATTGTCAGGGCGGGAGAGCCGACAAGATTCACCGACAGTCGAAACCGCGGATCAGCCAGACCTCGCGGCGCTCGAGTCCGCTCCTCGCCGGCGACGATTCCGGAGAAGTTCGCCCACGTCACCGGAATCTGTGCATCGAACTTCGCCGCCCGTCCGAGCACTCCGAGCGTGCGGACGTACGCGAGACCAAGGACCTCGACTTCGGCCCGCGCGCCTTCAATCGGCAGCGACGCCTCCGTCAAGACATTGCCGCGTGAAATCACGACTGAGGCTGCGGCGACATTCACTCCTGTTGGCGCGTTCTGGTAAAAACCAGCCTCGAGTTCCTGCGCTGCGCTTCTGTTGTGGGCCACGAGCAGAAGGGTGATTGCGAGAATCAGCCTGAGCTCAGCGCGCGGCACGTGCTCGGCAATTCGCAAGAACGGCGCCATGTGAGGAGACCTGCGACGGGGAGGTCGCCAGTAAGGTTCCGCCGATTCCACGCGACCCCTTCGGATATTCACGACTGATTGTGATGTCTCGTCACAACATGCGGTGAGCGCCCCATATCGGCTGGCGCCGGCGCCGCCACACTCGACATAACATAGCAAAACCGACGATTGGGGGCGCGCGCCGCGCGGCAAGTTCGGCGCACATCTTGCGCTCACCGTCTGGCAAAAGGAGTCGAGCGTGCCTCAACGCCTTCGATGCATTTGCGCGATCGTGATCGTGGGTCTGGTCTCAGTGGGCCAATCAGCATGTGGCCAGTCATCGCCTGAACAGTCGAAAGCCGCTGCCCCGCCGGCGTCCACGCCTCCGTCGACCCCTGCCCCAACGCAGTCCAGTCCTGAAGCGGCGCCAATGAGGGTCGATCAACTCCCGTCCGACGACGCGATCGCCAAGATGTTGGAACCGTCGAAGGGAGACCTCGACGAGATGATGGAGCGGCGTTACATCCGCTTGCTCGTGACGTTCAGCAAGACGAACTACTTCCTCGACGGCCCCGAACAGCACGGCGCGACCTACGATGGGGCCAAGCTGTTCGAAGAGTTCCTCAACAAACGCCTGCAATCCAAGCACATTCGTGTCCAAATCGCGTTCATTCCAGTGAGCCGCGACCGCCTGTTCTCCGCCCTGGCCGAGGGGCGCGGTGACCTCGCCGCAGCGAACCTCACCATCACGCCCGAACGGCAGAAGCTCGCTGATTTTTCGTTGCCAATTCTCAGCGACGTTCGCGAGCTCGTGGTCACGGGAGCAAACGAACCGGCGGTGAATTCACCCGACGATCTCTCGGGTCGCAAGGTTCACGTCCGGAAGTCGAGCAGCTATTACGAGAGCCTCACTACGCTGAACGCGTCCCTTCGCAAGTCGGGAAAGCCACCGGTCGAGATCGTTCCTGCGAACGAGCCACTCGAAGACGAGGATCTCCTTGAGATGGTCAACGCCGGGCTGATTCCGGCGACGGTCGTCGATGACCATCTGGCAAATTTCTGGAAACAAATCTTCGACCGAGTCAAGGTCACCGATGTCGCGATTCGTACCGGTGGTCAGGTGGCATGGGCGCTGCGGCGCAACACGCCGCAGCTGGCCGAAGCGCTGAACAGCTTTATCAAAGCAAATCCCAAGGGCTCGCTTCAGTACAACATGATTCTGAAGAAGTATTTTCAGAGTACGCAGTTCGTCAAAAATGCCGCAAGTGATGCAGAACGGAAGAAGTTTCAAGACATGGCGCAGCTATTTCGCCGCTATGGCGATCGCTATAACTTCCCGTGGCTATTGCTCGCCGCTCAGGCCTACCAGGAATCGACGATCGATCAAAGCAAAAAGAGCCACGTCGGCGCAGTCGGCGTGATGCAGATTAAGCCGTCGACCGCCGCAGGCGATCCGATCAACATCAAAGGGGTCGATGTCAGCGCTGATCGCAACGTCGAGGCCGGCGCGAAATACCTGCGCTTCATGGTCGATCGGTATTTCAAGAACGAGCCGATGGAGCGAATCGACAAGGGTTTATTCGCGATCGCGTCATACAATGCCGGCCCGGCGCGCGTCGCCGCCCTTCGACGGAAGGCCGCTGCGATGCGACTCGATCCGAACAAGTGGTTTGGGAATGTCGAGGTCGTCGCGGCCCGAGATATCGGACGGGAGACGGTTCAGTACGTCAGCAATATCTACAAGTATTACGTGAGCTACACGCTGATTTCGGCGCAGCGGCAACAGCGGGCAAAGGCTCGCGGACAGCCGTAACTTAGGCCCGCAGTACGACGGTGATCAACGCCAGCACACCCAGCAGCGCCACGACTGTGGCAACGGGTCCGGCAACCGATCGTGGAATGTCGCCGAACTCCGCTTTCATCAGCTTCAGGCTGGAATGGTGCTGAACTCCGGCGAGCAGCAGGCCGAGCAGGCCGATGCTGATCATGATGATGGCAAAACCGCGCGGGCCGATGATGGCGTGCACCGGCGGCGTCCGCAACTCGATCTGGAAGAACTTGTAGATCGTGAAACCGAACGAGATCAGTGAGGTGGCGGTCCGGACCCACGCCATCATGGTGCGTTCAGAGGCCAGTCGCGTCCGTTCGATCGCGAGCCGCGTCCCGGGATCGAGTTCGATCCGGACCGCGGAAGCCATCACGCCCGTCCCGCTTCGAGCTCGCGCCTGGCACGGGCTATGAGCCGGTGCTGTTCCGGGGTTACTGCCGGCCGTTTCAGGCCAAGCCGCTGAATGGTGTGCGTGATAATGCCACCGACCAGCGCGCGTGATACCCATTTGTGATCGGCCGGGATGACCCACCACGGCGCCCACGGCGTGCTCGTGTGCCGCAGCACATCGTCAACGGCTTCCTGATACTGATCCCAATACCCGCGCTCCTTCAAGTCTGCGGGCGAAAATTTCCACTGTTTCATGGGGTCGTTGAGACGATCGAGAAACCGCCGTTTCTGCTCTTTCCTCGAGACGTTCAGGAAAAACTTCAGAATCACAGTTCCGTTGCGGACCAGGTGTTGCTCGAAGCGATTGATGTCATCGTAGCGATGCTGCCAAATCTTCGCTCCCTTGCTGTCCTTAGGGAGCCGCTGGCTGGCAAGGATTTCCGGGTGAACGCGAACCACGAGCACGTCCTCGTAGTACGAACGATTGAAAATCCCAATGCGACCGCGCTCGGGCAGGCAGCGCATGTAGCGCCACAAAAAATTGTGGTCGAGTTCCTCGTCGCTGGGTTTCTTGAATGAGTAGACCTGACAGCCCTGCGGATTTACCCCCGCCATGACATGTTTGATGATCCCGTCCTTGCCGGCTGCGTCCATCGCCTGCAGGACGACGAGCACCGAGTACATGTCCGTCGCCCAGAGCCGTTGCTGGGCATCGGCGAGCGAGGCTCGATTCTCCTCGAGGAACGTCGTCGCGCGTGCCTTCAGTTCCGATTTGCTCAGCTCCTGAAATACCCCTTTGCCCGCCCAGCCCGGGTCGTGTCGTTTCAATCGCGCCTGACTCGGACGGCTCACCTGAAATTGACTCTTCAGTGTCTTGAACTTCAGCACCGCGCGTGGCTCCTTCTGGTGGCACCATCACGCCCGGGACGGGCGCGACTTGCGTGAGATCGAATCCAGTCTGAGCTGGATGTAAGTCGGCGCGCCGGTGATCATCGCCCCCTGCTCCCGAATCCGGGACAACGCTTCGAGTCCGGGCGTGTCGGTCGAGACCAGCTCGGTGAGATCGAGGCTGATTGGCCCCCCCGCGGCGCACACCTGCATCAACGCAGGGACCTGTGCTTCAGCGAACCGTCCCGCGAGGCGAACGACGCGACGATCCCCTTCCTGTCCAACTCCGATCCAGCACTCCACGGTAGTTGTCGAGGTCGCAAGAAGGGGGCCATGCCTTTTCCCTTGTCCCTTGTCCCTTTTCCCTGTCACGGGTGACAGCAGGCTGTCGGGCCGATCACCACCTATTGGCAACGCCAGACGTTTTCATGAGCGCTACCAGCGGCGTCCTCGTCCCAACTCAGACTTTTCCACAGTTATCGACACGCGCACTGAATCACGCGATAGGCACGCACGTTGCCTGACGAGTCGGATCGTCGTGCAGCCGGAGGAGTGATGAGAGGGGTGCATAGGGCGTCCACGCGGGTTGGATTCACGCGACTGACCGCGGTCGTCGTGTTCGTGTCGCTGACGCTGATCGGCGGTTCAGCGGTGGCGCAGCAGACGCCGCCTGGCGCCCAACCAGCAGCGGGCAGCACACAAGACCTCGGCGTGCGCATCGACGCGCCACCCGCGGTGCTGAAGTACCACAATCGTCCAATTACGACGTTCCGCGCCACGATTCTCGGGAGACCTCCGGCGGAACGGGCCGCAGCCATCGTCCGGCGGCTCGATCTGCTGCTCGAGCACGCGGTGGGCGGCATGGCGGTCACGACGCGATCGATGAATGGCGCCACGGCGATCGCTGTGGACGGGCGTGACGTATTCGCGATCGTCGCAGAAGATGTCGATACGCTCGCTGGGGAAACCGAGGCCCAGAGAGCCGCAGAGGCGGCACAGCGGCTTCAACAGGCGATCGAAGAAACCGTCGAAGCGCGAACGCCGGCGCGCATTCTGCGGGGCGTCGAACAGTCCGTCGGGGCCACGCTTCTGTTTTTCGTCCTGATGATGCTCGTGTTTCGAACCTACAAGATTCTGGCCGTCCGCCTGCCCACCAGGGCAGAACAGCAGGTGCACAGGATGGCCGGGGGCACGGCGCAGCTAATAACAGCATCACGCGCCACCGACTTGCTTCGGCACGTCATCGCTCTCCTGGCTTTCACCATGGCCGTGCTGCTGACGTATAACTGGCTGACATTCGTCTTCCGGAGTTTTCCTTACACCCGTCCCTGGGGAGAGTCGCTGCGGACATTTCTGACTGGTCGCTTCACTTTCTTCGGTGAAAAGATCGTCCAGTCGATCCCGGATCTCTTCACTGCTGTGCTCATCCTGCTGATCACGCGGTTCTTCGTCCGCATCTCGAATACCTTCTTTCTCGCGGCCGAACGGGGAACGGTCGACATTCCCTGGCTCAATCAGGACATTGCGCAGCCGACACGGCGTATTGCGGCGACCATGCTCTGGCTCGGCGGGATCGTCGTGGCATATCCGTACTTGCCAGGAAGTGACTCGGACGCGTTCAAGGGCGCGAGCGTATTTATCGGCCTGGTGATCTCGCTGGGTTCGAGCAGCGTCGTCAATCAGATGATGAGCGGACTCACGATCACATACTCACGCTCTCTGCGCCGCGGCGATTTCGTCCGCATCGGTGAGACGGAGGGCACGGTTCTATCGGTCGGTCCGCTCTCGAGCAAGATCAAAACGTCGCGTGGAGAAGAGGTGACGATTCCTAACGCTGTTGTCGTGTCGCACATCACGACGAACTACTCGAGGTACGACAAATCGGAAGGCGTCTTCTTCGGAACGGCGATCACGATCGGGTACGACGTACCCTGGCGGCAGGTGCGCGCACTCCTGCTGCTTGCTGCCGAACGCACTGATGGTGTACGCACGCAACCGCCGCCCAAGGTGCGGCAGGCGGCACTCCAGGATTCCTACGTTGAATACGTCCTGCTCGTCGCACTTGGGCAGCCGAGCGACCGCATCGCTGTCATGGATCGCTTGCACGCGAACATCCTTGATGCGTTCAATGAATACGATGTGCAGATCACATCGCCGAACTACGAGGGCGATCCCGAAGCGCCCAAGACCGTGCCCCGCTCTCGCTGGTACGCGGCGCCGGCAGTGGCCGAGGTCAAGTCGCCAGATACGGCTGGAGTGTGACGGCCAAGATCCTCGCGAAAGGTTGTGGATCGACATTCGCGCCGGTAAGGACGATGGCGGCGGTCTGACCACGGAGGCTCGAGCACTCCTTCAAGACCGCTGCTAGCGAAGCAGCGCCCGCTCCTTCGACAACATTATGCGTATCGCTGAATAGCGCACGCATCGCGTCCTCGACTTCGTCGTCGCTGACTTCGACGACGTGATCGATGCCCGCACGGATGATCTCGAGGGCTTCAGGATCCGGCGTCCGGCACGCCATGCCGTCGGCGATACGCGTGCTCGCGTCGTGCGACACTGGCCGGCCGAGCGCAAGCGACCGCGCGTAAGCCGGCGCAGCCGCGGAGACGACACCAACGATCCGCGTCTTGAGATTCAGTGCATTGCGAACGGCAATTGCGCCGCAAATACCCGATCCCAATCCGATTGGCACGTAGAGCACATCGATCGGCGCCGCTCGAAGCAGTTCGAGCGAATAGGACGCCACTCCCAGAACCAGAAGCGGATGAAACGACGGCACCTGATGCCAGCCACGCTCTCTCGCAATCTCTGCGCTCGCTTCGAGTGCAGCCTGGAAGTCGTGACCTTTCTCGATCAACTCCACTCCCAGCGCACGCATCGCCGCGTTCTTCGTCTCACTGTTTCCATGCGGCACGACCACTGCCGCCGGGATGCCGAGTCGTGATGCGGCGAAGCCGATCGACTGCCCATGATTACCGCGAGTCGCAGCCACGACTCCCATGAGATTCGGCTCGACGCGACGGAGGTGATCGAAATACACCAGCCCGCCACGGACCTTGAATGCTCCGACTGGTGTGTGATTCTCGTGCTTCACCCAGACCTTCATGCCGCACCGCGCGTCGAGCAACGGCCAGCGCCGCTGCGGAGTCGGGGGCATCGCCGCATACACAATGCCGGCGGCTGCTTCGAGATCTGCCAGGTGAACGGTCATGTTCAAGCTCGTCAATGTCTGCATTCCCCCATCCGAAACGCCCCGATTCGCGTCGAGTACGTGGTCGCGTCCTTCTTCAAGTAATCGCCGACGTACCAAATCGTGCAATCGTCGGACGGATCAACCGCGGTTTGCGTGTAATCCTCCCAGCGCATCGTCGTCGACTGGGATGCTTCTCCCTCCGCGAGGATCGTCTCGCGCATCGTGAGCTGACCGGGAGGATCATCGGCAAGACGGCCGGCGAACCGTTGCCCAACAAACTGCGGCGCTCCCCCAAAGGAATAACCGATCCCGATGTTGCCAAAGCGGTCCATCGCAGGACTGGCCATCCATCGAAAGAAACCGTCGGCCGCATAGGTGCCTTGCTGATGAAGCTGCAGCGCTCGCTGCCGATCAAGCCTGAACTCGTACCATCGCACCCCACCGCCACCGGCGGCGGTGTCGATCGAATGGACGGCGACCACGGATTCGTGTCCTCGGAAGCGGCGATAGACAAGGCGCGGCATGATCTTGTCCCCTTGCGCGTCGAGTTTGCGATCGATGCCAGGCTGAGGCACGCAGTTCGTGAGTTGTCCTCCGCAGAGATAGTGATAGGGTGCGACGGCGATACGCTGTGGCCCTTCCATTTTCGTCTTTGATCGATCCGCCCAATCAACATGAAGCGACCATGCAAAGACCGCGTCATCCTCGAGATCGTTCTTCAGTTGCGTGCCGCCGGCGGCCATGACGATGTTCGGCGCGCCTGAGGGCGGGGCATCAGGGCCGTCGACATCGGCGGTGTTGAGAAAGTTGACGCCGTCGATGACGACGCATTGCTCGGTCGCGGGCTGTCCTTTCAACATGCGCACGCGATCGACAACGCAGACGTGCTTCTGGATGACGTCGTCACCAGTGCTGGTCGCCGTGTAGTAGCCGTCTGGCCACACGGCCGGACGCGGATAGTCAGGGAAGAGCGGTCGCTCGAAGGCATAGCGGACGTACGTTCCGAGCGGATCGGACGTTGTGCTGATGGCGTAACAGATTGCATAGGAACCCGTCGGTGGTGGCCCCGCCGGTGGTGGTGGACCTTGGCCGCGCGGTGCTGCGGGTGGAAGAGGCGGAGGTGGTCCAAAGGGTGCCGGGGTCAGACCGGGGTCTGACCCCGGTCTGACCCCCGTCTGACCCCCAACCCGGCGAAAGATTGGCATGACGATCAGCCAGCGGCCCGCCAGCTGATCGTAGCGAACTACTGCGTCGCCGTTCGGGCGTGCTTCGCACACACCGCCGAATCCCACAAATGCTGTGTTTGTCGCAATCGGTCCGTACAACACTTTCCCGGTCGTGTCGAAGCGCTTTCCTTTCTTCGTGAACACGACGAGTTGTGAGTTCACTGTCTGGATGATGTGGTCAGGACCAACCGCGAGGCTGTTGTCGGACGGATTACGCGGCGGCGACACCGCGAACAGCCCGGCTCCGAGGCCATCGAACGATTCGACGAGTTCTGCCGGCGCCCTCGTCCCAGGCGACGTTTGTTCGATGCCGCTCGATCGATTCTGCCCGCCGCTGACCGGTGGCACGAGAAGCAAGGCGAGGCCGGATATGATGTAAGGTCGAATTCTCACGATGGCAAACATTCTTCAGAATCTCCCCGCCGGCGAGAAAGTCGGCATTGCGTTTTCCGGCGGACTCGATACCAGTGCCGCCTTGCATTGGATGCGCGCGAAGGGCGCGATCCCGTACGCCTACACAGCGAATCTCGGTCAACCCGACGAACCGGATTACGACGAGATCCCGCGGCGTGCGCTGCAGTACGGCGCCGAAAACGCGCGGCTCGTCGACTGCCGCGCCCAACTCGTCGCCGAAGGCCTGGCCGTGCTGCAGTGCGGCGCGTTTCACATTTCGACCGCTGGTGTGCCGTATTTCAATACCACGCCAATCGGCCGCGCCGTAACAGGAACCATGCTCGTCGGGGCGATGAAGGAGGACGACGTCAACATCTGGGGAGACGGTAGTACGTTCAAGGGCAACGACATCGAGCGTTTTTACCGGTACGGTCTCCTCGCCAATCCGAATCTGCGCATCTACAAGCCATGGCTCGATCAAACGTTCATCGACGAGCTTGGCGGCCGCGCGGAGATGTCCGAGTACATGCGGCGCGCGGGGTTCGAGTACAAGATGAGCGCCGAGAAGGCGTATTCGACCGATTCCAACATCCTCGGGGCGACGCACGAAGCCAAAGATCTCGAGCGGCTCGACACCGGGATCAAAATCGTCGAACCAATCATGGGCGTGGCCTTCTGGCGCGACGAACTCGCCGTCAAACGCGAAGAGGTAACCGTTCAATTCGATGAGGGGCAGCCGGTCGCGTTGAACGGCATCACTTTCAAGGATCACGTGCAATTGATGCTCGAGGCTAATCGCATCGGCGGGCGCCACGGTCTCGGGATGAGCGATCAAATTGAGAACCGGATCATCGAGGCGAAGAGCCGCGGCATTTACGAAGCGCCCGGGATGGCTCTGCTGTTTATCGCCTACGAGCGGCTGATCACCGGCATACATAATGAAGATACGATCGAGCAGTATCGGGATCAGGGACGCCGACTGGGACGTCTCCTGTATCAAGGTCGGTGGTTCGATCCGCAGTCAATGATGCTGCGCGAAACGGCGCAGCGCTGGATTGCCCGCGCCATTACCGGCGAGGTCAGGCTCGAGCTGCGACGCGGCAACGACTACTCCATCCTCGACACGACGTCTCCAAACCTGACGTATAAGCCTGAACGATTGACGATGGAGAAAGGCGAGTCGATGTTCTCGCCGCAAGACCGCATCGGCCAATTGACGATGAGGAATCTGGACATTGTCGACACGCGCGATAAGCTCTTCACCTATGTGAAAGCGGGTGTGCTTGCGCCGTGGTCCGGCACCGCGCTTCCACATCCATCGTCGGAGCCGACGGAAGAGTAGGAATTCGTCAGGGAACATGTCCTTCACCGCCTTTCATCCCGCCGTCCGGCAATGGTTCACCAGTCAGATTGGGCACCCGACGTCTGCGCAGTTGCGCGGATGGGAGTCGATCGCCGGTGGTCGTCACACGCTGATCTCCGCGCCGACTGGATCGGGCAAGACGCTGGCCGCGTTCCTGACCGCCATCGATGAATTGATCAAGGAAGGTGCGGACTGTCCGCTGCCGGACGAAGTCAGAGTTGTTTACGTGTCGCCGCTGAAAGCGCTCAGCACTGACATCCACAAGAATCTCGCCGAGCCGCGACGCGGCATACGCCGCGCAGCGGAGAACGCCGGCCTCCCTTCGCCGTCGATCACTGCAGCCGTCCGAACCGGTGATACGACTCAATCGGAACGCGCGGCAATGCTGCGGACGCCTCCGCACATCCTCGTCACCACGCCGGAGTCGTTGTATCTCCTGCTCACGGCGGATCGCAGCCGGCAAATGCTGCGGACCGTCCGCACCGTCATCGTCGACGAGATCCACGCCGTCATCGGGACGCGACGCGGGGCGCATCTCGCACTCTCGCTCGAACGTCTTCAGCAGATCGCCGAACGGCCGTTACTGAGGGTCGGTCTTTCGGCGACGCAAAAGCCAATCGAGGAAGTTGCGCGATATCTTCTCGGCACCAGCGGCGCTCCAGAGACCTGCGCGATCGTTGATGAAGGCCATCGTCGACGCATGGACCTCGATGTCGAGATCCCGCGTTCGCCGCTCGACGCAGTGATGTCGCAGGAAGTCTGGGAGGAGTATTACGACCGGCTGACTGAGCTCGTCTCGGGCCACGGCACAACGCTGGTGTTCGTGAATACGCGACGGATGGCTGAGCGCGTCGCACGCCACCTGAGTGACCGGCTCGGCGAGGACGCCGTCACCGCACACCACGGCAGCCTTTCGAAAGAGAAGCGGCTCGACGCGGAGACGCGGTTGAAGACCGGGCGCCTTCGCGCGTTGGTCGCCACCGCATCGCTCGAATTGGGAATCGACATTGGACATGTCGATCTGGTCTGCCAGATTGGATCACCTCACCGGATCGCCACGCTTCTGCAACGGGTCGGCCGTTCAGGACACACGATCAACGGAATTCCCAAGGGGCGCGTCTTTCCCGCTTCGAGAGACGACCTCGTCGAGTGTGCGGCCCTTCTTCGCGCTGTACGGCACGGTCACCTCGATTCAATCGTGAACCACGATGCTCCGCTCGATGTGCTGGCGCAGCAACTCGTCGCCGAAACGGCGTGTCGCGAATACGGCGAAGATGAACTCTTCGCGCTCGTCCAGCGAGCGTGGCCCTACCGACACCTTTCCCGCTCTGACTTCGACGCGGTCGTCGGCATGGTAGCGGAAGGATTCGACACCCGCCGCGGCCGGCGCGCCGCACTCGTCCATCGCGATGAAATCAATCGCGTCGTCCGCGCACGACGAGCCGCACGACTGCTGGCGCAAACATCAGGTGGTGCGATTCCCGAGGTCGCCGACTATCGCGTCGTTCTCGATCCCGAGAACACGTTCATCGGGACGGTGAACGAGGACTTCGCTATCGAAAGCATGGGCGGAGACGTCTTTCAGCTCGGCAACGCGTCGTGGCGAGTACTGCAAGTGACTGCCGGCACCGTGCGGGTCGCCGACGCGAGAGGCGTTCCGCCAAACATTCCGTTCTGGTTTGGCGAAGCGCCTGCTCGAAGTGACGAATTGTCGGTCGCGGTCAGCGACCTTCGCCGTGAGATCGATCAACGCCTTGACGCGAACGATGAAGATGCCAGCGGCTGGCTCGCGCGTGAGACAGGCTTTTCGGGCAGCGCGGTCGAGCAGTTGATCGACTACTTCGTTGAAGGACGACGAGCGCTTGGAGTGATTCCGACACAAGAGACGCTCGTCCTCGAGCGGTTTTTCGATGAATCCGGTGGTATGCAGCTTGTCCTGCACGCGCCGTTTGGCAGCCGGATCAACAAGGCCTGGGGACTGGCGCTGCGCAAGCGCTTCTGCCGGCAGTTCAACTTCGAGCTGCAGGCGGCCGCGACCGAGGACGCAGTGCTCCTGTCGCTCGGACCCCAGCATTCCTTTCCGCTCGCCGACGTGTTTCGCTACCTGCATCCGAACACGACCCGCGATGTGCTGGTCCAGGCATTTTTGGATGCGCCGGTCTTTCAGACACGCTGGCGGTGGAATACGACGATCTCGCTCGCCGTTCCACGCAATCGCGGCGGCAAGAAGGTGCCGCCACAACTGCAGCGGATGCTCGCCGACGATCTTCTGGCCGCGGCCTTTCCGGATGCTGCGGCGTGTCTCGAAAACATTCCCGGCGATCGTCAGATTCCGGATCATCCGCTCGTCAGTCAGACAGTACGCGATTGTCTGCAGGAGGCGATGGACTTCGATGGGCTCGCCGCGGTACTCGATCGCATCCATCGAAACGAGATCGCTCTGGTCGCACGCGACACGCCCGAGCCGTCATTCTTCGCGCACGAGATTCTCAACGCCAAGCCGTACGCGTTCCTCGACGATGCGCCTTTGGAGGAGCGGCGCGCACATGCCGTACAGACGAGACGTGCCGGCGAACCGGCGGCAGGAGGCGATCTCGGGCGACTCGATCCTGCGGCGATTGAAAAGGTGCGGGCAGAGGCAAGTCCGCAACCGCGCGACGCTGACGAATTACACGATGCACTTCTCTCGAGCGGGTACCTGACACTGGATCAGATCGATCGTATCCCGCGGGAATTCTTTGGCGAGCTGGTTGCGAAGCGTCGTGCTGCGCTGTTGACGCTGGAAGACGGAGGATCAATCGCCGTCGCCGCCGAACGCATTCCGGAAATTCTCGCGGTCCATCCATCCGCCGTCGTTCCGCCGGATATTGCGCCGCCTCCGTCGAGAACGGTTCGCACCTGGACACGTGATGATGCGCTCGTTGAGCTGCTTCGCGGACGGCTGACAACAACCGGGCCCATCACAGCAGATCGTCTGGCACAATCGCTCTCGATTGCCGGTCGCGATGTCGAATTAGCGCTACTTGCGCTTGAATCGGACGGGGCCGTGCTGCGCGGACGTTTTTCATCACCGCCAGCAGCCAGTAGCCAGCAGCCAGCAGCCGCACGCGAAGCCTCTACTGAATGGTGCGATCGCTCTCTCCTCGCGCGCATTCACCGGTACACGCTGAATCGCTTACGCGCGGAGATCGAACCGGTCAGTGCTTCCGACTTCATGCGGTTTCTGTTTGCCTGGCAGCACGTGGACACCGGCGAGAAACTCGCGTCAATCGACGGGCTCAGAGAAGCGATCTCGATGCTTGACGGTTTCGAAGCAGCGGCATCCGCGTGGGAACGCGCGATCCTGCCAGCACGGATGGACGCCTACGACCCGCAGCTACTCGACATGCTCTGTTTTACCGGCGAGGTTGGATGGGCTCGATTCTCATCACCCACCCTGGATGCGGAGAATCCGCCGAGGCTGGTACCAGCGACGCCCGTCACGCTGTTCCTGCGCGAGCACACCGACGCGTGGCAGCTTCTGCGACGCGATGACACCTCGACGGGCGATGGCAGGCGCGAGGATCACCTGCCGGACACGGCGTGCCAGGTGCTTCGGCTGTTGACCGCGCGGGGCGCGTCATTCTTCAGTGATCTCGTTGCCACATCCGGACTCAACGAGGATCGCGTCCGACAGGCCGTCGGCTGTCTCGTTGCGGCGGGACTCGTGACGTCGGACGGTTTCGCCGGCGTCAGGGCGCTCATCCGAGCGAGCCGCGGTATTCCTCCGCTGCACGATCGGCGCACGAAGTTCGCGGGTCGTTGGACGGTCCTGAGTGCTTCCGCCGCCACTCGGGATTCCGCGCTCGAAACGTTTGCGCGAGCCATCCTTCGACGCTACGGCGTCGTCTTTCGGCGGATTCTGACCAGAGAATCCAGCGCCGTCCCGTGGCGCGATCTCACGCGCGTCTATCGTCGGCTCGAAGCCCGAGGAGAGCTACGAGGCGGCCGCTTCGTATCAGGCATGTCGGGGGAGCAGTTTGCCCTGCCGGAGGCTGTCGAACGGCTGAGAGCGATCCGGCGCACGCGAGCAACGGGAACGATCCTCCACGTCAGCGCCGCCGACCCGCTCAACCTCGCGGGCATCATCACGTCCGGCGAACGCATCCGCGCCGCCACCCGCACTCGCATCGCGTACCGCGACGGAGTTCCGATCGCGGTCAAGGAAGGGGATGTGGTTCGCGAACTAACACCGCTCGGATCACAGACTGCGAGCGACGTCGCGGCAGCATTCAGGCTGGTGAATCGTAAATCACTAATCTTGAATCGATGAATCGGTGATCCTGAATCATTGAATCAAAGATTCCGGATTAGTGATTCAGGATTCTCTAGTAAGCTCGGTGCCCGGATTACCGCTTAATTCACCGCCTCAGCGCCGTTCGAGCGCGGCGCGATCCCAGTGCGCGAGGTCAGCAGCCGCCACGTAGGTCGATTCCAGAAAGCTCAGGAGCGTGTCGTCCGGTGAATCGGATTGGCGGACACGGTCGTAAGGAAGAATGAACTCGCCGAAGTCGGTACTGTAGAACGCCCCGTCAGGACGTACGCGCGCCTCGGCAAATCCTGACGGCTGTGGATAGGCGTAAGCATAGAACGCCGGGTAGTCAATCGGCGCGGTGCCGCTCCAGAATCCGCAGCTGCTCACTTCGTGAGAGTAGGATTCGCGGGTGACGTAATCCGGCAGATTCGGTATTCCACCGGGATGCGGCGGTGCGGTGCGCCCGGAGAAGCGCGTCACAGCCAGGTCCATCCCACCCCAGAACAAATGGATTGGGCTGCACTTGCCAATGAATTGCGTGCGGAACTGCTTGAGCACCCGATCGGTTTGCGAGAGCACCAGCCAGAAACGATGAACGGCGTCCGCATCGTACGGCCGCGGCGTGTCATCGTGTGGAAACGGAACGGCGACCGGCAGCTCGTTTGGCCTCGCGTAAATTCGAATGACGATGCCAAGGCGACCGAGCTCCGACATGAGTCGATCGTAGAACTCCGCGACGCTTTGCGCCCGCAGTGGGAATCCACCGGTGCTGCCATCTGCCCTGGCAATGGCCAGCCGGTGATCGACGAAATCGAAATCGATGGTGAACGACCGGCCCTGATACGGAATTGGCGACGTAGTGACACCCCGCGCCGTAAGATAGAAGGTCGAGTGCCAGTAGTGATTGACGAGAGGCGCCAGGCGCAGCCGCACCTTGCCGGCAATCTGCAGCCACAGATGAATCGCGTCGCGCGTGTCAATCCAGTCCGACAGCTCAAGCTGGGGCCAATCAGCCCGCGAAATGATCGACGACACTCGAAGAGTCTCCTATGAATGATGCCTGCACGCACATCCAGTCAGTTGCTACCGTCCGTCAGCCCACTCGGCGCGAATGCGAAGAGTGCGTGAAGATGGGCTCGCGGTGGGTCCACCTTCGCACCTGCCAGACGTGCGGTGTCACGCTCTGCTGTGATTCGTCGCCAAATCGCCACACCACCAAGCACACGCGATTGACGCATCACCCCGTCGTTGCTTCCGCCGAACCGGGAGAGCGCTGGATGTATTGCTACCCGGATGATGCGTTCGCCGAGTACTGACTTCGCTGTCGGGGATCCTTGTCCGGGATCCGTTGTCCGGGATCCCGATAGAATCACCTTCCGCTTCCGCTGACGCGCGGAATTCGCTTCTCATATTCCGGCCGCGCCGGCGCTTTCGGTGTCTTCGCCGCGCGCTCGGTGACCTCTTTGATCGCGCGCGCGAGCTGCGGATCGTTCCCCGCCGCCAGCTGTGCGGGATCATCGTCCACCGGAATGTCGGGTTCGACGCCGTGTCCCTCCGCGAACCACTGACCTTTCGGATCGAACATACGGAATGTTGGCACGGTGACGCCGCCGCCGTCGACCAGCCCTGGCGCGCCACTGATCCCGATGAGTCCACCCCAGGTGCGCGTGCCGATCAGTGGCCCGAGTCCCGCTTCACGGAAGTAGGTCGGGAAAGCGTCGCCGCCCGAACCGCTCCAGCCGTTGATCAACATGACCTGCGGCCCGCGAAGCGCAACTGGCGGCCACTGCTGGCTGGCGCCGTCGCGCACCGCCCAATACGCAAGGATCGGCCGATTCAGCAGCTCGATGAAACGATCCGGGATCTGGCCGCCGCTGTTCCACCGTTCGTCGATGATGAGGCCGTCCTTCTTCCATTGCGCCATGAACTGTCGTACCAGCTCGTTCTGTGCGTCGACGCCCGTGCTCTGGACGTAGATATAACCGATCTTTCCGT
>Ga0075428_100002508_pt1 | contig 19940 bp, 18 predicted proteins | sample RhiMetdeltSRZDD2_FD_75291 | JGI IMG/M metagenome (GOLD analysis project Ga0075428, IMG submission 75291) | Populus rhizosphere microbial communities from Tennessee, USA - Rhizosphere MetaG P. deltoides SRZDD2 | ecosystem: Host-associated > Plants > Roots > Rhizosphere > Soil | place: USA... | reverse complement strand
AAGGCTGGAGCTTCGAGCCCACCGACGTGTCACCGTCGGTTGCCGATAATCTGAGACGCCTCGGGGCGCGGTATTTCGTGACGACGCGATGGGATGATCTGAAGAACGCCAGACCTGACACCGCCGCATTCCTGGAGTTGTATCAGGAGGTGCCCGTCGGTGGTGCACCAGCCGGGACGAGGCTAATCGATTTGAAGCTGAGAAAATGATGGGGGTCAACCAGGGTCAGACCCCGGTCTGACCCCCGTCTGACCCCGGTCTGACCCCCGACTAAATCCCCGAACAGCTGCCGACAGGGAACGGCTTATACGTCGCGCCGAATCCGGCTTCGGCCCACTGCAAGCGCAATGGCTCCGACGTGTTGTCGTAGTCGAACGCGATATCCACGCCCATATCTCCACCCGCCTGGCGCCACGCCAGGAAATCGATACTCAAATCCGGGCCTCCCCGCTTCAGATTCTGTCCGAGGTCGAGCCCACCGCATTTGCCGGCCTCGATGATGCGATCGCGGATGAACCCCATATTCGCCTGCCGCTGGCCGAGCGAAACGCCGGCGACCAGATACTCCGGATACTTCGCTGCAATGCAACTGACGATCGCGGGACCGTTGTTCGATGCGCACGAACCACCCGGCCTGGGTCCTGGATTTGGAGACGGTCCGGGTGACGGGGTCGCAGCCGGGGTGCGGAAGGTCTGCGTCGTCGCCCACGCGCTCGTGGTTTCACCGTCTCCGGAGCGCGCACGCCAGTAGTGCAGCGTATCCGCGGCAAGATCCGAATTCGGGGTGAACGTCGTCTGTCCGGGACCCTCAGCTGAAACGCCAGAGGCCACAATCTTCGTGAACGCCTGGTCGGTGGCGATCTGGAATTCGTACGAGACGGTGCCGACGGCGATATTTCGATCCGAATTGTTCACGGTCAGAGTCGCCCGTCGCGACCCGGCGCGATCCCCATTGACAGGGGAGACCGGTCCCGGCGGATTCAGTACAGGCTTCGGCAGAATCTCGAACTGCGACGACGAATACTCGCTCGAATTTGCGCCGTCGTCCGCCTTCGCCCGCCAATAGTACGAGCGGCTCGAATCGAGCCGGTCGATTTGAACGCTCGTGCGGTTGTTATCCCCCTGCGGGACTCCGCTTCTGGCATAAACCTTCGTCGTGAAATTGGAATCAGTTGCGACTTCGAAGAAGTAACTCACCGGGCGTACGCCGTTGCTCGTCGCGTTCTCGATGATCAGTTTGATCGGCTGTGCCGATTCCTTGTATTTGAACCCCTGCGCTGGTTCAATCAGCCTCGGCGCCGTGATATTCACGCCGGCAATCGGGCCGGCGACAGACGGGCTGAGTGGCGTGCTGCTTTTTTGCGCCTCACAGCCCGCGAGCATGATTCCAAGAGCTGCGCACAGCGCTGCAATCGGCTGGCGATACGTCAACATTTGGGAACCTCAGACCAGATTTTCAAAAGCGCGCGCAACGCGGTGCAGCCGCGTGCAGCGACACTTATCGGCAGGAGCTGGAGCCGCCTTTAGGGAAGCCTGGCATTGTATTGCCGAGCTTCCTCAGAATAGAGCCCAAAGACACCGCAGTCAAGCGGCGCCCTGCAGCCTCCTGATTACCTCATTTATCGGGAAAGGCAGCACTTCGCCGCCTCGAGGGTATCGATAATGGAAGGGATGTGGCGCCCCGTCAAGCTCAGCTGAACTCGCTACTCTTCCGCGAGCACTGCACCGAATCCGGCCTGTGCGCGCCCCGCGTGTCGCACCAGATAGGTGACGCCGCCAGACAGCGAGAAAAGCAGGATCAGCGCCGCGCCCATGAAAGACACGACAAGAGCAGACTCGAGCGGTAGGCCGAGAGTAGTGAAATAGAACCCAAACGTGGCTTCGCGCACGCCGAACCCGTTCATCGAAACCGGTAGCATCTGAACGATGAGCGTGATTGGAACGATCACCGCGAGTTCGGCAACCCCAATGGGAATGCGCATGCTATGCGCGATGGCGACGTAAAACGCGACGATCGCTGCCTGAACCGCGACCGCACCAACGAAGCAGCCGGCAAGCGCCCATGGCGCTTGCTGAAACCGAGAGAGGGTCGCTGTAAATCTCGCGAGGCGCTCATCGACCCACTCCGCATGAAGGCGGCGCAGTGGGTAAGCGAGCCGCGCGAACGCATGGGGAAAACGAACAGCAGCGATTGCGAAGGTTGCGGCAACCGCAAAGCCGAGCCAGAGAATTCCCGCGCCGAGGGTATGGCCATCGCCGAAACGAGGATTCACAGTCGATCCCACTGCGGCGACGAGAACCAGCGCGAGCAGCCCAATCCCTCGATCCAGAAGGACAACGGTCGTTGCCAGGGTGCGTGAGCCCGCCACCGGCGCTGTATCTGCGATGCGGACGACATCCCCACCGATGTTGCTCGGCAGGAAATTATTGAAAAAACTCGCGACGAGAAACGATGCCGTGAGCGATCGAAAGCGGAAGTCGAGATGTTGTGCTTTAAGAAGAAGGGTCCATCGCCAGGTGCTGATGAGCGTCATCGCGAGATACAACGCCAACGCGCCGATCAGCCATGACGGCGACGCCTGGCGCGCGACCAGCCACAGGCGACTGATGTCGACCCGAGTAAACAGGACCCACAGCAGTGCCACGCTGACCGCCGCTTTGGCGACCGACATCAGCAGGCTACGCTTCGGACTTGCAGCCGAAGACGGGTCAGCGTTTGAATTCATTAATTGAGAATGGGGCCCGAGGCAGGGAACTCGCGACCATTGAAAGATGGTAACACCTTTCGTTGACCTTTCACCAGCCGATCCCTACAATCCATGAGACGCCGTGAAAATCCTCATGATTGCCCCGGAGCCGTTCTTCGAGCCCCGCGGCACTCCATTCAGCGAATACCATCGGATTCGCGCTCTGATCGATCTTGGACACACGGTCGATCTCGTGACGTACCCCTTCGGCCGCGATGTCTCGATGCCCGGGCTTCGAATCTTTCGGTGTGCACGCCCGCCGTTGATTCACGACGTTCGCATTGGCCCATCGCTCGCCAAGATTCCGCTCGACTTGACGCTCGCCTTTGCGGCGATCCGGCGCGCAGCAGCGGATCGGTATGATGCCGTTCATTCGCATGAGGAGGGGAGCATCATTGGCGTGCTCCTCGCGCTCGCGCTGGGCGTACCTCATCTGTACGACATGCACTCGAGCCTTCCGCAGCAGCTGACGAACTTCGAGTTCACGAAGTCCAGGATTTTGAGGCGCCTGTTCGCGCAGATGGAACGGTTCGTCGTTCGGCGTTCGAACGTGGTCGTGGTCATCTGTCCGCATCTCGCGAACCTGGTCAGTGAGATCGAGCCGGCGGTTCCGTCGGTGCTCATCGAGAACGCACCCGGTTCGGGTGATGTGGCGCTCGATGGGTCGGGCCAACGAATTCGCGCCGAACTTGGCATCGGTCACGAGACGCCGATCGTTCTTTACACGGGCACGTTCGAGAGTTACCAGGGACTCGATCTGTTATTTGCCGCAGCCTGTGACGTGCTCACGTCACGGCCGGACGTTCGATTCGTGCTGGCCGGTGGCCGGCCGGAACAAATCGAGATTGCCCGTAAGCAGGCACAAGGCGCCGGCGTCCACAACGCCGTCGTGTTTGCCGGGCAACGGCCCGCAGAGGACATCCCGTCATTTCTTGACGCGGCAAATGTGCTCGTCTCGCCACGCAGCACTGGAACGAATACGCCGCTCAAGATTTACCAATACCTGCGATCGGGTCGGCCAATTGTCGCGACTCGCCTGCTGACGCACACGCAAGTGCTCGACGACGACGTGGCCTTTCTGACCGCGGCGACGGCAGAGGCATTTGGCGCCGGGATCCTCGCGGCGCTCGCCGATCCTGCGCGCGCCCGTTCGGTTGCCGATCAGGCGCGCGAGCTCGCTGAAACCAAATACAGTTACGAGGCCTATCTCGCGCGCACCCGCCAGGCCTGCGCGTATCTGATCCGCGATTCGGCGCCCCAGGTCGCCGGAGGCGTCGCGTGACCGGCGCAAGGGCGCCGCGTTCCGATCACTACAGCTATCGCGTCTACGCCGATCCGACGATGGCGGAGTCGTTCGACGACCGCCGCTTCAGTGGACCCATCGGGCAGCTGATCGCTCGCACTCAGGAACAGGTCATCGCCGGCTTTCTCGATCCCGTCGAAGGGCGCGAGGTGCTCGATGTCGGCACCGGCACTGGCCGCGCCGCGATCGCACTGGCGCGCCGCCGCGCGCGAGTGACAGGCGTCGATGCGTCAGCCGAGATGCTCGCCGTCGCCGAGCGCCGCGCCCGCGAAGCCGGGGTCGATGTGACATTTCTGCGAGGAGACGCGCACGGTCTCGGGTTCAGCGATCGCTCGTTCGACGCGGTTATTTGCCTTCGGGTACTGATGCACACGCCTGATTGGCGAAGGTCTGTCGCGGAATTGTGTCGCGTCGCGCGCAATCGTGTTGTGTTCGATTATCCGGCGCTCTTCAGTGTCGCGGCGCTGCAAGCCGCCGCTCGGCGGACCGCGTATGCGTTTGGAGCGGAGGTCGAGGCATATCGCGTGTTCCGGAGCGGAGCAATTGCCGCGGCGCTCGAGTCGTACGGATTTCGCGTCACCGGCGAGCACCGGCAATTCGTCTTGCCAATCGCGCTGCACAAGCGACTCAATTCGGAGGCCGCAACCGGCCGAATTGAGCGAGCGCTTTCGCGTGCCGGGCTTACGCGTGTCTGCGGCTCGCCCGTAACGGTCGTGGCAGAGCGTTGCGCGTCCTAGTCACCGGGGCGACAGGGTTTACAGGTGGCCACCTGGCCCGGTGGCTGACTGCCCGCGGCGATCGCGTCCGCGTGTTGATAAGACGCAGACCGGGGTCACACCCCGGTCGGTCGGTTACACACTTCGGGGTCGACGCGACTCAAGTCGAAGTGATCTTCGGCGACCTGACCGACGCGAGCGCGGTCAAAATGGCGACCGACGGTGTTGACGTCGTCTACCACATTGCCGCGATCTACCGGCAAGCCGGTCTTCGTGAAGAGCAATACCGCGCGGTGAACGCGACGGCCGTTCGCACCATAATCGAGGCCGCAAAAGCGGGTGGTGCCAAACGGGTTGTGCACTGCAGTACGGTGGGCGTCCATGGTGACGTCGAACATCCTCCGGCAAACGAAGACGCGCCCCTGCGGCCAGGCGACATCTATCAAGAGACGAAGCTCGAAGGCGAGAACATCGCCCGGGCCGCCGCGCGCGAGACGGCAATGGAGGTCGTCATCGCGCGACCGACCGGTATTTATGGGCCGGGGGATCGCCGTCTGCTGAAGCTATTTCGCGGTGTCGCACGCCGCCGATTCGTCATTCTCGGGGACGGCGAGATCTTTTATCACCTCACCTACATCGACGACCTCGTCGCCGGTTTGCATCTCTGCGCGACTGTCGCCGCTGCTGCCGGACGAACCTACATCCTGGCCGGCGGTGAAGTCACGACGTTGAATCAGTTGGCGGCGCTGATCGCTGAAGAAGCGCATGTGCCGCCGCCGCGATGGCACCTGCCCGTGTGGCCGTTCTGGTTTGCCGGCGCGATATGCGAAGCCGCGTGCCGCCCGCTTCGTGTCGAGCCCCCCATCTATCGTCGACGAGTTGATTTCTTCACCAAGAGCCGCGCCTTCGACATTAGGCGCGCGCGTGCCGAGCTGGGTTATGCCCCGGCGGTCGGACTGCGAGAGGGCATTCGTCGAACGCTTGATTGGTACCGTCGTGAAGGATGGCTGTGATCGAGTTCGTCGTCATTGCGCAGGTGCACAGAAATAAATGCGGGTGAACACTTCACGACCTTCCTGGCAGGGGGTACGGGATATTCGGATCGCTTCGGTGCGGTGCTCCTCCACGATGCGGCGGTATTCGGCAATTCTGCTCAGATCGGTGGAGTGGACGATGATCCGTTCGTTCGTCAGAAATGAGATGTAGTAGGCGAGCCAGTAGTCGGCGTAGGCGTAGCGAATGCCCTCCATTTCGAGCTGACGAATCACGGTGAGTTTGACGCCCGCGGGCGGATGCGTCGCATACTCGGCCCACAGCCGCACATGTCCCGCGCTCGTTCCTGCGACCCACGCGAGCATCAAGACCGTCCACAAGATTGCAGGTGCGCGAACGCGCTCTATACGCAGATACCACGCCGCCAGGCCAGTCGCGCCGATGACCGACAGCAGTTCGTAACGCATGGTGCCGATCACGCCGCAGCGCAGCATCGTATACGCGGCAAACGAGAACAGGCCGACGAGTACGAGATACGCACATGCGTCGTACTCCGGACGCCACCGTCGCTCGCGGACAAGCGTCATTGCGATACGGACAATCGGAATGGCGAAGAGACCAATGAGAAGAAACCCTCCCCATGGAAGTCCCTGCGTTGCGTTGCTGTCGATACCGTATTCGCGGAGGCGCTCCGGCGTCATGCCGAACAGTCGCGGCAGATGAGTGGTGAGTCCGGCTGATACGCCGCCGGCCAACTTATCCACGTCAATGCAGACGCGGTTCCACAGATTCCCGAGGTTATCGCCAGGCGTCTGCTGATACAGATCGAGAGGCGAAGTCCCGGGTCCCGCCGCGGATGAATACTGTTTGATCCACGTGACAACCAACCACACCTCGGCGGCCGTGCGAAACGTTTTCAGCCATCGGACAATGCCTTCGCGTGTGAAGAGCACACGATGTGCCGCGTCGATGACAAGGAGGGCCGCGACTCCATAAATCGAGAACTCGCGGTTCAAAAACCCCAGCCCGATAGTGATGCCGCACCAGTTCGGACGGTTGCGGGTCAACCAAATCAAAACGACATACAGCGACGGTTCGATGATCCCGCCGCCGGCTTCGACGAACTGAGCCGCAGTGCCCGGAGCGGGAAGCACGAAGAAAAGTGTTGCCATCACCGCGAGCCACGGACTCAAGCCGACTTCGCGCGTGAAAATGCGGACCAGCAAGAGCGCGATGGCGACATTGATGATCAAGACCGGGAACTTGAGCGCCGCAACCGACGCGCCGACGATGAGAAATACCGGCGCCGCAAGCCATGATTCGATGCCCAGCAGATACGTCTGCCCGTACATGAATACCGGGAACGCACGCCCTTCCGCGATGTGCTTGGCCATCAGGCCGTAGACCGCCTGATCGGAATCGAAGTACGACTGCGGCCAGAAGACGAATATCGCCGAGCGAAAGAGGATGAGGAGGATGACGGCCGGGAAGAGAATCCACCACTCGCGCGAGCTGAAGAACGCTGTCTCGCGCCACTGGAGCATGCGGGCCGGTATTATATGCTTATCCGCCGATGGCCGACATCCCGCGCGCGCAGGATCAGCTCTTCGATCGCCGCACGTCGGCGCGCGAAAAATACTCAGCACTGATCGTCGGTCGCCCCGGCTGGGGAAACTTGCTCGCCTACGAGCTGGTGATCGTGTTCTCGCAGAACGCTCCGGGAGCAATAGGGCTTGCTCTTCGCAAGGCGCTGTATCCGCTCCTGCTTGGATCGTGCGGCCGCAACGTCGTGTTCGGCCAGAACGTGGTGCTCCGGCATCCGCACAAGATCCGCATCGGCGACGACGTCGTGATCGATGACAACTGTTTGATCGACGCGAAGGGAGAGTCGAATCGCGGGATCACGATCGGCAACCGGGTGTTCATCGGCCGCAATTCGATTCTCTCCTGCAAGAGCGGCGACATCGATCTCGAAGACGGCGCCAACATCGGATTCAATTGCGAGATCTTCTCGGCGAGCACCGTGCGCATCGGCCGTGACACGCTGATTGCGGCGTACTCTTACGTCATCGGCGGCGAACACGACTTCAGCGATCCGTCACAGCCGGTACTTGCCCAGTCAAGGCGATCGAACGGCGTGACGATCGGCGCGGGAGCCTGGCTGGGCGCCGGGGCGAAAATTCTCGACGGCGTCTCCATTGGCGATCGCGCGGTGATCGGCGCTGGCGCCGTGGTTCGAGATGCGATACCGAGCGCGGCGGTCGCGGTCGGCGTCCCGGCGCGCGTCGTTGGCCAGCGCGACGCCGACAACCGCACGGCGGTGATTTCGGGGTTGGAGAGCCGGTGAAGCTCAACGTTCTCCAGGTCTGCGATCATCTCGGTTGGGAAGGGTCGCGCATGCACGGAGTGAAGCGGCTCTTTGCGTGGATGATTCCGCGGTTCGATGCCGAGCGTTACAACGTCTCGCTCGTCAGCCTGCGCAAGAAGGACCTCTCTGAGGAAACGCTGGAATCGTTCGGCGTCGACATCACGTATCTTCATAAATCGAAATTCGATCCGGCGACGCTGCCGGCGCTGTTGAAGGTCATCGATCGGAAGAAGATCGACATCCTCCACCTGCATGGGTATGGTGCGACGACGTTCGGGCGGGTCGCTGGCGCGATTCGCCGCCTGCCCACCATCGTCCATGAACACGCGAACCTGACGGATACGCCGTGGTTTCAAAAAATCGCCGACAGCGCGCTCGAACCAGTCACTGATATCGCGATCGCGGTGTCGAAGAGCACTGCCGACTTCGTTGTCAACGCGCGCCGCATTCCGCCGGCGAAAGTGAAAGTCGTCTACCTGGGGGTTCCGCTCGAGGAATTTAGTCGGACGCGATCGGAGGATGAGATTCAGGCCGCGCGCGCGGAGCTGGGCATCGCGCGCGATGATGTGGCGATCGGGACGGTGACGCGGCTGCACGACTCGAAAGGCAACTCCTACCTCGTCGATGCCGCGGGCCTCGTGTTGAACGAGCGTCCGCAGGCGCGCTTCTTTATCGTCGGCGAGGGACCGCTGCGCGAATCGCTCGAGCAGCAGGCGCGGGCGCTCAACCTGGGCAATCGATTTACCTTTGTGGGCTTCGCCAAAGACGTTCCGCGTGCGCTGTCCGCATTCGACATCAGCGTCTTCCCATCGCTGTGGGAGGGGACGCCGCTGACCGTGTTCGAAGCGCTGGCGATGGGCAAGGCGATCGTGGCCACGGACGCGGATGGCTTGATCGATGTGTTGATGCCGGAGCATGACGCCGTCATTGTTCCGAAACGGAACGCTCGCGCGTTGGCTGATGGCCTGATACGCGTCATCGACGCGCCCCACACGCGCGAACGGCTGAGCGCAGCGGCATTCGAGACGGGGAAAAAGTACGACATCGCGGCGTTTGTTCGAAAGATGGAGCGCCTGTACGACCTGCTGCACCGTGTGTCGCGCGCCACGAAACGCAAAGGCGTGCTCGTCTCGGATTTGTCCTTCCTGACGGGGAACGCCCCCGTATGATGGTCGACCAGCCGCCGATCCAAACCGTGAACCATCGTCCCGGACTCATCGCCGCCGCGGTGTTTCTGTGCATCTACGGTACGCTCGCGCTCACGGTCGACTTTCCCCGCGCTGCCCAGGGCTTCAAGAGCGACGAGGCCACCTATTACATGATGGCCTACAGCCTTACCGAAGACGGGGATCTGACGTACACGAAAGACGATTTGGTTCGCGTGTGGCGCGAGTTTCCGAGCGGGCCGGCGGGAGTGTTCCTGCAAAAGGGCCGGACCTTGCGGGGCGCCGCCGATCCCGATCCGAATCGCTTGTATTACGGAAAGTCGTTCATCTATCCACTGTTTGCCGCGCCATTGGTGAAAGTGTTCGGCACGAACGGATTTCTCGTGCTGCACGCGCTGCTGCTGGCGACGGTGATTCTTTGCGGCTATCTGTTTCTGCACGCTCGCTCGAGTTCGCTGGTTGCCGTCGTGCTCGCGTCCGGTTTCGTCTTCGCCTCAGTGGTGCCGGTCTACTTCGTGTGGCTGATGCCCGAGGTGTTCAATTTTTCTCTCGTGTTCCTGGCCTACTTCTGCTGGCTCTATAAAGAGGTTGCGCGGCGAGAGCAGGCGCAGCCGGCAACGAAGTGGCTCTTTTGTGGTCGCAGCGATGTCGTCGCGGCGGTCCTCCTCGGCATCGCGACGTTCTCGAAGGTGACCAACGCATTGCTGTTCGCGCCGATCGTGTTGTGGCAGGTGTGGACATTTTTTCAAAAACGGTCGATTCGAGCGGCGAAGATTGCGGCCAGTGCATTTGCCTTCCTGCTGGTTGCCGGTGGACTGTATGCGACGAACAAGGCGATCTCGGGCGAATGGAGTTATCAGGGCGGCGATCGCGAGACGTACTACGTCGAATTCCCGTTTCAGAACGAAGCCACGAAACACGAGCTCGGTCTTGAGAAGTCACGCGGCGGAGAGCTGCTCGGTCACATCATTTTCAATCCGCGCACTTTCACGTCGAATCTCACGCATAACCTCGAATACTTTTTCATTGGCCGCCACACGGGACTGGTCGGTTATTTCTTTCCTGCAGTGTTCGGGATGTGCGCGTTTCTGCTTGCACCACGCCAGCGTCCGGGGTGGCAGTGGCTGGTGCTGGCGTCGGGCCTGCTGCAAGGACTCGCTTTTCTGATTCTTACGCCGTACACATGGCACGGCGGCGGAGTCGGAAACCGTTATTTCTTCAGCGGCTATGGCGTCATGCTGTTCGTGTTTCCGCCGATACAGTCGGTCAGTGCCTCGTTCGCCCAGTGGGCAATCGGTGGACTATTCGTGGGGCCGATGGTCCTGAATCCGTTTGTTGCGTCGTTTCATCCGGCCGACAACGCGAAGAGTGGCCCGCTCCGAATGCTGCCGGTGGAACTGACGCTGGTCAACGATCTGCCGGTGAACAATGAGCCGCAGCACGCACGGCTCTGGTTTGGCGATACCGGGCAAGGGGATCCCGGATTCCTCGTGTACTTCCTCGACGACAACGCCTTCGATCGAGAAGCGGACAAGAGCTTCTGGACTCGCGGACGCGCACGCGCGGAGTTCATCATCAAAACCGACCGCCCGATTGTTCGGGCGAGATTCACCTTGACGGCCGGTCCGGTTGCCACCGATGCGCGCGTGAAGATCGGCAGCCGGGTTCAGGATGTTCATCTCGAACCGGGAGCGTCGCGCGAGATCGTGTTTGCCATGCCGCCAGGACTTCCCTACGAAAAAGAAGTGCAGGCGCTCGCATGGACCGCCTCCGTCTCGAGCACTGGCGGATTTACTCCGGTGTTTTTTGATTCCGCTTCAACCGACACGCGCTTCCTTGGCGTGCGCGTCAAGCCCGTGCTCGAAGCGGGCTCACGGTGAGAATCGCCGTCGTCACCTCGAGTCCCCCGATGGTCGAAGGGGGCCACATGGTGATTGCGCGGTCACTCGTGCAAGCCCTGCACGATGGTGGGCACACGGCCGACATCATCGTGACACCGCAAAATCGATTTGGTCGACAGGCATCCGCATACCTCGCTACCTGGTTCACCGACGTGGGTTCATCCGATGGCAAGCCTATCGATCAGGTGATCAGCCTGCGGTATCCGAGCTATGCCGTCCGCCATCCAAAGCACGTGTGCTGGTTGAATCACACGATGCGCGAGTACTACGACCTCTGGGATCGATTCAGCGCCGGCCTCGGGACGGCCGGCCGCCTCAAAGAGCGTGTGCGGCGGGCCGCGATTCACGCGACTGACCGATATCTGTTGATGCGGAACGTCTCGCGTCTGTTCGTGCAGTCGCGGACGATTCAGCGGCGATTGGCGATCTGGCCGGAGCTTCGAACGACAGTCTTATACCCGCCGCCACCGCAGCGCTCGTATCGCTGTGACGAATACGGTGATTATCTGTTTCTGGTGTCGCGGTTGACACAGCTCAAGCGGGTTGACCTGTTGATCGAGGCGCTCGCAGAGCCGGGTGTGACGGTGCGTGCCGTGATCGCTGGGGAAGGGGAGGCACGTGGCGCCCTGGAGGCTCTCGCGCGCGCGCGCGGGGTCGTGGATCGTGTCACCTTCGCCGGGCGCATCACCGATGACGAGCTGGTGCAGCATCTGGCGCGGTGCCGCGCCGTCTGCTTTCCGCCGTTCGAAGAGGACTACGGGTTCGTCACCGCGGAGGCGTTTGCTTCGCGCAAGGCGGTGATCACCTGTCGCGATAGCGGCGGCCCCGCGGAACTCGTCGAAGATGGGGTCAATGGAGTGATCTGCGATCCAACACCACAGGGCCTTGCGGCAGCTCTTCGTCGGGTGATGGATGATCCGGCGGCAGCCGATCGAATGGGCGCCGCCGCACTCGCATCGGCCGCAAAGCTGAGTTGGCGCGATGCGGTCGCGCAGCTAACCGCGTAAGGTACACTGTGTGACTGTTGATTGTTGATTGCTGATTGTAAGAACTGGCCGTCACCAATCAGCAATCGAAAATCAGCAATCAGAACTTTCCGTATGTCTTACAAATCCCCGCTCGAGACCCGGCTCGCGAAGAAGGTGACCAAAGCCATCACCGAATACTCGCTGATCGCGGACGGCGATCGGGTGATGGTCGGCCTCTCCGGCGGTAAGGACAGCTGGGCGCTTTTGAACATTCTCGACGTGCTGCGACGCCGTGCGCCGATCCAGTTCTCACTCGTCGCTGTCTGCGTCGATTCCGGCTACGAAGGATTCCGCCACGATCTGATTGCCAGCACGTGCGACGAGCGCGGCTGGGAGTACCGCATCGAGCACACCGAGATCGGCGACGTCATGGACGATCTCCTCGATGGCGCGACGCCCTGCTCGCTGTGTGCGCGCCTGCGCCGCGGCGTGCTCTATCGTCTCGCAACGGAAGTCGGCGCGACCAAGATCGCGCTCGGGCACCATCTCGACGACTTCATCGAGACGCTGCTGCTCAACCTGTTTTTCGCCGGCGCTTTGAAGGCGATGCCGGCGCGCCTCGTCTCGGACAACGGTGAACACGTTGTCGTTCGGCCGCTCGTCTATGTCACGGAGGCAGAGGCGCGAACGTACGCCAAAGAGGCGGCGCTGCCGATCATCAGTTGCTGTTGTCCTGCCTGCGGTGATCTGAGTCTTCAACGTCAGCGCGTCAAGCGTCTGATTGCGCAGCTCGAGATCGAGCATCCGGACGTGAAGAACTCCATGATCCGTGCGCTTGGCAACGTCGTCAGCCGGCACCTCCTCGACCGACGGCTCAATCCCCTCCCGGAACTTCGTGACGCTGCGCTCGCGTCGGGTGCGGTGCCGTTGACACTCAAAAGATAGTTTCGCCGGAGCTTCTGTTGAAAAAATCTGCGCTGTTCCTTGGCCTTATCGCTGTCGTCTGTGTTCCATCTGCCTACGCTCAACAGCGACCACTCGTCACTGAGGACCCCGAAACCATAGGCTCCGGCCTGGTCCTCATCGAAGGCGGCTTCGATCTGCAGAAGGACGTGTTCTATCCGGCTTCCGGTTTGGAGGGAAACCTGTTGAGAATTCCGACGCTGGGCGTCAGTTTCGGCGTCAGCTCGATTGCCGAGGTGCAGATCGATGGCGGAATCTATAACGGTCTGAACGTCAAATCCCGCCGCGACGCACCGCTATCGGACCTCCTGGATTTCGATGGCGATCACACGCACGACGTCGAAGACATCGTCATTGGAACCAAGATTCGGTTAATGCCCGAGTCCGCGAGCCGTCCCGCCCTGGGGCTGCGCTTCGCAACGAAGCTGCCGAATGCCAGCAACGAGAGTGGTCTCGGCCTCGACACCACGGACTTTTATTTTTCCGCGTTGCTCGGCAAAACCGTGCAATCGATTCGGATGGTTGGAAATGCGGGACTCGGGATTCTCGCTGATCCGGTCGAAGGAAATCGGCAGAACGATGTGTTTACCTACGGGTTTTCGATCGCTCGCGCGGTGAAGCAGGGGGTCGAGGTGGTCGGCGAAATCAACGGGCGGCTGAATACGCGCAGCGGCACGCCGCCGGTCGGAACCGAAAGCCGCGGAGCGATGCGGGTTGGCGCGCGGTTTACACGTGCGACCGTGCGCGTCGACGCCGGCTTGATTTTTGGAATGACTTCGCGCGACCCGAGCATCGGACTCACCGCGGGAGCAACGTGGGTGTTCAAGGGATTTACGGTGCCCTAGTGAAATGCTGAATGCTGATTGATGATTGCTGATTGAGAAACATCGAGAACATTCGACAATCAGCAATCAGCATTCGAAAATTTCAGCCAACAGCGTAGAAACGCCCGACCTCCTGAATTTCCTGCGCCGTCCGTTCCTCATCCCAACCAAGTTCCGCCTGCGCGATTCGGGCGGCCACGCGGACGGCTTCGTCCGGCGGCGCAGCGGCGGACCCGAGCCCTGTCCGACGTACTAAAACGTCGGCTAACCGCATCGCCATTTCGCGCCGGATCGTGTAAACCACCTCCGCCTGGATCGTGTCGGTGCCCGCGCAAAGCGGTCGTGCCAGTTCCGGCCGCTCGTGAACGAGACGGATGATTTCGGCGGCGCCTTCCGCGTAAAGCGCGATGAGATGGCGAATGAGCGCGAGAGGGACGTCCATGCGCAGAGCGCGTGCCGTTTCGATCGCCAGCGCCTCGTGATCCGCAATCGCCGCGCCGGGAAGTGGCGTGATCGCGGTCCGCGACGGAGGCAACCGGCGTTGAAGTCGGCGAGCGACGACGGCGATCGCGCGTTCGGCGACGCGCCGTGCGGTCGTGAATTTGACGCCAACGACTGTCACCGCACCGTTCCCGTGGTCGAGGATCTCTGCCGCTGGCTTGAGGTCCGGCTTGCCGCTGTTTCGTGGCGCCGCGGGGACGGCGCCGCGATGGACGAGCGTGACGTCTGCCGCAGTCAGCTTCAGTGCAGGAAACGCGATGTTGGCCTCGGTGATGAACGCTTCGATTTCTCCGGCGGTGACCGCGAGGTCGTCCGCCCCGACAAGGGTCGCCGATTGACTGGTTCCGATGAGCGCCTTCCCGCGCCAGGGCACGAGCGTCAGCATGCGGCCATCGCGCGTGGGGGCGGCGAGCGCCATGTCACTCGCACGGCGCGAGGTCACGAGGTTCATGGCCTTGAGCAGCGGGAATGGACGATCCACTCCGAACGAGCGCATCACCTCACCGGCGCGTGATCCGGCCGCATTCACCGTCACGCGGGCTCTGATTTCGAATGACCGATTGTTCAGTCGATCGCGGACGGTCATTCCCGCAATACCACCGCTGTCGCGGACCGCGCCAGTCGCCTCGACGTAGTTCGCAAGATCCGCACCCGACGCATCTGCCGCAGCCGCAAACGCGAGTGTGAGTCGATCGGCTTCGACGATCTGGTAGTCGTACCACTGCGCGCCGCCCGTCAGTCCTTCTTGTCGAATCCCTTGAAACAAGCGCAGCGTTGCGGCCTTGGAGATGAGCCGCGGCGTGGGGAGATGCAGTTCGGGCTCGAGCCCTTGGTTGCGCTTTCTTCCCAGCCAGGCGTCGAGCTTGAATGCCGCGCGGAGTGCGACTCGATTTTTCAGGACCGATCGATACGTGCCGACAAGAAAGGGAAGCGGGCGCAGAAACCACGGTGCGATTCGCGCCAGCGCGCGACGTTCTCGGATCGACTCCCGCGCGCGTCCGAGGTGCCCTGCCGCCAGCGATCGCAGACCGCCATGTGCGGTCTTCTGGTGATTGAACGATGCGCCGCCGCCGAAATCACCGGCTTCGACCAGGGCGACGCGCAGACCACGGCTTGCGGCTTCGTAGGCGCAGGCGAGTCCCTGAATGCCGCCGCCGACAACGAGCACGTCGTAGATGTTGCCGTCGAATCGCGTCAGGTCACGCGCTCGCATAGGGGATACACGCGCTTTATTTTATAGTAGCGATTGTGTCCTCGCCGGCGGCCGCATCGACAGACGACATTCGCGAATACTGGAATCGTCACATTCACGATCTTGAAATAACGAAACACCCAGTCGGCAGCCCCGGATTTTTCGCCGATCTCGATCAGTATCACTTCGAAAAGCTGCATCACCTGCTCCGCCTGATCAATTTCGACGGATATCGAGGGGGCCGGGTACTCGAGGTTGGATGCGGGGCCGGCACCGATCTGGCGCGATTCGCACGTGGCGGAGCGATCGTCTCCGGCGTCGATCTCTCGTCCTCGGCGATTGCCCTCGCGAAACAGAATTTCGAACAGCAGGGTCTAAAGGCGGACTTGCGCGAGGCGGATGGAGAACGGCTGCCATTTGCCGACGACACCTTCGATCTGGTATACGCCCACGGCGTCGTGCAGTACACGGCGCACCCGCAAACACTGGTCGATGAGTGCCAACGGGTGCTGAAACCCGGCGGCGAGGCCGTATTCCAGGTGTACAACCGCATCTCGTGGTTGAATGCGCTGTCAAAATTGATGAAAGTTCCCCTGGAGCACGACGACGCTCCGGTTCTCTTGAAGTACAGTGCAGGGGAGTTTCGCCAACTGCTGCGCCGGTTCCGCGATGTTCGAATAGTCGAGGAGCGCTTTCCGGTGAAATCGCGGCTGCACGGCGGATGGAAGGGAACGCTCTTCAATACGTTTTTCGTTGGCGCGTTCAACGCGCTGCCACGATCGCTCGTCAGGCGTTTCGGATGGCATCTTCTGGCGTTCTGCCGCAAATGAGGCCGATCATGATCGTCAAAGCTCATGCGTTCGGAAATGATTTCGTCCTCGTCGAATCGAGAGCGGTGCAGGGAGCGAAGAATCTGCCGGCACTGGCCCAGGCAATCTGCGCGCGTCATCGCGGTATCGGGGCTGACGGATTGATTGTGTACTCGACGACGCCGTCGGGCGCGTCCATGCGATTGCTCAATGCGGATGGCAGCCGCTCCGAAATTTCGGGCAATGGCGTCCGATGTCTCGGAGCCTGGATCGCATCGCAGCGCGGTACGGCGATGCCCGGCCAGCAGGCGCCCATCGAAATCCAGACGGAGGCAGGGGTCAAACGGCTCGAGCTACTTGCGTTCAAGGATGGCCGATACACGTTCCGCGCTTCCATGGGGACGCCCGAGCAGGTGGCGAAGACGACGTTGCAAATTGCCGGCGCACCGATTGAAGTGGTCACGCTGCGTGTGGGAAATCCTCAGTGTGTCGTGCTGGGCGAGGTCACGGAGGAACGGCTGCAGACGATCGCCGCGCAGCTGTCCGTGCATCCTCATTTCCCGGAAGGGACAAATGTGGAACTGGCGACGGTCGAGACGCCCAACCGGGTCAGGATCCTGATCTGGGAGCGGGGCGTTGGACCGACCGAAGCATCGGGGACCGGGGCGTGTGCCGCCGCCGTCGCCGCGATTCAGTTTGGCGGCGCGGCACGCGATGTCGAGATCGTGGCGCCAGGCGGATCGCAGCGGGTCGAATGGACCGACGACGGGCTGTTCCTCACCGGATGGGCGGAGCTCATTGCCGAAGCCGCTTGGCTTCCGCCCTTTGAGTCGTGATCACTCCGAGGGCTTCGCCGCTCGGACTCCCCAACACGCTCTCTCGCACGCGTGCGTCGTCTTACCGACGCAGCTTCTGCCATCGTCGCGCGCGCCTTACACCGCGACGATTGCGATCAGTTCAGCGCTTCCTGGCGGGCCGCCGTGCCGTCCTCAAGGTAATCGCCGCCTCGAGGACACGAGTTTCCGAACGAATCTGCGCATCCAGCGCTGAAACCGTCTGCGTCGCCGTGGCGTAGTTTTCGGCTGCGAGCAGTGCGCGTGCTTTTTGCAGCGCGGACTCCGCCTGCTTGATGGTTGCGCGCGCGGGCGCGAGCTCGCGTGAAGGCACTCGTACTTCTTCTGCCACTTTCAAACGAGCGTGAAGATGATTGACCGAGGCGTTGACGGCGCTGACCGCCGCTTCGCTTTGACTCCGTGTCCTGGCTTTGTTGTCTGCCGCGGCACGCGCGGCTTCCTGAGCACGATCGCTGGCGTCGACGGCGCGCGAGAGCGCCAGGCGATAGTCACGCTGATTGACGGCTTCATGCGACTGCTGAAGCGCGGTGGTCGCTTCCGCGAAGCTCTCGGGCGCGTACTGCTCCGCGCCCGCCGCCCGCGCCGCGTCGACTGCCTGCTGCGCCCGATCGATTTCTTTTTGCGGAGGAGCCGAACAGGCCACGGTGAGCGCGACCGCGCACGTGATCGCGCACAGCCAGGCGAACAGGCGAGACATCAGCGCCAAAGTATATCAAGGTATGGTGTACGATGAAGGCCGTCGCGCCGCACGATCGGCCGCGCGAGAAGCTGCAGCGCCTGGGGGCTGCAGCGCTCGGCGACAACGAACTGCTCGCGATCGTGCTCGGGCACGGGCGGTCGCGCGCGAGCGCACTCGACATGGCGAACGCCGTGCTCGAAGCGGCCGATGGCGCGCATGGTCTGGTGCGGACGCGCTACGACGACCTGTGTGCGATTCCGGGGATCGGACAGGCGCGGGCGGCGCAGATCCTCGCTGCCGTCGAGCTCGGGCGGCGCACGCTGACGCGTCCACTTCGCGAGCGCGTGCAGATCGTCAATGCGCGATCCGCGGCGGAGTTTCTGCTGCCGCAGTATGGCAGCCGATCGGTCGAGCAATTCGGCATCGTGCTGCTCGACACGAAACATCGGGTGATCAGAACGCTCGTGTTGTCGGTCGGCACGGTCGACGCCAGCATCGTTCATCCGCGAGAAGTGTTCGGCGCCGCGTCGGCAGCCGGTGCGGCAGCGCTCGTCTTGTTCCACAATCATCCATCAGGCGATCCGAGACCAAGTCCGGACGACGTGGAGTTGACGAGGCGACTGGCGGCGGCGGGTGTGCTGATGGGGATCGATGTGATCGACCACGTCATCCTCGCCGACGTTCGCTATTACAGCTTCAAGGAAGAGGGCCGTTTCTAGTTGGCGACTTTGTATTTCGACTGCTTTTCCGGCGCATCGGGCGACATGATCCTCGGCGCGCTCATCGATCTTGGCCTGCCGATGCCGGCCCTTCGCGACGCCCTGGGAAGCCTGGCGATCGAGTACGGAGACGTCACGGCCGAGCGTGTCAGCCGTGCCGGCATCTCCGCCACCAAGTTCCGGCTCATCGAGCATGCGGCGAATCCGTCTGCCGCCGGTTCACATCAGCACCATCATTTGAAGCACATCGTCGCGGCGATCAAGCGTTCGTCGTTGTCGGAATCGGGTCAGGAGCGCGCGGTGCACTTGTTCGAGCGCCTGGCGCAGGCGGAAGCGTCCATTCATGGCACGCCAATCGAGCGCGTGCACCTGCACGAAGTCGGGGCGCTCGACTCGATCATCGACATTGTCGGCGCGGTGTTTGGCTTCGAATGGTTTGGGATCAGCGACGTCGTCGCATCGCCGCTGAACGTTGGCGGCGGCACGGTGACGTGTGCGCACGGCGTCTTTCCGGTGCCAGCTCCGGCAACCGCGCGCCTGCTCGAAGGGGCGCCGGTTTACGGCAACGGCACGATGGAGTTGGTGACGCCCACCGGCGCGCTGGTCATAACTGGATACGCGCGCGAGTTTGGTCCGCTTCCCGCCATGCGAATCGATCGCACCGGTTACGGCGCCGGGGATCGGGATCCCAAGGAGACGCCCAACGTTCTGCGAGTGATGCACGGCGAGCGTGTCGACAAATCGGTCGACCACAGTGTCGTGCAGATCGAATGCGAGATCGACGACATGAATCCGCAGTTGTTCGGTCCGCTCATGGATCGGCTCGGAGAAGCGGGTGCGCTCGATGTGTTTTATGCACCGGTACAAATGAAAAAGAATCGTCCGGGAACGTTGGTGACGGTCATTGCGCCGCCCGATAAGCGCGAGTCGATTACCGGCGTGCTCTTCACGCATACGACCACAATTGGTGTTCGCTATCAAGAGATGCGGCGCGATACGCTGGACCGGAAGGTCGTGTCGGTCGATACGCCGCTCGGTCCGTTGCGCGTCAAGGTCGCCGGACGCGATGGTCGCGTGTTGAACGCCGCAGCCGAGTTCGACGACTGTGCCCGGGTCGCCGCCGAGCGCGGGTTGCCGATTAAAGACGTGCAGGCGATCGCGATGAAGGCGTGGCTGGAATCAGAGAGGTCTTAGCAGCGTCGGGATCCGTGGTCCGGGATCCGTGGTCCGGGATCCG
>Ga0075428_100002507_pt1 | contig 19942 bp, 18 predicted proteins | sample RhiMetdeltSRZDD2_FD_75291 | JGI IMG/M metagenome (GOLD analysis project Ga0075428, IMG submission 75291) | Populus rhizosphere microbial communities from Tennessee, USA - Rhizosphere MetaG P. deltoides SRZDD2 | ecosystem: Host-associated > Plants > Roots > Rhizosphere > Soil | place: USA... | reverse complement strand
TTTCCGTGTGATTCCGTGGTCAGAGTTCTTGAACTGAAGGAACGACGATGAGCGAACAGAACGAACCCCGCTACCAGGTGCTGTGGCCGCTGTCGCGCCGCGCCGTGCGCGAGACGAAGGCGGCGGCGCGGCTGCCCGATCTGAACGGCAAGGTCGTCGCCGAGCTGTGGGACGTGATCTTCCGGGGAGAGACGATTTATCCCCTGGTGCGCGAGTACATCAAAGCGCGCTTTCCGGAGGTCAGGTTCGTCGGCTACGAGGAATTCGGCAATTTCCACGGCGCGCGCGAGCACGAGGTATCCGCCACGATTCCGGACAAGTTGAAGGCGCACAAGGCCGACGCCGTGATCGTCGGCATAGGCGCCTGAGGAAGCTGCACGCCCGCCGTGCTGCGGGCCGCGGCGATGGTCGAGAAGATGGGACTTCCTACTGCTTCCATCATCGGGTCGGGCTTTCTCAAGCAGGCCGAAGTCATCGTCAAAGGCCAGGGCGTCCCGCTTGCGATCGGCGTCTATCCGGGCGCACCCATGGTGGACAGCGAGGCGGAGCTGCGCCGCAAGGTGGAAGAAGAGCTCGCGCCGGGCCTCCTGAGAGGCTTGACCGGCGAAGCGCCGCGGGAGGTGAACGCGGCGACCGAGCCGGCGCCAGGTCAGGTGGTGTTCAGCGGCACGTTCGACGACGTGCAGGAGCACTTCCACCAGAAGCTGTGGACCGACGGCCTGCCCATAGTGCCGCCCACACGCGAGCGCGTGGACGCCTTTCTCCGGTTCACCGACCGCAGGCCCGAGGAAGTCCTGCGCGCCATCCCGCAGGAAGGGCGCGAGGCTTCAATCCTGAGCATCGCCATTACGGGTGTGATGGCAGGCTGCCGGCCGGAGTACATGCCGGTCCTGATCGCGATCCTCGAGGCGATGTGCGATCCGAAATACCGCGTGGAGGACAGCGGCTCGACGCCGGGCTGGGAGCCGGTGGTGATCGTGAGCGGGCCGATAGTGAAGCAGCTCGATTTCAACTTCGGCCAGGGCATGATGCGCGTGGGCCGCCAGGCAAATACCAGTATCGGCCGGTTCGTTCGTCTCTATCTGCGCAACATCTGCGGCTTCCGCATCCCGCCCGGCGCCGGCGACAAGGGCAGCATAGGCCAGAGCTTTCTCGTCGCGATGGCGGAGGACGAGGACAGCGCGCGGGAGATCGGCTGGCCGACCTACGGCGAGGATCGCGGTTTCAAGGCGGGCGAGAACGTCGTCACCTTGCACAGCGTCGTGGCAATCACTTCGCCCATGTACAGCGGCGGCGACAACGCGGAAGTTCACGTCCGGCAGTGGGCCGACGTGATCGGCGGCAGCTTCACCTACTGGGCGCATACCGGCTTCAAGACCGGGTTGTGGAGCCCGCTGATCGTGGCGGGCCCCAGCATCGCGAAAGTGATAGCCGGCGAATGGAGCAAGGACCGGGTACGGCAGCACCTGTACGACAACATCAAGGTGACGGCCGAGCGCACTACCCATCACGCGCGCATGACCAGCACGCCCACGTTCAGCCTGGAGCGGCTCGTGAGGGACGGGATACTGCCGCCGGAATACGCGGCGTCGGGCGATCCCGGGCGGCTTCTCAACGTCATCATCAAGCCGGAAATGGTGGAGATCCTGGTCGCGGGCGACCCGGGGCGCAACCAGTCGCGCGCCTACATGAGCAACCACGTCCAGGGACCGCCAACGTCGCGGAAGATTAGTCTCCCGGCGAATTGGGAATCTCTGCTGAAGAATCAGACCCGGAAGAATTGAACGACCATCACCACAAATCGATTTGGATTACTTGACCGTCGCATGATCAAGCAGCGGGGCGCAAAAGCAGCGCTCCCTTTACCAAGAATTGGAGACCGGAACTCACTATTTCGCTCGAAATGCTTGTTTCCCGATCATGCGTCTTCGAGCTTTCGCCCATCCTAACCTTCCCCCTGGGGCGAAGGGATAACCAGATAGATGTCAATCACGAGGTTTCAAAGTGCAAACCCATAATGTCGATGTAGTCGTAGTCGGAAAAGGCAATGCCGCCCTGTGCGCGGCGCTGGCGGCGCGAGACCAGGGCGCGAGCGTGCTGATGCTGGAGGCCGCGAACGAGGACGAGCACGGGGGCAACAGCCGCTTTGCGGGCGGCGTGATGCGCTTTGCGTACGGGTCCGCGGACGATCTGCGGCGCGTCACGGACATCAGCCCCGAGGAGGAAGCCAACAGCGATTTCGGCACCAACACGCGCGAGGAGTACCTCGACGTCCTCTACCGCCTGACGGCCTATCGCACCGACCCCGACCTCTCCGAGATCCTCGTCAACCAGAGCCTCGACGCCATGGCGTGGCTGCGGAGCAAGGGCGCGCGCTTCATCCTGAATCACGGCCGGCAGTCGGGCATGGTGAACGGCAGGCGCGTCTACTTCGGCAACATGCCGATCGAGGCCAACGGCGGCGGGGCCGGCCTCGTGCAGAACCTGGATGCGGCCGCGAAGAAAGCGGGCATCGAAGTGCTCTACGAAACGCGCGTCAGCTCGCTCATCTACGACGGCGAGCGCGTGTCCGGCGTGCGCGCGCGGCACAAAGGCAAGGCGACGGAGTTCCGCGCCAAAACGGTCGTGCTGGCCTGCGGCGGCTTCGAGGCGAACCCCGAGATGCGCACGCGCTACCTCGGACCGGGCTGGGAGCTGTGCAAGGTGCGCGGCACGCGCTTCAACGTGGGCGACGGGCTCAAGATGGCGCTCGACATCGGCGCTGCGCCGTACGGCAACTGGTCGGGCTGCCACGCGACGGGGTGGGACCGCTACGCGCCGGAATTCGGCGACGTCAGCGTCGGCGACCAGTTCCAGAAGCACAGCTACATCTTCGGGCTCCTGATCAACTCGGAAGGGAAGCGCTTCGTGGACGAGGGCTGGGACTTCCACTCCTTCACCTACGCCAAGTACGGCGGCGAGGTGCTGAAGCAGCCCGGGCAGTTCGCGTGGCAGGTGTTCGATGCCAAGGTGACGAAACTTCTGCGCTCGGAGTACCGCATCAAGTTCATGACCAAGGTCAGCGCCAACACGCTCGAAGAGCTGGCGCCCAAGCTCGAGGGCGTCAACGCGGAGCAGTTCCTGAAGACCGTGCGCGAGTTCAACGCCGCCGTGCAGAAGGACGTCAAGTTCGATCACACGATCAAGGACGGCAAGGCCACCGTCGGCATCGAGCCGAAGAAGTCGAACTGGGCGCAGGTGCTCGACACGCCGCCCTTCGATGCCTATGCAACGACTTGCGGCATCACCTTTACCTTCGGCGGACTGCGCATCGACAAGGAAACAGGGCAGGTGCTGGACGTGAACCTGCTGCCGATCCCGGGCCTCTACACGGCGGGCGAGATGGTCGGCGGGCTCTTCTATTTCAACTATCCGAGCGGGACGGGGCTGGTGTCGGGCGCGGTGTTCGGCCGCATGGCCGGCACGTCCGCGGGAAAAGCAGCAAAAGGCTAAGTGCAGGCGTTGAACATCATTAGCAACTGCTCTTAATCTGATCTTGACTGGAGCTAATGCATGAGTCACGAATCCACCACCGACAACCCCTACACCCGCGCCATCGCGGAATTCGTATCCGGTCTGACGTACGAGGCGATCCCCGAGCACGTCCGCCATCGCGTCAAGCTCCTCATGCTCGATTCCCTCGGCTGCGCGCTGTACGGCGCGGACCTCGAGTGGTGCCGCATGATCCAGGACTCCCTGGGGAGCGTGGATACCACGCGCGAGTGCGTGGTCTGGGGCACGAAGAAGAAGCTCTCCGCACCGCATGCCGCGCTCGCGAACGGCACCGCTGTGCAGGGCTTTGAGCTGGACGACGTGCACCGCGCGGGCGTGCTGCACGTAGGCGCCGTCGTGATACCCGCGCTGCTGCCGATAGCGGAGCGCAAGGCCGGCATGAGCGGAAAGGAGTTCCTGACGGCCGCGGTCGCGGGCTACGAGATCGGACCGCGAGTGGGCTTGTGCATGGGGCCGGCCCACATCGCGTCGGGCTGGCACTCCGGCGCGACGCTCGGCGTGTTCTCCTCCGCCGCGGGAGCGGCGCGCGGCCTGAAGCTCGACACGGACAAGACGGTCCACGCGCTGGGCATCGCCGGCACCCAGGCAGCAGGCCTGATGGCGGCGCAGTTCGGCGCCATGGTGAAGCGCATGCACGCCGGCCGCTCGTCGCAGAGCGGGCTCTACGGCGCGCTCTTCGCCGAAGCCGGGTTCACCGGCATCGTCAACGTGCTCGAGAGCGAGTACGGCGGCTTCTGCACAGCGATGTCGCAATCGAAGGACCAGTTCGACTTGAAGGAGCTCACCGCCGGCTTCGGCTCGACCTGGCAGACGATGGGCGTTGCGCTGAAGTTCTATTCGTGCGTCGGCAGCAACCATACGACGCTCGACGCGATCCGGGAGATGCAGGCGGAAAAGCCCTTCGGTGCGAAGGACGTGAAGAAGATCGTGGTCCACGGTTCCAAGGTCACCATGGAGCACGTGGGCTGGAAGTACGTGCCGCAAGGCCTGACTTCCGCTCAGCTCAACCTCCCCTACTGCGTCGCGACCTGGCTCATCGAGGGCGACTGCTTCGTGGACCAGTTCACCGAGGACAAGGTCGCGGATCCGGCACGCATGGCGCTGGCCGGGAAGGTCGAGGTGCACGAGGACAAGGCGATCACCGCGAAGGGCGCGAAATTCCGCCACGTGGTGCACGCCGAGGCGCACTTGAACGACGGCACGGTGCTGAAACGCACCGTCGAGTCCGGGCGGGGCAGCGAGCAGAAATTCGCCTCCGATAGCGACATCGTGGAAAAGTTCGAGAAGCTGGCCGCGAAGGCCCTGCCGAAGGCGCAGGTCGGCAGGCTGCGCGACGCGATGCTCGGACTGGAAAAGCTCGAAGACGCGGCCGAGCTGGCACGCCTGTTGGCGCGAGCATGATCGCACCTGATCACCGCAGCAATGGCAGGCCGGGACCGGGGAATTGGTGAGTCCAGCGGGCGATCTCAGGCCCTGATTCAAATAATGCGAGAAGATTATCGTAACGCCGTTTCCCGCGTCGACCAGGACCGGTTGTGGCGCCGCCACGCCGAGATGGCGCAGATAGGCGCCATTCCCGGCAACGGCGTCAATCGCGCTGCCCTGTCGAAGGAGGACATCGCCGCCCGGAGTCTGCTCGTCTCGTGGGCGCGTGCCCGCGGCTTCGGGGTGCTCGTCGACCCTATCGGCAATCTCTTCGTACGGCGACCGGGACTGGACGCCGATGCGCCGCCCGTCATGACCGGCAGCCACATGGACAGCCAGCCGCGCGGCGGTCGTTTCGATGGCATATACGGCGTGCTCGCCGGGCTGGAAGCGCTGGAGGCGATAGACGAAACCGGCGTGACGACGCGCCGCCCGATCGAGCTCGTCGCGTGGACCAACGAGGAAGGCGGCCGTTTTCAGCCCTGCACCATGGGATCGGCCGTCTACGCCGGCGCGCGCCGGCTCGAAGAATTCCTCGATGTGCGCGACAACGAGGGCGTGGCGCTGGGCGATGCGCTCCGGGAAACGCTCGCGGCAACCCCGGAAGCGGGGTCCCGGGATTTCAACGCTCCCGCCGCCGCGTACATCGAAGCCCACATCGAGCAGGGGCCGCTGCTGGAGCAGGCGGGCAAGCCGATCGGGATCGTCACCGGTATCCAGGGCCAGCGCTGGTTCAACGTCGAGGTATCGGGCAGGACCGATCACGCGGGCACGACGCCGGTCGGATTGCGCCGGGACGCGGTGCGCGACGCCATTGCGATCATCAGCGCCCTCCAGGAGCTGACGCGCGACCCGACCGATACGACGCGCTTCACCGTCGGGCGCATGCTCGTCACGCCCAACTCGCCCAACTCTGTGGCGAGCCACGTGCTGTTTTCGGTGGACGTGCGCCACCCGGAGCCCGCGACGATCAAGCGCCTCGGCGACGCCGTCGAGGGCGTGGCGCGAAAGGCCGCCGCGCGCTGCGATGTGAAGGTCCACCCGACGCTGGTGCACGATCCATGCCTGTTCGACAGCAGCGTAATGGATGTATTGGAGCGCGCGGCGAACGGTCTCGAGCTGCCCAATATGCGCCTCCCCTCCGGGGCGGGCCACGACGCCATGTACATGGCGCGAGTCTGTCCGGCGGCGATGATCTTCGTGCCGTGCGAGAACGGCGTCTCCCACAACGAAGCGGAAAACGCGAAGCCCGAAGACCTCGCCGCCGGGGCGCGCGTGCTTGCAGCCGCACTATTGGAGCTCGCCAACGACTGAAACGCGTTCTCGTTGTGGGCGGCACAGCGCCAAGGGTGCTGTTACTTAGCGGTAGTCGTTCTCCTTGAGGACGATCACCCAGGCGCGGCGCTCAGCGATCTTGCCCTCACGCATGACGAACACCTCGGCCATGGACATGCGCATCTCTCCGCCCGCGGCGCGCTTGGCCGTGCCAGTGAGCTCCGCCATGACGACGTCGCCCTGCTCTATCATGCGAACGACCTCGAGCCGGGGAGGGTCGATGAACTCGGGCGCGCCGTCAATGGCCTTGTCGTAGGCGCCTTTGCCCGTCAACTGGAAGGCGCCGAAGACGGTCCACTTGATGTCGTCGGTCAGGCAGGACAGTATCTGTTCGTGATCATTCTTGCGAAAACCGTCCAGATAGGCGTTAACGGTCTTGATGTTCTGCGACATGTCTTTCGTTCCTGTTCCTCTTGGTTCGCAATCTGTATCGTGCAGGCGGTCAGGCCTTGGGCATGTATTGATGCGCCAACACTACGCGCCGCTCATAGTGACATGTCCAGGCTGACGGCTAACGCGCTCGAGCCATGCGTTGACGGAAGGAAAGCGCGAAAGCTCAAAACCTCCCTCGTGTGCCACGTGCGTATAGCCATAAAGGGCGATATCGGCGATGGTGTACTGCTCGCCTACGAAGAACCGCCGGCCTGTCAGATGCTTTTCCATGACTTCGAGCGCGGCATAGCCGGGTGCCATCTTTTCCTGCAACTTGGCTTCGTAATCTCCGGGACGCCCCAAGTAGCGAATGATGTAACGTGCGCCCGCGATATGTGGCTCATGGCTGTACTGCTCAAAGAACTGCCACTGCAGAACCTGTGCGCGAAGCAGCCGCTCGGCGGGCAAGAACGGCGTTCCGTCCGCCAGATAATGGAGGATCGCATTGGACTCGGGAAGATACATCCCCTCTTCGATCTCAAGAAGCGGAATCTTGCCGTTCAGGTTCTTGGCGAGAAAGGTGGGAGTCCGAGTTTCCTTGTTAAGGATATCGACGTGTTTCCATTCGTGCGGCAGCCCGAGCTGACACAACAGTAACTTCACCTTGTAGCAGTTACCGGATTGAAGATCCCCGTAGACTTTTAGCACTTGCGCTATCCTGGTTTCATCGCGCCTAACGAGTCTGTAGGAAAACGTCTTCGGAGAAGCTTACCACTGCCTGTTTCGTGAGTGGCGAGGGGCGGGGCGGCGTTCGATGTTGGTTCCGGGTGTTATCCATGTCGTAGCTCCGTGTTCCGTCGGTCTGCACATCATTGCATCGTTCTGCGCCTTCGTCGTCCGAGGTTTCCATAGCGGCTTATCTTGCCGATGTTGTGCACGAGGCAGTAGAGCAGCCACTGCGCGTTCACCTTTCTTCGGCCGCGGTGGCTGAATCGCTTCAACCCTGTGGCGCTGCAGATGTTCGCGAACACCGGCTCGACTGTTCCCAGCCGCCGACTATATTGGTAGCGCCCGGTTTCAGTGTCGATCTTGCGCTTCATCTTGGCGGTATAGGTCTCCGGTTTGCCTGTCGTGCGGCCAGTGAAGAACACCACCTGGCGCACCGGGGTCCTCTCGGGATGGCGCAGGCACTTCTCTCGCAGCGTGCACGGGCCGCACACCCGTTTGGCGCCGGTGAACTTGACCGCCTCATGACCGCGAATGCGGCAGTGGGCACCGTTCTGATAGAGGAACTCGCCCGCCGGGCAGATACAGGTCTTGGTTGCCGCGTCGTAGATGAAATCCCCCGGGCGAAACAGGCTCCCGCCCTTGCCTTTGGGCGAGCGCGCCCAGGGTGCGCTGGCTCGGGTCGGTACGTGGCGGTGCGCCGTGTCGAAGCGCGGGTCGCGCTTGCGAAACAGCGTGTCAGCGAGATAGCCGTCCACGCCCGTGTCGAACAGATACTTCACGTTCGCCTCGCTGTGAAAGCCCGAGTCGGCGGCAAGCGCCACCTGCTCGAACACGTCCTCGGCGCCCAACGCCTGGAAGTTCTCCCGCGCCCCCTCCAGCATCGGGATGAGCAATCCGTGCTCCTGCGCTTCTCCATAGGCCTGGGCATGCACCACGACCTGGTGCCGGGCATCCACGACGCTCACCCCGTCGTAGCCCTGGATCACCCCCTTGCCGGTCTTCATCTTGGCGCTCTCGTTGTCCGTGATGTTGCTCTTCTTCACCCCCCGCCTGCGCCCGGTTTGTCCTCGTTCTCCTTCAGCCACGCCTTCACCGTACGGCTGGCGCGCTTCAAGGTCTCGATCTGCTTCTCGCGCGCCGCCTGCGCCGGGCCCGCCTCGCCCAATTCATCGGCCTGCCGGTGCCGCTTCATGAGGTAGCGCACCGCACGCTCCATCTTCACCACCTTCTTGCTGAAATCCGCCCGCGTGCCGCTCCACTGCTTGGAAGCATTCGAGGGCAGCTTCACCCCGTCCACGGCGAACATCTCCCGCCCGATCAGCCCCGCCTCATCACATACCAGCAGCACGTCCCGGAACACCGAGACGATCTCAGCATCGAGCTGCGCAATGAAATCGGCAATGGTGGTGAAGTGAGGGTTCGAATCGGCGGACAGCGCCATGAACACCACGTTCTCCCGGCACAACCGCTCGATCTGGCGGCTCGCCGTCACGCCGCGGGAATAGGCGTAGAGGATGATCTTCAACAGAATCGCCGGATCGTAGGCCGGCGCCCCGGTCTCGTCGTTGCGGTAGCGGTGCTCGAAGACCTTAAGATCGATCTCGTGATCGATCAGGTGATTGAGCGTGTGTTCGAAGGTCCCGGGAAGAATCTGCTCACTGAAGCTCACGGGCAGCATCTTCATCTGCCCGTAGTCGTAGTGCTTGAACCGCGCCATCGTCGCCTCCCGCGTGCTGAGGGGTCGTGATCCCTCTCAACACCTTAGTACGGCGTCATCGCGCAGGAGTTCCGTACTTATCCTACAGCTTCAACGCCTCGGATCAGCCGCGCCCGCGGGTGTCCGCTGCAGCCGATGTTGGACCTCATGCCCGCAAAATCGGTCTTGTATTGTCACTGCTTCGGTTGAATGAGAGTTGTCCCAGAGGGGCCGTTGCCAATAATCTGAATAACGACTTCCCCGTCCTTTGCCCACACGAAATGCGGTTGTTTCGCGGGTTCAGTCCAGATGCTGCCAGCGGAGAGCGCTTTCATCTTGCTCTCATCGAATTGCTCCCCGAAGCCTACGTACAACGTACCGGAGATCACAGTAACGATCCGATCATCAGGATGAAAATGAGGTTGGTTCCTAAAATTCGCGGCAAACTTGGCACGATACGCGTACATTCCCGTTTTCTTTTCATCCCCGGCCAGATCGGCTCGCTGGTTGCCCGTCGGCCCCAGAACCCATCTCAGGTCCTCGGGAGCCAGCCGGGCAGGCTCTAGATTCGAGACTTGGGCATTGGCACTCATCGCAAGTAGGCTGAGGACAGCAATACATGCGCACCGAGAAACGAAGATATTCATTGCTGTCTCCTTGGTGATGCGAGGTCTAACGTGTCCGCGTGAGACGCGCGATAGCGTCGTTCTCGACGCGGGGGTTAGGCGTCGACGGCATTGGTAGGAGCTTGGTTAATGAAATCGCTAGCCCAAGTTTTCGCCGTCGCGCTCGTGCCTGGGCTATCCACCACGTGCTTAAGGAGAGCGAGCAAATCCACATCATCAACCTTTCGAATTCCACCGTTGAGCAATCGACTGATCATTCGGAGATTAAATTCAGTTGGTATTCGCTGTGCGGACTCAACCAAAAGACGTTCGTGCTTGCGTGATTCTTCGAGAATGTGAATGACTGACCAAAAGCCCCCATGCGCGTCGTCATCAGGAAACCGTTCGAAAATCGCGAGTAGAGCTAGGTATTCTTCTTTCGTTAAGTCCGTAGGCGTTAGCCGCTTCAGCAAACCTTCAAAAGCCCGAAGTTGCTCAACATCCTGCATCGATGTGAGTGCGTTTAAACCGGCGGCAATTGATGATCCAGCCATCTGAGACGCCTAACTTTCTAATAGATAGACGAAATTCGATTAAACACGGTAACGCCTCGTCGGCTTCAGCGTCAACGCTCCATGGAATCAGCACGTTAAAGAGCTTGATGCCCCATGACGATGCCGTGATATATGGGAGAGAATCCAAAAGAGCCTCACGGCTACACCCACGCTTGGGTGCCGCAGATGATCCGACTCTCCTCCAGACGATGCGTCGAGCAGCGGCCGGGTGGCGGAATGGCCGGGTGAATGGGACGATTCTCCGGTGCTGGGCGGTCTCCAGAAAACGGAGATGGCCAAATCTATGATCAAACAGTGCAGGAGAATCGGATCCAGAGACCGGACATGCCGACAGGACCCGGTCAGCTGCGAGGCCGCGCGGTTTCGTTTCGTTGACTTGACCACCCCGGCCGCTCCGCGTCCACCCCTCCTATTTGCAGGAGGGGAATGTCTTGTAGGCGCCGGACATGCCAACAGGATCCGGCCGGCTGGTCACTTCTTCCTTCGCACAGGCCGAAACTTCAGCAATCCCAGAAGCTCTCCGACATCCTTGAGCTTCTCCAACCGCCACGCGGCAGCCAGCACCTTGTCGGCCTGCGCCGGCGTGAGCGCGTGCGCCGCGAGCATGCGGAATTTCGTTTCGATCTCCGCGTCGGTCAGCGGGTTCTTGACGTGCCCTTTGAAGTAACGGGTCTCGGCGTTCTGCGTTTCCCCGCTCTTCAGCTTGACCTCGATCCGGCACGGCCACTCTGCCGGGTACACGCGGTTGAAGTCGGCGTTCTCCCGGATCGCGGTGCGCTCTATGAGGTCGGTGATGCGCTTGTCGCGGATGCGCGCGCCGGAGAAACTCTTTTCGGTAATACGGCCGTCGATCAGGGCGGCGGCAACGCAATAGGGAATGCTGTGGTCCGCCGTCTCGCGCGTCTCCGGATGCCACAGGGCATTCGTCCGGTCGACGTAACGCTCGGCGACCCAGTAGGTCTCGATCGCAATCGACTCGATGTCACCGGGCCTCGTTTCCTTCCGGATGCGGCCGTGAAGGTCCAGCGCCACGGTGATAGGTGACTGCGAGTGCACCACGGATGGGAAAGCCTTGATATAGGTCTGCGTGACGCGAAACGGCTTCCCGCGCCCGCCGAACGGCTGCCACTCGAATTTCCCGAGGGCGCGCCGCATGCCGAACCTGCCCTCGATCGCCTGCGCCGGCCCGGTCATGCCCGCGCTCGCAAGCTGTGCGGCAAAAACACCGTTGCGCGCGGCATCGGCGGCCGCGCAACCCTTCCACATTGCCAGCTCGCCGTGGCGCGTCTGCTCAAGGGCCATGTTGGGAATGATCGCGAGCGATACCGCGTTGCCCATCGCCTTCCGCGAGAGCCCGAGGACCTTGCCCGCGCCGACCGCGCAGGCGACGACGCCGTAGACGGTGTGGTCCCACCCGATCTCGCGGGGCACCGACTCGGAGAAATTGCAGAACGCGTCGTACGCGAGCGTCGCCGCCAGTATCGCGGTGCGGCCGTCGGCGCGCTGGGCGTCGGCCACGGCGAGCACCCCGGCGAAGACGTCGCTGGGATGCCCGGTCGACCGCGCCGCGTAGGCATCGTTGAAGTCCAGGTAGCGCATCGCGACGCCGTTGGCGAAAGCGGCAAGTTCCGGCGTCGAGCGCTCGCGGGTGCCCAGAACGCGCGCGGACGGATTGCCGCGGCTGCGCGCGGCGAGTGAGCGCGCGATGGCCGCCGGCTGTGAGTCGAAGCCACCGACCGCGCAGCCGAGCGTGTCGATCAGCTTGCGCTTGCACTCGTGCACGACGTCGGGAGGAAGATCCTTGTAGCGGAGACCGGCGGCATATTCCGCCAGCGTTTCGATCATCGAGTCCATAAATAGTTGATACAGCCGGCCCGGAAGACGGGCGCACTTCGACGAAACGCTGTCAACGGCCCGTATCCTGGCGCGTTATGAGCATGTCAAACAATCGTGGCCACTTGCGCCCGTATAATACGCGCTTTTGTCGCAAGCCCATCCATTGAACTCTCGCAGATCCGCCACCGATTCTGTTCCCGTAGTCTGCGTCGTTCCGCGGCTGCACCGCTCTTGATGCCAGGGGTCCATCGGCCGCTATCATGATTCTGTACGCTCTCACCATCTTCATCAGCGCATTCCTGCTGTTCCTCGTCCAGCCGATCATCGCCAAGCAGATCCTGCCGTGGTTCGGCGGGTCGGCCGCGGTGTGGACGACGTGCCTCGTGTTCTTCCAGTTCCTGCTGCTCTTCGGCTACGCCTATTCCGACTGGACGACGCGCAGGCTCGCACCGCGCCGGCAGGTCGCGATCCACCTCGCGCTGCTCGCTGTGAGCCTCGTGTCGCTTCCCATCATTCCCGACGCCTCGTGGAAGCCGGCCGGCGACGAGGATCCGACGTGGCGCATCCTCGGGCTCCTCGCCGTCACGATCGGGCTACCCTACTTCATGCTCTCCACGACGGGCCCCCTCGTCCAGGCGTGGTTCGCCCGCACCTTCCCGACCGGGACGGTATATCGCCTTTTCGCGCTCTCGAATTTCGGCTCGCTCCTCGCGCTCGTCGCCTATCCGTTTGCGGTCGAGCCGTGGATCACGACGCCCCATCAATCGTGGGTGTGGAGCGCCGGCTACGTCCTGTTCGCCCTGTTGTGCGCCGGCTCCGCCATTTACGGCGCCCGCGGCCAGGCACAGGCAGCCGGCGTCGCAACAGCAGAGACGGCGGCCAACGGTCCCGCGCCCACGGCCGGCAACTACGCGATGTGGCTGCTGCTCGCCGGAATGGGCTCCTTCATGCTGCTTGCGGTGACGAATCACATCACCCACGACGTCGCCTCCGTGCCGTTCCTGTGGATACTGCCGCTCACGCTGTACCTCCTCACGTTCATCCTGTGCTTCGAGGGCCGCCAGGGACGGGGCTGGTACCGGCGCCTGTGGTTCCTGGGCCCGCTGCTGGTGGTCGTCGGGGCGATGGCATGGTCGCTCTACAACGAGCGCGGCATCGTGGACGTCAAGGAGGCGCTGCCGCTCTTCTGCGCCGGTCTCTTCGTGATGTGCATGTTCTTCCACGGCGAGCTCGCCGCGATGAAGCCGGCGCCGCGCTATCTCACGAGCTTCTACCTGATGGTCTCACTGGGTGGCGCCCTCGGCGGGCTCGCGGTCGGATTCATCGCGCCCAAGCTGTTCAACACCTACTACGAATTCAGCGCCGGCCTGATCATCACCCTCGCCGTCGCCGCATACCTGGCTCGCGCCGCGCATCCGCTGGTGCCGATGCTGGCGCTCGCCACCCTGGGGTTCACCGGCTACTACGTCTACCGCTATGTCGATTCCCTGGCAACGGACGTGCGCGTGATGACGCGCAACTTCTACGGCACCCTGCGCGTGAAGGAAACCGGTCCCGCGAACGACCCGGACACGATGCGGCGGCTGATGCACGGCATGATCATGCACGGCGAGCAGTACCTGGGGCCCCGCCGCCGCGAAGCCACGACCTATTACGGCACCACGTCGGGCATCGGGCGGCTGGTCGGCATGCTCCAGCCCTCCGGCCCGCTGCGCGTGGGGGTCATCGGCCTCGGCACCGGGACGATGGCGGCATACGGCAGGCCCGGCGACACCTACCGCTTCTACGAGATCAATCCGCAGGTCATCGAGATCGCGCGCAAGGAGTTCTCGTTTCTGAGCGACAGCGGGGCGACGGTCGAGACTGTGCTGGGCGACGCCCGGCTCGCCCTGGAGCGCGAGCCGCCGCAGCAGTACGACGTGCTCGTGATCGACGCCTTTTCCAGCGACTCGATCCCGGTCCACCTCATCACCCGCGAGGCGCTGGGCGTCTACCTCCGCCACATGAAGCCGGCGGGCGTGGTCGCGTTTCACGTGACGAACCGCTTCCTGCGCCTTGCCCCCGTCGTGAAGCGGCTTTCGGACGACAAGGGCCTCCATACGCTGCTCATCATCGACGACGCCGAGAAGAGCGACCTGTCCAAGACGGACTGGGTGCTCGTGACCCGCGACCCGAAGCTCCTCACCCGGCAGGAAATCGCCGAAGGGACCGAGGCCATCGAGGACATCCCCGGTCTCCGCGTCTGGACGGACGATTTCAACAACCTCTTTCAGATCCTCAAGTAAAAAGAGGTGATGAGTACCGGTGATGAGTACCGGTGATGACTACTGGTGATGACTACTGGTGATGACTACTGGTGATGTACCCCCTCGCAGAACCCATCACCATCTCTCATCACCATCTCTCATCACCATCTCTCATCACCCTCCTCCATCACTTTCTCTGCCCTATCACCTATCACGTATCACGACCTTTCCATCACGCGATTAACGCCGCTGAAGGGCGCGAATTCTCGCCTTAGCTGTCCCCTGTCTCATCGTTTCCGTCGCTTCGAAACGACAACATTGATCACGGCGCGTGCCAGCCCGTGACTTTTGCCCCTGGGCGAGGCGCAGAAAAATACCCTTTAAATTCATAAAATTATCATCGCCATGTGCCGGCGTTGGCAGTCCGTTTTCCCGCTGGTCCGGTTCTTGCGTAACAACGCGCCACGAGAGCGCGCCCTCAAGTTTGCGCGGTCTCGAACCGTTAATAAGAGCACAACAGGAGCACTCGCAATATGAGCCGTCAGGACATCGCAGCGTACAGAAAAAGCCGGGGCTTTGTCGTCGCTCCCGTAAGCGCAACAACCTGGGTCGTGGCCATTTCGCGCCATCTGATTCCCGGAGCCTGCTTCAAGACGAAGACGGCAGCTGTCGATTACGCTTCCATGCTGGCAAACGCCGCGGGCCTGGGCCGCGCGAAGATCAAGGTACTGTCCTAGGAAGTCTCCCTCCCGACCGGAGGCACTAGCTGCCAGCCGCCGTTGCGCGGCCGTTCCGGTCGGACTTTAAAACCCCGCGCGAGCGGGGTTTCTTTTTTGTGGGATTTCTCGGCTGTGAGCCGGCAAAACCCCAATGAAAACCGCACTGCATGGGCGCGTGGTCGTGCGCGGCGAGCATGATCGACGTCGTGCTGTGGAAATAAGTGATACTGTATTGAATTCGACGCAAGGAGGACCACACATGGCCGCCACCCTTTTTCATTTCTCGTTTGCCGTTGACAACATCGACCGCGCGCGCGCCTTCTATGGCGACCTGCTGGGCTGCCCCGAGGGAAGAAAGCTGTCCGGGCGGGCGGACTTCAACTTTTTCGGCCACCACATCGTCGCTCACGTGGCGCCCGAGGACGTCGTCGGTGACAAGGGCCGCAAGCTCTCCGGCGACGCGACGCCGCTGCGCCATTTCGGCGTCGTCACGACGCTTGAGGATTTCGAAAAGATCGCCGAGCGGCTCACCAGGGGCGGCGTGGACTTCATCAACAAGCCCGCGATGCGCCAGAAGGGCACGGTGCGCGAGCAGATGCTGATGACCGTGCGCGACGGCTGCGGCAACGCCATCGAGTTCAAGGGACTGAAGAACGTCGCGGACGTTTACAACGCAAGCTAGCCCCCGGCCGCTACCGCGGCCTTGACGATCGGCGCCCAGCGCTTCAGCTCGGAGCGCATCAGCTCGCCCAGCCGTTCGGGTGAGGAGCCGACCGCCTCTGTCCCGTTTGCCTCCAGCAGCGCCTTGACTTCAGGAGCGCGCAGGGCGCCGACGAACTCGGCGTTCAGCTTGCGTACGACGGCCGCCGGCGTCCGGGCCGGCGCCAGCACGGCGGACCACGAATCGACCGCGAATCCGGGCAACGTTTCGGCCATCGCCGGCAACTCGGGCAGCAGGTGGAAACGCCCGGAGCTCGTCACGGCGAGCGCGCGCAGTCGTCCCGCTTTCATGTGCGGCAGCGCTGCCGGAATGGCGGAAAAGCGCGTCTGTATGTGCCCCGCCAGCACGTCGGCTGTAGCCGGCCCCGCTCCCTTGTACGGCACGTGGATCATCCGGACTCCCGCCATGCTGCAGAAGAGCAGACCCGCGAGGTGGGTGGCCGAGCCGTTGCCCGACGATGAGTAGTTGAGTTCTCCCGGGCGCGTTTTGGCGTATGCGATCAACTGCGTGACCGAGGCGGCGGGGACCTTCGGGTGTACAACCAGCATGTATGGCGCCGAGGTCGCCTGCGTGACGGGCGCGAAGTCCCGCAGCGGATCGTACGGCAGCGGCGTGCCCATGTTCGGCACGAGCGCGAGACCGGCGACGGAGTGCATGAGCAGCGTATAGCCATCCGGCACGGAGCGCGCGACCAGCTCGGTCCCGATGATGCCGGTGGCGCCGGCGCGATTGTCGAGCACCAACGGCTGTCCCAGGCGCTCGGCAAGCATGGGCGCCAGCGCCCGGATCGGGATATCGATGCCGCCGCCCGGCGGGTAGGGAATGACGACGCGGATCGGCCGCGAGGGGTACTCGGCAGCTACCGCGATGGCCGATGCAGCGAGCGCCGCTGCCAGCAGAACGCGGACCGCGGTACCACGAGCGGCGTGGAGGGAGCTCACGAGACAACAATATCATGGGATGAATTTCGTGGTGATGAGTACGCCAGGCGAGCCCGCATCATCGGTTTACTGGCCTGCCTCGCATTCACGGTCCGCTTTGGACCAGCCGGGCAAAGCGCTCGATGTCACGCACATCCACGTCGGACACGGCGGCAAAACCCAAGCCCGCCTCCGACCAGGTCGCGAGATTGAATCCACGTGCCGCCGAGGTGGCGAGAGCCTCGTCGCCGCCACTCGCACGCCAGACAAAAAGGTTGATCACGTGGTTGCGCACCCGGTAGACGATGGCCGCAGCCTGCCGGTCGGCCACGTGGTCCAGCCGGCCGCCCTGCAGTACGTATCCGTGCTCGGACAGATCGCGCACCGTCGGAGCGAAATCCACCTTGCCCTGGAACCACGGCTTGACGGTGTGGCGGTCTCCGGACGCGACTTCGGTCAGGTGGCGCGCGTTGCCGAGCGAAGCCACGTGGCTCGCCACCACGTGCTCGCGCAGAGTGCTGTCGGGCGCCGGCCCGCCGATCCAGTAGCCGGCGAGCGCGCTCACCAGCGCGGCGGCAAGGGCCAGCGAGGCGGCCTGCAGCCAACTCGGCCGCTGCCGCGGCCCCTTCCCTGCGTCGGCCGCCGCGACCAGCCTGCGCCGCAGCGCGGACTCAAACGCAGCCGGCGCCCGATGATACTGCGCACCGTTGCGTACCTGCGCCCGCAGCTCGTTCCGTTCGCGCCGCAGCGCCGCGCACGCGGCGCAGGAGTCGAGATGGCTCCCGATCTCCGCGCTCGTCGCGTGATCGAGCTCCCCATCGATCCAGGCGTCGAGCACCTGGCGCAGCCGCGCGCAATTCACGAGCGTTTCCTCCTGCGCGCCTCGAGCAGGCGTTGCTGCAGCAGATCGCGCCCGCGCGCGATGCGTGACATCACCGTTCCCATGGGAACGCCCACGACGGCGCTGATCTCCTTGTAGGAGAGCCCTTCCAGCTCGCGCAACACGAGCACCTCCCGGTATTCGCGCGGCAACGCCGCCACGCATTCGTTGAGCCAGCGCGCATCGGCCGCCCGCTCCGCCGCGACTTCGGGCTGCTCGTGCCCGCCGAGACCGGCGCCGTGCTGCTCCTCGTCGAACTCCTCTTCCACGGCGCGCGCGCGGTGCTCCTTCAACCAGTCGAGACAGGCGTTGCGCACCACGGTCATGAACCAGGCCTTGGGGCTCGGCCCGTGCTGGCCTTCGAAGAAGCGAAACGCCCTCAGGCATGCTTCCTGGACTGCATCCTCGGCGCCAGCCTCGTCCCGGGTAAGCCACCGGGCCAGGTTGTAGGCAGCGTCGAGATGGCAGAGCACCGCTCGCTCGAACCGGTCCATTTTCCCCGCATCGCCCAAGCGCCCCCCGATTCTCGACGGTTATATGACTGCCGCGGGTTCCAGTTTATTCCAGAGCTTTGCGCGACGAGGCCGCGGAATAAAGGCCTTCGGGCTTCAGTCTAGACAACGGTAGGGAGGCTGTCCGCCGCGGCGGACATGATTCGTCAATCACCGGCTATTGAACGGGAGGTCTGACATGGACGACAAAGGCTACGCGCGACGGGATTTCATGAAGGTGGCGGGACTCGGCGGCCTCGTGTTCGCATCGGGCCTGCCCGGCTGCGCAAATTACGGGCAACCGGGCAGCGGAAGAAGCGACTTCCACTTCGTTCAGCTTTCCGACGTGCATTGGGGATACAACAACCCCAAGGTGAACCCGGAAGCGAGTGGCACCTTGCAAAAGGCGGTTGCCGCGGTGAACAGCCTCGAAGAGAAGCCGGACTTCGTCGTCTTCACCGGGGACCTGACGCAGACGACCGACGACCCGAAGGTGCGCCGCCAGCGTCTCGTCGAGTTCCGCGACCAGGCCGCCGCCCTCAAGGTGCCGAAGGTGTACTTCTTCGCCGGCGAGCACGACGCATCACTCGACCGCGGCGAAGCCTACCAGGAGATTATCGGCGGCCCGCTCTACTACACCTTTGACCACAAGGGCATCCACTTCATCGTGCTCGACAACACGTCCGACCCCGCGCCCATTCTCGGAGAAAAGCAGATTGGATGGCTCAAGGCCGACCTGGCCCGGCAGAAGCCGGACTCACCTATCGTCGTGCTCACGCACCGGCCGCTCTTCGCACTGCTGCCGCAATGGGATTGGGCGACGCGCGACGGGACAGCCGCGGTCGAGGCGCTCATGCCGTTTCGCAACGTGACGGTGTTCTACGGCCACATTCACCACGAGCACCATCACAGCACCGGGCACATCGAGCACCATGCGGCGAAGGCAGTGATGTTTCCGCTGTCCCCTGCCGGCACCGCTCCGCAGAAAACCCAGTTGCCGTGGAATCCCGCCAAGCCCTACGACGGGCTGGGCTTCCGCAGCGTCCAGGCAGGCGCATCGGGCGCCGCGCCGAAGCTGCGCGAGCTGCCCATCGCCTGAACCGTGCGATCGATTCGAACGATCGGACCGTTCGTGATCGTGGCCGCGGTGTGCGGTTCCGGGGGCTATTACGCCGCCGCGGCCAACAGCGCGGAAGCGCAGCGCGTCGCTGTCAAAGCGACCAAGTTCGACTTCAGCGCTGCTGAAATTCGCGTGAAGAAAGACCAGCCGGTGACGCTGGAGCTGACCGCGGCCGACTTCGCGCACGGTTTCTCACTGCCCGACTTCAACGTTCGCGCCGACTTGGTCCCCGGCAAAACGGTGGAGGTGACCTTCACGCCGGACCGCGCCGGCCGCTTCGTCTTTCTTTGCGACAACTTCTGTGGCGATGATCACGACGGGATGTCCGGGTACCTGATCGTGACCGATTGAGCGTTACTCCCGGAATCCGAAGAGGCGCGCGGGATTCTCCCAGAGCACTTTCCGCCTGTCTTGCTCGTCCGGCAGCCAGCGCGTGAGGCACGACAGCACGGGGCCGTAATCCATGCGCTCATCCATGCGCACGAACGGCCAGTCCGAGCCCCAGACGCAGTTCGCGAGCGTGAACGCGTCCATGGCCGCGGCGATGAAGGGATCGACGTCGCGATACGGATAGCCTTCGACGGACGAACGGAAGGGGCCGGAAAGCTTGATCACCGCGTTGCCCGTCCTGCCGAACTCGAGCAGCGCCGCAAAACCCAGTTGCGAGACATCGCGCTTCACGTCCGGCCGGCCGAAATGGTCCACGATGATGCGCACGCC
>Ga0075428_100002503_pt1 | contig 19950 bp, 18 predicted proteins | sample RhiMetdeltSRZDD2_FD_75291 | JGI IMG/M metagenome (GOLD analysis project Ga0075428, IMG submission 75291) | Populus rhizosphere microbial communities from Tennessee, USA - Rhizosphere MetaG P. deltoides SRZDD2 | ecosystem: Host-associated > Plants > Roots > Rhizosphere > Soil | place: USA... | reverse complement strand
CGGCACCTGCTCCGGCTCCGGATATTTGTACACGTTGAAGCCGTCCCACATGTTCTTCGGCTGATATGGGAACGTGCTCGCTCCGCCGACGCGCCGCACGAGCAGCCCGCTCGCCGCCAGCGCGTGGTCGCGTACCATCTCCGCCGGCATGCGGAGGCGCGGGAATCGCGCCAGCAGCAGGTTGCGTGGATCCTTCTTGAGCGCTTCGCCGCTGACCTCCGACTGCTGGCGGTACGTCGCCGACATCACGATGGCCTTGTGCAGCGCCTTGACGTCCCAGTCAGATTCGCGGAAGGTGACCGCCAGGTAATCGAGTAGCTCCGGATGTGTCGGGATCGACCCCTGCGAACCGAAGTCCTCCGCCGTCTCCACCAGGCCGCGACCGAAGTGCATCTGCCAGATGCGATTCACGAAGACGCGCGCTGTCAGCGGGTTCTTCGCATCGAACAGCCAACGCGCGAGGCCGATCCGGTTTTCCGGCCACTGGCTGTTCCACGGCATGATGACGTTGAGACCACGTGGTGCCACTTGCTCCCCGTGATCTTCGTAGTTGCCGCGCACGAGCACATAGGTCGGTCTCGGCGTCGGCGTGTCACCCATGATCATGATCTGCGGCACGGGGGAGACCAGGTCGTTCTCAACGTTGCGGGCCTGCGTGAGCGCCGCGAGCGCCTGCTCAACGCGCAGGTCGTTCGCAACGAGCAGGTCCAGCAGCTCCTGCCGGCTGGCCTCCCCAGCGCCTTGCAGGTGACGCACTTCGACGCGGGTCAGGGAGGTACGGAACACTCGCACCTCGTCGATCGCCCCACCCTTGAGCGTCTGTGCGCGCAGGCGCTTGCCGAACGCCAGGCCGAGCGCTTGGTCGGCCTGGTTGGCGTTGCCGTTCGGGATGATCGTGCGCGTCAGATTGTCTCGCGCGATGTCCACCTCGACCGGCGCTGCGTTTACGTAGAGTGTCGTGCCGGCGGCGCGGCTCGAGCCATCGTAGGTCACCGTGATGTGCACCCACTGGTTCAGCGGAATCGGCTGCTTCGACAGCAGGCTGATGCCGTTGCCCGCGCGCGAGTGCATCATCTCCCAGCGGAGATGGTTCTTCTCCAGGTGCAGCTGATATCCGGCGTTGCCGGCGTTCTCCGTCTCGCGGTGATGCAGGATGGCGGAATCCTCGTACACCTGCCCCGCCTTCACCCAGAGATCGATGCTGAAGGGCTGCGTGCGCTCGTAGTAGCCCACGCCTTTGCCGAGAATCGCCACCTCGTTGTCCGTGAAGTGGATCGCCTTGCCCTTCACGCCGTCGCGCAAGTCGGCGAGCATGAGTACCGCCGGGGATGCGTTCCCGTCGGCGCTCGGTGACGCGACGAGGTCCTCACGCACGAGGCCGCCCGGCAGCGTGCGGGCGGCGCCACCTTTGGCTGCCGCCGCCTGCCGTTCCATCTCGAACCGCTGGCGGCACACTTCGTCGGAGACGAGCGGCCCGTTGTTGCTGGTACATGGTTCCTGCAGCGACTCGGGCGCGAGCGGCAGTGGCGACAGTCGCGCTTGCGGCAGCGGCGCCGGCAGCTGATCGTCGAGAAGCGGTGCGGTGGCGTCAAACGGGTAGTAACCAGCAAGTCCGCGATCGATCGAGCGCTGGATTACCTGTCGGGCTTCAGCGGGGTTCGTCACCAGCGCGTCGACTCTTGCCGACGCGTCACGCGCCGCCTGCGCGCGCGCCCGCTCGTAAGCGGCCATCTCCCGGCGAACCGACGCCTGCGCGTCCGCAATCTTCTTTTCCGTCGCCTCGTCAGTCCATGGCAGCGTCGGACCTGCGGTAATTCCCGTCCGTCCCGGCGCGTAGAATCCAGGCTCGTCAGTGCTGTTGAAGAAGCCGGTCAGCGAGTAGAAGTCCTTCGTCGGGATCGGGTCGTACTTGTGATCATGGCAGCGAGCGCAGCCAACGGTCAGCGCCAGGAATCCGGTCCCAATCGTTACTGCCCGGTCGACCGCGTACTCGACGCGGTACTCCTCGTCTATCGCACCGTTCTCGTTGGTCCGCTTGCCAAGACGCAGGAACGCAGTGGCCAGCTTCTGTTCCTTCGTCGCGTTAGGCAGAAGATCGCCGGCCAGTTGCCACGTGGCAAACTGGTCGAACGGCATATTGCGGTTGAGCGCCGCGATGACCCAATCCCGATACGGCCACAGCAGGCGATCGTGTAAGTCGTCGAGGAAGCCGTCGCTGTCGGCGTAGCGCCCGATGTCGAGCCACTGCACGGCCATGTGCTCGCCGTATGCCGGCGACGCGAGCAGCCGGTCCACCACCTTCTCGTAGGCGTTGCGGCTGCTGTCCTTCAGGAACGCGTCGACCTCGGCCAGCGTCGGCGGCAGACCCGTCAGCGTCAACGTCACGCGGTTGATGAGCGCTTCCTTGTCCGCTTCGCGTGAGAGCGGCAGACCCTCGCGCTCGAGGCGGTTCACGATGAAGCCGTCGATGGGGTTCACCGCGCGCCCCGCAACCTGCGGCGGCACGGGCTTTTCTGGTGCCACGAACGCCCAGTGCGGCTTGTACTGCGCGCCCTGAGCAATCCATCTGCGCAAGGTCTCGATCTGCGCGGGCGACAGCGACTTGTTCGTGACGCGTGGCGGCATGCGAATCGCCGGGTTCTCATGCGCGACCCGGAAGATCACCTGGCTCGAGTCAGGGTTCCCCGGCACGATCGCAAAAGTTCCCGGCCGGCGGAGCGCGGCGTATGCATCCTTAGGGGTGTCGAGGCGCAGATTTGCCTGCCGGGCTTTCTCGTCGGGACCATGGCAGCGAAAGCAATAGTCCGACAGGATGGGACGGACGTCCCAGTTGTAGTCGATCGGCCGTTCCTGCGCCGGGACCACCGCCGGCGTACGGGCGGACTGCTGAGCCGCGCCGTAAACGAGGGCGCCGCCGAAAGCCACGGCAGCGAACACCAGAACAAGCCGAACTCTCACCCCTCGGCGTGCGACCATGCGAGCAACTCCACTGGGAAAGGAGAGCGGAAAACGCCGACTTGATTAGGATGTTTTACACGGCCGACGAGTGTACCACGCCTACTCCGGCTTCTTTTGGCCCCACCAGACTCGCGCGCCTTCCGCCGGGAACGCGCCTTCGTACACCGTGCCAGCAGGCCGCAGCAGTGCCCGGACGCGGTCGGCGAGGCGTTCGGCAGTGTCGCGATCGGCGACGACGCCGTACACCGCTGGGCCCCACGAACTCTGACCCACGCCGGAGGCGCCCCATTCGGACATGCGACGCACCAGTTCCTCGCTGAGGCCCGGCACGAACGTGCCTCCCTGCACCGGCGCGAACCAGCGTCCGGTCATCTCCTGGATCGCAGTGAGCGCGGTCCCGAACGCTTCGATATCGGCATCGGCGAGCGCCGGCAACAACGACATGAGCACGAGGTGCGCCATACGTTCAACCTCGTGCTCGGGCGGCGCCGCGAGCCGATCGAATGCGGCAGCTTCGGACTCTCCGCTGAGCCCGGACGTCCCGTCGGGCACCACAACAACACAGCGCCATGAGGGCGGGAACGGCAGACGGGCAAGGAGCGGGCCGCACTCGTCGCGATCGGCGCGCCGTCCTCCCTCGACCACCAGGCCGCCGCCCGCAAAGGTCCAGGTGCCGACGGCCGATCGCCACGCGCGCCCCACGGCGCGCGCCAGCGCCGGTGGGGCGGCGTCGATTCCATGAAGCGTTGCGAGCGCCCGTGCCACCGCCAGCGCGAGCTGGGTGCCAGAGCCGAGCCCCGCGTGTCGCGGAAGCGTCCTGTGCACATGCAGCCTCGCTCCACGGCCAATTCCATAGTGCGCGTGAAACCGCGCCGCAAAGTCAGCCGCGCGCTCCGCGTCCGCTCCCGCGACGTGCAGCGAGTCGGCTGCCGTGGCTGACACCAGCAGCGTTGGCGCCGGTGCGGCCGTCCCGAGGCCACCGAACCATCGTCCCCGGGCGCCGCGAAGATCGAGTACGCCGAAGTGGAGCCGCGCTGCCGCTTCGACGAACACGGTGCCGGCTTCCTGCTGCGTCATGCGGTGTGGGTCGAGGGGGGCGCGGAGCGGACGTACTCGGCCAGAAGCGCCATCGCCTCGAACTCGTCGGGCCCAGCGGTCTTGTCCACGATGACTTGAAGCCGCGCCAGCTCGCTTTCGACGAAGGTACGCGGCAGCAGGTGAAGGCGTGTGGCGTAGATCGCGGCCTCGAGGACGGCGTGGCGCGCGCGGTTGAAGCCAATGAACTCACGTCGCACGCCGCGATGCACGACGTGTGTTTCGATGCGCGACCGCGGCGGTGTACTGTCAACAGACCGTACACTGACCTCCCGCCAGGAGCAGCAATCCGCGAGCACGACGCCGCGGACGACTGTGGCAGGAACCGTGGGGGATTGCGGGTTCGAGATGGCAGCCCTGGCGAACAGGCGCACGTCGTCGGTGAGGTTCACGACCGCCGCGCCCGTCGCCAGCAAGTTCCGGTAGGTCGTTGTCTCCAGAAACGGCTTCAGCACGATCACGTCGTCACCCCACTCGACACCCATCGGTGCGACGTTGACGGCACCATCCTCGGCCATGCTGGTGACGATCGTCTCGATAATCATCCACGCGTGCCGTCAGCAACAGTCGTTCACGCTTCTGCGTTCTCCGGTCTCGGTTCGTGTTCAAGTTCGGTTCGAAGTTCCAGGTTCGGTCTTCTGTACTCTCGCGAACATTGAACCGTGAACGTTGAACCCTGAACCGAAGCGGAAAACGAACCGAGAAGTGAGAACCGAGAAGTGTGAACGACAGGTCGGGAGTTCACTCATCGCCTCGTCGTGCGCGCTTCGACGGACAAGTCAGGCGCACGTGTTCCGACCTCTCTTCATCGGCTGGGGTCAGATATCCCCACGCCAGCGCTCCCTCCTGCCGGTACGTCTTGCCAAGAGTCACGGCAAGGCTGGCGCGCGCGAGCTCTTTACCAAGGTAGAAGGAATGCGCCGTGTCCTGCACACCGAGCTGCGCAAAGATGTCCTGGATGTTCGTGCCGCGGATGAAGAGCTCGTTGTTGAGTACGGTGATCGCCTCGCCGTCGGTGAAGATTCGAAGGTTCGGATCGGTGATCGCGGCCTGCAGCCTCCGCAGTTCCTCCTCGCTGTAGGCGAGCACCAGGGGGTCTTTGACGGTGACGAGCCTATCATCCACGCCTTTCGGGACGGTCTGTCGCGTCACTGCGTAATGCATGAGTCGCCGCGCCACGTCGATCTCGCGCACGGCGCCGCGCGCCCAGGGAATCACCTCCGTCGTGAGCACAGTACGGATCCCCAGCTCCTGGCAGACAGCGACGAGCAGCGCGTTCACACCCGTACTGTCGGCGGCGGTGAGTTCCGTGAGGTTGCCGATTCCCATCAACATCTCCGCTTGGGGATGCCGCCGCCGCACCTCGGCGTACCGCTCGATCGACGCCGTGAACCCATGACCGATCGGCTCGAGAATCGGATCAATCAGGTATCCAACGTCCGCCGCGTCCAGCCGCGCGAGCGTCGGCTCGAGCGTCTCGAGCGGCCCGCCGAAATCAGGGATTACGACTGCCTGCGCACCGGTCCCGGCGAGATCGTTCACGACCTCGATGTTCGACCCGTTGATGCTCAACACCAGCTCGGCGCCGGCGGCAACCGCTGCCGCGATCTCCCGGGGATCGAACGTGTCGATGCTGACTCGCATGCCGGCCGACGTGAGCTCGTGCACCACGTCGGCCAGCGCGGGAAACGCCAGGCCCGGTGTGCAGCCAATGTCGATGATGTCGGCACCAGCTGCACGGAAGTACTCCGCCTGCCGGCGGATGGCCTCTCTCGTCAGTCGTGGCGCATTGTTGATCTCGGCAAGGATTTCGATATCCCACGCGCCGTACTCGAGCGCCGCGGCTGCCGTACCGAAATACCGCGGTATCTCGCGCAGATCCTTCGGCCCTTTCTCCACGCGCACGCCGACGCGACCGGCGATCTCTTGTGGATCGCCCTCGCACAGTCCCGGAATGAGCACGAGGTCCGTCCCAGGCGGCACTTCGAGCGCGCGAGCAATCCAGGGAGTGGTCATCAGGGCCGCCACGGTGATCTTCAGGACGGCTACGTCGTACGCGAACGGCGGCGCCATTTCCGCCAGCACGCGCCGCAGTGCCGGCTCGGCAAGCCGCCCTGTGACGAACAGGACGCGGCCGGGCTCGGGCGGTGCGACCTCCTCCATCAGCGCGGATCGCCGCTGCGCACGAACTTGTTCGGCGTCCCTTCGAGCGCGCCCCCCTGGGGGGGCCGCCAGAGGACGGCGTCCTCGATCCTGCGGGCGAGCTCGAAATCCTTGTCCGTAATTCCGCCGGCGCTGTGCGTCATCAGCTTCACCGTCACCCGCGCCCACGTGACCGTGAGGTCCGGGTGGTGGTACGCCGCTTCAGCGAGATAGCCGATCGCGTTCACGAGCATGAGCGTCGTGGGCCATCCGTCGGTCTTGTAGACACGGCGAATCCACCCGTCTTCGAAGTACCACCCGGACAACGCGCCGAGGCGCTCGGCAATCTGGGCTTCGTTGTATGTCGACTCTTTCTGTGGCATGACGTGACAACCCCCAATCCGAAGCCGGCATTTCACATAACTACACCACCGCCAACGAGAATCGTCTGGCCAGTGAGAAACGCTGCCGCAGGCGATGCCAGAAACACCGCCGCACCGGCGACGTCGTCCGGCGTACCCCACCGCCCGAGCGGCGCCGATTCGGCGACCTCGCGGCGCCTCGACTCGGGAAGCGTCGCAGCAAACGACGTATCGATCCAGCCGGGTGCGATCACGTTCACCCGCACCCGTGGAGCGACCGTTCGCGCGAGCGACTTGCTGAACGCAAGGACAGCGCCTTTGGCGGCGGCAAAGAGTTCCGGGTTGCGCCCGGCCATCCCGGTGAACACGTGGTCCCAGCTCATGTTGATGATGACACCGCCCTCGTCTTGGGCGCCGAGCATGTCGGCCGCCGCCCAGGAGGCCAGCACGGTGCCGCGGAGGTCCACTGCGAGTAGCAGGTCCAGCTTCTCGACAGGACCGAGCGAGGCCGCTGCACCCGTGAGGATATCCGCCCCGGCGTTGTTGACCCAGACGTCCAGCCGCCCGAGGGCATCACGCGCCGAGGGACCAAGCGTCCGCACCGACGACGCTTCGGCAATGTCGGTCTGGAAGACGGCGGCTCGACGGCCGACGGCCTCGATCTCGCGGGCGACGTCCCGCGCGCCCTGCTCGTTCGACAGATAGGTGAGGGCGACGTCGGCACCCGCGCGCGCAGAAGCCACTGCGATGGCGCGGCCGATTCCGCTCGACGCACCGGTGACGAGGACGGCGCGGCCTGCTAACGGTTGGGTGACACTGACACGATCGTTCACGCGTTCGCGGTTCGCCTTTCTCGGTTCGCGTTCATGTAACATCTGCGCGCCGGGCGACGGTCATAGTAACCTCCTTCCAATGCGACTGCTGGTGAGCGTAGCCACTCCTGAGGAAGCGTCAGCAGCGCTGACGGGCGGTGCCGATGTGATCGATGCGAAGGACCCCACCTTCGCGCTCGGTGCCGTCTCATCGGACGTCCTTCGCGCGATTCACGCGATATGCGCCCGGACGCGGCCCGTCACGGCCGCCCTCGGCGACGTCGACGACGAAGCGAAGGTCGAGCGCGCAGCGGCCATGATGACCGATGCCGGGGCGATGCTGGTAAAGGTCGGATTTGCCGGGATTGCGGACCGTGCGCGCGTCTCCGCGCTTCTGGCGGCGGCTGTCAGTGGGGCGCGTGCGCGCAGCGACGGAGGCGTGGTGGCAGTCGCATACGCCGACGCGGATCGCGTCGGGAGCCTCGCTCCGCCCGGCTTCGCGGAAGTGGCAGCACGTGCCGGCGCTGTGGGAGTGCTCCTCGACACGGCGGACAAGGACGGCCCAGGCCTGCGCATGCTGATGTCGCTGCAGGCGCTGGCCGAGTGGGTCGAACGCGCGCACGATGCCGGGCTGCTCGTGGCGCTGGCCGGCAAGCTGGCCGCAGAGGACCTCGCCTACGTGCGCGACGCCGGCGCCGACATCGCAGGCGTACGCGGCGCCGCGTGCGAGGGTGGCCGCACCGGACGCGTCTCGGCCGAGAGAGTACGTCGACTGCGGACCCTCTGTGGAGCTGGCGCCGGTCTGTCCGGTCCGGCTAAAGCCGGACACTACGTACCGCCGCGAAGCGCCGACTCGAGCGCCTCGATCTGGTCCGCCGCGACAATAGCCGATGTGACGCGGGAAGGCAGCGCGCGCGGAAAGTAGGGGTCCACCAGCTCGACCCCGTTTACAGCATCCGCGTTCGGCTTGACGAGTACGAGGCGAGCCGCGCCAAGCGCACCGGCGATCCATGCGGAGATGCTGTCACTCGTGACGTCCCAGCTATGTGGGAGCGGATCCACCTCGCGCAGCCAGCGTGAGGGCGCGAGCACGGGCAGCAGGTTATTCTCGAGCGCGGCCGTAACCTCGCGCGGCACCGAGACCATTACGCTGCCGCGCAGCCGCGAGACGACAACGTGCCCGTACTGATCCATTGCCAGCACGGCCATCCAGTGAGCCGTGGTGTCGGGCAGCCCGATCCGGCGGTCCACCTCGCGAACCGCATCGGCAAACGGGCCACCGCCGGGCACCACGAGGAGTCCACGCTCGCGGGAAACGAGCGCAATCGTTTGGAGTACGGCGTCGAGCTGCTGCGTGTGCGCGAGAAGGCTTCCGCCGAGCTTCACGACCGTCTGGACGGTCCGACCAAGACCGGAAACTCCGTACGGAGCCACGGCACCAATCGTCACCTGGGGGACCCGCGATGCGCGTAATCGGCGTAGTGGATCTGCGCGGCGGCCTGGCAGTGCATGCGCGTGGCGGGGTGCGCGATCAGTACGCGCCGGTCGACATGATCGCCGGGTCTCGGATCGATCGGGGCGACCCTCTCGCGTTGGCCAGAGCGTATATCGGCCGGTTCGGCCTCAGGGAGCTCTATATCGCGGACCTCGACGCCATCCGGGCGCGCCCGCCGCAGGACACCGTCATCGCCGCGCTCGCCGCGCTCGGAACGCCGCTGTGGGTGGACGCCGGCGTGTCTTCTGTCGATCGCGCCCGCCGGCTGCTGACGCTGGGAGTCCATCAGGTGATCGTGGGTCTCGAGACGCTCCCGTCCTACGGAGCGCTCAGGGCCATCTGCGACGTCTCGGACGGCGGCCACGTCGCCTTCAGCCTCGACATGCGCGACGGCGAGCCAGTGGTCGCACCGAGCGGCATCCCGCCTGGCGACCCGCCGGATCGCGTCGCGGCCCGCGCCGCCGATGCCGGTGCGGGCACCATCATCGTGCTCGATCTCGCGCGCGTCGGCGGCGGCGTGGGACTCGATTTCGATACGATTGCGGCGATCCGACTGGCGGTTCCGCACCTGACCCTGCTTGCCGGCGGCGGTATTCGCGGCCCCGGTGATCTCGAGCGGCTCGCGGAGGCCGGTTGTGACGGCGCACTCGTTGCCACCTCGTTGCACACGGGACTGATCGGAGCGAAGGACATCGCCGAGGCCGCCCAACTGCGATGGCAACGTCCAGATCACAAGGCTCAAGTTGTGCCTTGATGATGTCACTCGAGCGTCACTCGGTAGACAGCGGACTGACCGAAGTTCTCCTCCACCTCCATCTCGATGGCTGTCAGCCCGCGGGTCCCCATCGCGGCAAGCTCCGCCCGGATACGGTCGGCGAGCAGTTTGGCCAGCATCTCCACCGTAGTGTTCGGCACCGGCAACAGCGCGCAGTCGCGGCGCGGGAACGTGTACCGCGGTTTACCGTCAACAGCGACACAAACCGTGTCGCCTTGCTCGGAGACGCGGACGCGGTCGCTCTCGAGCGGCAGCAGGACGAGGTGGTCGATCTGGTCACAGAGGCGGCGCATGATCCGCTTCAGTTCCACGAAATCGAAGACGAACCAGGTTTCCTCGTTAAGCCTGCCGTCGACCGTGACGCGGGCGCGATAGTTGTGTCCGTGGAGCCCTTCGCACCGGTGCCCCTCGAACGTGATGAAGTGAGCCGAGGAGAAGACCAGATAGTCCTTTGCGACCGATACTCGATACTCACCGCCCTGCTGCATGGTTCTCTCCCTGGGGTATGTAAGTCACAAGTCACAGGTCACAAAGCCCAAATCACAACGATTTCTGATTCCCCATTTGCGACTTGTGACTTGTGAGTTGTCAAGGCCAGCCGCCGCCAACCAGCACGACGAAGGCGGCCGCCGCCGTCAGGTCCGCCGTGGTGCCGGGATTCGCGACATTCCTCGCGTCGCGGAGCGCGCGATCCATTTCCTCGATCGCGCGGGTCCCCTCGGGTGAACGGACGCCGCCCGCAGCGAGCGCAATGACGGCGCGCTGCTGCACCGCCTCGGCAGCAGCGGCGCCGCCACGCCGGGCCACGTGCGTGTCGGGCGCGGCGGCGAGCAGATACAGGAACGTCTCGACGATCGCGTCGTCCCAGGTCAAGCCGTCGCGCCGCGCGCGGACGAGAGCGGGTGCGCCGGTCTCGAATGTCGTCTCGAAGATCGTTACGTACTCGCGTGCGATGCCGTCACGGTGCGCGGCCAGACGCATCGCCTCGATCAGTGTCACATCGGGATCGCCCGCGACGTCCTGGTCTTCCACGCGTCCGAGTCCTCCTGGGGCCGCCTGACGGATAGCCGCGTACACCTCGCGGGCATCGTCGACCGTCGTCGCCTCGAGCACCCGGCGCACCGCATCGCGAAGCCCGGTCAATCCTCCCGTTTTCCGTTCGAGCGCGGCTCGTGCAAGAGGCGTCAGGAGCAGAACAAGGCCGAGGTTGGTGTTCGAGCGTGTCCACTGCGCGGTGGCGTCGATCGCGAGGCGCACGGTGGCGCCGATCGGCCGGCAGCCGACGCCAGCCAGCGGACCCCCGATGGCTGCGGCGCTGGCGAGAAAGTCCTCGTACCGGGTATCCGCGAAGTGGCGCCCAGGGGCTACGTTCCCCGGCTTGGGCGCGCTCACCTCGAGCAGACAGGCCAGCTGCGCCGCGGCCGACACCTCTGCGGGCCCGACAACCCAATCCACCGGCGCCCGCGTTTCGACACGCATCAGCCCGGCAACCCTGCAGCGGAAACGACCCCGCCTGCCCTGGGCGACTTCGAAGAGTCTGGCCTGAGCGAGCTCGAAAGGCGCGCCTCGCCGAACGCGGCGACCTTGCGCGCCAGATGATCGATGACGGCCCCGGCTACGTCGATCCCGGTCGCCTGCTGCAGGCCCCTCCATCCCGGGATGCCGTTCACTTCCAGCACGAATACCCCTCCGTCCTTCGAGGGGAGGAGGTCCACGCCAGCGTAATCTGCGCCGACGAGCGCTGCGGCGCGCACCGCGTACTGTTCCCACGCAGGAGGCAGGTCGACCGGCCGCACCGTTCCGCCGCGCGAGACGTTGGTCCGCCACTCGCCGTCTGGTGCCCGTCGCTCGATCGCGCCGATCACCTGGCCGCCGACTACGAAGACCCGAATGTCGCAGCCGTCGTGGCTCACCGCACGTTGTACGTAGAACACGGCGCGGATCTGCTCGAGCGATTCGATCACGCGGCGGGCGAGATCCGGGTCGCTGACGCGCACAATCCCATGCCCGAGCGAGCCGAAAATGGGCTTCACAACGACGTCACCCATCCCCTGGATCGCCGCAAGCGCCTCATCTGCGCGCTCGCAGACGACGGTCTCCGGCACGGGCAATCCAGCCTCGCGCAGCAGCGTGGTCGTGTAGAACTTGTCGACACAGCGTTCGATCGCGCGAGGCGAATTGACCACTGGGATGCCGCGGTCCTCAATCCAGTGGAGCGCGTCCACGCGGAAGATGATCTGTTCGAGCGAGCCGGCGGGAATGAGGCGGGCCAGCACCGCGTCGGCGTCGAGAATCGAGGAACGTTGGCTCGAGAGCGAATCCGCTGTCGAGGTCATTCCAAGACGCGCAACGAGCCCCTCGTATGGCACGACGACACCCGCATGGCCCCGTTCACGCAGCGCGCGGCACAGCTCGTCGATCTGCCATCCGGTACTGGAGCTGAGGATCACAACGCGCATCTGTAGCACGTGTCGTTCACCCTTGTGTGTTCTCCCTTCTCGCTTCGTGTTCAGGTTCGGTTCTGCGTTCCAATCCAGTTCAGGATTCGGGATTCCGTGATCTGCGATTTCAAACCTCGAACCAGGAACAGAGCACATTGAACCGAACGTGAACACGAACGGAGAAGCGAGAACCGAGAAGTGTGAACCAACGTTTCTCCGTTCTTATTCGCCGAGCAGCGACGCGCGGAGCACGTCGGGCGCCACCTGTCCACCGTGGAACGTCCTCCCGCTCGTCGCGCTCGTCAGCCACACCTCTGCCGGGCTGAAAAGTCTCGGGTCGATTTTATAGAAGTCGTTGTTGTGCCGCCTGAAGATCTCATAGAACGGCGTGCCGTAATCAGAGGAGGCGCACGCAGGCAGACGCTCGGCGATCTCGGCGAGCTCCGAATCGGGGGCATCGACGGTATAGCGCGCCTGGCCGCCGTACAGAATGCAATCGTTCGTGCGGCCGATCGCTCGGATGTCGCTCGCGGCCGTAGGAGCGAGCGGCGCCGTTCCCACGGCGGTCAGCACTCGCCGTACGTCGAAACCGATGACGTCCATCTTGTGCAGCCCGGTCTCGAGTACCCGCGCGGCGATCTGCACGCCGCCGGCGAGGCTTGCCGTCGGCGCGACGGCGAACGTGAGCGCGGCTGGGGCCATCTTCGCCTTCGCCGCTACCCACGCCGCCACCTCGTCGGTGGGGAGTGTCCGCCCCTCCAGCACGAGAACTCCGCGGGACGAGTCTTCCCCGTATCCCAGTTTGGCGAACAGCTCCCGCTCCACCCGCGCGCTGACGCGGAGCGGGCCCGAGCCCATGGCGAAGAAGTTTTCAGGGTTAATCGCCCAGCCGGCGTACTGAGACGCCATGCAGGCGGCGGCAGGATGATCGGTCCACACGCGAACTCCTGGCCACGTGTCGCCTCCGATGGAGAGCGGCACGAAGTCAACGTGTCCAAGACCACCCATACACAGTTCGGCCAGCATGTGTCCCGCGGCAAGGCCGCCCGGCACGCGCACTCCGGCGTCGATTACGCGTGCGCCACTCGTCAGTGCGTGCACTGCGATCCGCAGTTCCGCCGCTCGCGCAGTGTACGAATCGGCCAGCGCCCAGGCACGCTCGTTCATCCCGAGATCAAGCACGATTCAAGTCCTCAGCCAGTAGATACGCGACAGCCGCCGCCGGGGTGGCACGTGCGACGGCAATTCCGGTCTCCTCGCGCATCTCTTTCACGTCGAGTCCGAGACTCCCCGCCGCTTCGCAACCGACAACGGCACCGTGCCCGGCGACGATCGCCAGGCGCGGGCAGTCGGAACCAAGGCGGCGCATCACCTGGCGAATCCCGTTCGCGATCTGGCGAACCTGCGCGCGCGCGACATGCTCGGCAATCGCGGTGATATCGGCCGGAGTGAGCATCTCGAGGTCGCCGCATACCATCCGGGCGAGGCGCGCACCAGCCTCGCCAACAGTGCGGCCGCGGCCGTCCGGTGTATCGCAGGTGTAGTCATCCGCGCCAATCCGTCCAAGCCACAAATGAGCATCGGCCGTCACGGCGAAGGATTCCGCCGCCACCCTGCAGCGCCGGCCGCGCAGCGGCAACCACCGCACGACGGCACAGACAGGCGTACGCAGCAGGCCCGTGTAAACGAGCTCACCGGTGCGAAGGCGAGCGGGATCGGTCTTCCCGCGCGCGACGACCTGCCCCGCGACGATTGGAATCACGTCGGTCGTCGTGCTGCCCACATCGACGAACAACGCGTCGGGCGTTGTACGCGCCACCATCGCGGCACTGGCCCTCCAGTTGGCCGCAGCGACCTGCCGCGGCGCGCACCGCGCGGCCGCTCGAGATCGAAAGCGGCCGTCTACGCCGTAGACACGCGCATCAACGTCCGGAAACGCCGTGCCGAACGCGTCGAGCACGCAGGCGACGCCGTCGCGCTTCGTTGCGAAACAGTCCGCCAGTTCGGCGGTCATCGTCACCGCCATCACGTCCGCCCGTCCCAAGGCCTCGGCGGTCTCCGCGAGCATCGCGGGCAGGCGTTGAGGCTCGCGCCACAGGGCAAACGGACGTTCAACGACCCTGGCCTCCGATCGACCGTCTTCGATGCGGGCTGCCTTGATATTGGCGCCGCCGACGTCCCAGCCGAGTATTGGTCCGCTCATCGCCGGACCTCGGGATACGTGCCGGCCGAAAGGATGCGGCCGCCAGCCGAGAAGCGAACCCGTCGACACACGCGCGGCGGCGCTGGAAGCATCCCCAGGCAGGCAACCAGCGCCAGGTCGGCGACATTCTCTGCGACCGCCGCCCTAACGCCGAGATAGGACGTCGTCAGGCGGGGGTTCACCTCGATCACGACCGCTTCGCGGTCCGTGAGTACGACGTCCACGCCGATATAGCCGCGCAGCCCGGGCAGAGCCTGACACGTCTGCTGCGCCGCCTCGGTCGCCTGTCTCGCAAGAGGATGGGCGAGCGGCGTGCGGCCGCCGCCGTAGGACAGGCGCCGCGAGGCCCGCACGTGCTGCGCGTTTAGAGTCAGGGGGACAGCTCGACGACCATCGGCAAGGAGTGAAACGCTCGCGGCCACTCCCCGCACATAGCGCTGGAGCACCACCAGACCCCCTCCGCTCGGGTAATCAGCCAGCACCTGACGCAGCTCGCGCGCGCCACGCGCCAGGCGAACGGCTTCGCAACCTGCACCTCGCGCGGGTTTGACGATGATGGGGTAGCCAATCTCGCGCGCGGCGATCACGGGGTCGACGCCGGGCCGCAGAACGCGGGTCTCGGGATGGCGGATGCCATGTCGTGCCAAGCGGTACGGTAGGCTCGTTTTGTCCGACGCCATTCGAATCGCCGAAACGCCGGGGCCAAGAAGCATCCTCCCGTTCCGCTCGACTCGGCGAGCCAGCCGCTCGAGACATCCATTGGTCTCAGGCGCGATCAACCACACAGCGTGCGCCGACGCGATGAGCGCATCGAGCCCAACTGCTCCGGGTGCGAGCACGACCACTTCCACGCCCGGCGGTGCCGACAACGGGAAGCGGGAATCGACGGTGGTCAGGATCTCGTGACGACCAATCGCAGCCAGATCCGCGACAAGGGCGTCGCGCATGGCCGAACCCTCGCGGGCGAGCGAGGCCGAAACGACCTCTCCGGCGAGGCCGCCGCCGCTCGCAAACTCGTGTACAAGGATGCGCATGGGACGTTCAGGTTCGTGGTGTGAACGGCACAATCATCCTTGTAACAGCTCGTGGAGGCCGAAGTGGTGCTTCCCGAGCCGGCCGCCGTAGTTGCCCGCGGATATTTCGATTACACCGGGACGACACGCCGCCTTGATGCCGACGCCCAGCGCGCGCTCGATGGCAGGACGGTCGAGCCCATCGACGACGATCTCGAGGGCCGAGTTGACGCCGTCCGGCAGGGCGCTTGCGACGCCGACGCGGCCGCGCACCGTCGGGCAGTACGCCTCGTTGGTCGAAGCGACCATATTCTTGTATCGCTTCGCCCCCACTTTGCTGCCCGAACGGACGATGCCTCCGGGGAAGGGCAGGATTGCTCCGCGCACTTTTCGCATGGCCTCGACCGCGGCTTCCGCAGCGGCCAGCACGGCGCCCGGATCGCTTCCCAGAATCAGGAAGTTGCCACCGCCAATCGCGTCCTGCACACCGAAGGCTTCTTCTACGAGAAACTCGCCTTCCATCACGGGAATCCGCCAGAATCGGCGGCCGTCCAGGAACTTGCTCGACTGCAGGCGGTCGCCGAAATGCCGAAGCACGCCGCCAACCGTGACGCGTTCGCTCGCATCCGGCAGGCCGTCGAAGCAGGCGGTAGTAGGGCACGTGAGCACGGTCTGGCCCACCCGGTCGACCAACCGGCTGGCGAGCCCCTCAGCGTTGAAGGCGAAGAGCAGCACGCTTACGCCCGGCCGGCCGTCCGACGTCTCGCCGGGCAGGAGTTCCGCCTCGATGCCGGCTTCGACCTTGCACCCGATTACTGAGGTCGCGAATCCGGCCATCGACTGGGCGGCAGTGCGCGCCCACGCCGGCGTCGCGGCCGTGATGATCACGCGCGCGGCGCGCATGTCGAACGCTTCCGCGAACGTGTCGACGATTCTCACGCCGTTCCGTTCAGTTGCCACGCGGGTTCCACACCAGAATCTCCCCTTTGCCGGGGACCGCGGCGTCGCCGGTGTACCGCGCGTACACGCCGCTCACCTCGTCGCATGGAAGCGTGAACCCGAGCGTCCCCAAGTGCCGCGCATAGAGACGCACGAAGGCGGGGAGATACGCGCACGCATAGGCAAACGTCGGCAGCAGCGGAATCGGGTGCAACGAGATGATCGTGCCGCGCACCATCCAGGCACCGGTACGCAGCTCCGCGCCTCGACCGAGGATGATAGTGCCACCCTTCATCTGCAGCCCTGCGAAGTCTCTTGCACGGCCGGAGACGACAATCGTCCCGCGCTTCATCCGCATTCCGACCTCGAGACCCGCGTCGCGTCCCACGAGGATGGTGCCGTCCCGCATCCCCGAGACGCTGCCGCGATACGCCGCGCCGGTCTGGCCGCCGACGTTGCCGCGAACGCGTATGAGCCCTCCCGACATCTCGGCGCCGACCCAGTCTGAGGCGTTGCCGGAGACCTCGATCGCGCCTCCCCTCATGTACGCTCCCAGATGCATGCCCGCGTTGCCGTTCACGACGATACGGCCGCGGGTCATTGCGCGCCCGATCCATTTGATCTTCGCCGCATCGCCGCGGATTTCCAGCTCGTCGCTCGCCTCACCCTCGACGCGAAAGAAGTCGTCGAGCCGCCGCTGCCGTTTGCCGAGGCAAACGGGGAGCGCCCGGATCGCCTCATGGGAGAGCGATGCCATGACATCCGGACAGAGCACCTCGGCTTCCAGCGGCACCACGGGCTGTTCGACGAGCGTCAGCGTGATCATGCCGGCTTCGGACCGAGCGTCATCAACTCAGGGCGGCGAAGCCGCTCGATCTCCACGGGATAATTCTCGAACGACATCGTGTACACCTGCTGGAACAACGGGCGGATGTATTCCTCGATCTGATCGTCGTACGCCGGCCGCACGATGAACTCGCGGCCTTCGCTCACCGCGATGAGATCTCCCTCTTCGACGACGATCTCTCCGCCTTTGATCACGTATCGTGGGTACGAGAAGAGGAAACCCTTCTCATCGGGCTTCGCAGGATAGATCGTCACGTCGGCATCGGCGCCGACGCCGAGATGCCCTTTCTGTTGCAGTCCCAGCGCGCGCGCCGGCCCGGCCGACGTGATGATCGCGATCTCGGACAGCGTGTACTGGCGGCCGAGGTCCCCCAGTACGATGCGTTGCTGCGCCGCAGACGGAAGTTTTCGGACCTGCTCCTTGCGGAACTCCACGTCCATCAGGAGCTGGACGATCTCCGGATACCGCCAGAAGCAGCCGCCGTTCGGGTGGTCGGTGGTCAGGAAGACACGCCATGGATCGTCGATGAGCAGAAGCAACTCGAGACCGACGGCCCACTGCACGGCGTTGACGAGATTGCGGTCCTTGTACACGTAGGGAACGATGCCGCAGCCGGTCTCGTTCTCCACGTCCAGATTGCCCCACTTCCGGCCGGTGAGCTGGTACAGCAGGTGCTGCCACGGGCCATCAGCCGTGATCGTGACGGCGTCGCCGAAGAGCACGGCGCCGGCATCGGTCGTCAGGTTCGGATGCGCATTGAACGCCTCGGCCACTGCTGTTGCGCCGGAGCGCATCGTGTCCCATCCCTCTCCGTCGTACGCGTGGAACTGCAGGTGGGCAAGATGCGCGCGATGGCCTTCCAGGACCTTCATCGTCTCGATGGTCGTTGCTACGTTGCCGGGCATACCGAGGTTGTTGCAATGCAGGTGGAGTGGATGCGGTAAGTCGAGGTCGTCGACGATGGCGGCGAGGCCGGAAATAATCTGCGCGGGGGTCAGACTCCGGTACCCCTCGATCGGCTCGTGCAGCGCGCGCGCGTTCTTGCCCCACTTCCAGGCGACAACGCCGCCAGGATTGACCGCCTTGATGCCGTACACCTTGGCGGCCCACGTAAGCCAGCCGACAACGTGCCGCGCCCGTTCCACTTCCCCGGCTTCGAGCAGGTCGAGGACAATCTCGTTGTTCGCCATGAGCAGCAGGCACGACTTGTCGACGATCGGCGTGTCATGCAGCTCTTCGTGCGTGTGCTTGGCGGACAGGATTGGCACCGCAGCCTCGTTGACCGTGGTCCAACCCATGCCGGCGTACAGGTAGCCGGTAGCGAAGGTCGTCGGCGTCATACCGCCAAGCCCGGCTCGCCGCTCCGGGCCGTGCAGGAACTTTCGGGCCATGCGGTGGTTCTCCGGCACGAGGCCTCGCGCGAAGTTCAGAGCGGCTCCCGCGACGTGGGTATGGACGTCGACGCCTCCAGGAAAAACGATCATCCCGCTCGCGTCGATCCTGCGGCCGTCGTCGAGCTGCGAAACGATACGCCCGCCGTCGATGCACACGTCCTGGATGACACCATCGACGTCATTGGCCGGGTCGTAAACCGTTCCGCCGGTTATGCGAATGCGGTCGGACGCCATGCGGTTAGGGTGCCTGAGTGCCTGAAGTGCCTGGAGCCTGGAGTGTTTTGATGAGGAAGTAGTGTCCGGCTTTAGCCGGACTTGGCCGGCCGCGCACCGCACCGTTGGTCCGGCCGGAGCCGGACACTACGTTTGCAATAGGCCCTAGGCGATCGCCATCAAGTTCGCCGGCGGCGACCACGCCGGCTTCGCCATCACAGCCTGGCGGATGCGGCGGATCACTTCTTCGTCGGTCGGATACGGCGACGTAAGCGCCGTCCTGAGCGGCAGTGGAACCTCGTCCATCCGGTACACGGTACCGGGCGCGCTGATCCCTGTGGCGGCCGTCGTAATGTGCACGCGGGCCAGCCGACTCGTATGGGTCACCTTGGGATCGAGCACGATCGTCGGGATGCGCGCAAGGTGGTCGATCGCCGGCTGCGGCATGGTGGCACCGGGATCGGCGCCAAGAATCAACGCCGCGTCGTTGTCGCCGCGCACCAGGAGATCGATCGTCGAAAACTCTCCCGGGTTGAACCGTGGAAAGCCGCGCGACAGATTCACGCCGAAGGGGTACCCCGTCGTCCAGCGCAGCACGACATCGGCGCCGGTGACGTTGCCATGCCCCCGCATCGGCATGCAGACGAACTTTGTAAAGGCGTTCAGCTCGGCGGTGAGCGTCAGGATGGCGCCCGAGTTCATGTGCTTCCCGCGCGTCATCGAGAGCCCCATGCCAAAGAAGATCACACCGAACCGGGCGCGCTTCATGCGATCGGCGAAGTCCTGGAGCTGGTCGAGCGTCAGACCCGAGTCTTCGGCCGCGACTCTGTCGACCGGGTGCCCCTTGATGAGCGCTCGGAGTGTCGTGGCCACCTCGAAGTCCCGCCCGGGTCGAATCTGCAAGAAGATGTCGGCCGCCTTGGCGCTCGGCGTTTCGCGGATGTCGACGAGGACCATCGTCCGCCCCTTGCGCCCCTCCGGCACGAACTTCCCTTTCTGCGTGAGCGTGTACTTCGTGAAGTGCCGCGGGTGACACTCCGCCGGGTTGCCTCCCCAGTAGACGATGAAGTCCGCCCGATTCTTGACTTCGCCTAAGGTGCACGTGATCTTGCCACCCAACTGGGCGGCTATCTCAGTGGGGCCGTGTCAAAGCGAGGTGTGGCTGTCGACCACACCTCCAACCAGCTCGGCGAGGGCGGCCGCCTCGCGCTGCGCTTCGCAGGTGATGTTGCTGAGACCGTAGACCAGCGGCATGTCGGCC
>Ga0075428_100002499_pt1 | contig 19970 bp, 16 predicted proteins | sample RhiMetdeltSRZDD2_FD_75291 | JGI IMG/M metagenome (GOLD analysis project Ga0075428, IMG submission 75291) | Populus rhizosphere microbial communities from Tennessee, USA - Rhizosphere MetaG P. deltoides SRZDD2 | ecosystem: Host-associated > Plants > Roots > Rhizosphere > Soil | place: USA... | reverse complement strand
TGAACGTGGAGCGACCAACGCGGACCAAACATAAGGATAAAGGCGGAAGGATGAAGGATGACCCGCTCGGTGTTGACCAGGAAAAACAGGTCATCCTTCCACGTTCATCCTTCATCCTTTGAGTGCACACGGGTACTGCACGCTGATATGAGATCTCACCAATGAGCAAGATCATGGATTCGCCCGCAGCATGGACCGCCGCCGAGCTGGACTCTGATCGGCGCTGGTTGTTTACGCTGGACGACCAGGCGCGGCGTGATCTCGTCGCCGCTGTGCGCAAGGCGCAGGACCCCGGTAAAACGCTTCTCGACTACCACCGGGAGGAATTCGATCTCGGGTCGGCCTCGCCCGCAATCGCCGCGGCGTTCGAGGAGGTACGGCGCGGGCGCGGGGTGGCGCTCGTGAAGGGATTGCCGCGCGCGGGCCTGGACGAAAAAAGCTTCGAGCTCCTGACCTGGGCCATCGGCTTGCACGCCGGCGTAGGGCGGCCGCAGGGCAAGGCGAGCCACTATTTATCGGCCGTGCGCGACGCGGGAACGGCATACCGCACGGGGACCGGGCGCGGTTATTCCTCGAACGCCGAGCTCGACTTCCACACCGACTCCGCCGACGTCGTCGGACTGTCGTGCTACAACAAGGCCGCTGCGGGTGGCATGAGCATCACCACCAGCTCACTCGCTGCCTACGCCCGGATGGTGGCGGAACACCCCGCACTCGCGGAGTGGCTGCGCCGGCCGGTCCATTTCAGCCGGCAGGGAGAGCAGGCGGCCGACGAAGCGGCGTCCTATCCGCATCCCATCTTCGACGAAGCGGAAGGACGGCTCTTCAGCAAATGGAACTGGAACCGCGTGACGTCGGCGCAGAAGCTCGAAGGCGTGCCGCGCATCGACGCGGAGCAATGGAAGGCGCTCGAGACGTTCGACCAGGTGGTCCGGCAGCCCGATCTCGCTCACACGATGTGGCTCGAGCCCGGCGACCTGCAGATCATCAACAGCCACGTCACGCTGCATTCGCGCACCGATTTCACGGATCACGACGACCCGTCGCAGAAGCGGCTCCTCTTCCGGCTCTGGCTCGCACCGCCGAACAGCGACCGGTTGCCGGAGAGCTGGCGCGTCCTCTACAAGGCCGTCGAGCCCGGCGCCGTGCGCGGCGGCATCACCGGCCAGCACCACGACGAGCGCTGCAAGGCCTTCGAGGCACGCCAGGCCCGCGCGCTTGGCATGACCGTCACATCATAAGGATGAAGGATGAACGTGGAAGGATGACCTGATTTATAGTCAACAACGAGCGGGTCATCCTTCGTCCTTCCACGTTCCACGTTCAGCCCGACGAGCAGCGCTACGTCGGGCTCGCGGCCATCGGCGTCCCCGCCTTCGGTGGATGCGTCACGATCGATTTCAGCGCCGGCGTGGGCTTCGTGAGCTTGCCGATGTCCGGCACCGGCCGCCGCAGGGCAGGTATCGCCGCAAATGCCAGCTCCAGCGCGTGCGCGGCGCCGAGCAGCGCGCGGTCGGCGCGGAACGGCCCCACGATCTGCAAGCCGAACGGCATGCCCTTGTGGTCCACGCCGCAGGGCACGGAAATCGCCGGATTCGTCACGAGCGTGATCACGTAGGTAAGCGACAGCCAGTGGTAGTAGTTGTTGAGCGGCTTGCCGTCCATCTCCGCGAGGTAGAGCTGCGTCCACGGGAACGGTGAGACCGGCGTGGTGGGCGCCAGCACGAGATCGTATTCGCGGAACGTCTGCTGGAACCGCCGGAAGATCCGCGTCTGCTCCACGTGCGCCCACGCCACGTCGGCCATCGTCATGCCGGCGGCCATCTCGTAGTTGACGCGCACGTTGGGACCCAGCGAGCCCGGATCCTTCTCGTACATCTCGCGGTAGCGCGCCGCGTAGCCCATCGCGCGGATCACGTCGAAGCAGCGGTCCGCTTCGCCGAAATCGAACGCCATCTCGTCGCAGGACCGGAAGAGATGCCGCATGGCTCCGATCCGGTCGCGAAACACTTTGCGTATCGGACCGTCGACGGGGCACACGCCGAAATCCTCGGTGTAAGCCACGCGCAGCGAGCCCGGGTCGCGCGGCTGGGGCGGCGTGAACGTGCGCGCGTCGACCGGATAGGACAGCGGATCGCAGTCGTCGAGCGCCGCCTGGGCCGCCAGCAGCAGGCAGGTGTCGGACACCGTCCGGCCCATCGGCCCTACCACCGAGATCGGCGTCCAGCCGAGCGGGCGCCGCTCCACCGGCACGAGTCCGGGGGAGGGGCGGAAACCGACGACGCCGCACTTCGCCGCCGGGATGCGCAGGGAGCCGCCGGTGTCCGACCCCGTGCAGACGGGCAGCATGCTGCACGCGAGCGCCACCGCCGAGCCGCCCGACGAGCCGCCGGGATTCAACGTGGGATCGAACGGATTGCCGGTAGCGCCCCACACGACGTTGCGGGAGTTGGCGCCGGCGCCGAACTCCGGCACGTTGGTCTTGCCGACGACGATGGCGCCCGCCGCGCGCACGCGCGCGACCATGGCGCCGTCGCGCTCGGGAACGAAGTCGCGGTACGCCGGCGAGCCGAAGGTCGTCAGCAGGCCCCCGGTTTCATCAAGATCCTTGATGCCGGCCGGCAGGCCGTGCAGCAGGCCGAGCGGCTCGCCGCGCAGCGCTGCCTTCTCAGCACCGGCGGCTTCCTGCCGCGCGCGCTCGTAGCAGGTCGCCGTGACGGCGTTCACCGCCGGGTTGAGGCGCTCGATGCGCGCGATGCAGGCTTCGAGCAGCTCGACCGGCGATATTTCCTTGGAGCCGATGCGGCGGCGCAGCTCGACGGCGGTTTCGGAGAGCAGTGATTCGTTGGCGGGCACGGTGGTTCTCCTCCGATGGCGAGTGGGGATTCTTCAGACCCTTCTAGCATGCCAACATACCGCATACAACCAGGGTCCACGTCAAAACGGAAAGCCGACAGGATGAGCAGGATGAAGCGAATTACAATGCCTACGGATGCTTCCTCCTGATCTGATCCTGCACGGCGGCAAGATCATCACGCTCGATCGCAGCTCACGAGTCGCGCAGGCGATCTCGGTGCGATCGGGTCACATCGCAGCCGTCGGCGACGATGCGGCGCTTCTCAAGGACGCCGCTCCCGGTACACGGCTCATCGATCTCGAGGGTCGCTCGGTGCTGCCGGGGTTGTTCGACGCGCATCCGCACGCGGACCGGGAAGGTCTCAAGGCGCGGGGCGGCATCCCCATTGCCGGGCTTCACTCCGTGGTAGATATCGTCGATGTGGTAAAACGTGCGGCGCAGACGATACCAGCCGGCGAGTGGATCGTGCTCATGCCGATGGGCGAGCCGCCGCACGAGTACATCAGCCGCCCCGAGCAACTGGCCGACGGCCGCTTCCCGACCCGCCATGACCTCGATGCCGTCGCTCCCGACCACGCCGTCTACATCCGTGCGGTGTGGGGCTGGTGGAGCCGCCGCCCGTTTCCGTCGGTCGCCAACTCGCTGGCGCTCAGGCGCGCCGGCGTGACGCGCGATACGCCCGCTCCGCACAACGTCGAGATCTTGAAGGATGCGCGCGGCGAGCCGACGGGTGTGTTCCTGGAGAGAAACTTCGTGCCGGTCCTGGAGTACACCCTGTTCCGCGGCCTGCCTCGCTTCAAGTACTCCGATCGGGTGGACAGCGTGCGCCTCGGCGCACAGGCCTATGCAGCGGCGGGAACGACGTCGCTCTATGAAGGTCACGGTCTCACGCCCACCGTCATACGCGCGTACCGCGAGAATGCCGAGATCGGCGTCTTGCCGTTGCGCATGCACGCCCCGGTCAGCATGCCGAGCGCGGCGTTCGACGACAAACGGCTGCTCGACCTCTTTCACCACTATGCCGCCGTTGCCGGCGGCCGGGGCCGCGGCGACGATATCCTGCGCGTCGAAGGAATCAATCTCGGCGGCCATGCCGACAGCACGGTCGCGGACATCATCGCGGCGGGTTATCCCTATGATCAGTGGGCGGGACATTTCTACCAGGCAATGACACAGGAGCGTTTCGTTAAGCTCGGCGTCGAAGCGGCCCGGCTCGGCCTGCGCGTGAATTGCGTGGTCAGCCGCGATCTCGAATACGCTCTCAGCGCCTACGAGGCCATCGACAAGGAGGTGCCGATTCGGGACCGCCGCTGGGTGGTCATCCACGTCAACCAGGCGAGCGACGCGCAGATCCGGCGCATGAAGGCGCTCGGCGTCATCGCCACGGTGGTGCCGGGTTTTCTCTGGATGGCGGGCGATCGCTACGGTCTCGACCAACTCGGCGACCAGGGCATCCCGATCCGGCGCATGCTGGACGGTGGCGTGCCGGTCGCGCTTTCGACCGACGGCGTGCCCTATTCGATGCTGTGGACGGCGTGGGAGGCGATTGCGCGCTGGGACGAGGATGGTCGGCGACAACTCGGAGACAGTCAGCTGACCCGGGACGAGGCGCTGCGGATGGCAGCGCAAAGCGGGCACCGCCTGACCTGGAACGAGGATAGATACGGATCCCTCGAGGGCGGGAAGGTTGCCGACATGGTCGTGCTCGCTGAAGATCCACTTTCCTGCGACCTGGATCGACTGAAGGACATCCGTGTCGATCGAACTTTCCTTGGCGGGCGTGAGATCTTCAGGGCGGCTTGAGAGAGGAAATTCTGTTCAACGTCTCATGCGGAGTCGAAGGTGGCCGTCCGAGACGGGCCGTTGACCGTACTCCGGGCGCTGATCTAATCCTTGCGCAGCCAGTACTGGCGCATGAGCTCGGTCGACCAGTCCGGCTGGCGAATGGGCTCTCGCGGCAGAAACTCGGCCATGACCGGCTTGATGTCCAGCACGGGCGTGCCGTCGATGGCGTCGAGCTCCGTCACGTGCAGGGTGGTGCCGTCCACGCGGACGAGGCGGCAGACCGTGCTGCCGATTCGATTCGGGCGGTTCTTGCCGCGCTGAGCGAAGATGCCTACCGCGGGCCAGGCCTCGTTGTTGCGAGGATGCCGCGCGCCGGCGACGATTCGCGAGGGATCGACCTCGTGGAAGAGGAACAGGACCTCGACGTGAGAAAAATCGGCAAGGCCTGCGAGAGCCTCCGCGGTGAACGTCGCGGTCAGCGTGATGGAAGCTTCTTCTCCACCCCAGAAGTCGTCCTCTGCGTGCGGGCGCGGCGCGGAGACATAACCAATCGGCTCTATGTTGGAGATCGCCATGGTTGTCCTCCTGTGCACAGATCATGGAGTCGCGTCCGCCCCTCCTATATGAAGGAGGGGCGAGCCAAATTTCCCTCCCCCACGCACCAACCTTGGCGTTGTCTTCGCGACCTTGGGGTAGATCTTAATATCGTTCCCTTGGCGTCCTCCGCAGGTAAAGCTGTTCCGCCTTCCTTCGCGGTTTCGAGCACTCCGCGGTGAAGCTTTGCCGCCTTCCTTCGCGGGCCTGGCGTTCTTGGCGGTGAAGCTTTACTCAGGGCGACCCGGGCTGCACGTTGACCGCCAGCCAGTAGTAGCCGGCCCGGCGGACGATCTCGGCGAACGCCCCGAAGTCGACGGGCTTCATCATGTAGCTGTTGACGCCGAGATGATAGCTGTCGGCCATGTCGCGCTCCTGCGACGAAGACGTCAGCATGACCACGGGAATCCGCCGCGTCCGCTGGTCTGCCTTGATGGCTTTGAGCACCTCGACGCCATTTACCTTGGGCATGTTGACGTCGAGCAGGACAAGACGCGGTATTGACTGGGCACGATCCGCGTACTGTCCCTCCCGGAACAGGTAGTCCAGGGCCTCCTGTCCGTCCTTGACCCAGAGAAGGCTGTTGGCCAGCCCGCCTGTCTTGAGAGAGCGCATGGTGAGCTCTGCGTCGAGGGGGTTGTCCTCGACGAGCAGGATCTCCAATTCCTGAATATTCTGGTCCATTGTTCCAGTATACCGGGGCAGCCTGTCATCCCCTATTTCTGCCCCGCGATTACCTCCGCCTTCTCGAGCGCCGCAATCTCTTCCGGCTTCATCCCCAGCACCTCGCGCAGCACCTCGTGCGTGTGCTGGCCCAGGAGCGGCGACGGCGACTTGATCTGCGCGGGTGTTTCGGAAAGGCGCACCGGGCTCGCCACGGTGTGCACCGTGCCCGCCCGCGGGTGCTCCATGGTGCGCAGCGCATTCCGGGCTTTCACCTGTGGATGCTCGGCGACCTGCCCGATGTTGTTGATGGCGCCCGTTGGAATGTCGTTCTCGAGCAGCAGCTTTTCCCACTCGTCGTAGGTTCGCGTCAGGAACGTTTCCTGCAGCGTCGGGATCAACGTGCCGCGATTGGTCATCCGGCCGGTGGTGCTCTTGTAGCGCGGATCGTCGGCCAGCTCCGGACGGCCGATGACGGGGCAGAATTTCCGCCACAGCTTTTCTCCCGCGATCGCGATCGCGAGGTCCTTCGTCTTCGTCTTGAACGTCTGATACGGGACCACGACGGCGTACGCGTTGCCCATGGGCGCCGGGACCTTGCCGGTCGCGAAGTAATTGTAAAAAGACGTGCCGAGCAGCGAGAGCTGTCCCTCCAGCATCGAGATGTCGATCCTCTGGCCCTCGCCGGTCTTGTCCTTCACCCTCAGCGCGAGCATGGTTCCGTAGGCGGCATACATGCCCGCCGTCAGGTCGGCGATCGAGACGCCGGCGCGCGTGCCGCTGGTACCCGGCTCGCCCGTTACGCTGATCATGCCGCTCTCGGCCTGGAGGATCAGGTCCAGCGCCGCGCGCTCGCGGTACGGGCCGTCCTGACCGAAACCGGAAATGGAGCAGTAGATGATGCCCTTGTTGCGCCTGCGGGCTGCTTCGTAATCGAGGCCCAGGCGCTTCAGGGCGTCCACGCGGAAGTTTTCGATCACGACGTCGCACTTCTCGACGAGCTTGAAGAAGAGCTCCTTGCCTTCCGGTTTCTTCAGATCGACCACGATGCCCCGCTTGTTGCGGTGCAGTCCGACGAAATACGAGGTCTCGCCGTTCTTCAGGGGGATGCCCCAGCCGCGCGCGAGATCGCCGAATCCGGGCGGCTCGAGCTTGATCACCTGCGCGCCGAAATCGGCGAGCATGGTCGAGCAGAACGGGCCGGCGAGGGCGTGCGTGAGGTCGAGGATTTTGACGTCTTCGAGGGGCAGCATATGTAGTGATCAGTGACCAGTGAGCGGGGCGCGTCGAGGGGCGGAACAGGGGCCTCGATCATACATGATCGGGGATGTGACCCCCGGTGGCGCGCCGGCGGCCGACATGTCCGTGTTAGATCTAGCGATTTCCTTTCAGAGGCCGCCGTCCGGTGGATTCTCGCACGTAACGGTTATTTCCGCGCCTGGTTCTCTATCCACGCTTCCATCCGCTCGCGCGCCATGCTCAACGGCATGTGACCTTCCGCGAGGAACGCATCGTGAAATGCGCGCACGTCGAAGCGCGATCCGAGGCGCCGCTCGGCGCGCGCGCGCAGGTCGAGTATCGCAAGCTCTCCGATCTTGTAGCCGAGCGCCTGGCCCGGCCAGACCATGTAGCGGAGGACCTCGGCGGTCGCGCCGCCTTCCGTGGAGCCGCATTCATCCGCCATGTAGCGGATGGCGCGCTGCCGCGGCCATTCCTTCGCGTGCAGCCCCGTATCGACCACCAGGCGGCACGCACGGAAGAGCTCGAAGGTATAGCGGCCCATAAGCGGCAGCGGGTCCTCGTACAGGCCGAGATCGTGGCCCAGGTACTCCGCGTACAGGCCCCAGCCTTCGCCAAAGGCGTTGATCCACATCCACCGCCGGAATTCGGGAACCTTGTTCTCGAGCTTGATGCCGCCGTCGAAATGGTGCCCGGGCATGCCCTCGTGCGCGAGCAGCGCCGCGAGGGTGAGCGTCGACATCTCCTTCGGATCGAGAACGGGAATCGTGAAGACTCCCGGACGCGTCCCGTCGTCGGAGGGGGGATGCCATTGTGCGGGCGTCGTGGCTGCAAGCTCAGGCTCGGTCGGCCGTATCTCGAACCGCGCCTTGGGAAGCCGCCCGAACAGCCGCGGCAACTGGGGAACGATGCGCGCATGGATCCGGTAGAGATAGGCGATCACTTCGCCCGCCGTGCTGAAGGGGTAATTGGCAGGATTCTCCCGGATCCAGCGATGCAGATCGCTGATGGGACCGTTGAAACCCGCCCGCTTGCCCACTTCCAGCAGCTGCGCCTGGATCCGCGCGACTTCCCTGAGACCCAGGTCGTGGATCGCGTCAGGCGTCATGTCGGTGGTGGTCTCGCTCCTGACGGCGAGGCGGTACATCTCGGCGCCCCGCGGCAGGGCCGAGATTCCGTCCGAGGTGCGGGCGAGCGGCAGGTACTCGTCCCGCACGAACGCGGCAAGGCGGCGGATCGCCGGAAAAACCGCCTCCGCGAGGAGCTTGCGGTAGTCGGTTTCGAGGCGCGCTCGTGCCGGGGCGTCTACTGCGGACGGAATGTGCGTCATGGGCTTCCACAGCGCGCTCTTCTCCATGCCGGAGGGATCGGGCGCCAGCGCTTCGAGCTGCTGCAGCGAGTTCTCGACTATCACGCGCGGTATCGTGACGCCGGCCCCGGCGCCCTCGCGCATGGTGCGGGCGGCGCCGTCCAGGAATTCCGTATAGCGCGCGAGGCGCCTGAGCCACGCGCGGTAATCAGCCTCGTTCCGAAACGGCTGGCGGGACACGAGGCGGATGAGGTGGGAGGGCACCCCGCCCAGCTGGATAAAGATGAAGTGCTGATGAAAGGGATACTGCAGCCACTCGAGCGAATCCCGGCTCCGGTAGGCGAGAAGCTGATGGGTAAGCTTCTCGCTGGCTGTAAGCTCGCGCTCGGGAATGCCGTCGAGCTGCTGAAGCACCCAGCGGTGATGGGCTCTTTGCCGCTCGCGATGCTCCGCCGTGAACGGCAGCTCGACGCGGTCCTGGCGCGGGCCCGCGCCGCGGCCCATGGTTTCCGAAACGGGAAAGAGATCGAGCGTCCGCTCGTTCGCTTCGACGGCAAGACGCTCGAGGCGTTGCGAAGCCGATTCGGCTCCCCATGCACCTGCGGAATGAACCGCGACAAGCGCCGCGGCGAGTATGGGCCACAAGGTCATTGTCATGAGTAGTCTGGCAGCGCTTTGCCGCGAGCGCGCAGCATACTCCACCTGCGCTGACTTGCCCGGACCACCCCGGCGGGCTTCGCGCGCCACCCCTCCTCATCGGAGGAGGGGAAGGTAGTAACAGAAAATCCCCTCCTTCATATAGGAGGGGTGTCACGAAGTGACGGGGTGGTCGGGAAGCGTGCGTGTCGGACCGATGCCCTCATTCCCCGCGCGCGCCGGTGGCTTTCACGACCGGCGTCCACTGCGCGATCTGCGCCTTGATGAACGCGCGGTACTCCTCGGGCGTGCTCGCCGCGACGTCCATGGCGAGGCCGGCCAGTTTCTCCTGCACGTCGGGGCGCTTGAGTATCGCCGTCGTTTCCGCATGCAGCCTCGCGGTGATCGCTTTCGGCGTCTTCGCGGGCGCGTGCAGACCGTGGAAGTTGAGCGCGTTGTAGCCCGGGAGGACGCTCGCGATCGGCGGCACGTTCGGCAGGCTGGGCGTCGCGCGCGCGCTGGTCACGCCCAGCGCTCGCACCTTGCTGGTCGCGACCTGCGTGAGCGCGGTCGAGACCGCGACCATTGCGTAGTTCACTTCTCCGACGAGGACGCCGATCAGCGCGGGGGCGCCGCCCTTGTACGGCACGTTGACCACCTTGACGCCTGCCATGCTGCACATCAACTCGTTGAAGATGTGCGATGACGTTCCTATGCCCTGCAAGCCGTGCTTCAGGGTACCCGGCCGCGCCCTGGCCTGGTCGAGCAGGTCCTTCAACCCGCTGATGGGCGCTCCGGCCTGCACAACCAGGGCCAGAGGGAAAGAAACCCACAGCCCTATATGCTCGAAATCCCCCATGGGGTCGTACGGCAGCTTCGGGTACATCGCCTTGGCGAAGGCCATGGTCGCAATCGATCCGATGAGCAGCGTGTGACCGTCCGGCAGCGCCTTCGCGACGACGTCGCTGCCGACGGTACCGCCTCCCGCCGGTCGGTTGTCGACGATGACCGGTTGGCCCACGGACTCGGACAGGCGCTGGCCGATGATGCGTCCCAGCACGTCGGTCGAGCCGCCCGGCGCGAAGGGCACGACCAGGCGCACGGCGCGCGTCGGATAGGTTTGCCCGAGCGCGGGGAGGGAGCACGCGGCAAGCGCGATCGCCCCCGCGCAAATGGCATATTTCGGTGGAAGTCGCATGCGCCGATTCTACACGCAAGGAAAAAGCGGCCCCGATGAAGCGGTGCGGATGAAGCGGTCCAGATGAAGCGGACCAGGTGAGGCGATTTGGTAAAACGTTGTAGACTCGCCTTCGAGCCGTAGTATCTGAACCGCAGTACCTGCACCGCAGTATCCGCACCGCAGTTAGGGAGACTCAATGAAGATCAGCAAGCTCGAAACATTCATCGTCGACGGCGGCTGGCGCGCGTGGACCTACGTCAAGGTCGAGACCGACGAGGGCATCACCGGCTGGGGCGAATGCTCCGACACGCGCGTACCGAACGCCGTCTGCGGCGCGGTGCGCGATCTCGGCGCCGTGCTGATCGGCCAGGACCCTCGCGCGTACGAGGCTCGCTTCATCGACATGCTGCGCAACACGCGCTCCAGCCCCGGCGGCATCGCGGCGCGCGCCATCGCCGGCATCGAATGCGCGCTGGTGGAGATCAAGGCGCGCTCGCTCGGCATCTCGGTGGCCGAGCTGCTGGGCGGACCGACGCGCAACCGCGTGCGCCTCTACTGGTCGCACTGCGGCACCACGCGGGTGCGCCACCCCGACATCGTGCGCAAGCCGCCTATCGAGAGCTGGAGCGACGTCACGGCGCTGGCGAAGGAGGTGGTCGCACGCGGGTTCACGGCATTGAAGACCAATATTGTCATGCCGGGGAAAGGAGCGACGTGGCAGAGCGGCTTCGACGACTCGATGGGAGCCAACGACGAATGGGCGCCCAATTGGCTCATCAGCCACATCGAGAAGCACATCGGGACCATACGCGACGCGGTCGGACCGGATTTCGACATCAACCTCGACCTCAACTTTCATTTCAAACCCGAAGCGTGCATGCGCATAGCGAAGGCGCTGGAGCCCTACAACCTGCACTGGCTGGAAATCGACACTCCCGATCCGGACGCGCTCCTTCAGATCAAGCAGTCCACCTCCACGCGGATCTGCACCGGCGAGACGTTGATCCACATGAAGGAGTACCTGCCCTTCTTCCAGCGCCACGCCGCCGATGTCTTCATGCTCGACATCCCTTGGAACGGCGTCGCGCAGGGCAAGAAGGTCGGTGACCTGGCGGCCACGTTCCAGCACAACATCGCGCCGCATAACCATTACAGCCACCTCTCGACCTACATGAGCGCGGCCGTGTGCGCCTCGCTGCCCAACGTGCGCATCATGGAGATCGATATCGACGACGTCCCCTGGAAGGATGACCTTGTCAGCAAGCCGCCGGAGATCGTCGGGGGTTACATGAAGATTCCCGACGGCCCGGGGTGGGGAATGACGGTCAACGAAGAAGCGGTGCGGGCGCATCCGTGGAAGCCGGGGCAGGCGGCGCACGTCCCGAAGAGGTGAGGGAATAACCGCAGGGCATACCAGGGGAGACGACGATGAAACGACGCGACTTCGTACTGGGAACACTCGCGGCGGGCGTGGCAGCGCGGGGCGGCGCGGCGCTGGCCAAGGCCTCGCAGCCGGCGACGCCGGTCAACTTCGCGGTGCCACCGGGCGCGTGCGATTGCCATACGCACATACACGGCGATCCGGCGCTCTATCCGATGTTCGCGGGGCGCACCTACACGCCGGAGCCCGCGCTGCCGGAGGAGATGGGCCGGCTCCACAAGGCGCTCCACATGCAGCGCGTCGTGGTCGTGACGCCCAGCATCTACGGGACGGACAACACTTCCTCGCTCTACGGCATGAAGGCGCGCGGCGCGAATGCCCGCGGCGTCGGCGTGATCGACAACAGGACCACGGAAAGCGAGCTCGATACCATGGGCCAGCTGGGGGTGCGCGGGATCCGGCTGAATCTCGCGACCGGCGGCGTCAACGATCCGGCCGTGGGGCGTCAGCGCCTGCAGGCCGCGTTCGCGCGCATGAAACCGCGCAACTGGCATGTCCAGATGAATACCAATCTCGCGATGATTTCGGGAATCAAGGAAGCTGTCTCTGCGGCTCCCGTGCCGGTCGTGTTCGATCATTTCGGCGGCGCCCAGGCTGCGCTCGGGCCGCAGCAGCCGGGCTTCGCCGACCTCGTGGAGCTCGTGCGCTCGGGCAAGGCGTACGTCAAAATCTCTGCCGCCTATCGATCGTCCAAGAACGGTCCGGATTTCGCCGACGTCGCGCCGCTCGCCCAGGCGCTCATCGCGGCGAACGCGGACCGCATCCTCTGGGGCACGGATTGGCCGCACCCGAACGGGGCGGGGGGCAGCGTGAATCACATATCGCCGTTTTTCCAGATCGACGACGGCCGCCTGCTGAACCAGTTGCCGGTGTGGGCGCCCGACGCGGCGGTGCGGAAGAAGATCCTGGTGGACAACCCGGCGCGGCTCTATCAGTTCTAAGGGAACCGCCGATGGTCACCGATCACTCAAGCACCAAGCCACAAATCCCAATTCACCAAACAAGCATCAAGCACCAAGTCCCAAATCACAAACACGTTTTGAGTTTGATGCTTGGAGCTCGGAGTTTGTTTGAGAGTTGGTGCTTGGGATTTTGACCTTGGGAGTTATCCGCGTGTGTTTGCGTTCATCTACGACTACGTTGCACGACGCGTAACCAGATGCGAACAGTCCTGACCAACGCGACGCTCGTCGACTGCGTGCAGCCCGCCCCGGTCGAAGGCGTCAGCGTCGTTATCGAGAACGGTCGCATTGCGGAGATTCTGACCGGTGGAAGGCAACCTGCGGCGGACGGCGCAGCGGTCGTCGATCTGGCCGGCGCGTACCTGCTACCGGGGCTGTGGGACGTCCACGTCCATCCCGACTATCTGACACTGGCCGACATGCCGCTTGCCGAACAGGTCGCGCTCTTCGGCCACCGGTTGATGAGCGCGCTCACCGAGTCGGGCATCGTGGGGTTCCGCTGTGCCGGCACGCACAGCTTCATGGACGTCGCCTGGAAGCGCGCGTTCGATTCCGGGCAGTACGTCGGGCCGCGGCTCTACGCGTGCGGTCATTTCCTGACGACGACCGGCGGTCACTTTCTCACGAGCGGCCACGCGCTCGAATGCGACGGCCCCTACGGCTTCGTGAAAGCGATCCGTGAGCAGATCAAGAACGGGGTCGACCACATCAAGATGAACCTGTCCGGCGGCATCATGGGCCCCGCCTGGGACCGCCACTGGCACTCGTTCCTGCTGCGCGACGAGCTGGAAGCAGCGTTCGCCATCTGCCGCCAGCGCGACTTCAAGGTGATGGCGCACGCGACCAATCCCGAGGCCGTGAAGAACGCGATTCGCCTCGGGGCCCACAGCGTCGAGCATGGCTACATCATGGACGACGAGTGCATCGAGCTGTTTCTCGAGCACGCGACCTGGTACGTGCCTACGCTCGCGATCAGCCACTTGACACCCCACCAGGCGGGCAACGAGTGGGAGCGCCGCTGGCTGGAACAGCGCAACCTTGCGCCTTCGCTGTGCTGCCGGGCGGACGCCGCCTCGCACGAGCATGCCGGATGGTTCCGCAGGGCGCTGGCCGCCGGCGTCAAGATGGCGCTCGGCTCCGACATACGGCCGCTCAAGGATGCGGCGCTGCTGGAAATGGGGCTCTGGGTGAAGAACGGCGCCACGACCTGGCAGACGCTGCTGGCGGCCACGAGGCACGCTGCCGAGCTGTGCGGCGCCGGCGCTGACCTCGGCACGGTAGAAACGGGCAAGCTCGCCGATCTCATCGTCGTCGCAGGCAACCCGCTGGAGAACATCGACAACGTCCGCCGGCTGCTGCTCGTGCTCAAGGAAGGGCGCATCGTTTCCGACAAGCGAACGTGATGCCCGAGCCCCGGGAGCTCGCCGCCATATCGGCCCGCACGCTGGAGCACTACGACCGGCACGCGGAGGATTTCTGGCAGGGGACGCGAGATCACGACGTCAGCCAGAACATAGCTGCACTGTTGCGGTCGATCGAGGCCGCGCCGCCGTACGCGATACTCGATTTCGGCTGCGGCCCTGGACGCGATCTCAAGGTGTTTGCCGGCCTCGGACACGTGGCCGTTGGACTGGAGGGATCGGAACGCCTGGCCGAAATGGCGCGGTCCTTCAGCGGCCGCGAGGTCTGGCAGCAGGACTTCCTGAAACTCGACCTGCCTCCCGGCCGTTTCGACGGCGTGTTCGCGAACGCCGCGCTGTTTCACGTGCCCAGCCGGGAACTGCCGCGCGTGCTTCTCCAATTGCGCGAGACGCTCAAGCCGCGCGGGGTCCTGTTCAGCTCCAACCCGCGCGGGAACAACGAGGAAGGCTGGAGCGGAGGGCGCTACGGCGCATACCACGATCTCGAAACGTGGCGGCGCTACCTGTCCGGCGCCGGCTTCGTCGAGATCGAGCACTACTACCGCCCGGCGGGCCTGCCGCGCGAGCAGCAGCCGTGGCTTGCCAGCGTGTGGCGGGCGCCGCCTGAGGGATGAGGGCGGAGGGATGAGGGATGACCTGAACGTGGAACGTGGAAGGATGACCCGGTTGATGTAGCGACTTGAAAAACAGGTCATCCTTCCACGTTCATCCTTCATCCTTATCGCGCGTCACGGGTCACCGATTGTTCGCCCGCCCGCGCGATCGAGAATTTCCTTCATCCGCATCGGCGTGACCGGCAGACACGTCACTGCGCCCGGGACGCCGATCGCATCGTCGATCGCCGCGGCCAGCGCTGCGCCCACCCCGGGAACGCCGCCCTCGCCCGCACCCTTGATGCCGAGTGGATTCAACGGGCTCGGCGCGTCCTCCGAGACGATGACGTCCACCATCGGCGTTTCGCGCGCGGTGGGTAACAGGTAATCGGCGAAGGTGACCGACAGCGGCTGGCCGCGTGCGTCGTACTGGAATTCCTCCAGCAGCGCGCCGCCCAGCCCTTGCGCAAAGCCGCCCGCCATCTGGCCTTCCACCAGCATCGGGTTGATCGCGCGTCCCACGTCGTAGGCAACGAGATAGCGCTCCACCGCCACTCCCCCGGTCTCGCGGTCGACGCTCACGACGGCGACGTGGACGCCGTAGGGATAATTCATGTGCTCGGTCTCGAACCAGCCTTCGGCCGTGAGGCCGGGTCCGCGCCCATCCGCCAGCGTTCTCGCCACCTCGCCCAGGTCGATGGAGATCGCGTCGGCGCTGTCCTTCCTGACGACTTTTCCGTTCACGATGTCCAGCGCGTCGGCGGGAACCCGCATCAGCCCCGCCGCCGCTTCGATCGCTTTCGCGCGCACGTTGGACGCCGCGACGTGGACCGCCGATCCGGTCATCACCGTCGCGCGCGAAGCGTGCGCGCCGATTCCTTTGGCGATGCGCTCGGTCTGGCCGTGGATCACCCGCACCCGCCGGTAGTCCACGCCCAGGGCATCGGCGCAGATCTGCGCCATCACCGTTTCCACTCCCTGACCGAGCGAGGCGGAACCGGTGACGACTTCGACGTCGCCTGCTTCGTCCACGTTGACGTGCGCGCCGTCGCGCGGGCCGAGGCCGCTCTTCTCGAGGAACATGGCGACGCCGGCGCCGACGGTCTCGCCGGCCGCGCGGCGGCGGTCGAGGTCCTTCCGCAAGGCATCCCAGCCGATGCGGTTCAACGCCTTGTCGAGCAGTCCGCTGTAGTCGCCCGAATCCAGCACCACCTCGTCGCCGATGGCGTCGAGCTCGCGGCGGTATGGAATCGCCGTCTTCGGGATCAGGTTGCGCCGCCGCACTTCGATCCGGTCGAGACCGAGCCGGTCCGCGATGGCATCGAGCAGACGCTCCCTCACGAAGGTGCCCTCGAAACGGCCGGGCGAGCGGTAGGTTGCGGCCGGCGTCTTGTTGGTCAGGCGGTAGTGCGCAACCACCCGGTACGCGGGCACGTGGTAGGGGCCGGGCAGCATGCCCGAGGTCAGATCCACCACCCGCGCGCCGTGCGTGCGGGGATAAGCGCCCTGGTCGTGAAAAAACACGTCGTCGATTGCCAGGATGCGTCCGGTCGCATCCACCGCCGCACGCACGCGGTGCCGCTGCTGGCGGGAGTGATTCGCCGCGACCAGGTGCTCGTAGCGGTCTTCGATCCATTTCACCGGCCGGCCGAGCCGCAAGGCGCCGAGACAGGCGAGCGCGTCCTCGGGATAAACCTCGCCGCGCACCCCGAAGCCCCCGCCGACATGGCCTTCGTACAGGTGCAGCTTGGCGGGATCGCGTCCGAGCACGCGCGCGATGCCGTCGCGGGTCCGGTGCGGCACCTTCGCCGCGCCGTACATCTGCAGCAGATCGCGCTCCGCGTCGTAGCGCGCGATGGCCCCGCGCGTCTCGAGCGGCACGCCCGAATGGCGGCCGATCGAAAGGTCGAGCTCGACGACCGCGTGCGCTGCGCGCTCGGCCGCCTCGACGTCGCCATACCCCTTGCGGATGACGAGCGGCTCGGTCGAGCGCCCTGGCGCGAACTCCGCGGGCGCCTCGTGCGCCGCCAGAACGACCGGCAATTCCCTCACCTCGACGTTGACGAGGTCCGCCGCGTCCTCCGCGAGATAGGCATCCTCCGCGAAGACGACCGCGACCGGCTCGCCGACGTAACGCACCCGCTCGACCGCCAGCACCGGCTGAAGATAGGGGTCGAGCTTCGGGTCGGGCCCTTCGCGCAGCGCGATGGGCCGCAGCTCCGACACGTCGGCCGCGGTCCAGACCGCGACTACCCCTGCCGCAGCCCGTGCCTGCGATACGTCGATAGCAACGATATCCCCGTGCGCGTGGCCGGAGCGCACCACGCGCATGTGCAGCTGGCCCGGAAGCATGACGTCCCCGACGAAGCACCCGCGGCCCGTCACGAGCGGCAGGTCTTCCAGGCGCGGCACCGATTGCCCGACGACCTTGGTCTTCATCTGACCTTCATGCGGCGGCGCCTTCCAGTGCGCGGCGTGTCATCGCCCGTGCGACATCCCGCCGATAGTGGGCCGGGCACCTGATGTCGTCGAGGGGCGCGATGCTCCGGGCGACGGCATCCGCCGCGTCGCGGAATGCGTCCGGCCCCGGACGCTTTCCTTCCAGCGCAGCCTCGGCCTCAACGATCCGCCGCGGCGCGCTTTCCACGCCGCCGACCCCGACGCGCGGCTCGGTCATGACTCTATTCCTGAGCCGGTACGTCGCCAAAGCCATTGCGATCGCAAAATCCCCGGCGCGCCGGCTGAATTCGGAAAAGCCGAAGCAGGTATCGGGCGCGAGCACGGGCACGCGCGCCTCCAGCAGCAGCTCATCGGCTGCGAGGGCCGTCGTCATCGCGCCCTGGAAATAGTCGGCCGGGGCTATGCGGCGCGTCCCGCGCACGCTCCGCGCGACCATGCGCGCGTCGAGCGTCACCGCCACCAGACACCATTCCGAGGCCGGGTCGGCGTTGGCCAGGCTGCCGCAGAACGTGCCGCGGGTGCGGATCGGATGGTGCGCGATGTGGCGGACCACCTGCGAGAGCAGCGTGCCCAGCGGTCCCTGCGTCGCCGGGCGATGAAAGGCCGCGTGCCGAACGCACGCGCCGATCGACAGCTCGCCCGCGTCGACGGCGAGCCGCTCGAAGCTCTTCACTCCGTTGATGTCGACGAGATGGGCGGGCAGGGCAAGCCGCAGCGCCATCGCCGGCACGAGACTCTGGCCGCCGGCCAGCACGCGCCCGCCGCGCGGCGCAACTTCGGCAAGCACGGCGACTGCCTCCTCCACGGTGCTCGGCGCGTGATATTCAAACGGTGCTGGCTTCACGGTCTTAGAGCGTCTAACAAAACGCAGCTGGAGCACTCCCCTCCTGCCCGAGGAGGGGTGGATGCGAAGCAGACGGGGTGGTGGGAGCACACAAACCGCACGCTACGCGACCACCCCGGCGGACTGTCGTGCGCCACCCCTCCTTATTGAAGGAGGGGAGACCAAGCTCCGAGTGCTCATTCAAGTTAGTGGCCCTACGATTCCGGCGGCTTCCCGGGCGGTTGCCTGAGCGCGTCCCACGCCGCTTTGCCGAGCACGGTCAGCCCGGAGATCGGCCTGGCGGGCGCAACCGAATCGCCCTGTGGCTGCGCCCCGGATTGCGCGATGCTCTCCTTCAACGCGTCACCAAACTGCCCTATCAGCTGCGAGGCGACGCTCTGGATCATGCCGGCGCCGCGGCCGTACTGCGCGATGGCGCCCGCCAGCTTCACATCGGAGTGAATCAGGACCCGGGTCCCGCTTTCCGACGGCTCCAGTCGAAAACTGATCGTCGAGTCAGTGCTGCCCCGCCCCTTGGGGTCGGACCCCTGCGCCTTGAGCCGCGCCTGGCGGCCGGCAGGGTCGATCTCCTCGAGCCGTGCCTGCCCGACGAGCGACAGCGCCACCGGGCCGAGGCGCACCGCGACCTTCCCTTTATAGGTGCGTTCGTCCACAACTTCGGTCAGCTCGGCTCCCGGGATGCAGGCGGCGATGCGCCTGATGTCGAGCAGCACGTTCCACGCCTCGGCGGGCGGCAGCGGCACTTCCAGCGTGTTGTCGAACTCCACGGTACCCGGTCTGGAGTGTTGAGTGTCGAGTTTTGAGTGTCAAGTTTGAGTGCTGAGTTGCAACTAAGAACTCAACACTAAGAACTCAACACTGCTAGCTGATGCCCATCTTGCCCGCTTCGTAGGTGTCGAGCGGCGGATGGGCGAGCATTGCGCCGGTCAGGTCGGCGACACGCTTGAAGCCGCGCGCCTCGCACCATTTCTCCAGCCCGTCGATGATCGCGATCATCCCGGTGGGATTGCGGAAGTTCAGATAGCCGACCTCGACCGCGCTCGCGCCAGCCAGCAGGTATTCCACCGCGTCCTCCGGCTTCACGATGCCGCCGCAGCCGATGATCGGGATTTTCACGCACCTCGAGCACTGGTGGACCATGCGCAGGATGATGGCCTTGACCCCCGGGCCGGAGATCCCGCCGTAGCCCTGGCCGATCGAGGAGCGGAACGTATCCAGGTTGATCTTGAGCCCGAGGATCGTGTTCGACACCGTGATCGCGTCCGCGCCGGCCTTCTCCGCCGCCTCCGCGACTGCGGAGATGTCGCCGGCGTTGGGCGAAAGCTTGGCCCACAGCGGCTTCTGCGTCGCCGCCCGGCACAGCTTGACGACCTTGTGGGTATGCTCCTCGTTCAGCGCGAAATTACCGCCGCCCGGCTCGCGTGTCGGGCACGAGATGTTGAGCTCGATCGCAGCCACGCCCGGGACGCTCACTTCGCGCGCCATGGCGGCGAAATCGTCGATGTCGGTGGAGGTGATGCTCGCGATGAGCGGCGGCCGGTAGCGCTGGTACTCGGGAAGCTGCACCTCGAGAAAGTACTGCAGGCCCTTCGTCGGCAAGCCGATCGAATTGATCATGCCGGCTTCGATTTCCGATACCCGGGGCGGCGGGTTGCCCGCGCGGTAGCCGCGCGACACGGTCTTGGTCACGAGCCCGCCGAGGCGATCGAGGTCGATGACCTGAGACAGCTCCGTCGAGAACGTCCCCGACGCCGGCAGGACGGGATTCGGCAGCGTCACGCTGCCGATCCTGACCGACATGTCTACCATCCGAGGCACTCCTGGAGATCGAATACCGGGCCTTCCACGCACACGCGGCGCATTTCCAGCTTGCCGTCGACCTGAAAGGTGCGCACGCAGATATAGCACGGGCCCAGACCGCATGCCATGATCTGCTCCATCGCCATCTGCCCGGGTATGCCATGCTCGCCGCCGAGCCGCTTCATG
>Ga0075428_100002498_pt1 | contig 19972 bp, 19 predicted proteins | sample RhiMetdeltSRZDD2_FD_75291 | JGI IMG/M metagenome (GOLD analysis project Ga0075428, IMG submission 75291) | Populus rhizosphere microbial communities from Tennessee, USA - Rhizosphere MetaG P. deltoides SRZDD2 | ecosystem: Host-associated > Plants > Roots > Rhizosphere > Soil | place: USA... | reverse complement strand
TCGGTCACCGCCACCTCGACGGCGTCCGGGGTCTCGACCAGCTGATCGGTGGACGGTGGGCACCAGTTGTAGGTGTCGCCGCAGTCACCGCCGTCCACCAGGCGTCCGAGCCCGGCATGGCCGTTCAGGCCGAAGGTGCCGTCCGCACCGTCGACCTCCACCCGCACGAGCCCATTGTCCAGGGCCGTGCCCTCGGCGTGCACCGCCGCCGACGAGGCGGGCGGTGACGGCCGCGTCCACGCCGACCAGCCGAAGCCGGGGACGTCGACCGCGCGGGCCAGAACCGTGACCCGCGGCTGGCGGCGCACCCGCAGGCGCACCGGCCCGGGATGGTCGACCCCCGCCAGCTCGGCCCGGACGCCGGCGGTGATGAACGTTCCCCGCTTCCGCTCCGCCGCGACGAGCACCGTGCCGTCGGCGGTCTCCACCGCGAACGACTCGATCGAGCGGTCCCAGCCGACCTCCTCCGCCGCCGGGGCCACCAGGGAGACCGGCCCCTCCAGCAGCACCCGCTCCGCGGACCGGGCCCGCAGCAGCTGGGTCCCCGGTGGCGCGGTGGCGACCGGCAGCGACAGCTCCACCAGCCCGCTGCGGCTGCGCCCCGACGGGTTGACGACCACCGGTCCGTCGTGGGCCATCTCGCCACCCAACCGCTGGAGTGCCCGCTCGGTGAGCCCCTCGGCGATCTGGCGGGCCTCGGCGTAGCGGTGCAGCACGGCGTCGACGACCTCGTCGACCGAGCAGGCGCACACCGAGTCGTGGGCGGCGTTGCGGACCACGGCCCTCCAGGCCTCGTCCAGCAGCGCGCCCGGCCACCGCTCGGGCGGGAGGAACAGGGCCGCGAGCGGCTCGGCGAGCTGCTCCAGCGCCCGTTCGGCGTGGGCTGCCGCCTGGCGGACGTCCACCCGGTTGGACGCCACCCCCATCAGCAGGTTGGCCCGTGCCCCGGACCGCAGCTCGCCGTGCCAGGTCGGGAGGTCGTCCCGGGGAGTCCGGGCCAGGTGCTCGGCCAGGGAGGACACCACGATCCGGTAGTCGTCCTGGATCGCGTTGGCTTCGGCCACCACCCGGCCCAGCCACGGCTGCGGCGCCTGGTGGTCGGTGCCGTTCATCCACAGGAGCGGGCTGTCGCCGAGCAGGTCGGACCACGTCTCCTCGAACTCGGCGATGGCCCGGACCAGCTCCTTGGCGTCGTCGGGCAGGTCGGCGCCGTTGCCGTAACCCTGGGGCAGGTACTCGGCGCGCACCGTCGAGCCGTCCGGGGCCTGCCATCGGAACCCGCTGCGGTCGACGGCGGCGGGGACGCCCCGCCACACCACCGCGTCGTCGAAGCCGAACTGGCGCAGGATCTGGGGCATCTGCGCGACGTGGCCGAACATGTCCGGCAGGTAGCCGACGGCCATGGCGCCGCCGAAGCCGGCCGCCACCCGCAGCCCGAGCTGGAGGTCCCGGATCAGCGTCTCGCCCGAGACCAGGAACTCGTCGGGCAGCGTGTACCACGGTCCCACCGCCAGCCGGCCGCTGCCCACCAGGTCACGGAGGGTCTCGGCGGCCGCCGGGCGGACGGCGAGGTAGTCGTCGACCACCGCCAGCTGCCCGTCGAGCAGGAACCGCGCGTAGGACGGATCGGCCTGCATCCGGGGCAGCAGGTCGTCGAGCACGTCCACCAGCCGCAGCCGGAAGGACTGGAACGGCAGGTACCACTCGCGGTCCCAATGCGTGTGCGGAACGACATGGACGCGCCGGGCCATGGCCGCACTGTACGAGCACCGGTCGCGGGCGGCTCAGCGCTTGGCGAGCGTGCGGGCGGCCGAGGTGCGGAAGCGTTCGGGGACGTCGGCGTTGGCGATGACCCGCACGAGGAGATCGGCCGGCGCGTCCTGGACGGGCAGCAGGTCCACCAGGTCGACGATCCGCAGGTCGTGATCGGGGCGGCTGAGGAGGGTGACCGGATCACCCGCTCGCACCTCGCCGGCGGCGACGATGCGAAGGTAGGCACCCGACCGGCGGGCCTGCTCGAAGCGCTCGACGAACGCGGCGTCGCCCATGCGCATCCCCAGCTTGGCGCAGGGGAACCGGGGCTGGCAGACCTCGAGGACCGCCGAGCCGACCCGCCAGCGCTCGCCGATCACCGCCCGCGCGGGGTCGAACCCCTCGGTGGTGAGGTTCTCGCCGAAGGTGGCCGGGCCGAGCTCGACGCCGTCGCCCAGCTCGTCCCTCCACCAGGCGTAGTCCTCCACGGCATAGGCGTAGACCGCCTTGTCGGGGCCGCCGTGGACCCGCCGGTCGGCCTGGTCGTCGCCGTCCAGGTTGTCGCCCCGGACGGGCACCGAACCCTCGACGGGAGACTTCCAGATGGCGCTGGTGACCTGCCGCCCGAGCCACTCCACCGTCCGCGGCCGACCGACGTTGACCGAGACCACCCAGCCGAGGGCTCGTTCCGCGTCCGCTCTCGCCGTCTCCCCGTTCACGGCGGTCAGTGTGCCGGCCGGCGGCGGAGATCACCAGGTCGCGCGGCGGCGCTCCTGGCGCACCTCCTCGTCCCGGAAGACGCTCGGCAGGACCGTGCCGTCGTTGACCCGCTTGATGCGGTAGCCGTCGTCGGCGACGCCGGCGACGATGAAGCCGCGGGTCCAGGTCCCGTCGAAGCGGGTGCGGACCTCGACCTTGGTGCCGACGCGCGGCGACGTTGTCGAAGTGTTGGAACGGGATCCGGAATCCGCGTCGGTCATGGCGACCGACCTCCCCTTGCTCGATGCCCTTGGGACGTCACTGGGTGCCCGCCCGGAGATGCCCTAGGTTGCGATTGTCGCCCATTTTCGTTTCGTTGTCCGATCCGATCCGTGAACAGCGTGGGTCTCGGGTCGCTCGGGGGGCGGTTACTGTCGACGCGGTGGCCGCTCTGCCCGGCATCTCGACCTCCATGCCCGCGCCAAGCTCGCCGATGTTGCGGCCCTCCCTGCGCCGCGGATCGCCGTCGCTGGCCCGGGAGCGGGCGCTGTGGGACGCCGGCCACGAGGTGGTGGTGGGCATGGACGAGGTCGGCCGCGGCGCATGGGCCGGGCCGTTGACCCTCGGTGCCGCTGTCCTGCCCCGCGATCGGCGGGTCTACAAGGTGCGGGACTCCAAGCAGCTCACGGCCACCGAGCGCGAAGCGCTGTTCGAGCGGATCGCCGGCTGGTGCGTCGCCTGGTCGGTGGGCCACGCCAGTGCGGCCGAGTGCGACGAGCTGGGGATGAGCGAGGCCCAGCGGCTGGCCGCCCGCCGGGCGCTGGAGGGCCTGGGCCTGCGGCCCGACCGGGTCCTGCTCGACGGCAAGTGGGACTTCGTGGGCGGCGGAATCGCCGACCGGATCGTCGGCGGCGACGCCCGCTGCCTGTCGATCGCCGCGGCGTCGATCCTGGCCAAGGTGACACGCGACCGGCTGATGCGCGGCGAGGCCGAGCACTACCCCTGCTGGTGGTTCGATCACAACAAGGGCTATCCGTGCCCGCGCCACAAGGCGGCGCTGCGCGGCGTCGGGCCGTCGGCCATCCACCGCCGGAGCTGGGTGTTCATGGATGGCCTGCCCTGGAGCGGTGTGCCCCGCTACCTCCGACCGGACCCGCAGGGGTCGCTGTTCGACCTCGACCCCGAGCTCGAGTCATGCGCCGACTGAGCCCTGCCGCCCTGGTCTTCCTGGCCTGGACCCTGCTGATCTGGGGCACCCGCATCGGCAACATCTGGCGCGGCGACGACGGAGGGACGGGCGCCAGGCTCGCCGACACCGCTCTGGCCGCGAGCTTCGTGGTGCTGGTCCTGGCCGTCGCGGTGGCGACGGTCCGGGCGGTCTCGCCGGCGACGGTGTACCGCGTGGTCGTCATCCTCGCCGGGTGGACGGCCGGGGTCTGGATGGTCCGGTCGGTGGACATCCTGGCGGACGACTGGTCGGTCGGGTTCAAGGTGGTCCACACGGCGCTGGCGGTGGTCTCGCTGGCCCTCGCCGCCCTGGCTGTGCGGTCGCTGCGCTCGGCCGGGCGCTCGCCGGGGCCCGTCGGGCTCGAGCCGTCGAAACGCGACCGCCCGGCGATCCCCGTGGACCCCCCGACGGCGACGGGGGATGCCCCGATGCGCTCCGGCTGATCGCGCTCGCACGATCCTCCTATGCGGAGGACAGCCATCGGGGTGACGCTGCTGGCGACGCTGTTGCTGGCCGCCTGCTCGACCGGCGGGGGAGCGATGGCCGTCAACAGCCCGACCACCACCGAGCCCGGACCGGACTCGACCACCACGACCACCCCCGGCGGGGAGGATCCGCCGAGTGGCGCCTGCGACGTCCCCGTCTGGGTGCTCGAGCGGCCCGAGGTCCTGCCGGATCAGCCGGCGACCGACGAGCCGCCGACCGACGGGCCCTCGACCGACGAGCCGTCGACCGAGGATCCGTCGACGGACTCGGAGGAGTGCCAGCCCGGGCCCGAGCTCGGCATAGGCGACGTGCAGATCACCTTGCGCTGGTCGTCCAGCGCCGACCTCGACCTCCACGTCATCGAGCCCGACGGCACGGAGATCTGGTACGGCGACCGGGGGCCGACCTCGACCGGCGGTCGCCTCGACGTCGACTCCAACGTCGGCTGCGAGGAGGACGGGTCGGTCGAGAACGTCTTCTGGGAAGAGGGCCACATGCCGGAGGGCGACTACACCATCGACGTGGTCGGCTTCACCGTCGACGGCTGCGGTGGCGGCGACTACACCATCACCGCCAAGGTCCGGGGCGAAGAGGTCCTCAACGAGACCGGCTCGGTCGGCCAGGACGAGGACGACGACTACCACTTCACCGCCTGACCCTGCCCGAGCGGCGGGCTACAGGGCGGGAGGGGTGGAGAGGGTGACGTCGAGGGCGAGGGTGAGGCAGCGGCAGCCGCCGCCGGCCTTGAGGAACTCGTCGACCGGCGTCTCGGCCACGGTGAAGCCCCAGGCCTCGAGCTGGCGCCCGACCCGGACCGGAACCCGGGGCATGACGATCGTGGAGCCGACCACCACCGAGTTGGCGCAGAACGAGAGGGCTTCGTCCTCGTCGAGGACCAACGGCTCGGGCACCAGCGACTCCACCACCTTGCGGCCGTAGGTGTCCCACCCCGACGGCGCGACGATCGCCCGGCGGTCGTCCAGGGGACAGAAGGTGAGGTCGAGGTGGTACAGCCGGGGATCCACCAGCTCCACCGGCCACGCCGGGCAACCGAGCAGCCCCGACAGCACGGTCGCCGCCGACGCGTCGGACCGGAAGGAGTAGCCCGACAGGACCACGGTGCGCCCGTGCTCCTCGGTGAAGGGCAGCGCGTCGCCGGCCCCTTCGTGGCCCAGGTCGTCGGGCAGGGGATCGACCCGCCAGCCGTGGGACGCGAACCAGGCCGCATTGATGGGCGTCTCGGGCTGGCGCTCGGGGTGCCGGAAGTGGCTGGGGACGAACTGGTCGCCGTTGACCACCCCCGCGTTGGCCGTGAACACCAGGTCGGGGACCTCGGGGCTGGGGTCCATGATCTCGACCTCGGCGCCCGCGTCGCGCAGGGTGTCGACCAGCCGGTGCCACTGGGCCACGGCCGCGTCGGGCTGGACCGTGACCTCCTGGTGCATCCAGGGGTTGATCTCGTACAGGACGCCGAAGTGCTGCGGGGGGCACATGAGGTAGCGCCGCCCCCAACCGAGCGCCGCCATCAGCGGGCGTCCGGACGGACAGAGGCAGCCGGAGCGCCGGGGCCCGCGGCGCCGTGACCGACCAGGGCCTCGGTCAGCCCCCGCACGAACAGCCCCACGTCGGTGACGATGCCGAGGGCCTGGTGGCTCCCCCGGTCGGCGAGCTTGGTCACCACGGCCTGGTTGATGTCCACGCAGAACGTCTCGACCCCGGCCGGCAGGCAGTTGCCGGTCGCGATGGCGTGGAGGGTCGAGGACAGCATCAGCGCCACCCCGATGCCGGGGATCAGCTCGCGCATGGCGTCCGCGGCGGCGACGGTGTCCGAGATGACGTCGGGTAGCGGGCCGTCGTCGCGTATCGACCCGCCGAGGGCGAAGGGCGTCCCGGTGGTCACACAGGCGTGCATCACACCTCCCGTCACCAGGCCGTCCTTCACCGCCGCGGCGATGGATCCCGCCCGCCGTACCTCGTTGATGACCCGGATGTGGTTGGCGTGGCCCCCCTCGGTCGGGGTCCCCTCGGCCACCGAGACGCCGAGCGAGGTGCCCAGCATGTTGGCCTCGATGTCGTGGGTGGCGAAGCCGTTGCCGGCGAAGAGCACGTCGATCCAACCCTCCAGGACCAGCCGGGCCAGGTCGGGTGCCGCCCCGGTGTGCACCACGGCCGGTCCACAGACCGCCAGGACCTTGCGCTCCTGCTCCTTGGCCCGGCGGATCCGCTGGGCGACCCGCTCGACCAGCAGCGCCTTGGGCTTCTCGGAGGACACCTCGGACGCCATGAACTCGAACATCTGCGTGTCCCGGGGCCGCTCGGGAGCGTGGACCCGGATGCCGTCGCTGCCCACCGCCACGAGATCGCCGGCCACGACCCGGTGCATCGGCGCGGTCAGGGCCCGACCGTCGCGGACCACGAGCGCGCAGTCCATCTCGGGGTTCCCGACCTGGAGCCACCGCCCACCGACCCGGACGTCGGTGGCCAGGTTGGTGGTCGAGTAGAAGCCGGCCGGCAGGACACCGTCCCGCTCGGCGGGCACCAGGTGGGCGTCGTTGTCCTGCACCCGGTTGGCGCCGTGGACCTGCAGGTCGTCAAGCAGCTGCCCGACCACGTCGGCCGGGCCGCTGACCGCCAGCCGGGCCCGGCTGGCGTCGAGGCTGGTCTTGCCGATCTCGAAGTCGACGATCTCGTAGTCGCACCCGGCGTCGAGGATGGTGTCGAGCACCTTCGCCAGGATCAGCGAGTCGACGATGTGCCCCGTGACCTCGACCACCTCGGTGATCCGGTCGGCGTCTCCCGCTCCGGTGCGGTTGCTCCCCTGCGAGCTGCCCATGCGACCTCCCTGCGTCGTTGCGTTCCGGGTCTCGGCATCAGCTGGTCTCGACTTGGTATCAGAATGCGTGCCTCGCGTGGTTATGATGCCCGGCGCCATGGGCCAGCCGATCACTGTCGTCCTCAAGCCGACGCGCACCCCTGGTGTCGCGAGGTTCGAGACGAACCGCTCGCTCACCGGGATGGGCCACGAGCGGTACGGGTCGGTCGACGACATCCTGGCCGAGCGGCCGGTCGACGAGCTGGCTCGCCGCCTGTTCGCCACCGGTGCGGTCGAGGCGGTGCACGTCAACAACAGTGTGATCACCGTGCGCCTCACCGAGGGTGCGGACCCCGACGAGCTCCTCGATGTCATCCGCGGCCTCTACATCCACTACCCGGCGGGCGATGCGGCCAGCAGCTCGAACGGCGAAGCCGCCGCGCAACCCTGACCGACAGGCCGATTCCCCGGCGTCACGCGGTGCTCAGGCGTCGCGCCCGGGGTAGTTTTTTCATGTGATGCCGGCCACGATGGTGGCCCACCAGCCACTCACCGTGAGCCGGCGCGCACAGGTGTCGGCTGACAAAGGGTGAGAACTGAACATGGGCTCGAGTTCGTGGACCGCGATCCTGGAACGCCTCGACGAGGCAGTAGCGCTGGCGAAGCTCGATCCCGACGTCCACCGCTTGTTGCGGGTGCCTCGCCGGCTCCTCGAGGTCTCGGTCCCTGTCCGTCTCGACGACGGCTCGGTCGAGGTCTTCACCGGCTGGCGGGTCCACCACGACACCACCCGGGGACCGGGCAAGGGCGGCATCCGGTTCCACCCGGCGCTCGACGTGGACGAGGTCAAGGCGCTGGCGGCGATGATGACCTTCAAGACCGCGCTGGTCGACCTGCCCTTCGGTGGCGCCAAGGGCGGAGTGCGCTGCGACCCGACCAAGCTGTCGCTCACCGAGCTCGAGCGGGTCACCCGCCGCTACACCTACGAGGTGAGCCCCCTGCTCGGCCCGGACACCGACATCCCGGCGCCTGACGTGAACACCGACGGCCGGGTCATGGCCTGGCTGATGGACACGCTGTCCATGGTCGAGAGCCGCCCGCTGCCGGCGTCGGTGACGGGCAAGCCGCTCTCGATCGGCGGGACCCGCGGCCACTCGGGCGCCACGTCCTCGGGCTGCCTGGTCGTCGCCCGGGCCGCGTTCCGCCAGCTGGGCCTGCCGCTGGCCGGTGGTCGGGTGGTGCTGCAGGGGTTCGGCAAGGTGGGCGGTCCGTTGGCCTTCCTGCTCAGCTCGGCCGGCATGCGGGTGGTCGCGGTGGGCGACGTGGGCGGCGCGGTGGCCAACGAGGGTGGGCTGGACATCGGTCAGCTGGCCGACCACGTGGCCGAGACGGGCTCGGTGGCCGGGTTCGGCGGCGGCGAGGTGGTGGACCTCAACGCCATCTGGGACATCGAGTGCGAGCTGGTCGTGCCCGCTGCGCTGGGCGGCGTCATCGACGCCACGGTGGCCGAGCGGCTGCGCACCAAGGTGATCGTCGAGGCCGCGAACGGGCCGACCACCATCGACGCCCAACCGGTCCTCGACCGGCGGGGCATCGTCGTGGTGCCCGACATCCTGGCCAACGCGGGTGGCGTGACGGCCAGCTACTTCGAGTGGGCCCAGGCCCGCCAGGGCTACCCCTGGGAGGACGACCTGGTGGCCGAGCGGCTGCGCCAGCGCATGGACGCCGCCTTCACCGCGGTGTGGGCGCGGTCCCAGACCTTGGGGGTGAACATGCGGGCGGCGGCGTTCGTGGTCGCCGTCGAGCGGGTCGCCGCGGCGCTGGACGCCCGGGGCCTGTTCCCCTGAGCCGTACGCTGGCCCCATGGCGACCGCTTTCGCCCTCGATCACATCGTGCTGCTCTGCGGCGATGTCGAACGCTCGCTGGCCTGGTACACGAAGCACGCCGGGCTGGCACCGGTGAACGTCGACGAGTGGCGGCAGGGCCAGGCGGTCTTCCCGTCGCTGCGGGTCGACGAGGACACGATCATCGACTTCGTGCCGGGCGAGGTGGGTGAGGGCCGGGGACACCTCGACCACCTGTGCTTCGTGGTCAGCGCCGACGACCTGGCCGCCCTGGCGGCCGACCCGGAGTTGGAGGTGGTCGACCAGGGCGAGCGGTCCGGGGCCCGGGGTCTCGGCCAGTCGATCTACGTGCACGACCCCGACGGGCTCCTGGTCGAGTTCCGCTGCTATCCGTGATCTGAACGCTGCGCGCGGCAGCCCGTACGCTCCTTGCAGTACACGAACAGGTGTTCGATGATGGAGGCATGGAGGTTGCTGCCGCCCCCGTTCCCGTCGTCCCTGCCGTCCCGGCACCGGCCGGAGGACCAGCCGGAGCGCTCGCCGAGCGGGTGAGGCCGGTCACGCTGGCTGGTGAGCGCACGATCCCTGTCCTGCCCTCCCTGGGGACCCTGCTGCCCGCTGGCCTGCGCCGGGGGACGGTGGTGGCGGTGGGGGCCCGACCGGGGGTGACCGGGTCGACGTCGCTGGCCCTGACGCTGGTGGCCGGCCCGTCGCAGGACGGCGCGTGGGTGGCGGCGGTGGGGGCCCGGTCGCTGGGGCTGGCCGCCGCCGCCGAGCTGGGCGTGGCACTCGAACGGTTGGTGGTGGTGGACGTCGACCGCCAGCGCCGCGTCCAGCTCGCCTCGGTGGTGGCCGCCCTGGTCGACGGGTTCGACGTGGTGCTGGTGGGGGCGGGGGCCCGGGCCCGGCTCCGCCGGGGGGACACCCGCCGCCTGATCGCCCGGGTGCGGGAACGGGGGGCCGTGCTGGTGAGCGTGGGCGACGACCTGCCGGGGGGCTCGGCGCAGGTCCGTCTGGAGGTCACGGCCTGCGCCTGGGAGGGCCTGGATCAGGGGGCTGGCTTCTTGCAGCGCTGCCGGGCCACCGTCGAGGCGACCGGCCGCGCCGCCGCCTCCCGGCCCCTCCGCACCGAGCTGCTGCTGAGGACCCGAGGCGATAGGTCCCAGCCCGCCGAGGCCGAGGCGATGGGTCCCGGGGGCCGGGACCCATCGCCTCGGCCTCGGGATGTCGGGACCTATCGCCTCGGGTGGGGGGCGTGACCGCCGCTGCCGCCGCTGGCCCTGGTGCTGCCGTACGGGTGCTGGTGGTCTGGTGCCCCGACTGGCCGGTGGTGGCCACGGGGGAGCCGCTGGACCGTCCGGTCGCCGTACTGCGGGCCAACCGGGTTGTCGCCTGCTCCCCGGTCGCCCGGACCGAGGGCGTGGCCGTCCATCAGCGGGGCCGCGACGCCCAGGCCCGGTGCCCTGACCTGCTGGTGGTGGAGGACGACCCCGACCGCGCGGCCCACGCCTTCGAGCCGGTGCCCCAGGCGCTGGAGACGCTGACACCCCGGCTGGAGGTCGTCCACCCCGGGTGCTGCGTCCTCCCCACCCGGGGCCCGTCCCGCTACCACGGCGGTGACCTGGCCCTGGCCCGGCGGGCCGCGGCATTGGTCGCCGCGGTCCTGGCCGGGAAGGACCCCCGGGCCGAGGTGCGGGTGGGCGTGGCCGACGGGGTCTTCGCCGCGACCCTGGCCGCCCGGGGGGCCGGTGTCGGCCAGGCGGTGGAGGTCGTCCCGCCCGGAGAGAGCGCGGCGTTCCTGGCTCCGCTGCCGCTCCGCGAGCTGGAGGCGGCGACCACCCCCGAGCTGGTCGGCGTGTTGCGCCGCCTGGGCCTGCGCACCCTGGGCGACCTGGCGGCCCTGCCGGTGGCCAAGGTGGTGGGCCGGTTCGGGGCCGAGGGGCTGGTCGCGCACCGTCTGGCCGGCGGCCGGGACGCACGGCCGCCCGCGACCACGGCCCCTCCTCCCGACCTGCGGGTGGAGGCCGAGCTGGACCCCCCGGTCGACCGGGTCGAAGCGGCCGCCTTCGTGGCCCGGGGTCTGGCCGACGACCTGTACCGCCGGCTCGCCCGTCGGGGCAGCGCCTGCACCCGCCTGCTGGTGGGGGCCGAGACCGAGCACGGCGAACGGCACGAGCGGATGTGGCGCACCGAGGGCATGAGTTATGACGGTGGCGGCGGAGCCGCCGCCGCAAAGGGTGGCAGGGCGGGGTCGGGCGGAGGGTTCCGGCCTCCGGCGATCGTCGACCGGCTGCGCTGGCAGCTCGAGGGCTGGCTGCAGTCGGGGGTCGCGCGGCCGACCGGCGGGGTGAGCCGGCTGTGGCTGGAGCCCGACGAGGTGGTGCCGGCCGGCGGCCGGCAGCTCAGCTTCAACCAGGGATCCATCGATGCCGTCGAGGCGGCCGAGCGGGCGGGCCGGGCCGTGGCCCGGGTGCAGGGCCTGGTGGGGACGGAGGCGGTGCTGGTCCCCGAGTGGCGGGGTGGTCGCGGTCCGGGGGAGCGGGTGTCGCCGGTGGCGCTGGGGACCAGCGATCTGAGCGAGTGCCGGCCGGCCGCCCGCCCGGAGTGGGTCTCCGAGCCCTGGCCGGGGTCGGTCCCGGAGCCGTCGCCGGCGGTGGTGCACCCCGAGCCGCTCCCGGCCGAGGTCCTGGACGAGGCGGGGCGACCGGTCCGGGTGAGCGGACGGGGTGAGCTGAGCGCGGATCCCGCCTCGCTGCAGGGCCAGCGGGTGGTGGCGTGGGCGGGGCCGTGGCCGTGCGACGAGCACTGGTGGGATCCCCGCCGGCACCGTCGCCGGGCCCGCCTGCAGGTGACCGCCGAGGACGGCGTGCCCTACCTGCTGGTGCTGGAAGCCAACCGCTGGGCCGTCGAAGCCCGCTACGACTGACGAGCGTCGCCGTGGTCGGCGCCAGCGCAGGCGGGGCCGGCGGCGCCTACCGCACGACGAGGACCACGGCCACGAAGTGGGCGGCGAACCCGGCCAGGGTGCAGCTGTGGAACACCTCGTGGTAGCCGAACACCGTCGGGACCGGATCGGGCCAGCGCAGCCCGTACACCAGCCCGCCCAGGCTGTAGGCCAGCCCCCCGATGACCAGCAGCGCCACCGTCGTGCCGCCGCCGTTGCGGGCCAGCTCGGGCAGCGCAGCGATCGCCACCCACCCCAGCCCGACGTAGAACGGCGTGTAGAGCCACCGGGGCGCGTCCAGCCAGACCAGCCGGAACAGGATCCCGGCCAGCGCTCCGACCCACACCGCGACCAGCAGGGCGACCCGGCTCGCTCCGTCCAGCAGCATCAGCACGATCGGGGTGTAGGTGCCGGCGATGAGCAGGAAGATGTTCGAGTGGTCGAGCCGCCGGAGCAGAGCGTGGGTGCGCTCGTCCCACTGCCCCCGGTGGTAGAGCGCGCTGACCCCGAACAGCACCGCGCCGGTCACGGCGTAGACCGCGCTGCCGATCGTGGCCCGCAGTCCCCGGGCCCACGCGGTGACCAGCATCGTCCCGGCGAACAGCGAGACGGGGAAGGCGATCAGGTGCAGCATCCCCCGTAGGCGGGGCTTGGCGGCGAGTGGTACCGGCGTGGCCGACGCGTCGAGAGCCATGGCCGCCACCGTAGGTCGTGCCCTCCGGCCGGGTCATAGAATGCGCCATGCCTGGTGCCCAGCCGCCGACGCCGACGGGCTATGCGCTGCTGGGGCTGCTGTCCTTCGGGCACCAGCTCTCGGGCTACGAGCTGAAGCAGTGGGCCGACGCCAGCCTGCGCTTCTTCTGGTCGGCACCGGCCATGAGCCAGGTCTACCGCGAGCTCGAGCGCCTGGCGGCCGAGGGCTACGTCACCCAGCGCAGCGTGGTGCGCGAGGGCACCCGCGAGACCAAGGTCTACCGGTTGTCCCGCAGCGGCGAGCGGGCCGTCCGGCGGTGGCTGGCCGAGGTCCCCGAGCCGCCGACCCTGAAGCACCCGGTCGCGCTGCGGATCTTCCTGGGCCACCTGCTCGAGCCCGCCGACCTGCGCAAGGCCATCCAGGCCCACCGGGACTGGTGCGACCAGATGCTGGCCGAGCTGGCCGAGATCCGGGACAAGCTGGGCGACGACCCGCTGTGGTGCAACGCCGCCCGGGTCGCCGACTGGGGTCTGGACTACTACCGCGGCGACCGGACGGCGGTCGACCGGCTGGGCCGGGCGGCGCTGGAGCAGCCACCGGACGTGAGCCCGGATCCTGCCTCCGACCCCGACCCCGACCCCGGCCGGGACCCGGGGCCGGGCCCGGAGCCCGGGCCGTGAGCGACGGCGCCTCGGACACCGCCGCCCACGACGGCTTGGCCGTCACCCGGGACGGTCCGGTGGCGACGGTGTGGCTCGACCGGCCGGCCAAGCGCAACGCCGTGACCCGGGCGATGTGGGCCGCCCTCCCTGGTCTGCTCGACGAGCTGGCCACGGCGTCGGAGGTCCGGGTGGTGGTGGTCCGCGGGGCGGACGGCACGTTCTCCGCCGGCGCGGACGTCTCGGAGGTCGGCCAGGTGGTCGACCAGCTGACCGCGGGCGACGACGGCCACAGCTACGCGGACCTGAACAAGGCGGCCGAGGATGCGCTGGTCGCGTTCCCCAAGCCCACGGTCGCTGTGGTCCAGGGCGCGTGCGTCGGCGGCGGCTGCTCGATCGCCGTGGACTGCGACCTGCGGATCGCCGACACCACGGCCCGGTTCGGCATCACGCCGGCCCGCCTCGGCCTGGTCTACCCGCCCGGGGCGCTGGAGCGGGTCACCCACCTGATCGGCCCCGCAGCGGCCAAGTGGCTGCTCTACACCGGCGAGCTGGTCGACGCCGCCTGGGCTCTCCGCACCGGGCTGGTCGACGCCGTCCACCCGCCCGGGGAGCTGGAGGCCGCCGTGGCCCACCTCTGTGCCTCGCTGGCCGAGCGCTCGCTGCTCACCCAGCAGGCGACCAAGGAGATGATCGCGGCCGTGCTCCACGACGGCGCGGTCGGCGCCGACCTGGCCCGACGGTGGGCCAAGGAAGCGCAGGCCAGCTCGGAGGCGACCGAGGGCGTCGCGGCGTTCCTCGAACGCCGGCCACCCCGGTTCCGCTGGCCCGACGCCACCTAGGAGCTCTGCTAGTCGACCGTCCCGGCGTAGTCGCGCTGGGCCACGATGCGGACCTCTAGGTCAGGCCGCGCGCCGCACGGCGGTGCTTGGACACCGCGTCGAGCAGCACCGCCGCCAACAGCACCAGGCCGGTGATGATGAACTGCACCGCCTGCTCCAGGTTGAGCAGGCCCATGCCGTTGGCGATGGATGCGATGACCAGGGAACCGAGCAGTGCGGACACCACCCGGCCGGTACCGCCGAACAGGCTCGTGCCACCGATGACAGCGGCCGAGATGGCGTTCAGCAGCAGGTTGCCTCCCCCGGTGCCGGTGGCCACCGACCGCAGCCGGGAGGCGTACATGACGCCGCCCATCCCGGCCATGAACCCGCTGATCATGAACACCGCGATGCGGATGCGGTCGACGTTGATGCCGGCCCGCCGGGCCGCCTCGGAGTTCCCGCCGACGGCGTAGACGTGGCGGCCGAAGCGCATCCGGGCCGCGACGAACGACCAGAACACCAGCAGGACCAGCAGGATCAGCGTGGAGACCGGCACGCCGCGGTCCTTGTTGGCGTACGCGATCGCGCCCGAGGTGACGACCGCCAGGCCGATGACCTGCAGGGCGATCACCAGCACGGGCTTGGCATCGAGGCCGCGGGCCCGCCGGGCCCGTGACGTCCGCACCTGCGACAGCGCATATCCCACGATGGCGCCCACACCGATGATCCAGCCCAAGGCCTCGCTGAGGAAGGCGTTGGCGAGGTCGCGGACCGTCTGGTCCTGGATCCGGATGGTCCCCGACGTCGAGTACCGGGTGGTGAGCAGCAGGACGACCCCGTTCCAGATCAGCAACCCGGCCAGCGTGACGACGAACGACGGCACCCCGGCCTTGGTGACCACCAACCCCTGGAGCAGCCCGATCAGCGTCGTCGCGACCAGGGCGGCCGCGATGGCGAGCCACCACGGCCACCCGGGGTCGCCCTCCCGTAGGAGCATGGTCACCGTGACCCCGCCGACCGCGCTGACGTAGGCCACCGACAGGTCGATCTCGCCCAGCAGCAGGACGAACACCACACCGATCGCGATGACCGTCAGCGGCGCCATCTGCAGCAGCAGGTTGGTGAAGTTGCGCTCGGTGTAGAAGGTGTCGTCGAGCGAGCCGAACACCACGGCGATGACGATCAGCCCGATCACGATGGGCAGTGAGCCGAGGTCGCCCGAGCGCACACGCTGCCACCAGCGAGCCGCGTACTGCGGCACCGACAGGACCGGCGCCGGCGCATGGATGATGGCCTCGGTGGGCAGCGTCGTGTCGCCGGGGACCTCGCTGTCGCCACCCGGGGCTGCCGCCGCCGGGGTCTCGCTCTCCTGGCCGGTGGTCATCGGACGGCCTCCATGTCGACCGCCATGCCGGGCACGCTCGTGATGACGCCGGCGGTCATCGCGTGCACCACCTCCTGCTGGTTGGTCTCCGTCCGCTCGAACACCGCGACCCGCTGGCCCAGCCGCAGGACGGTGATCCGGTCGGCGACCTCGAAGATGTCGTGCAGGTTGTGGGAGATGATGACCACGCCGAGGTTGCGTTCGGCCAGCCGGCGCACCAGGTCGAGCACCTGGCGGGTCTGCGCCACACCCAGGGCCGCCGTGGGCTCGTCGAGGATCACCACGCGCGAGTTCCACATCACCGACTTGGCCACCGCGACCGCCTGGCGCTGGCCGCCCGACAGGCCGATGACGGTCTGGCGCACGGAGCGCAGCGTGGTCACCGAGAGCCCCTCCAGGGTCTCCTGGGTGTCGTGCTCCATCGACGACTCGTCGAGCACGAGGCCGAACCGGGTCTTCTCGCGGCCGAGGAACATGTTGGAGACGACGTCGAGGTTGTCGGCCAAGGCGAGGTCCTGGTACACGACCTCGATCCCCAGGGCCGCGGCGTCGCGGGGCGTGTGGATGTGGACCCGTGCGCCGTCGACCCAGGTCTCGCCGTGGTCGAAGGCGTAGATCCCGGCGATGCCCTTGATGAGCGTCGACTTGCCGGCTCCGTTGTCTCCGACCAGGGCCATGACCTCGCCTGGGCGGACCTCGAAGTCGACGTCGGAGAGCGCCTGCACCGCACCGAACGCCTTGGACACCCCGCGGCACTCGAGCAGCGGCTGGTCCGCTGTGTCCGCCATGTCAGCCATGTCTCATACTCCCACCGTCGGTCGCCGAACGGTGGTGGAAGCCCGCGCTGGGCGTTACAGCGGGCTCCCACCTCCGTTGGGCTGAGCTGGTGGGTCCGTCAGCGACGGACACCGATGGTCAGGAGTTCTGCTGGCAGAACTCGGTCTCGGCGACGTCGCCGGTACAGACCTCGTCGACGGTTCGGAAGCCGTCGGCGATGACCGTGTCGGCCATGTTGTCGACGGTGACGCCGATCGGGACCAGGGCCACGTAGGGAACCGCTCCCTCGGCGTCGGCCGAGTCGGCAGGCTCGCCGCTCTCGGCATCGATGCCGATGATCGACACGGAGGCACCGCCCGAGGCCAGTGATGACTCGTACGACGTCGCCGCGTCATTGATGTCATCGCCGGACCGCAGCGCGAGCGCCACAGCGGCGGCGACACCGGCCTCGTCCTGGATGGGCTTGTAGACGCTGACCGTCTGCTTCCCGAGGGCGATGTTCTGCATGCCGGCCGTCGTCGCGTCCTGCCCGCTGACGGGGATCGGACCGATGCCCGCACCTTCGAGGGCGTTGATGGTCGAGTTGGCCAGCCCGTCGTTGGCGGCGAACACCGCGTTCACGTCGTTGTTGGCGTCGACCAGGATCTGCTCCATGATCGTCTGCGCTTCGGCGTTGTCCCACCCGGGGACGAACTGGTCGTCGACCAGGGCCCAGTCACCCGCTTCGACCCGCGCCTCGACGGTCTCGTTGTAGCCGGTCCGGAAGAGGAAGGAGTTGTTGTCCTCCTCGCCGCCGTTGAGCATCACGACCTGCGGGGTGTCGACGCCCATAGCGTCGATCGCCGGCTCCATCGCTTCCGCCATGGCCGCGCCGACCTGGACGTTGTCGAAGCTGACGTACGCCGCGCCGCCCGGTCCGCCGGTGTTGAAGCGGTCGTACTCGACCACCTGAACGTCGGCTTCCTGCGCCTGCTCGATGATCGTGGCGCCCGAGCCGGTGTCGAGGCTGGTGAGGACGATCACGCTCGCTTCGTCGGCGATCGCCTGCTCGGCCTGCGACTGCTGGGTCGTGGCGTCGCCCTCGGCGTTGACGATGTGGAAGTCCTGGTCCTCGGTGAGGCCGGCGGCCTCGAACGCCTCGGTGAAGTACCTCCGGTCGTCGTTCTCCCAGCGGTCCGAGCTGGCGGTGTCGGGAAGCAGCACCCAGATGCTGCCTGCCTCCTCGTCACCACCGCCGCCACCGCTGGCGCTGTCGTCGTCGTCACCGCAGGCCGCGGTGAAGCCGATGAGCGTGATGGCTGCCGCCATCACCGCCCACGTGCGTCTCCCTGTGAACATGGCCCCCTCCTGAGTGCTGTCGTAGGGTCCCAGCGAGGACCCTAGGTCCAACGCCGCGAACAGAACGCGAACGTTGGGTACGGAGTGTTAACGAGATGTAAAGGACCCGCCGGGCCCTTCTCTTCCCTCTCCTGGGCCTTCCTACGCCTTCAGCCGGTAGCCGGACCGGGGTTCGGTGATGAACATCTGCGGCCCGCCGGGGGTCTCGAGCTTGGCCCGGAGGCGGGCCATGTAGACCCGGGTGTACTCGGTCTGGGTCTCGTAGCCCCGCCCCCAGACCCGTCGCAGCAGCATGGCGTGGGACAGCAGGACGCCCGGGTTGGTCGCGAACTCCCGCAGCAGGGCGAACTCGGTGGGGGTGAGGTGGACCAGCTGGCCGGCCTTGTTGACCTTGCGGGCATCGAGATCGATCTCGACGTCGCCGACGGTGACCAGCGGCTCGGACCCCGTCCGCTCGGGTGGCGCGACACGGCAGCGGCGCAACGTGGCGTTGATGCGGGCCAGCAGCTCCTCGACCCCGAAGGGCTTGGTCATGTAGTCGTCGGCGCCCAGGTTCAGGGCCCGGACCTTGTCGTGCTCACCCCGCCGGGCCGAGATCACGATGATCCCGACCGCCGACCGCTCGCGCAGCTCCTGGCACAGCTCGAACCCGTCGGGCCCGGGCAGCATCAGGTCCAGCAGGACGACGGCCGGTGCCTCGGCCTCCAACAGCTGGACGGCATCGGTCCCGGTCTTGGACACGATCACCTCGTAGCCCCGGGCCATGAGGTTGGTGCGGACCAGGTCCACGATGTTCTGGTCGTCCTCCACCAGCAGGATGCTCGTGCTGTCAGACGACATCGTGCTCCTTCTGGGGCCGGTCCTCGGGACGGGCGGTCGCGTGGTCTTCCAGCGCTTCGTCGAGGACGTTCCAGGCCCCGTCCGGCGCCCCGGTTCCTTCGGCCGCCTCCGCCGGCTCGGCTGGTAGCGACATCAGGAACGACGCCCCCCGGTCGACGGGCACCGTGACCAGCGTGCCGCCGTGGGCCTCCACGATGGCCCGGGCGATCGAGAGCCCCAGGCCGGCCCCCGCCACGTCGGTCGCGCCGCGGACCCGGGGCTCGAAGATGCGGTCGCCCAGGGCCGGGGGGATGCCGGGGCCGTGATCCCGGACCTCCACCTCCACCGTGCCCGGGGTGGAGCCACGGCGCACCGTCACGTCGACCCCCTCGTCGGTGGCCCCGTAGCTGGCGGCGTTCTCCAGCAGGTTGACGAAGACCTGCTCCAGCCGGTCGTGATCGCCCCAGATGGGCTCGGCGGCGTACGCGACGTGCAGGTGGACCGGTGGACCATCGGCGACGAGCCCCAACGCGGCCTCGACCACCAGACGGAGGTCGCACCAGTCGCGCTGCAGCCGCAGGACCCCGGACTCGATCGCGCTGCTGTCCAGCAGGTCGCCGACCAGCCGCTCGAGGCGGGCGGCCTCGGTGGCGATGGAGCGCAGGAAGCGCTCGGTCGACGTCGCGTCCCAGGTGAGGTCGGGTTGGCGCAGCGTCGAGGCGTAGCCCTGGATCGCGGTGAGCGGGGTGCGCAGCTCGTGGCTCAGGGACGAGAGCAGCTCGCGCTGGATGGCCTGGGAGCGCCGGAGCGCGGTCGCCTCGCGGCGTGCCTGCTCGAGGATCTCCCCCTCCATCGCGAGCGCCAGGGAGCGGGTGGCGTCGTCGAGCAGCTCCAGCGTGTCGACGGCGGGGGAGTCGCCGTCGACCAGGTGGGCGACCAACACCGCGCGGCCCTCGGGGTGGCGGAGCGCCACCGCGGCGAGGTCCGGCTCCATGAGCCGGGCCCGACCTTCGGGACCGGCGGCCAGCGCGGCCGCGGCCGCCCGCTGGGCCCGCCACTCCAGCTCGGCGCCCAGGTCGGCGGCGGTGGACGCCTCGGGTGCCGCCGTGGCGATGAGCTCCAGCCGGGGAGCATCCGTGCCGCTCTCCCCGGCCGCCCCGGTCGCCGCGCCCGGCGCACCCGGGCCGGGAGCAGGGTCCTTCGCGAGGAACACGCCGAGGGCGTCGGCCCCCAGCGCGCGGCCCAAGGCGAGCAGCGACGCACCCATCCCCCGCTCGACCCGATCCGGTCCGGCCAGGGTCTCCAGCATGGTCCGCATCGATTCCAGCACCCGGTTGCGGCGGGACACCTCGGACAGCAGCCGCTCCCGCTCGATGGCCCCGGCCGCGTGGCTCAGGTACAGCCGGGTCAGCTCGAGCTGGGCCGGCTCGGGTCGTCCGGACGACGTGGCGAAGCCCGAGACCGTCCCCAGCACGCCGCGTGCGCCGACGATCGGCGCGGCCCACTCGCTGCGGATGCCCGACGCCTCCGCCGCCTGCCGGTAGCCCTGGGGGCCGGGGAAGCTCGCCAGGTCGTCGACCACCACCGACTGGGCCTCGGCCGCCGCCAGGCCGGCACCCCCGCCCTGCACCCCGAGCGGCAGCCGGCCGTTGACCTCCAACAGCGGTGCCGGGAGGCCGACGGCCGCCGTGCGGCGCAGGACCACACCGCC
>Ga0075428_100002496_pt1 | contig 19976 bp, 18 predicted proteins | sample RhiMetdeltSRZDD2_FD_75291 | JGI IMG/M metagenome (GOLD analysis project Ga0075428, IMG submission 75291) | Populus rhizosphere microbial communities from Tennessee, USA - Rhizosphere MetaG P. deltoides SRZDD2 | ecosystem: Host-associated > Plants > Roots > Rhizosphere > Soil | place: USA... | reverse complement strand
TCGATGACTTCACCGTCGACGAGCACGCCGGCACGGTCACCTGCCCCAACGGCAACACCCGGCCGATGAGCATCACCCGGGTGGCCACCTTCGGCGCCCTGTGCCGCACCTGCCCGCTACGCACGCTGTGCACCATCTCCAAAACCGGCCGCAAAATCGTCTTGCACCCACGCGATGACCTGCTGCGCCAAGCCCGCCGCGAGTGGAAGAACAACCCCAACCTGCGCCAGCGATACCGGCAACACCGCCCCCACGTCGAACGCGTCGTCTCCCAGGTCGCCAGCAAAGGCGGCAGACGCCTCAAACTGCGTTACCGTGGCACCGAGCGCAACAACGCCTGGCTCAAACGCCGCACCGCCGCCCTCAACCTACGCAACCTCATCAACCGCGGTCTGGACTTCACCCACGGATGGATCCTGGCCACCGCGTAAACCATCACCAGACGCACAGGTACCCAACCCGCCTGGCCCCACCACCGGGCACGTTGACCACCGGTCATCCGCAGACACCAGCCACACCACCACAAGCCCCTGAAAGCCCGCCTGTCAGGAAACGGCGATATTCAGTGCCCTCCTAGCCTCGCGGTCGGACGGGTTACTGGGCCTGTGCGACGAGGGCTCTTCGAGGGGCACCCAGGTCGGGCACTCGTTCGAGTTGGTCGCCGGCCAACCCGTAATCAGCTCATCGGCACCGGCGGGGAGTCACCCGGCGGGGCTCACAAACTGAGCGGCTTGGAGCCGCCGGCAGCAGTGCCTCCGGGTGCGGGAACACGAGGCCGGGATACCGCTACTTCTCCGACGTTCGCCCTCAGGGCGACTCCCTATGCGGTCCGCTCGGACCTGCGCTGGTCTTGTTCGCGGTCATCGGTTCCTCGGTCGACGCCGAGTTGTTCGAGTATCTCGGAGACGTCCGGCGCGAGGAGGCGCTTGGCGATGTAGTAGGTGTCGGTGACCTCCTCGCTGGCATGCCCGAGTTGGGCTGCGGCGGTCTTGATGTCGGCCTCCTTGTCGATGAGGGTGGCGACGGTCTTGCGGAACGTGTGTGGGGTGACCCATTCGAGGTCGGTTTCGGCGCGGGCTTGGCGCCTGTGGGTGCCGAAATAATGGTGTCAGGGGTGTTGAGCCGCTGGTATGTGACCTGCCAACCGCGCAGGGTTGATCGTCGTTGAACGGGTATGGCGTTGACGTTGGTCTACTTGATCTTCCGGGATCTACTGGCCTGGCTCGCGCTGCTGACCCGCGACGATACGGCCAAGACCACGGAGATTCTCACGCTGCGCCACGAGGTCGCGGTGCGCCGTGGCAGTGGACAACGGCAGCCGGGACTGGTAGACACCACAACCGTGGTCCCCGTCTGATGTATTTGTGGTTGTTGGCACGACGACGAATCATCCGGGGACCACACCCGACATCCATATTGGACACTCCGGCCGTGACGGTCACCAGACGGTAACAATTCCCGCACCGCCAGCACACCGGCAAGGTCGCCTACACGGCAGATGACCACCATCTGTCGGACCCAGCCCACCCCAACACGATGACCCGATCTCCCGGTCTGTCAACCCCCTCTGTCCAGCGGAAAAAGGATGACGCCAGCTCATTTATCTACATCCCCTGACAACTGTGGCCTGTGAGGTACCAAATGCCGTTGAGTTTTCCCTTCACCCAGCCGGACGCGTATCAACCGGAAGCGCTCGCCCGCAACTACGACGCGCTGCACTCATCCGGCGTCAGTAGCTTGCGGGAGCAGACGACCGGTCTGTACGCCATCTGGAAGTACGACGACGTGGAGCAAATACTCAAGGGCGCCGATGATTCGGTGTCCAATAAGACGACGCTAAATCCACTCACACCAATGGCTCGGTTCGCCGCGAATCCCGCGGCATGGCCGAGTCTGGCCCATCTCGTGACTGTGCCAGCGGCGACGGCGAATGCCCATGGCCAACAGCACGAAGAAGTCCGCCGTGCCGTCTTTGCACAAGGGGGCCTATCCCTGCGCTTGGATGCCACCACCTTGGCTTTCGGCGAGCTGATCGCCCGCCGGGCCCAAGCCGCTGCCGATGACTTGGCATCGCGTGGCGGTGCCACCAACGACTTCGCCGCCGTCTTCGCCCGCCCGCTTGCTGCAGGGGTGATCAGTGCGATTGTGGGTTTCGGTGCCCAGGACGAATGGCGGGTGCAGCAGTGGAGTGATGCGCAGACCGCATTACTCGGGCGTCCGCTCGATCGAAGGGGCCAAAAGGTAGGCGTACGAGGCCTTAGCGATCTGTCGCGGGCCTGCCGGGCACTCGCGAAGGCCCGAGCGGCGTCCCCCGCCTCTGATCTGGCAAGTCACCTCCTGGCCCACGGACTTGACGTGAGGCGTGCCGGAGCCACGCTGATGAATATCATGGCCGCCGGATATTCCACCAGTTATGGCACGCTGCTGAACAGCATGCGATTCCTTCTGTCAGCGGAAGGACGATCGTGGTGGGACGGTCTGGCTCACGAGGACAGCCTGCCCGATCTCGTCACCGAGCTGATCCGCGTCGAGACCGGGCTCATCGGCTGGAAACGGTTGGCCGCCAAGGATGTTCGGTTGTCCGATGGGACGCTGATCCCCGCTGGCAGCCAGATGCTGCTAATGCTCGGTGCCGCCAACCGGGATCCGGATCGCTTCACCGAGCCGCACCGCATCCGGCGTGACCGTGCCGAGCGCAAAGAACCAAAGCCACTGACTTTCGGTACCGGGCCACACCTCTGCCTCGGACGCGAGGTCGCCAGGGCCGAGATAAGCGTCGCGCTTTCTGTGCTGCGGCACCGTTTCCCCGGCATGGTGCTGCAGCCACCTACTGGCTGGTTCCGGTACGACCCCGACTACTTGTTCCGTACGCCGGTGAGCCTTCCGGTGCGGGTTCACGGCGAGGACTAGATGGCGTGGCGTTGCAGGGTTTGCTCGACGCGCTGGCTGTCAGGGACGCCGATGCGCCGAAAGATAGCGAGTGCATCTCGCCAGGTTTTCGGGCGGTGCCGTTGCGCTGGCCGAGGCAAGATCGAGGCAGGCTTGACCGGTGAAGCGGTCGATCCGTTCCCGTACCTTGCCGCCGCCGAAGTCTGCCTTCTCTGGATTCCGCTTCCCGGCCGAGGTGATCGTTGTCGCGGTGCGCTGGTACCTGCGTTACAACCATTGCAAGAGGCGCTTGTCAAGTGTGGGATGTTTTCCACAATGTTGATCTTTTGTTGGTGTTGTTCGGTGAGGTTGCTGCGCCGCGCGGGTCCGGCTCAGTGGTGATGGTGGTGGCAGGGTGTGCCGGTTGGGCAGGCGGAGGCGCCCGGCCCGGATGCCCGAGTCAGGTGGTTGCTCGGCTGTGTGCCTGAGCCGGTGGCGGTTCCGCCGCGGGTCCCACGTCTCTACGTAGATGGTCAAGCGGGCTTGTCGGTCCGGTGTGGACTGTCCCGACAGTGCGCAATCGAGCTTGTGTGGGGCGGCGGGTGGCCCATGGTTGTGAGCGAGCTCGGTGGCTCAACGAAACAGTCGGGCTTGCCCGCCAGGGGGTGATGCTGGTGTGAAGTTGTTGATGCCTTGTCGCGGGTCAGGCGGCGGCAGCCAATGGTGTCGTGGTGCGGGTGTGCGGTGTCGTGCGGGTGTGGCCGGTGGCGATGCGTGGGTCGAACTTTTCGCCTCGGGTGATGATGGCGTGCAGCCAGCGCAGCAGGGTCGCGGCGCAGGCGGTACGGGCCTTTGCGGGGGTCAGCCGGTGGCCGGGGCGGGTGGTCAGGTGGGTGAAGCGGTCGGCCAGGATCTGGTTGTTAGGCAGGGCGGCCCATACAGCGCGCCAGGCGGCCAGCCGTAGCCCGGGACGGCCACGGTGGCTGACCCGGGTGATGCCGCGCAAGGTGGCCGAGGTGTTTTCCACGGGGTTGAGCCCGGCGTGTTTGACCACGCTGCGGGCGCTGGCGAACCGGGACAGGTCCCCGGTCTCGGCTAGGATCGCCGCCGCACCGACCGCGGACAGTCCGGGGATCGAGGTGACCAAGGCGGTCAGGCCCATCGCATCGAGTACCCCCACCATGCGATTTTCCACATCGGACAGTAATGCGTGGGTGGTTTGCCAGTCGGCCAAGACCAGCCCGATACGTTCCAGGGCGCAGGGCCGCTGGGCGGCCACCCCGGCCGGTCGGTCAAAGCGTCGAAGAAACCACGCACGATACGGTGAAACAGCCGCCTGCCACCGAAGCGGGGCAGATGCGCCCGGGTATCAGCAGTCCAGGCCACCCGCGGCGTACTTGCACCGCAGGTCGAACGCGAACCGGTCCACCGCCTCCCGGTCCGACAGCCCTTCCAGCCGTTGCAACACCATCACCACCGCAACAATCAACGGCGGGACTGACTTGCGGCCATCCTCAGCCAACAGGTCACTGAACATCTCATCAGGAAACAGGTTGCGGCACTCACGGTGCAGCACCGCGTAGATCGAGTTCGGTGCTAGCCGGTCGGCACAGAAATCCACCGTGGACGACAGCAACCCCGGCTGCATCGGAGTCCGGCCCAGCGCCATCGCTCAACCTCCCCCGCTCCCGGCGACCAACACCGATCACCTTGGCACACCGCAGACACCGACGCGAGGCCCTGCAAAAACACCAGCCTCCTAGAGGTCGCAATTCCAACGAACGAACGTCGATGCCGTTCGGCCTTGCCTGGTGATACGACAGGTATTGTCGCGCTGTTGTCCCTCTGTCCAAAACAATTGGAAGGCTTGAAATGCGAGAAATCCTTCGAACGGAGGACGGGAACTTCTATGAAGGCGACGCCGATATCGGCGACAAGTCCTTCGGTCGCCACGGTCGGCCGATTCGGGTCGAGGTCGAGATGCGACGTGCCATTGAGGGGGTCGTCCGCGCTGCTCGGCATGGACTGAGCTTTAGCGGAGTGCACAACGGCAGTATCGAGTTCGGATTAAAGCTTGATCCTGAAGCGGGGTTCGTGATCTCCAGGGGCACCGCGGACGCCAACGTTATCCTCAGGCTCGAACTCGGCGAGCCTGAGCCTGGTCCGGAAATCCCATGACTGTCGAGCGACTAGCCAAGATGCTCGGCGCCCTCGGCGCCTTAGTCGCGTTCGCGTATTGGTACCCGACGGACTGGCCCGGCAGTCAGTTTGTCCAGGATTTCTACGCGAACACAGCCACGAGCCTGCTCAGTATTTCTATTACGGTGCTGCTCGTCGACCGCCTGTATGCGCGGCGCGAAGCGGAGTATCAAAAGCAACAGTTGATCCGCGAGATGGGTTCGAGTGACAAGGGCTTCGCGCTGCGTGCAGCAAAGGAGATCAGCGCGCAAGGCTGGCTGACCGACGGCTCTGTGCACGATTGCGACCTTTCCCAGGCCGCCTTGAGCGGCGCGATTCTGAACAACGCCGTGTTCACCAGGGTGACTCTCGACGGAGCACTCCTAAGGGACGCCAAGTTGAAAGGCGCCAGGATCTCAGGAGGCAGTTACAGGGAAACGCAGTTTAACGATGCGGTGATGGACGACCTCATCGTGGAGGACGGTGCGGACTTCATAGGCGCGTACTTCGCCGGGGCATCACTGCGGCATGCGCAGCTGCCAGGCGCGACGCTCGAGGAGACCGACTTCTTCCGAAGCGACCTGTCGAATGCAAACCTTGCGGGCGCGCACCTGCGCCGAGCAGATCTTGCAGAGGCGACCCTCGACGGTGCGAATTTCGAGCGTGCCAATCTAGCCGACTTGATCAATTGGGAAAAGATCGCCTCAATGAGCGGGACCCGCATTGCGGCTGTGGAGGGTGCTCCCGTCGGCTTTCGTGAACGCGCGCTGGAACTCGGCGCGATCGGCGGAGCAACTGACGTCACCGGAAAGGATCCGCTACACAGTCGCACCAGCGCCTCGCGGCGGTCAACCAGGCGCTCCGGTGCCGTCAGTGGCGGCGGCGCTGAGGGGAGAGACGCGCCTCCGCCCTCAGCACCCGAGCGAACTCCGCCTCTCCCAGATCTGTCCGGACAGGACGACTCGGACAACGATAACGGTGCCAGACCGTAACCTGTGCGCTTCGCGTCGCAAGAACCTCGCATCCGCCCCTGCTTGATACATGCGTTGACATTCGCTGCGCGTAGTCGTTGACCGATCGCCGAGCAAGTAACGGCCCAGGTTCTACCGACGATGCTGACTGATCACGATCTTGGCATTTCTCATTCGAGGACCCCTCTATGAGACACCGATCGAGTCATAGGACAGTCCTCTGACGACGGATCAATACGGGTATCGGCAACCCGCCACCGCCCCACAACTCTATAAACAGCTGCTCGAGCTGAGGCCCGTCCTCGCCGCCAAATACGGCGAACAGTCCATTCACGTCCGCGCCCTCGATCAACGCATCGCCCCATTCGCTCTGCGATGAACGCCGGCGACCCGGCCTGAGGCCTTTTCATTTGCCAGTTGGGCGTCTGCAGCCGTGCCGGCAAAGCCACGCACGTTCATGTCGGTTCAGGAGCGGCCCCAGCGCGCGCAGTACGGGCAGCCGGACTGGGGTGGATCAATGTTGAGGCGGACGGTGCCGATGTCGCCGCGGTAGACCAGGTGTCGCTGCGGATTTCGCAGGCCGGTCAACAGAGCCATGGCCTCGGTGATCGCCAGCGACGCGACCACGCTGTTGATGGTGACGACAGACGGGCCGGTCTGCGGGTGCAGGGATTCGACCGGGACGCCGTAGATCGCGGCCTCAACAGCGAGCTGCTCGTCGGTCATGGTCGCGCGGCGGATGGCGTCTTTATCGAGTTGGTCGAGGCAGTGCAGACATCCGGGCGTAATGCCGGCACAGACCACCCGACCGCCGTAGACAGGCGGGCCGTCTACGTCGACAACGTCAGTGGCCGCGTCGATGTAGGGAATGCCGTTCGCGGACGCGAAGTCGGTGAGCTGCAGACGGGGCAGGTCGTGGTCGAGGCCGCCGATCAGCAGGTCAACCTCGGCCAGAGCGGCCATCGCGTCGGGATGGGGCAGGTGCTTGGGTACAACTATGACGTTGGCGGTCGGGGCGATCTTCAGGATCTCCCGTTTGGCGAGGTCGGCCTTCAACTCGTCGATGTCGCTGGGGTAGGCGGTGACCTGCCGGTTGAGGCCATGCTCGCTGGTGGTATCGCCGTCAACCAGGACGAAGCTGCGTACCCCTAGGTAGGCCGACAGGCGGACATGGTGGCTGCCCAGGCCGCCCAGGCCGGGGTAGCCGACGGTGGCCCGGGCGAGGCGGTCCTGTCCGGCCGCGCCGAACAGGTCGATCTGGCGCAGATAGCGCGAGTCCTCGGTCATGAGGACACCCCTTCCGACAGGGCGGTGTACGCGGGCAGGCTCAAGCCAGTGGGCCGCAGTATCTGGTCGCCAGCGTGGATCTCGTCGAGCCCGGTGACATCACGGCTGGGATGAAAGACCAGGGCGTCGAGGCTGTCCAGGCCGAACACCAGGCCGATGTACGGCCGACCGGGCAGCCGCCAGATCATGTGCGGGCCCAGGTCGGCCAGCCCGTCTAAGTCGATGCCGCTAAAGCTGGTCCTCGGTCCGGGCCACGCGTGCTCGTGGGCCTCGACCAGGCCGTGGTCGTGGCGGTGTGCGTGCTGAATCAGGTGCGGACGAACGTCGTCGGTCAACTGCGCGCCGTGCCGGCCGCTGGCCGTGTAGAGGTGCCGGGCGGGCAGCTCGACGCCGACTACCTGCTGGTCGGGGTCGCCCCGCCCGGCCGGGCGGGTGTAGCAAAAGGCAATCCGCTCTGTCGGTGCGGCCAGGTACCGGCGAATGGTCCGGTACTGGTCGGTGGTCATGTGGAGTCGCATGTCAGCGCCGATCCCGTAGGCGGTCGCTGAACGAGCGGACGAAGTCGACCATGCTGGTGCCACGGCCCGGCTGCGGGCCGGGCGCCCACGACTCCGGCTGCCACGAGAACTGCCCCCACGTCCCGCCCCAAGGGGTGGTCGCTTGCGGGTTGTAGTCCGTAGGCGGGGTCCCGCTGGCCAGAAGGAGCCCATCGCGGATGAGAAACGCGTACGGCGGCTGGCCGGGCAGGTTCGCCGGGATCTGGAATGCGACCTCAACGGTGTCCTTGTTCCAGCCGTCCGGGATCGCGAAGCTGGGGATCCGGCACCAGCCCGTGACTTCGTCGCACTCCAGCTGCGGCCAGCAGCGGTGCAGGAGCCGAAGCTCCTGCACCGCCCAGTCGTTCATCGGTCGCCCCGCTTGAAGCCGACCTTCTTGCCGAACCCCTGGCCGGGCTTGAGCTCGACGACCTCTGTCTCGCCAAGCGTGCGCTCGGTGTTGTGCTGGAAGTCAATCTCGATGACCGGCTGGTCGGCGGGCAGGCCGCCGAGCTCGCGGATCTGCGGCACCGAGATCGTCGGCTGGCCCCACTCGTGCAGGTTCCCCTCGATATTGACCTCGTAGATCTTGGTCTTCTGCGCCGGCGTGCTGGCGGCCAGCGGCGACGTCGTTGACGTCATTCAACTCCTTCGATACCCTGCGATGTAACATCAAAGTGTCACCGCCAGTTAAGCGGTAAGATCAAGATTGAGGGCTGAGACACGGGCTGTCAAGCAGGACACGCGCGGTCGCGTAGTAGCGTGTGGACCTCGAAGGGGATGCGGAAGGAGGAAGGCGCCGATGCAGGACCCGTCCGGCAGCAACGCCGTGACCTATACCGAGATCCTGGCTGCTGGCGAGCTTGGCAGGCTCGTGCGCGAGCGTCGCGAACGCAGCGGACTTTCGGTACGCCAGGCCGCGCAGGCCGCAGACGTGTCCTTCATGACCGTCACCCGGGTCGAGGAGGGCAACCAGCCCGATCTGGTTACGTTCATGAAGTTGTGCGCCTGGCTTGGCCGGCCGCCGTCGTCCTTCTTTCGCCCCGTAGCCGAACGTCCCGTCGACCACCTGGAGAAGGCCCTGCAGCATCTGGCTGCGGATCCCAACCTCGACAACACCGCCGCCGACCGCATCACGTCGTTGGTCCGGGACATGTACGCCGTGCTGGCCCGCCCTCTTCAACCGGTCGCCGCTCTGGACATGCACCTGCGCGCGGCACCGGTCATGCGGCCCGGCGTCCCCGAGCGCCTCGCCAGCATCCTCACCGACATGCGCCAAGCACTTACCCAAAAGATCGACAAGGGTGCACTGTGACCCTCAAGCGCGGCTTCAAGTCTGCCGCCGAACGACAGGCACTCCAGCTGCGCACCGAGCTTGGACTCCGTCCGACCGACCCTCTCGACATCGATCAGCTGGCCAAGCACCTCGGTGTCACGGTCGTCTCCGCCGACGAACTCATCGATGTCGCGCGCCTGGAAGAGCTGGAACGGATTCAGGCTTTCGCGTTTTCTGCCTGTACCTTCAACATCGACAACCGACACATCATCGTGGTTAACCCGCTGCGGGTGCCCGGTCGGCGTACCAGCGACATCGCCCACGAGCTGGCCCACGTCCTCCTGTCTCACCAGCTCAGCGAGGTTGTGATCATCAATGACACGCCGTTTCGTACCTGCCGGCCCGACCAAGAAGAGGAAGCTACCGCCCTCGGCGGCACGATCCTGCTGCCCCGGCCGCTCCTGCTCAAAGCCGCCAAGAGCGGCGACAGCATCGCCGACATTGCCAAGAACGCCGGCGTCACCGACGAAATGGCCCGTTATCGGTTCAACACCACGGGTGTCGGCCGCCAAGCCGCCCGACAGTAACGGCCCTACTTCAAGGTTGCGGTCGCAGGGCAAGGGGCGGTCAGCCGCCTACCAGGTTCGCTGTGCGGTGAAGCGCAACAATGCGCGGGGTTTCACCGGCATCGAGTTGCGCGAGGGCGCGGCGCGTCTTTGGTACAGGGGAACGCCGCCCGTGCTGGTCGCCTGAGCGCCAATCGGCACTCAGGCGATCTTGTTTGCCAGGGCTGGGTCACTGCTGCTCGCCTTGTCTAATGCTGCTTATGAGGAACAGATGCCATACGATCGCACGGACCACGTCCGGTCGGCGCCACCGCTGGTGTAGCCGGTGACCGTGGCGGCGGTCAGCGCGCCGTTGGGTGTGAGGTCGTCGAGTACCACGTCGCCGAACCCATCGATGATCTCACCGCCCACGCCATGAAGTCGGGTGCCGGCCGGGCAGGCGGGTGAATCGACGGTCAGGCCCACCGCGGCGCGCGGACCATCGGCCGCTGTGACCCGCTGCATGGTGGCTGCGGGGTTGCCGCAGATCGCGTACGCCGTCACCGACCAGTCGGGATCCGCCTCATTCTCATAGGCTTTGACCTCGGCGAAGTTCAGACCTATATCCGGGATCAGGTCGTCGAGGAAGACCCTGCCCGGGGCGCCGGAGACCTTGCCGCCCAGCCCGTAGAGCTTGGTTCCCGGCGGGCATCCTGCCCTGGCTATCTTCGGAGAGACCGCGTCGCTCGGGCTGGTGAACACGATACGTTGCAGGTTGGGGGTAGCCGAGCCGCAGATGGCAAACGCCGTCACGGTCCATGGTTCATCGTAGGCGTCAGTCTCGTATGCCAGGACGGTCACGGCGGTCAGGTCGGCATGAGGCACGATGTCGTCCATCGTCACATGGCCCAGACCGTTGTTGATCCGGCCTGACGCGCTGTAGAGCTTGGTGTTGGCCGGGCACGACACGGTTACGGTCTTGTTGTTGAGGTCGGGGTTATCGTCGGGGCTTGTTGCCGAGTGCCGGGCCACATCGGCGACTAACATTGCCGGCCCGGCCTGAGCGGCTGCGAGGTTACCCGCGACCAGCAGTATCGCGATCACGGCTACGGCCGAGACTGCGGTCGATGGAAGCAGCTTTCTCATAGGTTCGTTCCCTTCTCGGGCTGTGTTGGCCGCCTTGGTGGTACGGCTAGGAGTTTGATACGGGCCACTATCGGCCGCGTGGGTTTTGATAGGATTCGATGCCGGAAGGGTCCGGACCGGTGAGTTCGGCGTGCTGGTCAGCGGCGGTCACCGTTTCCGTCCCACCGGAGGACGCAGGATGGGAAGGCCAGGCGGCGGTGAGCGAGCTGGCGTATGTGGAGCTGCTTGCGCAGCTGTGTCAGGACCTGCGCCTGATGTGGATCAACGCGGGCGGTCCGACCTTGCAGGTTCTGGGAAACGCGGCGCAGCTGAGCAAGAGTCAGGTCGGCGCCATCCTCAACGGCGACATCCGTCAGCCACCAGACTGGACTGTGATCAAGCGACTGGTGCTGCGCATCCAGCAGCAGGCTAGTCAGCAGTCTGGCCGCACCGGCACACCTTATGTGAACGCGGGAATCGACGAATATTGGTGGCCTCGATACAACGTTGTCGCGCAAGCGTTTTCGCTCGCGCAGGAATCGCGTAGGCCAGGGGTCAGCAGGCGGCGGGAGCGGCGGCCGCCCGGGCCGAGCCGGTCGCACCTGCCGTGTCTTCTGCCGCCTGCGGTGGGGGATTTCACCGGCCGGGAGGAGCAGGTGCAGACGGTCACAGCCCTGCTGGCTGGGCCCTCGGGCGAAGGAAGCACCACGCCCGCGGTGACGGTCGTGGTGATCGCAGGCAGCGGAGGCGTCGGCAAGACAACACTCGCAGTCCACTGCGCTCACCTGCAGCGTCCGGTCTTCCCGGACGGGCAGCTGTACGTAGATCTTGGCGGTGTCGATGATCCGGTCGACCCCGCCGACGTGCTCGCCCGTTTCCTGGGCGCGCTGGGCATGGACCCAGCGGGTATCCCCAACGGCCAGGCGGCGCGGCAGGAGATCTACCGCAACCGTGTGGCCGGGCGACGGATTCTGGTCGTGCTCGACAACGCTTGCGACGAATCCCACATCGAGGCGCTGCTGCCCGGCACGAACTCATGCGCGGTCGTGGTGACCAGCCGCCACCGGCATACCACGCTGCCCGGCGCGAAGATCATCGAGTTGGAGGCGTTCACTGCGCCGACGGCCTTGCGGTTGCTTGCCGCCATCGCCGGACCCGAACGCATCGGCAAAGAGCACGACGCAGCCCTGCGGGTGGCCGAACTTTGCGGCGGGCTGCCGCTGGCGGTCCGGGCGGCCGGGGCCCGCCTGGCCACCAAAACACACTGGACCGTGAACCAGCTGGCCACAAGACTTGCCGATGAGCATCGCCGCCTTGATGAGCTGAGCCATCGGCATCTGGCGGTGCGTGCCAGCATCGGGCTGTCCTATCAGGATATTGATCCCTTGGCGCGCAGGCTTTTGCGGCTGCTCAGCCTGGTCACCGCGACCGACACGGCCGCATGGGTCTCCGCGAGACTGCTCGACCTGGCACCCGCCGACGCCGAGGACGTCCTGGAGCGGCTGGTGGACGCCAGGCTCCTGGAGGTGGTGGGTGTGGACCTGACTGGCCAGACACGCTACCGGCTGCATGACCTGATACGGCTATTCGCCAGGGAACGCGCGATGGACGAAGACGGCCAAGCGCAACGCACCGCCGCGCTTGGCCGGATGCTGGGAACCTGGCTTGACCTGATACAGAAGGCGGCAGCAAGGGCGCACTGCTATGTCTGGCTGCGTGGCAGTGCGCCCAGATGGCCACTGGACCCGCAGCTTACGCAGCGGCTACTGGCCGACCCGCTGGCCTGGTTCGACGGGGAGCGGCTGCGTATCCCTTCTGTGATCCACCAAGCGGCCGACGGCGGCCACCCGGACTTGCGCTGGGAGATCGCCCTTGCCACAAGCAACTTCTACTCGATACGCAACGATTTCGATACCGGGATCGGCTGCCTTGAACTGGGTCTGGACCATGCACGTCGGCTCGGCAATGAGCCAGCGGCCGCGATGCTGCTCATCCTGATCGGCAGTTTTGAGTACCGCCGGCAGCGCTACGATCAGGCATCGACCCGTCTCCAGCAGGCCCGCCATCTGACCAAGCTCGTGCAGGACAAGCGTTTGTTCGGGCTCACTCGGCTGGTAACGGCCCACGTGATGCGCGATCAGGCACAATACGATACGGCGCTGCACGCCTACCGCGAGGCACACAAAGCTCTCCAGCCGGTCGCCGACCCCATCGACCTCGAGGCCGTCCGGGGGATCGGGCGGGTGCTGTTCATGCTCGGTCACACCGAAAAGGCACGACCGTACCTCCAATCCGCCCTCCAGGGCGCACGCCGCCTGGGCAACAAACGGTTTCTGTGGACGTCGCTGTGCTTCTGGGGAGAGCTCGCGCTCCGCGAAGGCCGCCTCGACCTGGCCGAAGCCGCCTTCATGGAGATGCTGCGAACCCGCCAGTGCGCAGTCGAGGCGACTCAACACGTCGCGGTCATGCACGGACTGGGACGTGTGCGTTTCCGGCAGGGCCGCCACCGCCCGGCACTGGCGATCCTCGCCAGAGCCGCAAAGGTAGGCAACGAAGCACACCTTCGCGTCGGCGAGGCCAGAGCCCTAGCAGCGATCGCCGAGGTACACCACCACCTTGGACAACTCGACAAAGCGCTGACCCACATCAACCACGCCACTACCATCTTGCGGTCGCTGCGCTCACCGCATTACCTAGCTATGGCGATGCAAATAGAGGGCAGGATCCTCACGTCTGCGGGACAGGACGCGGCCGCGAAGAACAGCGTAGAGCAAGCCGCGAGCATCCTGAACGAGATCGGCGTTTCCCACCGGTCGGAAGGCTCGATCCTGACGACCACATTCATCTGACGCAACACGATCCATCCAGGCGCCCCAAGACCACACCGCCGGACACCCGGGACGAGCAACCATCGTCAAGACGAGATCCACTCTGTTCCGCTAAAGGTTCGTTGATGAGACCTGAGTTGGTCGTGGCGCACTTGGCTCGTCGCGGGTTGGTCGACGGATTGGAACACTGGCTGGCTTGCGGCGTGCTGGTCCCGAAGCAGCTACTCAACCGGCCTGGGTACGAGCGGGTGACATGTGCCCTGATCGCTAGTCACCTGCGGCGGATCGGGTGAGCGAAGGCGGGGTGTTGATAGTGCATGTCCGGCTCTAGGCGCTCCGCGGGGCTGCGCTTGGCGCAGAACTCGTTGCGTTCAGGGTCGGCCATGACCACGAAGCCGCGCCCCGTCGGGTTGGCGGTGGTCGGCGACGATGGTGGCACCGCCGCGCCGGGCTCGCCCGTTCCCCAGTTTGGGTTTATGTCGGCTTGAGTCGGTGCTCCAGGGCTTGCAGCGCCTCGGCGAACGGGCGTTGCAGCCAGGCGAGGTGGTCGGCTTCGCCGTGGTGGTGTGTGGTGAGCGCGTCGGATCGCCGCGTCGCCGTGTGCCGCATGTACTCCCGCGCGCCCGTCACAAGTGTCCGCATGTAGTGCAGGCCCTCCGGGTTGGCCATCCCCCACGGCCCGCCGCATGCCAGGTAGACCGGCGATGTGTGAGCGAATACCTGGCGCCCCCACTCGTCGCGGTGGGATTCGGTGCCCAGCGCCCGGCAGGCGATCCAGGCGTGCCCGTCAATCTTCAGCTCACGGGTCAGGCTCAGCCGGCGTTCGCCGTCGGCCGGCTCTACGGCGACTACCTCTGCGTTGCATACGAGTTCCAGCGAGCGCAGCGGGAAGACGCTGGTGACCGTGGCCTCGATGGTGACCGTGCCGGGGCCGGGCAGCTCGAGCGTGTCGCCCGGCTGGCGCCCGTCGACGGCTAGCGTGAGCAGGGGCCCGCCGGACAGGAAGGTCCGTCCCTCGCGTACCGCCTGGCACCAGGCCTGGTAGGTGAGGTCCTGGTCGGTGGGGAGTCGGGCGTATGTGCGGTAGAGGCCGACCGGTACCGCGCTGGACATCTTGTCCGTGCCGCCGACCAGCGGGAGCCGGTAGCCTGCGTTGAGGTAGCGGTAGTACTCGGTCAGCGCGTCTTGGTGGTGCGCGAGCATCTCCACGGCGTCGGCCCGGCCGGTGGCGACCAGGACCGCTGGTTCACCGTTGGGGTTGGGGAAGTGCGCGGCGACCACGGTGCCACCCTGTGCGTGTGTCCGGTCGGCCCAGTCGCTGAGCGTGGCGTCCAGTGCGCCGCCTAGCTCGGCCTCGTCCGGCCCGTCGGTACACCATGGCATGACGGGTTCGGACAGACCCCACAGGACGAGGTGGCCCAGGACGTGCTGGCGGTTCTCCTGTCCCACGTAGGTGAGGTAGCCGGCGTTGTGGTCGATGAGTGCCGGTCGCCCGGTGAACTCCTCTGTGTTGGTAAACAGGACGCCCCACTGCGATTGCAGCAGGTTGACCACCCGCAGATCCTCGCCGAGCTGCTCGAGCTGCGCCCCCGCCGTGGACAGGAAGTGGACGTGAGAGTCGCCCGACCACCAGCCGTCGGCGGCCAGGTCGGCGATCCGTTGCAGCCCTAAGGTGAGTTCGCGCTGCCCGGGTTCGATGTGGACTCGCGTACGCAGCGGCTGGTACTCAAAACCTCGCGTCACGTCGAGGACGACCTCGCCGCGAGGTAGCCAACCTTGGCAGCGGCCGTCGATGTACGCGTAGGTGGTCCGGCCGAGCCGGACGTCGCCGCCGACGTCATAATGCCAGCTGTCGATGTTCTGCGCGACGTGGTTGTGGTGGCCGTGCGGCTGGTACGGGATCCCATCCGGGGAACGGAAATGTACCCGGCACGGCACCGGCCGCCCGGTGGCCTCGTCCAGTACTGTGACGTGCACCCAGTTGCGCCCCGGATCGGCGAGCTCGACCCGGATGCGTCCGGCGCTGGCTGCTCCGTTGCGTTCGACCTCACCCCAGGCGACCTTGCCCAGCTCCTGGCCCGCGTGGCTCACCGTGACCGTGGCCGACGGGGTGGCCGCGATGCTCGCGTACGCCGGACTCAGCAGCCCGGAGTCCAGAATCGGCTGAGGGTACGTCGCGACGCCCCGGTCGACGTCTACCTCGAGCGTGCCGGGCCGGGCGGCGATCGCGCCGTCGGTGACTACCAGCCGGGCCGGGCGCGCGGCCGATCGTACAAAAGGATGCTCATCGGCATGGCCGAGCGTGACAGCGGCGACCAGAAACGGGACGCCATGCGGGACCAGTTCGAGGCGTTCGATCATCGCGTCCGGCCGTGGGTTCGTCCATGACCAGCAGTAGTACGCCGCCGGCGTACCCCGGTGGTGTTCGGTAAGCCGGCCGCCCGCCTGGTCCCAGGGGCCCTCGAACCGCGGCAGGTTGCCGTCATGGGTGTCGGGCACCGCCAGGAACGGCGAGCGCCCCCACTCGGTTGGGACCACCTGAATCTCGAACCGCTCCCGGATGGGGACCGTCACGCTCTGGGCGCCGGCGAGATGAAACGCGTACTCCGCGACTGTCGTACCAACACCGTGCCCAGCCGACGCCGCCGGTCGCAGCTGGCGGTGCACGACAATGATCCGGCGTGCCCGCCTGCCGATCTCGATCGAGACGGTCGCGTCGGGCACCACGAAGCAGCGCTGCTTCACCGGCGGCTCTGCACCGATCAGGAACGGCAGCCCGCGCAGGACTACCTGGCCCAGCGGCTGGCCGGCCGACGCGTCCCCAAGGACCTCCACGCCGGCGTTGCACACAGCACTCAGATCGACGGGCTCGTAGTCAGCCATGCCCGCGAGCGTATCGCCGGTCAGGCCATAGATAGCAAGCGGTTTTAGCGCGACGCCCGCGTGAAACTGTCCGGAGAGAATCCGCCGTTGGGATCTGAGACCGGTGAGGACCGTCCGAATAGCGCCCCGCGACTGAGAAAGGCGCGATCTCGATCGTCAAGCCCGAAATTTTGGTCGCGAACGCCTCGGTTGCCGGCCGTCGATTGAGGCAATGGTGGCCACGGCGGATCCGTTCAATGATCGCGTCGGCCGGTTCTCATTTCGGTGCCCTATCCGACGGCCGCGACCTGGTCTCACTATCGAACACGGCGGGGTGAAGCGAACGGGTTCAAACTGGGGTCCGTTTGGCCCGGCGGCGTTGAGGTCCGCCGTAGAGGTGGACCCGCTCGTCGAGATCGCAGATGGACTTGGCCTGGCGGAACAGGTCTGCTCCTGCGCTGAGGTTGGTGGCAGCGTTGGCGACCTGGATCGTCCACTGTTCGTAATACCAGTAAGGCGAGCAGCAGCAGCCGCCGGTGAAGCGGAAGTTGGCGCAGTAGCGGGCAATCTCACCGGCGGCGACGGTGAACAGCCGGCAAGGCCCGCAACGGATCGGGTAGGCGGCATTGCCGGGTAGGCGATCCACTACCGCGACATCGCCGCGCCACTCGATCCACAGCCACGCCTTGCGCGCCTGTTCGGCGCCCGTAACGAGTTGCTGAATTGGGTGGTAGCCATTCGTCTCGTCGGCGAGCACGTCGTGCACGACGATTTCTGCGGTGGGCGTCGGCGGCAGGGGGAACACCTCTGGTAACGCTCGGCGTGCGGTGGCCTGCACGGAGCCTCTGCTGGCCGCGCTCCACCGCACCCGGACTCGCTGGATGATCACCACGAAGCGAGTGTGCGATGAACACCACCAGCCCCGCCACCGAATTTGCCGCCCACGATCGCCATGCTGTCGCAAGAACCAACCGTCATTGGACGAACCGGCGTCGTTGCTGTCAGCGGAGATCGGTCTCGCGCTGGACTACGCGCATGCCTCGATGCAGCAGCATCCCAGGGGACGGAACCCAGCAAGACCTCAACAGTGCATTGCTGATGAACAGCAAGATCCTAATTGGCGACGGTCACACGGAGTGCGTCGAGCCGCTGCTCGCTGCGCCGCTGCCAGGTAGCCGCGGGCACTCGCAGCCGTCGCGCTCGCCCCGGCGCCTCGACCAGTTCGCTGCCCGTGATTTCGGGGATGATCTTCATGGCGTGGTGAGACAACTGGCTCCTCGCTGGCCATTGACGACCCGCTTCCTAGGCCTGTCATGATTGCCTTGTAATTTTTCGCAGGGCCCGGCGTGGTGTAAACGCTCTTCTGACCATTAGCGACATCTTCGACAAGCGCCGGCATCAGTCGTAGTGTTGGATTAAGGGCCAGAGGGCGGCCCAGCCGGCGTGGGGATCGCGGCACAAGGCGAGGATGCTGCCCTGTTCCTCGTTGTCCACACCGACGCCATTGTCCATTGTGGTTAGTTGCTGGCAGTTGCGGAAGTTCGTCGAGAGTTCGTCGAGTGTGCCCTCGGTCCAGATGAGCGCTATGGTCCGGTCGTAAGGCGGAGGCCCGTAGTAGTACAGCTGGTTGTGTCCACTGTAGACCGGTGGCAGGCCGTACTGCTTTCCGTAGAACACCAGCGCACCGGCCTCGCCGTAGTTGCCGGTGACCAGCACTGTGTTCGCCTGGTCGGCGGCGGGCAGCCGGTTGTACCAGTCGGCGACCGTACGCACATAGGTGGGCCACCCCACCTGGTCGGGCTGCGTGGGGTTGATAGCGCCGATCGGGGTCGCCCCGAAAGCGGTCACCGAAAGTAGTGGCAGGGCAAGGAAGGCGGCGACGACACCGTTGACGGTGACAGCGGTGGCCAACCAGCGCACGCCGGTGCGGCCCGGCCGACGTTCGGCGACAACGACACTACCGGCGGCGAGCAGGTAGACGAGCAGGCCGAAGGGGTAGTAGACCTGCCCGGCGCTGGCCAGCGACAAGACGAGCGCCACCACGTACGCGAGCGCGATGAACTTCACCGGCCGCCATTGCGGGCGCTGCCACAGGCCCTGGAAGCCGCGTACGCTCAACCAGAACAGGGGTACGCCGATGAGCAGGATCTGCGCCGGCAGCATGAGCACCCGGTCGTCACCCTGACCGCTTGACAGGGCCTGCGCCATCTTCAGCTGCGGGAAGTCATGTGTTGCCTGGTAGATCAGGTTGGGCGCGCCGATGGCCAGGGCCAGCACGACGCCGCCCCACAGCCAGGGCGAGCGCAGCACGCGCCGCGGTCCGACGATGAGCAGCGACACCCCCAAGCCGATCAGCATGAGAATGATGAGCAGCTTGTTGTAGAAGCTCAAACCGACCAGGACACCAGCGGCAAGCCACCACTTCCGAGTGTGCAGCTGAGCCCGGGTGACGCACAACAGCACCGCCGGCCACAACACGAGGTCGACCGTCGCGGTGCTGAGCACATGCCCGGTAATCAACGCTCCGGTGGTCACCGCGTAGCCCCACGCCGCGAAAGCTTGGGCGAGCCGGCCGCCGCCTAGTTCGCGGGCGATAAGCGCACTGAGCAGGATAGCCACGGCCACGCAGACGACAGCCGGGATCCGTAGCGTGCCGGGATGCGCGCCGAACAGGTTCACCGCGGCGCGGGCCAGCAACGGCGTCAGCGGCGGTTGGTCCACATACCCCCACGCCGGTTTCAGCATCAGGAAGTACAGCTCGTCGCGGTGATACCCATACCCCGACGCGGTCGCGGCGAGGACTGCTCCCACCACGAGGATCGCCGAGCTGACAGACAGCCAGGCGATGGGCTGCCGCTGCGGCAGCCCGGACGGTTTTGCCGTCTCGGTCGAGGCGAGCTGAACAGGAGCAAGATCCGTCACACGGGGAACGGTAGCGCCATCTGACACGTCCGCAACCAGCTGTTTGTCTGAGCCGCCGATCCCGGCAGTACTGTCCATGCGGCTGAAGGACGTCCATGTCGACCCAGCGGGCTTTGTCTGCCTGGTCGTGCTCGCCAAGCCGTCGCACGAGGGCGAGATGTCAAGCAGTGTTTCCGCCTCGTACAAACGGTTTCCGAGATCCTGGCGGATCGCCAAGGCACGCTCGTAACACTCGATCGCGGTGACCGGCTTCCGCAGATAATGCGCAACCAGCCCGAGGGTGTCCCAAGTGTTGCCCCACGATGCGATCTACGACGTGGTCGAGCAGCCCAAGCGATGCACTGCTATAGGCCAAAACGTCCATCGGTCTTGACCACGAATCCCAGATCGGATGTCCGCTAGCCGTTCCGTCCCGGACAAGAACAAAAACGCAACGGTGGATAGATCAAGCGGCGCGCAGCGCCGGTGCGCCGTGAGGCGCCGATGACCGTAGGAGGTGGGAGACCTTCTCGCTGGGCTGTCGCAGCAGCCTGGTGGTAGCTGAGCGCAGCCGAGCCTGGGAGACGCTGGGCGAGGTG
>Ga0075428_100002495_pt1 | contig 19976 bp, 12 predicted proteins | sample RhiMetdeltSRZDD2_FD_75291 | JGI IMG/M metagenome (GOLD analysis project Ga0075428, IMG submission 75291) | Populus rhizosphere microbial communities from Tennessee, USA - Rhizosphere MetaG P. deltoides SRZDD2 | ecosystem: Host-associated > Plants > Roots > Rhizosphere > Soil | place: USA... | reverse complement strand
CGGCAGCAGGACGTGGGCCGGCCGCGCCGGCCCCGAGTGTAGCGTGACCGTCCGGCCAAAGACGTCCGGCGGACGATCGGTCGGGTCATTGTGCTGGAACGGGCCGACGCCGGTGAACACCGCGCCGAGCGTCCCCAGGCCGGCGCCGACGCCGCCGGGATAGTCGTAGTCGCGCCCCCGCACCGTCAGGCCGATCCGGTAGCCGGCCGGGATCACGATGCACGTCGGCCAGATCTCGACGTCCAGCTCGTACACCGACCCCGGCGTGAGCGGCTGAATCTCGTCGTGCGTGTGATACGGGCGATAGGGCAGCGTCAGTTTGGCGTCGAGCTTGCGGTGCGAGGCCCGTAGCCAGCCCTGGGCGATGGGCGTGTGAGGATCGAGCGCGCCCTGGAAGGTGATCTCCTTCAGGTCGGGCGTGAACACGCGCAACACCAGGAACAGGTCGGCGTCGCGGGTCTCGGACGAGACCCACAGCTTGGCCGCGATGGGCCCGGTGATCTCGGTCTCGGACTCGAGGGGCTTCGTGAGGAACGTGACGCCGTCGCCGAGTCCACGATAGCTCACGCTGGCCTCGTGGGTCGGCCGCTCCGTCCCCAGCGTGGCATCAGCCGGGTTCAGGTAGAACGGCGTCCAGCGCGTCCGCGACAGCGGCCAGGAGTCCTCCTGGCGCTCGACGAAGCGCTCACCGGGGTGCCGCACCTGCAGGAGAACCTTCGGCTGCTTCGTCCAGCCCGTGTCCTCGCCCTTGAGGAAGTGGCCGAAGAACCGCTTCTGCAGGCGCACGCCGTAGTCGGTATAGAAGTGGGTCCAGTGCTCGATGCCGTGCACCTCGAGCCACTTGTCGTCCGAGGCCGAGCGCACGAAGCCCTCGAAGTTGCCGCGCGGATGGAGTCCCTGTCCGCCCCAGTTGCCGGAGGACAGCAGCGGCACGCGCACCCGCGACCAGTCCGGCATGCGCGAGCGCCAGTACTCGTCGCTGGCCAGCCCGTGGCGCCGGCAATCGTCCCAGAAGTCGTTGCGGTTGGCTCCCAGCTCTTCCTCGCTGAGCGTCGGCGGGCCGGACACCCACTCGCCGTTCATGCGGCTGCGATAGCCGCGTGCGCCGCGGCCGTGCTGTACGCGCACGACCTGCGAGGGAAACCAGGCGCGGGCGAAGGCGCACAGGATGCCGCCGTGGTGCGAGAGATCGCGATAGTAGTCGGCGGCGCCCTCCCAGATGCACATGGCCGACAGGTGCGGCGGCTGGAGCGCGGCCACCTGCCACTGGTTCATGGCGTAGTACGAGATGCCGTTCAGCCCGACCCGGCCGTTGCTCCACGCCTGCCCGGCCGCCCACTCGATGCACTGATAGAGGTCCTGCGCCTCGCGGGCCGACCAGAGATCGACGTGGCCGGGCGAGCGCCCGGTGCCGCGCGAGTCCACGCGCACGCAGGCATAGCCGTCCGGCACCCACTTCTCGGGGTCGACGACCTCCCAGTTCTGGTACTTGTTCGTCGAGCCCGCCGCCACGTCCGGGTGCTGCTCCACCATGCGCCGCCACTGGTCGGTGTAGAGATCCTCGAAGTGCAGCCACTTGGCGTAGGGGCCGTAGGACAGGATCACGGGGTAGCGCCCCTGGGAGACGGGCCGGAAGACGTCCGCCCGCACCACGAGACCGTCATCCATCGTGATCGGCACGTCCCAATCGATCCGCATCCCGTCGCGAATCTCGCCGACGGGCTCGCTCACAACCAGGTGCTCCGCATGAAGACCGGCATGGCAACCTCCCGGGCAGGGCGCTTGCTTCATATCAGCGCCGCCGTTGACCTGTCAAACCGGAATTGGACCATCAGCGTGACCACGGCCTCGCCGACTTCCGTATACTCCCGGGAATGCGCCCAACGACGCCCGCGACGAGTGCGCCCCCTCTGACGAGCCCCGCCGATTTCCTCGTCGCGCGGGCCCGGGCGCTCGAGCTCGACACGCCCTATGTCCCGCCGCCCGGCGATCCCCTGGAGCACCACGCCGCCGGCTTCGCCAAGGTGATGTGCTCCGCCGTGTTCGTCACCTGCCTGGACCCCGACTTCGCCGCCGAGCACGTCGGATACTTCACCGCCCCCTACGAAGTACGCGCCCACCTCGGCAAGCCGGTGATCGATCGCGCCGCCCGGGCCGTCCACGTCACGCTCCCCAGCGGCGTCCGGCGCACCGCCATTCACCTGGGCGATCAGGGCTGCCTGACGCTGCCGCGCGGCCACGACGCGCCGGCCTTCACGCCGGTCCGGGTCGCGAGCACGCTGCCCGACGCCGCGACGCACCCGTGGCCGATGGGCGATGCGCTCCCCGAAGATCCGATGCCGGCGGCGCTCGACATGGCCACGGTGAAGCGTGCCGTGGACGCCGCCTTCGAGCCCGCGGCGGCGATGACGGCGGCCCTCGTCGTCACGTGGAAGGGCCGGGTGATCGGCGAGCGGTACGGCCACGGCATCTCGATGCACACGCCGCTGGAGAGCTGGTCGATGGGCAAGAGCCTGACGGCCACGCTGATGGGGATCCTCATCGGGCAGGGCGCTTACGATCTCGAGCAGCCCGCGCCGATCCCCGAGTGGCAAGCGCCCAACGATCCACGCGCGAGGATCCGCATCGCCGACCTCCTGAACATGTCCAGTGGGGTGCGGAGCCGCGCGCCGATGGATCCGGACTACGATCCCGCGGGCCCGTATCCGGATCACCTCTATCTCTATACGGGGCCGATCAACGCGTTCCAGTACGCGGCCACCCGGCCCCTGCAGTGGCCGCCGGGCACCGTGGGTCGCTATCGCAACATCGACGTCGCCTTGACCAACTACCTGATCCGGCTCGCGGTCGAGAAGCGAGGGGAGGAGTACTGGTCGTTTCCCCGGCGGGCCCTCTTCGATCGGCTCGGAATCCGGACGATGGTGATGGACACCGACGTCTACGGGAACTTCCTCACGCAGGGCTACGAGCTCGCCTCGGCACGCGACTGGGCGCGGCTCGGCAACCTCTATCGGCAAGATGGCGTGTGCAACGGCCAGCGCATCCTGCCCGAGGGGTTCGCCAGGTTCGTGAGCACGGTGGCGCCGGCCTGGGCCGCGGACCGGCGTCCCGTCTACGGGGGCTTCTTCTGGATCAACGGCGACGGCCGGTTCCCCGTGCCGTCCGATGCGTATTTCATGGCGGGAGCCGGCGGCCAGTTCACGCTCATCGTGCCGTCGCACGATCTCGTGGTGGCGCGGCTCGGTCACTTCAGCGGCGTCGCCCACGCCACGCCCAGCCTCGGCAACGCGCTCGCCCTGCTGCTGCAGGCGGTGCCCAGGAGCACCGGGGCGACCGATGAGTGACGAGACGGCGCTCGGAGCTCGGATCGGTCGGCTGGCGGCCCTCGACCCCGATCGACGCGCGCTCACCTGTGAGGGGGAATCTCGCTCCCGCGCCGAGATGGAAGCGCGCACCAACCGCCTGGCCCGCGCGTATGCCGATCTCGGCGTCACGCGCGATTCCTTCGTCACCATCGGGCTGCCGAACGGCATCGAGTTCTTCGAGGCGACCGTCGCCGTCTGGAAGCTGGGCGCCACGCCGCAGCCGATCTCGTCACGGTTGCCGGCCGTCGAGCGCAGCGCCATCATCGAGCTCGCCAACTCCTCGCTCGTCGTCGGCGTCGACCCGTCGGAGGCGCCGGGGCGCGCGGCCGTCCCGGCCGGCTTCGAGCCGGATCCGTCGCTGTCGGCCGATCCACTGCCGGCGGTGATCGCGGCCGCATTCAAGGCGCCGACCTCCGGCGGAAGCGCCGGGCGGCCGAAGCTCATCGTCGCGACGCAGCCCGCCACGTGGGAGGCCGTCACCGGATTCGCGGCGCTACTCCGCATCCCCGAGGACGGCGTGCACCTCGTGAGCGGGCCCCTCTATCACAACGGGCCCTTCACCACCGCCGTCCTGGCGCTGCTGAACGGCAACCATCTCGTGATCATGCCGCGCTTCGACGCGGCGGGAGCCCTGGCCCTCATCGACAAGCATGGCGCTGACTGGATGTACGCGGTGCCGACCATGATGCATCGCATCTGGCGCCTGCCCGAGGCCGAGCGGACGCGGTACGACCTCTCCAGCCTTCGCGTGGTGTTTCACATGGCGGCGCCGTGTCCCATGTGGCTCAAGGAAGCGTGGATCGAGTGGCTCGGTCCCGATCGCGTGCTGGAGCTCTACGGCGGCACCGAGGCGCAGTCGTTCAGCATCATCACCGGCGGTGAATGGCTCGAGCATCGCGGCTCGGTGGGACGCCCGCTCATGGGCGAGATGCGCATCCTCGATCCTGACGGCCGCGAGCTGCCGCCGGGTCAGGTCGGCGAGATCTGGATGCGCCGCGGTGAAGATGCGCCGCCGTCGTATCGCTACGTCGGCGCCCAGGCGAAGTCGCGGCCGGGCAACTGGGAGTCGCTCGGTGACCTCGGCTCCAAGGACGCCGAGGGCTACATCTACCTCAGCGATCGCGAGACCGACATGATCCTGGTCGGTGGCGCCAACGTGTACCCGGCCGAGGTCGAGGCCGCTCTCGACGAGCACCCCGGCGTCACCTCGTCCTGCGTGATCGGGCTGCCCGACGAGGAGTATGGCAACGTCGTCCACGCTGTGGTGCAGGCCAGTGGGTCGCTCGCCGCGTCCGAGCTGGACGCGTTCCTGGCCTCCCGGCTCGCCAAGTACAAGCGCCCGCGCACGTACGAGTTCGTGGCCACGCCGCTCCGGGGGGACGATGGCAAGGTCCGGCGGACCGCGCTCCGCGCCGCCAGGATCGCAACGCGTCGATGACGCGGTTCGGCGCCGCGCTGCTGGCGCTGGTGCTGGTGGGCAGCAGCGTAGCGGGCGCCGACGATTGGCCTGCCGCCCGAGTGTTCGTGGTGTTCAGCGGCAACGGTCGCTACTTCGTGCGGTTCGTCCCTGGCGAGAGCGTGGGCGACACCGTCGGCTTCTCGGGCGCGCCGAAGGGGAAATACGCCACCGCGCTCCTCTACGCGCTGCAGGCCGATCGCGGCTACCGACTGCAGCACGAGGTCACACTGACCAACCCAGTGTCGCCCCTGGCGGCGCTGGTCGCCGACGACGGCGCCTTCATCACCTTCGACAACTGGCACAACGTGGGCTTCGGCAAAGTCGCCGCTATCTACACGTCCACCGGCACCTTGGTCCGTGGATGGGAGCTGGCGGACCTCTATTCGAAGGACATCGAGCTGATTCCCCGCTCGGTGTCCTCGCGATACTGGCGGTGCCGGCCCGTTCACTTCGTCGATCCCAAAGACCAGAAGGCCGTCTATGTCCCGGAGGCCCTCGGCGGGTATTTCGTGTTCACGCTGGCGACGGGCGGAGTCGTGCGCACGCCGGGCACCCGCAAAGAGTGCCACCCGCCCGAAAGCCCGATGTCCTGGTCGACGCTCGGTCGCTAACGCCCGCGCACGGCCACCCTCACGGCCGCCGCTCGTCCTCCCGGCGCTCCCCTTCCCGCCGCTCCGCCTCGTAGCCGCCGCCTCCGTAGCCGCCCCAGCTACGCTCCTCGCCATGACGGAACTGGCCGTGAGAGAACGCCTCCACGGTCCCCGCGAAGACCATGAGGGTGTTGCGCACGGTGGTCACGCCGGGAACGCGCGCCACGACGGCCTCTGCCGTCTTCCGCTCGTTGTCGTTGTCGACGCGTCCGGTCAGCTCGACCAGGCCGCCGGCAACCGTCACGCCGATGGAGCGCGGCCGGGTCAGCGGGTTAGCCTGCAGCGCCGCCTGGGCCTGGGCGAGCACGCTGCGGTCTCGCAGCGACGCTCGGGAGGCGTCGGTGGGAGTGAGCCGATCGTCGGCGAGCCACTCGCGCAGCACCGCCACGGCCCGGGCCACGCTCGTCCGCTCGGTGTTGATGACCACGTCGTAGAGCAGCGGATCCTCCCAGTCGAGGTGATAGAGGAACCGGACGCGGGCCGCCAGGTCGCGGTCCGCGTCGTGGACGTACTCGCGCGCGCCCTCGGGGGTGAGCCCCTGCTGCCGCTCGATCCGCTCGGCTCGCACGCGCTCGGGGGCGATCACGCGCACGCGCAGCGCGTGCGGCACGTCGCGGAGGATGACGGGCGACGCCCGGCCGACGAGCACCACGTGGTCGCGCGCCGCCATCTCGAGCACGGTCGCCTCGACGTAGGTGAGGTAGCGCCGCTGGCTCTGGCGAAACCGGTCCCACAGCGTCGGTCGCTCCTCGGTCGCGTGACGCAGGTCCATCACGGCCTCGCCGAAGGCCTCGGCCGCCTTGGTAATGATCTCCCGGTCGGCGAACTCCCAGCCGAGCCCGCTGGCCAGGGCGCGACCGATCTCCGTGCCGCCGCTTCCGATCGTCTCGGACATGGCCACGATGCTCATGGTCCACCTCCTGGCTGACGCACGAACGCCCCCGGCGGCCATCCACTGGCCGACGAGGGCGTTCGTCGCAGCGTTGCGAACACTCGTCCTGGAGTCACACGGCACTCCTGCTGTCTGGACGTCTCGCTCCCCCGGACGGGGAAAGTGTAGGCGCGCGGCAAGGGCATGGTCAAGCGCCCTGTACGCCGGCCCGCGAGCGACGTAGAGTGACGCAATGGCCGAGCGTCAGGCGGCGCCCACGTACCATCTCCTCGGCGTCCCGCTGCGCACGGGCTCGCTCTATCCAGGCAGCGAGAACGACGCGCAGGCCTATCGCGACGCGCGCATCGTCCAGCGACTGCACGCGGCCGGGTGCCAGGTGATCGACGAGGGCGACGTCGCGATCCCCAGCTACTTGCCGCATCACAACGTCCCGCCCATCAAGAACTGGCCCGGGCCGCGCATCGCCTGGGAGTGCATCGGCGAGCGCATCGCGCCGTTTCTGCAGCAGCCCGGGCGCGTTCCCCTGCTCATCGGCACCGACTGCAGCGTGGTGGTGGGCACCACCCAGGCGCTCATGCGCGCCCATGGAGAGAACGTGCACGTCGTCTACGTCGATGGCGACATCGACGGCATCGCGCCGCAGCCCGATCGCTGCATGAGCGCCGCCGGCATGGGCCTCTGGCTGATGACCCAGGCCTCGCCCTTCCGGGCGGGTCCGGCGCTCGATGCCTCGCGGGTCACGGTCCTCGGCTGGAGCGATGACCTGCGCTCACCGCCGATCGGCCTGGGCTCGATTCCCCTCGCCGAGGTCCGCCGTCTGGGAGCGCGGGAGGCCGCTCTGCAGACGCTGCGAGCCATCCCCGCCTCGGCCACCGTCCTGCTGCACGTCGACATCGACGTCTGCAACAGGCAGGCGATGCCGGCTGCGTATTTCCCGCACGCTGACGGGCTGACCCTGGCCGAGGCGCGTGAGCTGCTCGATCCCCTCCTGAAGGACGCCCGGGTGCGCGTGATCGAGGTGGCCGAGTACGCCTCGCTGCGAGATCTCGATCACGCTCACGTCGAGAGCATCATCGAGCTGCTGGCCGGAGGTCTGGCGGGTCGCTTGACCTGATCAGCGCCCGGCTCTAACGTGCTCACGCCGTGAGCTACTCGCTCGGAATCGACATCGGCGGCACCTTCACCGACATCGTCGTCTACGACCAGACCCGGGGACGACACCTCAACCGCAAGGTCCTGACCACCCACGACGACCCGGCCCGGGCCGTCGCCGCGGGCGTCGAGGGGCTCCTGCGTCAGCACCGCCTGCCGCCGGGCAACTTCACCCGCATCGTCCACGCCACCACGCTGTTCACCAACGCGCTCATCGAGCGCCGGGGCGCGGTCACCGGGCTGCTGACCACCGCAGGCTTCGCCGACACGCTGGAGATCGGCCGCGAGCGAAAGTTCGAGCTGTACGACCTGAACATCGCCAAGCCGGAGCCGCTCGTGCCCCGCCACCGGCGGCTCGAGGTCGCCGAGCGTGTGCGCGCCGACGGCACGGTGGCGCGCAAGCTCGACGCACGCTCCGTGGCGGCGCAGGCGCGCCGGCTGGTGGACGGCGGCGTGACGTCCATCGCCATCGTCTTCCTGCACGCGTACGCCAATCCCCGCCACGAGGCCCAGGCGGCGAAGCTCGTCGCGAAGCGGCACCCGAAGATCGCCGTGACCACGTCGCACGAAGTCGCGCCGGAGATCCGCGAGTACGAGCGCGCCTCCACCACCGTGGCCAACGCCTACATCAAGCCGCTGGCGCGCCAGTACCTCGACGCGATGGCGCGCCGGGTTGCCGGGCTCGGCATCCCCGCGCCCCTGCTGCTCATGCTCTCGAGCGGCGGCCTGACGCACGTGGCGGAGGCCGAGCGCACGCCGGTGCAGATGCTCGAGTCTGGCCCGGCGGCCGGTGCGCTGGCCGCCGCCTTCTTCGGGCGTGACGACAGTCGCGGCAATCTCCTGGCCTTCGACATGGGCGGCACCACGGCCAAGCTCAGCCTGGTCGACGGCGGCGAGCCGCTGACCGCCTATGCCTTCGAGGCGGCCCGGCAGAAGCGCTTCCTCGAGGGCAGCGGGCTGCCCATCCGCATCTCGACCATCGAGCTGATCGAGATCGGCGCCGGCGGTGGCTCGATCGCCCACGTCGACGAGATCGGTCTGCTGAAGGTCGGTCCGCGCAGCGCCGGCTCTCAGCCGGGGCCAGCCTCGTATGGTCTCGGCGGCGTCGAGCCGACCGTGACCGACGCCGACTTCCTGCTGGGCTATCTCAACCCGGACTACTTCGCCGGCGGCGAGATGGCGATCGACATGCCGGCGGCACGCGCCGCGCTGGAGGGTCTGGCCACGCGCGTGAAGCTTGGGCCGATCGAGTGCGCCTGGGGTATCCACGACGTCGTCAACGAGAACATGGCCGGCGCCGCCCGCGTGCACATTGCCGAGCGCGGCCGCGATCCGCGCGACTACGCGCTGCTCTGCACCGGCGGCGCCGGGCCCGTGCACGCCTACTCCGTGGCGAAGAAGCTCGGGCTGCGCCAGGTCATCTGCCCACCGGCCGCGGGCGTGGCCTCCGCGCTCGGTCTCCTGGTGGCGCCGGCCCGCGTCGACCGCGTCGCCACCGTCGGCCTGCGTCTGGATCGCGACAGCGGCGCCACGCTCGAGAGCGCCTTCCGCCGACTCGAGACGGAAGCGCGCGCGGTGATGGCCGACACGGGGCTCAAGCTCGACACGGCCACGGTGCGCCGGCTCGCCGACGGCCGCTTCCTCGGTCAGGGCTTCGATCTGGTGGTCGATCTCCCCGACGGCCCCTACGACGATTCCGACGCGTGCCGGCAGAAGCTGACGGCGGCGTTCGAGACGGCCTACCGGGAAAAATTCACCCTCACACCCCCGGACGTGCCGGTGGAGTTCATCAACATCCGGGTGGCGGTACGGGCGCCGGTGGCGGGCGAGTCGGTCGCCGGCATGGCGCTCTCCGGCCAGGCGAGCGGCGGCGGCGGCGCCGTGAAGGGCGTACGGCCCGCGTACTTCCCCGAGCATCGCGGCTTCGCGGAGACGACCGTGTACGATCGCGCGCGGCTGGCGCCGGGCGACGAGATCCGCGGCCCCGCGGTGGTGGAAGAAGAAGGCTCGACGCTGGTGATCGGCCCCGGCGGCACGGCGCGGGTGGCGGCCACCGGCAACATCGTGGTGACGCTGACGTGAGTGCCAAGCTCGACGCGGTCACGCTGGAAGTCCTCTGGACCCGCATCATCTCCGTCGTCGACGAGGCGGCCAAGGCGATCGTGCGCACCTCGTTCTCCACGCTCTCCAACGAGGCCAACGACTTCGCCTGCATGCTGACGGACGCGCGGGGATACGCGCTGGCCCAGAACAGCGGCAGCATCCCGTCCTTCATCGGCACGCTGCCGGCCACCGTGCGTCATTTCTTGCGCGAGATGGGCGCCGAGCGGATGCAGCCGGGTGACGTGCTCATCACCAACGACGCCTGGATGGGCACCGGCCACATGAGCGACGTCTCGGTGCTCAAGCCGATCTTCCACCGCGACAAGCTGGTGGCCTTCTCGGCGACCACCTCGCACATGCCGGACATCGGCGGGCGGATTCGCGCCATCGAGGCGCGCGAGATCTTCGAGGAAGGCCTGCACATCCCGCTCACCAAGCTGGTCCACGCCGGGCGCCAGGACGACACGCTGATCCAGCTGATCCGCGCCAACGTGCGCACCCCGGATCAGACCATGGGCGACATCTGGGCCCAGGCCAGCGCCAACGAGCTGATGGAGCGCCGGGTCAACGCGCTCATGGACGACTACGGGCTGGACGGGCTCACGGAGCTGGGCGACGAGCTGTTCGCGCGGTCCGAGGGCGCGATGCGCGAGGCCATCCGCGCGGTGCCGGACGGCACGTATCGCTACGCCTTCACCACCGACGGCACCGGCGTGCCGTTCGAGTTCAAGATCGCGCTCACCGTGGCCGGCGACGAGATCGTCGCCGACTACACCGGTACCTCGCCCCAGCAGCCGCGCGCCATCAACTGCGTGATGGCCTACACGTACGCGATGACCGCCTACGCGGTGCGCTGCGCGCTGCTCCCGGGCCTGGCCAACAATGAAGGCATGTTCCGTCCGATCAAGGTCGTCGCGCCCGAGGGCTCCTTGCTCAACCCGCGCTTCCCGGCGGCCGTGGTCAGTCGCGCCACAACCGGCCACTATGTGCCGGCCCTCGTGCTCGGCGCGCTCCACCGCGTGATCCCCGAGCGCGTGATGGCCGGCGCCGGCTCGCCGCTGTGGGCGCTGAGCCAGTCGAGCACGCGGGAAGACGGCAAGCCCTACACGACCGTGCTGTTCTTCAACGGGGGCATGGGCGCCACGCCGATCAAGGACGGCGAGAATGTGCTCTCGTGGCCCAGCAACATCTCGTCCACGCCGGTCGAGGTCGCCGAGCGCAACAGCCCGCTCTTCTTTCACTACAAGCGCATGCGCGCGGGCTCGGGCGGTGGCGGGCGCTATCGCGGCGGGCTGGGCCAGGACATCTTGATCGAGAGCCGCTCGCCCCGTCTCATCGTGCTCAGCGTGATGGCCGAGCGGACCACGTACCCGGCGCCGGGCCTGGCCGGGGGCGCTGCCGGCGGGCGCGGCGACGTCCGCATCAACGGCAAGCGCGTCGACAACCGCAAGCAGTACGTGCTGGAGCGCGGCGACCGCGTGCTGGTCAGCACGCCCGGCGGTGGGGGTTACGGCTCGGCCGGCCGGCGGGACCGCTCGCTGACGGAGCGCGATCGCGAGCTGGGGTACGTCGCCAAGGGCGCGGGGCGGCGCGCGCCGCGCGCCAAACGCTGAGCGCGCTGCCTGAGATCCCATCGTGCTCGAAGGCTGGACACGGCGTGCTCGAGACTTGAAGCGTGAAGTCTATGCGCTGTACTTCGCGTGCCGCGATCCGCGCGTGCCGTGGTACGCAAAGGTATTCGCCGCGGGCATCGTCGGTTATGCCTTCAGCCCGATCGATTTGATCCCGGATTTTATCCCGGTCCTGGGGTACCTCGATGATCTGGTGCTGATCCCGCTTGGCATCATGGCCATCCGCGCAATGATCCCCCACGTCGTCATGGCCGAGTGCCGTGAGCGTGCCGTGCGTCTAGAGAGCAAGCCTCGCAGCTGGGTCGCGGCCGTCGTCATCGTAGTGATCTGGCTTGGGCTGGCGGCTGCGGCCGTCTACTGGCTGGCTTCCTGGGTCGATTGGTCACATTCGGCCAGGACCTCCCGCGCCGGCCGGCATCCGCTGCCCACGTGAGAGACCGAGCCGGCTCCACGTGGAGATCGATCAGGTCGAGGCGTTCGTGGCGATCATCCGCGGCGCTGGGCGCGCCGCTCTTCGAGCGGATCCGGAGCAGTGTCGTCCTGACCGAGGCCGGCAAGACTTTCCTGCCCCACGCCGAGGGCGTGCTGGCCTCCATGCGGGACGGCCTCGACGCGGTCCGGGCGCTGCAGCAGGCCGATCTCGGCGCCATCATGCTGGCGCTCGTCGGAACGCTGGCGAGCACGACGCTGAGGGGCTGTCTGGAGCGCTTTCGCGACGCGGTGCGCTCTACGATCCGTATCCCTGGTCGCTCCAGAACCGGCCGGCCGCCTGGGGGCTGAGCCCGGCGGAGATCGTCCCGATCGACAGCCTCACGGCGCAGAAGCGGATGGTGGAGGCCAGCTTCGGGCTGGCGCTGCTGCCGGAGAGCAGCGTCGACGAGGAGCTGCGCACGGGAACGCTGTGCGCGATGCGAGTCTCGGCGGCGCGCGTCAGCATCCCGGTCGTGCTGATCCACCGCCGGCGCGCGTACCTGAGCGGCGGGGCGCGCGCGCTGAAGACCGAGCTCTCGGCCTGGCCGGCGGGCCGGGCATCCTCAGGCCCCATCCGCATGCGCTGATTCTGATTCGGAGGGGGGCGAAGCCCCCCTCCGACCGCGTGGAGCCCTACTCCAGAGGGTCGTGCTTCACCGGGGGTGGCAGCCAGATGCGCTGATACTCCTTCTGTAGCTCCCGCTCGCGGGCGATCTCCTCGCGCTCGCTCATCCGGGCGTACTTGGCCTCGGTCGGGCTGGAGAAGTTGGCCCGGTTGAGGTTCGGCGCCGAGAACAACCGGGTGACCGCGCCCCGGCAGTGCGGGCACTGCCCGACCGGGGGATCGGCGAGGCGCTGCCGCACCTCGTAGATCACCCGGCAGGGGGCGCATTCGTATTCGTAGGTCGGCATGGCGGCGGCTCAGACCGCGACCACGCGGGGCCGGTCCTGGAGCGGGGCCTGCGCGGTGGTCTTCAAATTCCAGACGCGCGCGGCGTTGAGGCCGAAGACCTTGGCCTTGATGTCGTCGGTGAGCTTCGGATACCCGTGGCCCTCCACCAGCTGATCGGGGATCTGGAACTTCCGGAAGGCCTCGATCTGCCACTGGGGATTCCCCCACAACAGCGAGTCCGTCCCCCACATGACGTAGTCCGGCCCGAGGTCGCGCAGGAGCGTGCCCAGCACGTGGGCGCACTCGAGCGGCCGGCTGGTCACGGTGGCGGCGAAGGCGGAGCCGACCTCGCAATAGAGGTTGTTGCGCTGCGGCTTGAACCCCTTCATCGCCGCGATCTCGGCGTGGTATGGCCAGGCCGAGTGATAGGCGATGAAGTTCAGATCGCGGAAGTCGTCGGCCACCGCGTCAAAGTCCTCGGCGTGGGCGTAGCGCGCCATGAACTGGCCGAACGGGATCCCCTTGTGGCAGCCGATGTTCTTCACGCCCAGCTTGCGGCAGCGCTCCCAGATCGGATAGGCCAGCTTCGTGTCGTCGAACCACCAGCCCCGCTTGGGCGTGGAGTCGAAGGTGTAGAGCTTGAGGCCGGAGATCTGGTACTTCTCGACGAACATCTGCAACCGCTCCAGGGTCTGGCTCAGCCCCTGGTTCGGCGTGAGCCCGCCGCCGAGCATCAGCGTGCGGTCGGGCCAGCGACGCTTGACCTCGGCCTGCTCCTCGATCGGGATCATGTCCTTGCCGCCGTAGTCCTCGCGGAACCCGAAGGGGTTGAAGATCGCGACGCTGGTGTCGCTGCCTTCCAGGATCAGCTTGCCGAAGTTCTCCGGCGTCATGTCCTTGGTGCCGTTCGGCAGGCCCATGGCCTTGCCGAGGTCGTCGAGGAGCTGGACGAACCACATCCCCTTCTCGCTCGTGTTGACCCCGGGGATGAAGCCATCCTTGCGGTTACAGATATGCGTGTGAGCGTCGACGATGAAGTCCTTGCCTGCCTTGCGCGCGACCTTGACCTCCTGGGCCGCCGCCAGGTCGTAGGCCTCCGCCTCGCTGACCTCGAAGAACTTCATGCCGGTGATCTGGTTGACGGCCAGCATGGCCGCCGCGAACCCCGACGCGGTGCCGATGAAGTTCCGCCGCGACAAGCCGCTGCGGGCGGCACAGGTGTCGACGCGCTCACCGATCCGCTCTCCCATGTGGCCGGCCAGGAAGAACCGCGTGCCCTGCTCCTCCGCCGTCATGGGGCCCTGGGTGGTTCGCTGGTATCCCTTGAAGTGCTCGAAGACGTTGAACTCCATGGGGTGCCTCCTGAAGCCTCTGCTGCTCCCACTGCCCGATCGCCTCGTCACTGAGACCGAATCGGCTGCCGCCCGCTCACCTCCGTTCCGGCTATGGCTGCGTTGCCGAGTGTCCCGGAACTAACTCCATCGTCGGGCGATGTCAACCGGGTGCACCACGAAGCGGCGGCCCCGCCGGCCCTGACCGGCTCGCGCGACAAGATCCGGACCGAAGCTTGACCTGCCCCGGCGGCGTCACTACTCTGGCGACCGAGATGCACCGTCGCTCCCTCCAGACCGGCACGCATGCAATGCCGTAGCTGCCGTCACGACAATCCCGTCGGGGCGCGCTTCTGCGTCGCGTGCGGCACCCGCCTGGCGATCGCCTGTGCCGCGTGCGGCGTCGAGCCCCCGGAGGGCGCGCGCTTCTGTCCGGCCTGCGGCGGTGCGATCGAGCCCACGCAGCCCACCGTGGCGCCGGCGCACGCCCCCGATGCCTACACGCCTCGCCACCTCGCCGAGCGCATCCTCACCTCGCGCGCGGCACTGCAGGGCGAGCGCAAGCCGGTCACCGTGCTCTTCTGCGACCTGGTCGGGTCCACCGCGCTGGCCGAACGGCTGGGGCCCGATGCCATGCACGACCTCCTCAACCGCTTCTTCGAGACCGCGCTGGCCGAGATCCACCGCTACGAGGGCACCGTCAACCAGTTCCTCGGCGATGGCTTCATGGCGCTCTTCGGCGCCCCGCTGGCGCACGAGGATCACGCGCGCCGCGCCGCCCTGGCCGCGCTCGGCGTTGCCCGGGCGGTCGAGGGCCCGCTGGTGCTCGACTCCGGCCCCAGGGTCCCGATCAGCGTGCGCATGGGGCTCAACACCGGGCTCGTCGTGGTCGGCGCCATCGGTGATAACTTACGAATGGACTACACCGCCGTTGGCGACTGCACGCATCTGGCGGCGCGCCTGCAGCAGAGCGCCGCCCCGGGCACGATCCTCGTGAGCCAGGCCACGGCCCGCCTGATCGAAGGCCACGTCGCACTGGAATCGTTCGGGACACTCGACGTGCGCGGCCTCAGCGGGCCCGTCACCGCGTTCCGGCTCATCGGTCCGGCCGCAGTCGGCGCCGACGCGGCGCGCGGGGGCCGCGAGCGGAGCCGCTTCGTCGGGCGCGAGCGCGAGGCCGCCACCCTGCGCGAGCTCATCGGCGAGGTCACCGAGGGTCACGGCCGCGTGGCGGGAGTGGTCGGCGAGCCGGGGGTGGGCAAGTCGCGTCTGCTCCTGGAAGTGCGGGCGGACGTCGGCGAGAAGGCCACGTGGCTCGAGGGCCGCTGTCTCTCGTACGGGAGCACGATCCCTTACCTGCCGATCCTGGATCTGCTGCGCGGCGTCTGCAGCATCGCCGGGACCGACGCTCCCGAGCGCGCCGCCGAGAAGGTCCGCGCCACGCTGCAGACGCTGGGGATCGACCCCGTCGAGCGCGCCGCGCTCCTGCTTCGCCTGCTCGGACTCGAGGAGCCCGATGAGACCGTGCGCGCGCTGGGCGGCGAGGTCCTGGCCGCGCGCACGCTCGACACGCTGCGCCAGGTGTGGCTGCGCAGCAGCCGTCGCCGGCCGCTCGTACTCGTCGTCGAGGACGTGCACTGGATCGACCCCGCCTCCGAGACGTGCCTGGCGGGCCTTGCCGAGGCCCTTGGCCGTGCGAGCTTGCTGCTGGTGACGAGCTACCGACCGGGCTACCGGCCGTCGTGGATCGATCGCTCGTACGCGACTCAGATCTCGCTGGCACCGCTGCGGCGCGACGACAGTCTGCGCGTGGTGCGCTCACTGCTGCCCGAGGTCGCCCCGGCCGACCCGCTCGTGCCGCTGATCCTCGACCGGGCCGAGGGCAATCCGTTCTTCCTCGAGGAGTTGGTCCACGCGCTCGGCGACACGGGTGGCATGACGCTGGGGGTGCCCGACTCCGTGCAGGGCGTGCTCGCCGCGCGCATCGATCGACTGCCGGAGACGGCCAAGCATCTCCTGCAGACCGCGGCCGTGCTCGGCCGCGAGTTTCCGGAAAGGCTCCTGCGGGCGATCGCGGACACCCCCGAGCACCTCGACGCCGACCTGCAAGACCTCACCCGTCTGGAGTTCCTCTACGAGCGCTCCGATGCCGAGGAGCGCGTCTGGGTCTTCAAGCACGCCCTCACCCAGGACGTCGCCCACACCACGCTGGTGACGCCGCGCCGGCGCGCCCTGCATCGGAGGGCGGCCGACGCGCTGGCGGCGCTCTACCCGGATCGCCTCGCCGACCTCGCCCCCCGGCTCGCTCACCACTATCTCGAGGCCGAAGCGTGGGGCGAGGCCGCCACGCACGCGCGCCGGGCGGCGACACTGGCGAGCCGGGCATGGGCCAACACAGAGGCCCTGGCTCGCTACGACCAGGCGCTGCACGCCGCGGTCCGGGCGGGCCTACCACTCGTCGAACGGCGCGAGATCCTGCAGGCCCGGGCCGAGGTGCACGCCGTCCTCGGCCACTTCGAGCCCGCGCGCGCCGATCTCGAGGCGGCGCTGGCGCTGGCCGACGGCGACGCGGTCGGCCAGGGGCGCGTCCTCACCGCGCTGGGCGCCCTCTGGGGCGGCCACCGCGACTACGCCCGCGGCCTCGACCTCACACGGCAGGCGGTCGGGCTCCTGACGCCGGCCGGAGAACGTCGCGCGCTCGCGGATGCCCAGGCGCAGCTCGGCGTGATGCTGCTGAATCTCGCGCAGGTGACCGAGAGCGTGCGCGAGTTGCAGGCCGCCCTGACGCTGTTCGAAGAGCTGGACGACGTCGCGGGTCAGGGCCGAACGCTCGAGATACTCGGGATGAACCGCTGGCTCTCCGGCGACATCCCGGGCGCGATCACCGCGCTCGAGCCGGCGATCACGATGCTCAGGGCGGTGGGAGACCGCCGCGCGGAGATCGCCGCCCTCGTGTCGCTCGGCGCCGCCCGGACGTTGAGCGAGGGTATAGACGCCGGCCGGCCGCCGATGGCGGCGGCGCTCGAGGGCGCCGTGGCGCTGGGGGCGCGCTCCGACGAGGCGTTCGTTCGGGGCACCGGCGCGTACCTCGCCTTGGCGTTCGGTCTCTGGGGCGAGGCCTATTCCGAAGCCACCGCCGCCCTCGCCATCGCGCGCGACTTGCAGCATCGCGAGTGGACGGTTTACGCGCTCAGCAGCCTGGGTCGTGTCCACGCCCTCTGCGGCGACGCGGCCCAGGCGCGAGCACTGCACGGCGAGCAGCTCGAGATCGCCCGCCAGCTCGGCGCGTCCATCTGGATCGCCGAAGCGCTCGGACGACTCGGGCAGGCCCTGTTCCGGGGCGGTGACCTCGCCGCCGCCCGGCCGCTGCTCGAGGAGGCCGTCGCGGTCGCCGGAGAGTGTGCGGAGCGGGCCGTGTACCCGCTGCTCACCCTCGGCGAGCTGGCCCTGCGAGAGGGGCGACCGGACGACGCCCTGGCGATGATCGAACGCTTCCACGCGGTGGGCTCGGTGTACCGTCCGCTCCGCATCGAGGCCGCCTGGATCGCCGCCGCGGCACGCGCCGCCCGAGGCAATCCGACGGCGGCGGCCGAGGCGATCGAGTCGCTCGGCGCCGTGATCCGTGACGCTGACGCGTTCGGGATGCCTGCCGCGCGGTGGCGAGCCGCCCTCGAGCGCGTCCGCCTCTTGCACAACCACGGCCGCACGGAGGCAGCCGGGCGTGAGGCCCGCGAAACTCGGGCACTCCTGGAGCGGTTTGCGAGCGCGCTGCCCGAGCCACTGGCGCAGATGTTCCGTCAGTCCGAGGCGATGCGCTGCGCCTCCTCGCTCTTCGCCTCGGCGGCGACTGTCGAATGAGCTACGTGGGCCAGCGCCTCAAGCGGCGCGAAGACGAGCGCTTCCTGCTGGGCCGCGGCGCCTACGTCGCCGACGTGCGGCGCCCGGATACGCTGCACCTCGCCGTGGTGCGGAGCCCTCACGCTCACGCGCGGATCCGCGCCATCGACGTGGCCGCCGCGCGCGCCTGCCCCGGCGTCGTCGACGTGGTCACCTTCGACGACGTGCCGGAGCTGGCCCGCGTCATCCCCATGCGTCTGGCCGAGCGCGGCCAGATGCGCCGCTTTCTGCAGTGCCCCCTGGCCTACGACAAGGTCCGCTACGTCGGCGAGCCGGTGGCCGCCATCCTGGCCGACGACCGCTATCGCGCCGAGGACGCGCTGGCCGTGATGAACGTGGAGTACGAGCCCCTCGCCGTGCTCGTCGACGCGCGGGCGGCCGCCGAGCCGGGCGCTGCACTGCTCTTCGAGTCGGAAGGGACGAACGCCGTCGCCACCTACACCGTCGCCTGCGGTGACGTCGACCAGGCCCTGCGCGGCGCCGATCTGGTCTTGCGCGAGTCCTTGTACGTGCAGCGACACGCCGGCGTGCCTCTGGAAACTCGCGGCGCCCTGGCCGACTGGGATGGGGGCCGCGGGGTGCTCAGCATGTGGGGCATGACCAAGGTGCCGCACATCAACCGGCGCATCATCGCCGAGCACGCCGGGCTGCCCGAGCACGCGGTGCACTTTCTGCAGACCGACGTCGGCGGCGCGTTCGGCATCCGCGGCGAGGTGTACCCGGAAGATTTCCTCGTCGCGCTGCTGGCGATACGCACGCGGCGCCCCGTCCGGTGGATCGAGGACCGTCGAGAGCACCTGCAGGCCGCCAACCACTCGCGCGAGCAGCATCACGAGATCGCGATCGGACTGCGTCGGGACGGGACCATCGTCGCCATTCACGACCGCTTCTGGAACAACATGGGCGCCTACGTCCGCACGCACGGGGCCACCGCCCCCAACAACACCGCGGCGTACATCCCCGGCCCCTATCGCGTGCCCCACTACCGCGCCGAGGTCATCTGCGTGGTGACGAACAAGACGCCGTCCGGCACCTACCGGGCGCCCGGCCGCTTCGAGGCCACGTTCGTGCGCGAGCGCATCGTGGACATGGCGGCGCGGGCGCTCGGGATCGACGCGGCCGAGATTCGACGGCGCAACTTCATCCCCGCCGACGCCATGCCGTATGACCTGGGCACGACGACCCACGGCAGCACGGTCGTGTACGACAGCGGCGATTTCCCCAAGCTGTTCGACTGGGCGCTCGACCGCATGGGCTACGCCTCGCTCCGCGATGAGCAGGCTGAAGCGCGCCAAGCCGGCCGGCACGTCGGCATCGGTCTGGCGTACGTCGTGGAGAAGTCCGGGCTCGGCCCCTGGGAGTCCGCGCGCGTCCTGGTGGACGGCACCGGCCGGGTCGTCGTGCACACCGGCATTCCATCCGTCGGCCAAGGCGTCGAGACCGTGTTCGCGCAGCTCGCCGCGGACGTCCTCGGCGTGCGCTACGAGGACGTGACCGTTCGCTATGGCGACACCGACGCGCTACCGGACAGCGTCGGCGCCTTCGGCAGCCGCGGCACCGTGGTGGGCGGTAACGCCGTGGTGCGCGCGGCCGAGCGGGTACGGGAAAAGATCCTGATCGTGGCGGCCCGCGAGCTCGAGGCCCATCCCGCCGATCTCGAGCTCCGCGACGGCGCCGTCCACGTGCGCGGCGTGTCGGATCGCGCATTGCCGCTGCGCGAGGTCGCGCGGGCCGCCAGCGTGAGTCGGGCGCTGGCCGCCGGGCTCACACCCGGCCTGGAGGCGCTCGACTACTACGCGCAGGAGAAGATGACCTACGGTCACGGGCTGCACCTGGCCCTGGTCGAGGTCGACGGCGAGACGGGCTGCCCGCGCATTCTGCGCTATGCCGTCGCCTACGACGTCGGCCGGGCCATCAATCCGATGCTCGTGGAGGGCCAGATCGTCGGTGGCCTCGCCCAGGGCCTCGGCGCCGCGCTCCACGAGGAGCTCGCCTACGACGACAACGGCCAGCTCGCGGCGGGGACGCTGATGGAGTACCACCTCCCGGCGGCCGCGGACATGCCGCCGCTTCAGCTGTGGGTCCGCGAGGAGGATCCCTCTCCGACCAATCCGCTGGGCGTGAAGGGCGCGG
>Ga0075428_100002494_pt1 | contig 19977 bp, 22 predicted proteins | sample RhiMetdeltSRZDD2_FD_75291 | JGI IMG/M metagenome (GOLD analysis project Ga0075428, IMG submission 75291) | Populus rhizosphere microbial communities from Tennessee, USA - Rhizosphere MetaG P. deltoides SRZDD2 | ecosystem: Host-associated > Plants > Roots > Rhizosphere > Soil | place: USA... | reverse complement strand
GCCATCTCCTTTAGTCACGTGGCTAGGTCCGAGAAGAGTAACTCTCGTCCAGCAATCGTAAGGCGATCGATCGACTTGATGGTCTGGTGGGCCTCGGTTGGATGTGGCCTCTCCGGTCCATCTGGGCGTAGCGCGATCCACTGACCCAGTTGCAAACGCCCTTCAATCAGGTTCTCGTCGAGGTGGTGGATCTCGTTGCGAATGTGTCGAACCCGATCGGCGACTGCATCAGCCGCGAACGCGGCTGGCTCGGTGTTCAGCGCCAATGAAAGCGGGTCTTGATCCCTGTTACGTCGAAGCCGCCTGTAGCACCTGATTGCTCGCTGCATGTCAGACAGGCAGCTCTCAAAGTGTGCGATACATCGGTGCATCGCGCCGAGGTTGAGGGAGTCCATGCGTATCCCAGAATTCTTTGAGTTTCGATGATCCCAACTTGTACTCTACTAGTGCAGCTTCCACCAAGCGAATGTAGGTAGATGCAAGGGCATTTACCTGAAAGCTCTGCGACACATTGCCGACGAACAGAGTCTTCAGCCAGAAGGCAGGAAAGCCCCTAGGGTACTCGTCGATTTCGGGGACTTCGATGGACATGTACATGGCCTGAGCTGCCTAACGCCGCAGTTCAGCGGCGGCGCGCTGCCGTATGAAGCGCGGCACGAGCGCATAATGAAATGGAGCACTCGTGCCGACGCCGCGATGCCGTATCACCGTCCGCTGCAACTGCTTGTTATGCGATCGCACGCTCGTCTCCCGTGTTCGCTAAGAACAGCGCCCCAACTGCAAGGAACCAAGCAAAATAGACTGCAAAGGCGAGTCGCTGCGCGAGTCCCGGAGCGTCGGCAAGCATCGGAATCGACCTGCCGAAAACGTTGAGGCCAAGCCCCAAGAAAGCGACGACTGCAAGTGCAAGACTGATGGGCAGCAAACGCCGCCATCGAGTGCTCCGTCTGACGCGACTGGCCAATACAAATGCTGCGATCACCCACGGAAAGCCCGACAAGGAGATCATCAGTACGTGTCCCGCCGTCCAAGGCGACTGCATCCGGGGAATGCCATTGCGCATTTCGGCCGGGAAGACACCGGCACCTGCAAAGCCCAAGCCGGAAATAACGAGGAGCCAGAACAGCAGCGATCGACGCCCATCTATCGCTAGCGCCGCCCTTCCGCCGCAAACCGCCAACAACAGACCTGGAATAATGAATCCGATAATGTTCCAGGCCACAGCATGGGGTGCACCAAACGCACCGAGCTCACTAACCGCCCGGTGAAGGTGTGAATAGCCTGGATAAGCAGCCGCGAACGCGAACAACGCTGGCCAGAAGACAGCCGCAGCAACAACGGCGACTCTGCGGGAGACTGTCTCAGGCAACATGACACGCTCCATCGATCGCATAACGTCTTGCCGCTCAGCCGCCGCGCTTTTCAGCGGTCGGCTGCAGCGGCTTGTTCGGCGTCTCCCACTCCTCGCGGGTAATCCGGTAAACCAATGCGGGCTTTCCCATCACTTCGGTGGGGCCGAGCAGCCGCTCACCCAGCCTCTGGGCCACCCGAATCGAAGCGGCGTTCTCCGGGTGGATCAGACTGAGGACATCCGGCTGTCCCAGACGAGTGAAGGCAAACTGAAGAGCCGTCTGCGCCCCTTCGGTGGCAAACCCCCGGCCCCAAAAGGATCGACGCAGCATCCAACCGAGTTCAAACCCGGGCCACCCCTCGGGGTTCCAGAAGCCAATGCGCCCGACCAAGATACCCGAAGACCGCTCCTCCACGGACCAGAGGCCGTAGCCGCGCAAGGACCAGTGACCGACCATCATCGCCAGGTTACGCCAAGCCATGGGCCGTGCTAACGGCTGGCCGTCGCCGATATAGCGCATGACCTCGGGATCGGCACACATCTCCGCGTAGTCGTCGAGGTCCGACTCGCGGAGCATACGCAGAGTCAAGCGATCGGTTTCGAGCGTGAGCATTGGTTGTTGTTGTAATTTGACCCGCCGCCGAACGATATGGCCGTTCAGCGGCGATCACGACTCGTGCCCGCCTGCCAATTGGCGCTGCATGTCGAACTGAAGATCGACGATCTCCGCGACGGGTGCCGCCTTTCGAGAGCGATCCTTGACGGGGGCCCCTCTGCCCAGAGAAATGGGTAGATCGATATTGCTTGGTCTCCGGCCAGTGCCGACACATCACCCAGCCATCCCGGCCAGCGTTGCCCCTCGTAGAACTTCTCGAGATCCCCTTGAAGCGTCCACTGCAGGAAGTCTGAGTAGCCTCTCTCGAGAGACTCCCATTCGAGACGGTCGGGTGCGAAGTAGTGCACATGCCCTGGCGGGCCGTCGAACCCTCCACCGTTGGCCGCGAACGAACCACCGACGACGTCATCGGCGACGAGGATGACGGGAGGCACGGGTTGTTCCTCGTTCCATGTCCGGCCCTTGTTCCAGTCAGGCAGCGATCTCGGCAGCCGGGGGTGACCAGAACCAAGTATTCGCAACCAGCCTCCGTCGATCAGAATGCCACCGGTCTCGAAGATGACGGCGCCCATCGGGGACCTCGTCGTCACCTGCGTGGCTTCAAGTGCCAACGAGCGGGCCGGCTCGCTCGCAGGGAGAACCTCAACTCGGTTTGAAGCAGCCGCGATCCACTCTTGCACGAGCGGCCAAGCAGGATCGTCGGAGATTAGGTCCCTTAGAGTTCGCACTGCGCCTCGTCCGCCGAACGATCAGGCATCAGCCGCCCGCCGCTGTTTTTGGCGGCGGGTCGGCTGGATGCAGTGTTAGGTCGCTCCAGGACTGCTTGGACGTTGTAGCTCCTCGTAAGCATCCGGTCTCTTCTCCTTGAGGAAAGCCAGGCCTGCTCGTGTTGTTCGAACGATGGAGCAGCCACTCGCAGAGAGCGTCTCCACAAGCCCGCGCTCACTCGCGTCCTCCCACACGGGAAGTCTCGGACAGGATGTACGCCAGGCATCCATCGTTTCCTGGTACGTGCGTTCCCTCCGTCCTAGCCACTCGACTAGATCGAGGATGAGATTTTCGATCGTATCAGTCATGGTTGCTCTCGACCTAACAACGTATCGCTGTAGGCTCGATTGCCGCAGCCTAACACGGAATCGCCCAGGCAGGTTCTCCGCTTGGAACAGCTGGGAGCCCAAGCACTTACATCAGTTCTGTCAATTCAACCCCGCGCGATTAGACGGCGCTCTGCAGCCTAACACGCAGGAGTGTTAGGCTGCAAAAAGGCCTAAGCTCATCTACCCACCATCCCACGACCGCCTCGATTCCAAAAAGTGAAAGGTGGGGAGTGGCGAGCCAAGGAAGCGCCCAACACATTCGTCGTGACTGGCCAGCCCCATTCGCACTCCGCCCTGGGTATTTCTGACCCATCGCGTTCGGTAGATAGACCCGGCTCAAACCGGGGTCAACGTCCTGCTGATGAATTGATTCCAATAATGCAGCAAAGGCTCTCTGGCTGCCAGAGGCCGTAGGGTGACGCACTCTGTCTCCCCTCTTACCGCCCCCGCGCGCTGTGATTTGCCGGGCCTCGGTGTCACTCGGTCATCTTCGTTTGTTGCCGCCTCAGAACCCTTTGATCTGCCTTAGAGCTTCGTAAACCACAATCGCTGCGGCGTTGCTCAAATTGTGGCTTCGCGGCTTGGCTCCCCACATGGGAATTCGGATAGCCGTCTCCGGATGCTCCTCTATCAACTCGCGCGGCAAGCCGCGCGTCTCGCTTCCAAACACCAGATAGTCGTCGTGAGAGTATCTGACCTCGGTGTACGACTGCGAAGCCTTGGTGCTGACGTAGAAAAAGCGTCCGGTCATGACCGTGCGCTGCAAGGCCTGCAGGCTCTCGTGGTATTGAACCGTCAGGCATTCCCAATAGTCGAGGCCCGCACGACGCAGATAATAGTCCGACGTAGAGAAACCGAGTTTACCCACCAGATGGAGGGAAGATTCAGTGAGAACACAGAGGCGGGCGATATTGCCGGTGTTTTGGGGAATCTCCGGCTCAACCAGTACAACGTGCATATCCGTTCAGATTGACAGAGGTCGAACGTCGATTTCAGAGTGCGTGACTCAACTCGACTGCGCGATAACCTTCCGCAATCTACTTGATCAACAAGGCTGCCTTCCCGATGGCGACGTTACCCGTGGCGTCATAGACGCGGAGTGCGACCGTGTGTTCGCCGGGCTCGAGCGTTCCAGTCTTGATCTCAAAGTCTTCAGCCCTTGAATCCACGATACCGTCAACCGAAAATACCATCTCCCACTCTTTGCCATCGAGCGAGACTTCGGCCTTGCGCAGGGCTGAAACCAAATCGGAAGCTCGGAATTTGACGACGGCCGTGCGGCCTTGCACGGTCTGATTCGCCGCCTGAATCTGGGGTGGAGTGTTATCAACGCTAAACTGAGCGCTCAGCAACTCCCCCGAAAGGGCCACCGATTTGGGGTTCGAGGGGCTGTCGGAAGCCACCACTTTGACGAAGTACTTGCCATCGGGCAACGAGTCTGCCTCAAGCGTATGGAATCTATCGTCCACGTCTTTTTTCAGGAGTCTCCACTCCGACTCCTTCTCGCCCCTGAAGTAAATTGAATAGGTCAGATCGTCACCATTGTCGTCCTCGGCGTCCCAAGAGAACGACTGAGCTCCTTTCTGAAACGTGCGCCGAGGTGGAATCGACACCGACGCCGTCTGAGGGATTGCCTCGCTCGCGCCTGACGCATCGGCCGACCCCTGGTCCACCAGGGTCACTGGGGAACGCTGCGCGGAAAAGCCAGGCAGCCGCTGGAAGGCAACACCGGGCGGGAGAATGTTGATGGACTTCACCTCTGGTGCCAGGTTTTGCGGAAGGTATGGCAGCGAGAGCTGTTCCAGGCTGGCCGAGTTCTGATTTGTCGTCGAGAACACGGCCTTATATTGAACATAACGTGCCCGCGGACTCTGGATCGCCTCGCCATCAGCCAATGTGTGGGCCTTGGACCAGTCACTCCACGACTTGTCGGGCTTCTTGGTATTTCCCGACCGCGTGTGGATTTTCAAGGAGGCACCGTCCGGCACGGTAGCACGCCAGTGAAGGCTGCCCCAAGTTGACACACCTTGAGTGTCCTTCACTTCTGACTCATAACTGCCCTGTGTGTTCACGACACTTCCCAACCGGTAGATCTTGGCCAGGTTGGAAGTACAGGCAAATATGTCACTGCCCGCAGGCACGAGTTTGGTCGTCTGTTCTTCGGTTGTTTCCAACAACAGGTTGAACTTCTTGTCAGGCTTGAGCATGTAGATTCGACCTTTGTTGCCGGTCGAAAACAAAAGATTGTGGTCAGGACGGAGATACAGTCCATAAATCGTCTCGCTATCTGAAGTCCAGAGTGTCTCCACGCTGTTATCCGGGGCAACGCGAAAGATGCCGCTCTTCTGACCGCCGGAATCTCGACGTGAGCCGCGACCTGCAGGCGGCTTGAACGCAGGGGTTTCCTCAACCGCCACCGGTTTTTTGTCTCCCTGGCCGGAAATTGACATCGATACAGTGACGGAATCGCCCGAAGTCAGTTCACTTCCCGAGCTCTTCGATTCCGAGATCGAGCCTCCGGCGGCACCGTTAATGGCCACAAAATAAATGGAGCCTTTCGAATCCAGTTGGACGTCATGAATCTCTCGCATCGTTGAGTCGTAAACCACGAATGGTTTGCCCTCAGCGGAAATTCGGTAAAGGTAACCGTCAGGGTCGCTTCCTGCGACCACATTGCCAGCGTCGTCAATCGCCAAACAAATGATGTTCGACTGCCCGCTGTCGTAAAATACCTCTCCCTTGCCTTCTTTGCTGACCTTGTAGATTTTTCCCTTGTTTCCTGTAGCCGCAAAGAGATTCCCTTTGCGGTCAAAAGCCATGTCCCAAATAAATTTGTCTTCAGGATCAAAAAACACGCTCGCTTTGCCGTCCGAGCTGACCTTGTAGACCTTTCCATCCGGCGACGTTGCGACGTACAGAGTCTGGTCCACATCCAGCGCCAGTGCCAGCGCGTCGAGTTCTGCAGCATCAAAGAAAAGCGACGACGAACCACTTGCATCGACTTTGAAGACCTTGCCATCGTGCCCTGTTCCCACAAACACGTTCTTCTTGTTGTCCACAACCGCAGACCAAATCAGCGCCTGGTCCGAGTCGAAGACAGAGTCGAACTTGGGCGACAGAGACAACTGGCCATCAGCACTTAAGGATAAGCCCTTGAGCGTGCCCTTGGAGAAGTCTGCAAATGAATCCGTGCTCCAAAAAGTGGGACTCACGCCAAAACTGCGCAAAGGAAGTCCAAAGACGGCACAGACCAGGACAATAGCAACCAAGCTTCTTTGTCGAATCATGCAAGCTCCTTCGAGATTAGGGGCGTGAGAGTAGAGCAGTCCTTCCAGCGGGCAGGGCCTGCGTCATTTTCGGCGATTTTCCGTGGTATTCCCAAGTGATGGGGCTGATTTTGAAAGAGGCAGCAACCCTGGAGAGCCTGTTCAATCCACAACCTCGATCGTAAGGCTTCGTTGGCCGCTGATAACGAAAGGTGTCGACGGTAATTCGTATTCGTAGAGGTTTGAGGACCTCAAAGTCGTCAGACTGCTGCTGGAGGTACGGTCCGACGTGATCACACTGCTGAAGGAAGGCGGCAAGTTGGAGAACTCTTCGCCACGAATCAACACAGAAGGCTCGGGTCGCTGCAGCCGCACATACACTCGATCGTTCTTGCGGATATTATTAATGGCCTTGATCAGCTGATCCAAGTCACGCGGTGAGAACGTCTGCCGCAGGGCACGATTCTCAACAGCCGTCAGCGTAGAACCATCCGCCACAGTCAATTGCAGCATGCCGCTGGGCATGTCAGCGGGAATATCGATGGGGAACTTCTCCACGTGCTCGCCACCGTTTGGCGCGCGCATGAAGGCAGAAAGAATAACGGTTTCACCCGCCTTGACATTCTCCCGGTCGGCCCACACCCGGTCCAGCGTCGCAGTTCGTTTCTCATCGATCGAAGTAATGTCTACGGTGACGCTTTCCACGGCCACGTTGTCGAATCCGCTGCCGAGGATAAAACTCAACGGCTGCACCACAGCCAGCGAAGCAAACACGTGCGAGTTTGCTTCGCCGGAGAACAGGTTTTCGAACTTCACTTCAGGCTGCCCTTTGACGCTGATCTTGCCTGAAACCTGGAGCGTGGCTTCACCCAATGCTCGCTCGTTCGACGTAATGGTATTGAACACCGTGAAGTTCATGAGGAACGGCGTCAGAAAGCGATCGTTCACCACCTCAAATTTGTAAGTCTCGAGCTTGTTGCGGCTGGACTTCAGGTTGATGGTCAGGGGAATGAGCCTGGGCATTACGCCCACGGCGCCGTAGAGACCCTGCGAGCGATCCTGGGTTATAGCGCCAGCCAGCTCCGTAGGCACCGCGATCTTGAATGAGTTATTCAAGTTGGGGAGCAGCGAGATGACCTTTGCTTTGGAGAACGGTAATTGTACTGGCCCCACCGAAAGCCAGGGGTGGCCGAAAGCGTAAACTTTGTCGTCCTCGCGATAGGTTACGGTTCCCGTCGCGCTAGCTCCCACGCCCAAGTCGCCACGAATCAACTGTACGGCCAACGCTGAACCGGGCTGAATGTCGGACGTGTCCTTGGCAAGCTGATTTGAACCGCTGCCCACTGTCATGCCCCCCGCCGGAATTACGGACATTCCAAGGCGTTGAAACGTTTCCTTAAAAAGTTGAGCGGCTCTCGGGGTGAATCCTGAAAGAGAAATCGGAGTGTCGATGTAATTGAAAAATTGTCCAGTAAGCGCCTGCAGGCTTGAATCTGAACTCATGGACTGCGACGATACCGAAAACGTTCTCTGGCCCAGCGGGTTTAGACTCGAAAAGTCCAGCGAGGGAGTGAATCCAACCGCACGAAACGGCGGCACCACGGAGACATCAATCTTGATGGGATCGATGCGAACCGGTTCCGAGGACTTGTCAAAGATATTCACCATCTGTTGAATGGGTGTAATCCCGGCAATGGCTTCTTTTGAGAACGGGAACGAGAAGGCCACCGCGCCGATCATCCTACCGTCGATGTATACAGGGCTGCCACTCATCCCTCCCATGACACCCGTTCTTTCCAGCGGGCCTCCCGAAAGTTTCGCCAGGATGGCACTTTGTTTCGGGGCAATGTTCTCTAGCACCCCAAGAATCTCGGCCTGAAATTCTTCGACCTTGTCTCCTTCGAACACCGTCCGGCCGACACCCTTCATTCCAGGCTTCAGTTCCGAAAGCGGCATGAAGTCGCGCTTGCCCGACTGGGCCCACGCTCCAGCAGTCACACAAAGAATGAGCAAGATCGGAAAGAAGGCACGCAGGGAGTTACTCAAGAATGGGCGACTGCGTTGCAAGAATACAGGCAATGCACAAAGGTTTCTCATACCACTCAATCGCTATCCTCTAAATTTGCAATGAAGGTGTAAGGTGGCTTGGCTCTCAGCTGGAGTCAGGATCAGTCCGACAGCACTAATCCGAAGTATAGCAGAACGGCCCGAACTCGTTGGAATTTTCAAGAATCCCCAAGGGGCTGAGAGAGCGCTGCCCATGGATACCTTTCGACAAAGCTGGAGGTTGGTATTAATCTCCCCATTTGAACAACATGAACAGCCAACCAATCACTGCCTTTATCCTGGCAGGCGGCCGAAGCCAGCGGATGGGAACAGACAAAGCCTTCCTCTCCTACCACAATGAGCCCTTGATTCGAAGCCCAATCCGCACCTGCCAGAGTGTCACGACTGATGTTCGCATCATTGGAGATCCGGCTCGCTATGCTTGCTTCGGCCTGCCGGTGATTCCGGACAGCGGAGAATCGCTAGGTCCACTCAGTGGAATCCACACCGCACTGCAGCATTCTCCGGCGCATTTCGGTTGTGTCATCGCCTGTGACATGCCGCTCGTGCCTCCGGCGTTTTTCCGGCTCATGCTCCTGAAGCTTCCGGGCCCGGACGCTGTGGTGATGCGGTTCAATGACGGAGCCGTTGAACCCCTCTGCGGCATTTACGCCTTGACCTGCTTGCCGGTCACTGAGCAAAATCTGGCTGGCGGGAAGCTGAAAATCACCGACCTGCTCTCCCAAGTCAAGGTTCAATATATTACCGAAGAAGAACTCCACGCGCGGGGCATGTCCCGGAAGATTTTCACCAACGTCAACACGCCAGACGATCTTAAACGGCTGGAGCTGTGATAGTCGCAGCCAGCTCGTCTCCACTTTGTGGGGGTTGTGCTATAGTGTGGCCCGCTTTGCTGAACATTTGAAGGTGCCCTGAAGAGAAGCGCTGACCGCATGAATCTGTTCACCAGAATCATTGCCTCCATCCGCTACCCGGAGTCAGCTCTGGGTAAGACCCTTCAACGCATCGTCCCAGTCATCGTCCTGATGATTCTGGTCTTGTTCGGTCTCAGCGGTTTTGCCACTTACCGGATCGTCGCACCCACGCGTCTGGCAGAAACGATTGACCCAAGCAGCTTCTTGCTCAGAAATTTTCAGTCTCTGCCGTTTAAGGGCTCCGGAGGAACCGAGTTAGAGGGATGGTTCATTCCTTCAGTGCGCGGCGGACCGGTAGTATTTCTTTGTCATGGCTACAAGTCGAATCGCTCCGAACTCTTAACTCTGGCTTCGACCTTTCAGGAAAACGGTTACAACCTGTTTCTTTTCGATTTTCGCGCCCACGGCACCAGTCCCGCATCGCTCTGTTCGCTCGGGATTAAAGAAACCGATGATCTCCTGTCAGCCATCCGGACAGTCACTGTCCGTCCCGATGTCGATCCAGATCGCGTCGGCATTTGGGGCGTAAGCCTCGGCGCCTACGTCGCCCTCTCAGCGGCGATCGCGAATCCAGCCGTTAAAGCGCTTGTCGTGGACACGCCTTTCGACAGCCCATCCCGATTCATTGAGCTGCAGACCAGTGAGATATTGGGAGTCAGCAACTTTGTGTTCAACAAGCTGGCTCGATTGGGGTTCTTTCTTGTGAACCTTCCCAAGACGGCTCAAGACTCTGAAACGCTGATGCAGGGATTGTCGGCGTTAAAAGGACGCGAGAAGCTTTTTATCACCAGCGAAGAAACGCTACGGCTCGAGACGCAGACATTGAATCTTTTTAACAGCACTCCCGGGCCGAAAGACATGCTCCGTCTCAAACATTCAAAAACCAGCATCCTTTATGACGTGGACCGTAAGAACTACGAGAACACGATCGTCGAGTTCTTCAAGAAGCATTTGCCGGTACGGATTGGTAACTGACGGCCCAGTCGCCCTAACCCAGCCCGATATCCACAGGTTCATCTCCCAGCCATTCGCACAATTTTCTGATTCAAAAATTGAGTCTGCGTCACGGTCCGGGCGTGCGGCAGCACTGACTCTGCCTCGACCTCAGGGTCTGTCACGAGAAACAGATCTCCCTGAGCAGGATAGGTCGCATCGCTTTCAGAGTAGATGAGCCGTGTACGGGTATTGAGGTAGAAGTTCAGACCGTACTCCACCCGTCGCGAGAGTTGGTAAATGAAGATCGGCTCTCCTGCGAATCCTTGTCGCTGGAGGACCCCCGCCAGTTGCCGGGAAGATTCGACTGCATCCACGCTGGGCACGATCCGCTCAGTAATCAGAAGCACTGCCAGCCCAACACCGGCCAAATGAATGCCAAACAGCGCGAACGGTTTCCGTCGCCATACCATAAGAATCCCACCAGTCCCGATGACAAGGAGAAGAATCCTCATCGGCAGAAGGAAGACGACGACTCCTTGATCCAAGAGTCGTTGGTCCAGGAACCGTTCGACTAGAGGCAACGCCAAACCAAGGGCCAATACCGAGTAAGCCTGCAGATAGAGGTTTAGCCGCTGTCCTTTGGAGAGCGCCTCGTTCGAGGAGCCGACACTCCAAAGCCTGTCCCACTGTTTCGCGGCCAGCAGTGCCAGCGCAGGAAACATCGGCAGCACGTAACCCGGCAGTTTGGATTGCGAAAACGAAAAAAGAAGGAGCGGGATCAGCGCCCACACCCAAAACAGCGACGCTACCAATTCGCTTTGGGCCTGCCGTCGCTGGGGCCGAAGCCAACGCCACGCTGGCGGAAAAATCTGGAACACCCATGGAAGAAATCCTGCAAAGACGACCGGAATGTAGAACCAAAACGGTTGAGCGTGCTGATAGCGGTCAGTGGCAAAGCGCGCAAGGTTGTGGTTGATCAAAAACTCTTGGATGAAAGTCCAGCCATTGGCCCGGTAGCAAAGCCAGTACCAAGGCAGGGCCACGGCAAGACCTGACAGCACCGGGCCGGGCTGCAGAAGTCTCTTCAATAGATCCCAGCGTCTTGTGGTCAGCACAAAGAGGCCTATGCCGGAGGCCGCCAGCACGACCCCCACCGGCCCTTTGGCAAGAACCGCCAGAGCCAGAAAAACATAGATCCCATAAGTCCACGCCGAAGATCGCTTGCGCGGAACCTCTTTTACGGCGGTATCTGGCCTTTCACCAAACCACGCAAAGTAAAGGCAAGCGAGGCTCATCGTCAGTGCGCTGGTCATCACCATGTCCGTCGAGGCCGCTCGCGCCAGTACAAAATACATTGGCGAGGACGCCAAGATGAGCCCCGCGGCCAATCCACAACGCTGGGAAACCCAGTGCCTTCCAACCAGGAAGACGGCGAACACTCCCAAAAGCCCCGCCACGGCCGAAGGCAAACGCGCGGCTAGCTCAGAGACTCCCATGGCCTTAAATGCTGTTGCCGCCACCCAGTAGTAGAGGATGGGTTTTTCAAACCACGGCACTCCATGCAACCTCGGCGTGACATAATCTCCGGACTGCGCCATTTCGCGGGCCACCTGAGCGTAACGTGGCTCATCCGGTCCGACGAGTCCCAAGCTGCCAAGTTGATGGAAAAATTGTAGATAGGAAACAACCAGGAGAAGAACTATCGCAAACGGCTCGAATTTCTTAACTGCCGCCGTGGAAGGAAAGATCGATTCGGATTGGTGGGGTTGGCGAAGTTCCGTCAATAGAAGTCGGAACAGGACATGTAATAACCGCAGCGTGGACACAGCAGCTTACAGTGATTGCCGTGCAATTCCACGCTGCACTGGGGACAGTACTGACTGACATCCTTCTTTTCCGGCTTGGGTTTGGCAAGTTTTGTTTCGGTCGGGGAGGTTTCAGTCTTCATCGGTTCGACCTTGCCAGACAAAAGCGCAGACCCGCACAAGGTCTGCGCTTTTGCTTCACGCATGAGTGGTCAACATCTTTTCAAAGTCTTTCTTGGGCACTGCCCCCACGATCCGATCGACAATCTCGCCATTCTTGAACAGGAGAATGGTAGGGATGCTCATGATTCCATAGCGACTTGCCACGTTTGGGTTGTCGTCCGTGTTCAGTTTGCCGACTTTGACTTTTCCCGCATAACTGCCCGCCAACTCCTCAACGATTGGCCCAACCATACGACATGGGCCGCACCACGGGGCCCAGAAATCAACCAGAACGGGTTTGTCCGCTTTTAATGCCTCTGTTTCAAAGTTACTGTCTGTAAACTCAACCAGATTGGCAGCCATGCCTTGACTCCTTGTGGTCATTTAAGAATTGCACTCTTACGGTGCGAACCGCAATGCTTTGCGGCCAATACCGCCCAAAGGGCTCGCAAAAGCCTCACCATTTTGACCCCGACTTTGGATTTGTCAAGTTCTATCCCAAAGTCCCATTCTCAACCAGCGTTGGAGAATCCCCTCCACCGGAAGGGTGGCGGTCTAGGCAAGCCGGGAGCCGGGGTGGGTGCTGGATCCCAGGTGCATCCAGTGAACTTCCATCGACTTGAAGGAATATTGCCCGGCTACTCTTTCAAAGCGAACTCGCGCACTGCGGGCATCCGATCGACGAACCCCGCCTTGCTGCGTCGTAGTTCCGCAATAGCAAGAGCTCGAAGCCGCACCAGCGTCTGCCGATGTTCCGGCTTCACGGCAAGATTGTTAAGCTCCTCGGGGTCCTGCTGCATGTCGTAAAGCTCCTCGAAGTCATGGATGAGTGGGCGCACGTACTTATAGCGGCGCTCGCGGATCATCACGTACCAGGGCACGTCCCCATGAAAGGCGCCTTTGCCTTCCGGGATGACGTTTGTATCGGAACCGAACTTCTGGCCTGTTGCCGTCAGCATCACCGGATGCGGCCAGTTCGCTTGCGGGTCCTTAAGTAAGGGCGAGAGGTCACGCCCGTGCATCTCCCAAGGGAGCTTGATGCCAGCAAATCGGAAGAATGTAGGGACAAGATCGATGCCCACCACCGGCATCGGGCATACGACCCCTTCCGGAATTCGGCCCTTCATGGAAACGATCATGGGTGAGCGGATGTTCGCGTCATAAGCCGCGATCTTGGTGCCGAAAAATCCGTGCTGCCCGAACGCAAGACCTTGATCGGAGGTAAACACGATCAGCGTGTTCTTCCGCTGACCAGACTCGTCAAGCGCCTGCAGAAGCCGCTTCACCCCTTCGTCGATTGCGTTTACTCCCTGGTGATACTGACGCACCCACGAGGTCAGCGAACGCCCCTTGTACATCGGTGTGCCGCCCGGTCCATTTTCCCAATGGCTTACTTTCTGAGCCCAGTCCGGCTTTCCGAGCCGCGGCGGGAAAACGTCAGCCGGCCTGGCGAGGTCGATTCCTGCATACTCTTCCAGGTGGCGGTCGGCCGGGGTGTAGGGGTCGTGCACGGCTCCGTAACACAGCCACAAGTACCAGGGTTTCTTGGGATCGCGGCCTTGCCCTTTGATCAGATCGACCGCCCAATCCGTGTACTGGTCAGTGGAGTAACGTTTCAGAATTTCCGTCTTGCCCCCGTGATACGTGATTGGCTGATCGTAGTAGTAGTGGGTGCTGGTTTCGGTGTACTTCGGACGGTTCCAGACGAGCTGAAAATCCCAATCGCGGCCGTACCCCGTGTCCGTGCCCGTATGCCACTTGCCGATTTGCGCCGTAAAGTAGCCATGGGCTCGAAATACCTTGGGCCAGAATGGTGCCTTCTGCGGGTCATACACGCACCCCGGATAAGGACCCTCCATCCGCATGGACTCCACGGCGAACTGGTGTCGTCCCGTGAGCAATCCCGCTCGCGAGGGCATGCACCAGGTCCCGATGTACGCCGATGCGAACCGCACGCCTTGCTTCGCCAGCCCATCAATTGCCGGAGTTCGCACCCAAGAGTAGGCTTCGGGGTAGGCGCTGACGGTCCGGTAGGAATGGTCGTCGGTATAGATGAACAGGATGTTTGGCCGGTCTGCGGTGGCGCCGCGTCCCATGCCGCACAAAAGCGCACTCCACAGGCAAATCAAAAGGCTGCGATTTCGCGACACAGACACCTCCCGCTAACTGGTCCAGCGCCACCCGCCGCCAAACTTTTGCGGCAGTGGTGACGCAGAGTTAGACCCGCGTTGGTAGACACTGAAAGTAGGCTTCGAGCTCCTTGAGATAAGTCCTAGTGTTTTCCATTGCCGACTCCGCACACGTCTTCCGCAAGCGACTTGCTTCCTTTGGGTGAAGTAAAGCGCCGCGGGCAGGAGCCCGCGTTCCTACCAGAGCCCCAGCAGGGGCGTCAGATGGTAGCCCCGGGTAGAAGAGGTCGCAGGACGCGACCTCTTCTACCCGGGGAGGAGAGTAAGGTGTTCCAGTCCCCCTCTCCGCGAGCCGCTGGATCAGTTGCCGAGAAGTTCCACGCGGAGAGGGGGATTGAGGGGGTGAGGTCCTCTATTCTTGACGTCACCGTCAGTCGATTGGCTAGCTGTCGATCACAGCCAACTTCGCTGGTTATCTCAATGTCGTCCTCATGAACCTGTGGGTCTTCCGATCGACACTCTCATCGTTTGGTTTTTCACCATCAATCACTGCGTCGCGTGGCAGGTGTCGCAACCATTGGGAGCGCTGCGTTCGGCGTGGCAGTCCATGCAATCCTTCATGTTCAGAACACGCGCCTTGCTCGTGACCGACATCGAGGCCACCTCGCCATGGCACGTCTGACATTCGATCTTGCTTTCCTCCACATGTGCCGAGTGACTGAACCATACGATCGGCATCAGCCGGTAAACGCGCTTCCATTCCACGGGTTTCTTGTCAGCGGCCGCCTTGGCGAGTTTGATGATCTCGGGTGAATCCTTCTTGATCGAACTGTGGCAGCCCATGCAAAAGTCCTCTTTCGGAAAGCCCATTGTGAAGCCTTCGTCTCCCCCGGGCTCTTTAGTGCCGTGGCAACTGCTGCATTTCAGTCCAAGTGCGAGATGGGTCTTGTGGGAATAGGCTATGGGTTGTTTGGGAGCATAGCCGACCGGGTCCGTTTTGGGAACCTCATCTGAGGTCCCTGTCAACACCATCGGCAGGGCCGCGGCGAGGATAATCAGAACGACACGAGTCATGTCTACAGGCTAAACGCAATGAACTCGTCGGAGGCCGGTGAACCTTCTTTTCCCCCGCAGGCGGCTACGACAAGGTACTGCTTCCCATTCGCCTCGTAAGTACAGGGCGTGGCAAATCCCGCGGAAACCAGCTGATGTTCCCAAGCGACCTTGCCAGTATCGCTCTCGTAGGCACGCAACACCCGATCGAAGGTTCCGCTCATGAACACCAGCCCGCCCGCGGTGCAAATGTTTCCGCCGTGCGAGCTGCAACCAGTCTGAGGAATGCCCTTGGCCTTGAGTTCAGGGAATTCGCCATTCAGGACGCGCCAGGCGAAATCGCCTTTGTCACAATCGATGGCGGTCATGTAGCCCCATGGCGGCTTGATGCCAGGAAAACCGTTCTGATCGTTCAACTCCGCGCGCTTCGTCATCGCGTAGCGGAAGGGCAACCCTGGCTTTGCATCTTCAAGGGCAACCACGTTCGACGTTTCGTCCGAGCTGACAAAAATGCGATTGCGCTTCGGATCGAACGAACAGCCGCCCCAAAGCGGGCCGCCACGGAATCCCGGGTGAATCAAGTAGCCGTCTTTCGCGTTCGGCGTGTACAGAGGGCCGCGCTTCAGCTTCTCGACGATAGCCTTCACGAAGGCGTGTGACTCCGGCGAGACATCCGTGATCCATTCATCCTTCCATCCCTGACGCGAGATGGCGGGCGGTTTCGAGGGAAACGGCTGTGTCGGGTGCAAGCGCTCGCCGGCCAGATCGGACTGCGGCATCGGGCGTTCTTGAACAGGCCAGATGGGCTGGCCGGTTTCGCGATTGAAGAACCAGATGTGACCCTGTTTGGTGCACTGGACCACCGCGTCAATCGGCTTGCCTCCCTGCCGGATCGTGACGAGCGTTGGCTGTGCGGGAAGGTCCATGTCCCAAACGTCGTGATGCGTGGTCTGATAGTGCCACTTGCGGTTTCCAGTCAGAGCATCCAACGCCACCACGCTGTTGCCGAACAGGTTGGCGCCTTTGCGGTTACCGCCGTAAAAGTCGAACGAGGGCGAGCCGATGCCCGCAAAGACGACGCCTCTCTTTACATCGACGCTCATGCCGGCCCAGTTGTTCGTACCACCAGCAAAGATCCACGAGTCGCTTTCCCAGGTGTCGTTGCCAAATTCACCTGGGCGAGGCACAGTGTGGAAAATCCAGCGCCGTTTACCCGTCTTGGCGTCCCACCCGCGAATGTGGCCAGGGGCCTCCGGATACGGTCCTTCGCCGCCACCACCACCCGTGATGATCACATCTTTGTACACCACCACGGGCGACGTGTGTTTGAACGTCAGGTTCCGCATGTCGTGATCCAACTCTTCCTTCAGATCGAGCACACCTTTGTTGCCGAAGCCTTCGATAAGCTTGCCCGTTTTAGCATTAAGCGCGAAGAGGGTGTCCTGGTATGTCGAAAAGATGCGTTGGTCGTCGCCTTCCTCCCAATAACACACGGCGCGGCTGGTGCCCGGTGAACGGCGCGCGGGGCGGCCCACGGCGGGATCAAAGCTCCACAATAACTGCCCGGTGGTAGCGTTGATGGCCTGGACCTTCAGGCGCGGCGTGGTGATGTACATCACACCATCGACCACAATCGGCGTGCATTCGCTCGCAGTGGCCGGGCGGAGATTCGAATCGCCGGTCTTGTGGATCCAGGCGACTTTCAGGTTCTTCACGTTCGAAGGGGTGATTTGCTCCAGAGGCGAGTAGCGTGTGGCCTCGGCGTCTCCGCCATACCAGTTCCATTCGCGCGCGCGGGGCGTGCCGTTGGCAAAAGCTCGCGGGCCGGGGACGAAGGCAGCCGTGGCTGCCAATTGGGCTAAGAATTTTCGGCGATTCATGAGTGTGAATGTATCAGTGAGACCGTTCGGCTTGCAACGGAGTTGCTTGGGACTCAAGATTCCTCCTTAGTTAAAGGGGGCGGCGGCGCAGCCGCCAGGGGTTGTCTTGCAAGTTAGGCGAAACTCTATCGTGTGTCACAAAGGAAGCCTGATCTTCTGACCTCATAAGACAACCCCCCCGCCTTCGGCGTCCCCCTTTTCTAAGGGGGAATTCCTCGCAATCGCCGTCACCGATCATCCTTATGGTTCCTCTCAGGGGCACCTGTGCGTGCTCTACTTGCCTTCGGCGACTCGATTCAACTCCTCCACGATACGTCGCGATGCAGAGGCGAATGCGTATTGACCCATGTCCTTCAACCGCACCCATCGGGTGTCAGGCTTGTTCAACTTGGAGCGGACAACTCCAGCCAGTTTTGCCCGGAAAACTTGCAGTTCAATACGGCGCGTAGTGATTGTGTGCCTGACGGTGATCAGCGGGTCAACTGAATCGACCCTCAATCCATAGATCTCGCTGACGAGACGCTTGATGACCTTCGCTGAGCTTCTCTTCTCGCGCAGCTCAGTCGATGGAAACTCCCAAAAGCCTTTTAGCAGCCGTTTGTCCGAACGGCAAACTATGAGGAACCGACCGCGATGACAGATGGCAACCGCTGTCTGCCGCAATTCTTGCGTCTTTTCACGGCGAGATTTCTCCGGCAACACCTCCTGGAGGCCTCGCTGCCTGGCGAGACATTGCTGCGTCCACGGGCAAAGCAAACAGCGTGGCTGGCGCGGAGAACAGACCGTCGCGCCAAGCTCCATTACGGCCTGATTGAAGTCCCCTGGGCGCGCTCGTGGCAGCAACTGCTGTGCGGCCGCCCAAAGCTGGTTCTGCACCGCCGAACTCTTGGGATCTCCCGATATGCTAAGGAGTCGCGCCAAGACACGGCTGACGTTCCCATCGAGCACCGCATAGCTCTGCCCAAACGCAATGCTCACAATCGCGGCCGCTGTGTAGCGGCCGACTCCAGGTAGCGCCAGAACATCCGAGTAGTTCCGGGGGAACTCTCCGCCGAACTGCTGGACGATGATCCGGGCTGCCTTCTGCAGATTGCGCGCCCGAGAATAGTAACCGAGGCCGGCCCACAGTCGCAGCAAGGCGTCGGTGTCCGCCTGCGCCAGCCCGGCGATGTTCGGGAAATGCTCCAGAAATCTCAAGTAGTATGGGATCACAGTTTGAACCTGAGTCTGCTGCAGCATCACCTCAGAAATCCAGACAGAATAGGGATCGGTGACAGTCCTCCAGGGAAGGTCGCGCTGATGCACGTCGTACCACTTCAGTAGACTTTGTTGCAGGACGGTGCGTTTGTGAGGTTGCATTCTGAGAAATCGTATCAAGAACTCCGTGGTAGCAACACCGCTCCGGAGTGAGAGAGCTGAGACGCGCCATATGCGTCAATTCGATTATGTTCCCTCCCTGTCACTTTATGAATCGGGCTTCCCCCGCCGCCAATAACTCCGCAATCTCTCGAAGACCTGCCTTCTCTGCCATCTCCCGCGGAGTCTCGCACTCATCAATCCGTGTTCGCACTCGAGGATCTGCCCCTGCCTCGAGCAGAATCTCGACAGCACGCAAGTTACGTTCACTAGCAGCCATGTGCAGAGGCGTGTAGTCATTCAGGCCGTGTTGACTAGGATCTGCTCCGAACGACAGCAACAATTGGATGATTTCAGCCACGTCCGGACGTCCAGGCGCACCTGGATGTGGGTTGCTGCATGACAATGCCGCGATGAGCGGCGGAAACCCGGCATGATCCGTCGGGTTGGGATCGGCACCATTCTCAAGCAATGTACGGATGAAGGGTAGCTGGCTGTGATAGATCGCGTACTCCAGGCAGCGTCCGATCGCGAGAGGCATTGGGCCATTCGGCACGATGTCTGGATCGTTCACCGCAGCCCTCAAGGCCGCCAGGTCACCTGCGCGGAACGCTGCATCGATCTTCCTAAACTGCTCGTGTTCTGCACAGCGCTCGAAGTCCGACTTCAAGCCAGACCTCCCTCGCGTCGGCCGGCGATTCCCAGAAAATCGTCAACGAGCTTGCGGGCGATGCTAATGGGCGACGGCAGCATCGGGAGCCGATCGATGGAGTACCAGTTCGCGTCTTCGATTTCCTTTCCATCAATCTGAATTTCTCCCTCCGAGTGTTCTGCCGTGAATCCGATCATCAGAGAATGTGGAAACGGCCAGGGCTGGCTTCCAAAGTAGCGAATGTTCCTGAGCGAGATTCCCACTTCTTCCCTCACTTCGCGCGCTACTGCCGCTTCAAGCGTCTCGCCCGGCTCCACAAAGCCGGCCAGGACGCTGTACATACCAGGCGGCGTGTGGGGTGAGCGCGCCAGCAGCAACCGCTCGCCCCGGCAAACTCGGACGATGATCACGGGAGAAAGCCTTGGAAAGAACAGCAGGTCGCACCGAGCACATTTCCGGGCGCGTTCTTCAGGCATCGGATCCATGGGTCGACCGCATTGGCCGCAGAACTGATGGGTGCGATCCCAGTGGACAATCTGAAACGCCAAGCCCGCCACGCCGGTAATGCTTTCGTCCATAGTCAGCAAGACGGAGCGCAGGTCCTTAAACACCATGCAATCCGAATTCGCCGGCTCGTCCGCCAGTTGCACAGCATAACAATGGGCATTGCCCATGACCCCCAGGTAGTGCGTG
>Ga0075428_100002493_pt1 | contig 19979 bp, 15 predicted proteins | sample RhiMetdeltSRZDD2_FD_75291 | JGI IMG/M metagenome (GOLD analysis project Ga0075428, IMG submission 75291) | Populus rhizosphere microbial communities from Tennessee, USA - Rhizosphere MetaG P. deltoides SRZDD2 | ecosystem: Host-associated > Plants > Roots > Rhizosphere > Soil | place: USA... | reverse complement strand
GGGCGGATGCGAGCCCCGCTCGAGGAGGTCGCCGTTGAGTCGCGGATACCACACCCCACGCCCACTCGCCCGAGCCGGTTTGTCCATGGTGGCCGGTCTCCTGATGTCAGCCGGTCGCGCGCAGGGCCAGAGTTCGGCGGCACCGGAGCTCGTGGCCTGGTTCCAGAAGACCGAGCAGGCGCTCATGAGCGCCATCGCCCCGGGTGATCGCGAGCCTTGGGAACGGGTGATGGACCCGGGCTGCGTGTTCACCACCGAAGAGGGACGCGTCCTCACGCGGGACGAGTTCCTTGCCGAGTACCGGCCTCTGCCCGAGGGCCTGGCCGGCGAGATCACGGTCAAGGAACTGACCGTGCAGGAGCTGCCGGGCGCTGCGGTCGTCCGCTTCCTCGCCGACGAGAGGGAGTCCGTGTTCGGCCAGCGCCTCGAAACCCAGTACCGGATCACCAATGTCTATCGGAGCGCCGGGAAAGATTGGAAGCTCGTGTCCTCTCACGCTTCGGTCGTGACCCGCGACCCACCGGCCCAACCAGTGTCGACGGCGGGCTGGCCCGGCTTGGTGGGTCGCTACCGTGTGTCGCCCGGCGGCTGGGAGCTCAAGGTCGAGCTACGTGACGGTGAGCTTTTCGCCGGCCGAGGCGAGTTGCATCGACTCATCCCGCTTGCTCCGAACGGTTTCGTGCGCGAGGGCAGCCTCGGCGATTGGTTCTTCATCACCGACACCGGTGGTCGTGGCGTGCGGATCGTGCAGCTCCGCAAGCACGCGCCGCTGGTCTGGGATCGGGTCGAAGGCACTGCCGACGATTCTGTTCCACCTGCTCGAAAGTGAGGACCTCATCCATGACCAGCAGCTCTTGTCACGATTGGACGGGCTTCACACTCCGCACGATGCCGGCACTCCGCACGATGCCGGCACTCCGCGCGATGCCGGCACTCGGGGCGTTGCAGGCGTTCGGCGCGGTGCTGGCACTCGGTGCGATGGTGCCGCTCGGAGCCGATGCATGCCCCCTGGCTCGGATCGGCGGCTGGGGTTCCTTCGGCAGCGCCCAAGGTCAGTTCAACTTCGCCCACCATCTCGCGGTGGACCCCGCGAGCGGCGACGTCTACGTCGGGGACTTGCTGAACCACCGCGTGCAGCACTTCGGTGCGGACGGAGCCTTCGTGGGCCAGTGGGCACGCCCGGGCGTCGACGCGGTGGCGGTCGGGCCCGACGGCAGCATCTATGTCACCGGGAACGACTCGGTGACGCGGCACACCGCGACCGGAAACCTCCTCGACACCTGGGGGAGCACCGGCTCCGACCCGGGGCAGTTCCGCTTCCCCATCGATGTGGCGGTGGACGCCCAAGGTCTGGTGTACGTGGCGGACCTCCAGAATCATCGCCTGCAGAAGTTCACCGCGACCGGTTCCTTCCTCGAACAGTGGCCCACCTCGGACAGCGGGCCGATCAGCGTCGCGATCAGCCCCACCGGTGAGGTCTACACCACGGACGTCACGCGGAACGAGGTGCAGGTGTTCACCTCGAACGGCGCTCCGGTGCGAAGCTGGGGAGTTTTCGGCACCGGCGATGGAGAGTTCGACTCGCCGGGCAAGGTGGGTTTCGACGCCGCGGGAAACGTCCTGGTCCCGGACGGCGGCAATGGGCGCGTCCAGGTCTACACACCGACGGGAGGTTTCCTCTGCGGCTGGGGATCGCAGGGCTCCGGCACCGAGCAGCTATTCCATCCGACTGCCGTCGGCGCCCGGCTCGAGCGTGTCTACGTCATGGACAAGGACAACCATCGTGTGGTGGTCCTCGAGAACCCGCCGCTCGCGCTGACGCCATACTCCTGGTCCTCCGTCAGGAACCTCTATAGAGCACCGTAAGGTTCCGACGGAGACAGCGGTTTTTTCGCCTCGCGGCGTAACTCTCGCTCCGGCGCCAGCGTATGTCCAGCCGCAGACGAAGATCCTCCCGAGGGGCTATGCGGAATCACTCTCTCCTCCACGGCACCATCCTTGTCACTGTCCTTCTCGCGGCTGCACTGGGACGAGGCGTTGGCGCCGCCGGGGCCGAAGAAGCCCCAGGCGCCCGCATCCGGGCCGTCGAGCGCGGGCTCCTTCCTCCCGTTCTGATCCAAGGGGAGAAGGTCCCTGGAATGAACCTGCAAGCGCGCATGCAGAGATGGAAGGTCCCTGGGGTCAGTATCGCCGTGGTCGATGGTGGTGCGGTGACCTGGGCGCGGGCGTACGGTGTGGTCGAGGCTGGGAAGACGGATTCAGTCACCGTCGAGACACTCTTCCAGGCGGGTTCCGTGAGCAAGCCCGTCGCGGCCATGACCGCGCTCCGCCTGGTGGAGTCAGGCCGGTTGAAGCTCGACGAGGACGTCAACCGCTGGTTGGTTTCCTGGAAGATTCCGTCGAGCGATGCCTCGAAGGACACAGTCATCACCCTGCGTATGCTGCTCACCCACAGCGCCGGGCTCACCGTCCACGGCTTCCCCGGATACACCCCGGGCGATTCGATCCCGAGCTTGGTGCAGGTCCTCGATGGCGCTCCTCCCGCGAACACGCCGGCTGTCCGCGTCGACACGCGCCCGGGCAAGACCTTCCGCTACTCCGGCGGAGGATTCTGCGTCGTGCAACAGCTGCTCGTAGACGTGACGGGAGATCCCTACCCGGAGATCGTCGCAGCTGCCGTCCTTCGCCCCCTGGGCATGGCTCACTCCAGCTTCGAGCAGACGGATGCGTCAGCCGCCAGTAGGGGACGTGCGGCAGGCCACAGCCGGGACGCGTCGGTGATCGCGGGGATGTGGCACCGCTATCCCGAGCTGGCTGCGGCGGGCCTCTGGTCGACGCCCTCGGACTTGGCCCAACTGCTGCTCGATGTCCAGGCCGCTTGGCGAGGCTCCTCGCATCGGGTGCTCTCTGCCGCAATGACGCAAACGATGCTCACGCCTCAGATCACTCCCACTCAAGGCCTGGGATGGCGCCTCGAGGGGAAGGGCCCATCGGCCCGCTTCGAGCACGGCGGTGAAACGGATGGCTTCGCCTGCTTCGTGGTGGGATACCTGGAGCGGGGGCAGGGTGCGGCGGTGATGACGAACGGTGATCGGGGCAGCGCCTTGGTTCAGGAGATCCTGCGAGCGATCGCCAAGGAATACGGCTGGGTCGATTACCTTCCGCAGGAGAAGAAGGTCATCACGGTACCGCAAGAATCGCTCGCCCGGCACCTCGGACGCTATGCGCTCGACATCGCCCCGAACATTTTCGTCGAGTTCTCGATGAGCGGAGACTCGCTCTTCGTCACCGTCACCCAACCCAGTGGAACGGAGCGGGGCCATGTCCTCGCCGAATCTTTCGAACATTTCTTCGACCCCGACTCCGGCGTCGAATTCATCTTCGGACCAGAGGTTGGAAACCACACCGGAAGCCTGGTCATCCTTCAGGGCGAGGAGGAATACCGCGCCACCCCCGTTCCCTGAGGGGCTCTGGGGAGTTGACGGCTCCCTCCTTGACACCATACCAACTGGTTGGTATCCTCCGGCATGGCTCGTTCACGGCCGGATTCGAAGACGAAGTTCTTGGAAGCCGCCATGCAGGTCATCCGCGCCAAGGGCTACGAGGCCGCGACGGTGGATGACCTCTGCGAGGCAGCGGGCCTCACCAAGGGCAGCTTCTTTCATCACTTCGAGAGCAAGGAGCAGCTGGCCATCGAGGCGGCGGCTCATTTCGCGGCGATGGCCGAAACCTTGTTCGCTGCAGCGCCGTACCAGCAAGCGACCGACCCTCTCGATCGCCTCCTGAGTTACGTCGACTTCCGCGCCGCGATCATGCGAGGCGACCTCCCCGACTTCACCTGCCTGCTCGGCACCATGGTGCAGGAGAGCTATGACACCCACCCGGCGATCCGTGCGGCCTGCGACAAGCACATCAGTGCGCACGCCAAGACGGTGGCGGTGATCATCGCCGAGGCGAAGCGACTCTATGCGCCGCAGGCGCCATGGAGCCCCGAAAGCCTCGGTCTCTTCACCCAGGCGGTGATCCAGGGAGCCTTCATCCTGGCCAAGGCGAAGCACGGGCCGGAAGTCGCCGTGCAGTGCCTCGCCCACTTGCGCCGGTATCTCGAATCCCAGTTCCCCGCGGCACAACCCCGAAGGAGGAGAGCTCATGTCTAGCAAGCAGAAGATCACGACGTTCCTCTGGTTCGACAACAACGCCGAAGAGGCGATGAACTTCTACGTCTCCATCTTCAAGAACTCCAAAATCTTGAGCCTGACGCGCTACGGCGATGCCGGTCCGGGGCCGAAGGGAACGGTCATGACCGGCAGCTTCCAGCTCGAGGGGCAGGAATTCGTCGCCTTGAACGGCGGCCCGCACTTCAAGTTCTCCGAGGCTATCTCGCTGGTGGTGCACTGCGAGAACCAAGAAGAAGTGGACCACTTCTGGAGCAAGCTCACTGCCGGCGGCGGTTCACCCTCGCAGTGCGGCTGGCTGAAGGACAAGTTCGGCTTGTCCTGGCAGATCGTCCCCAACGCCATGATCGAGATGCTGAGCGACAAGGACCCCGCCAAGTCGAAGCGGGTCATGGAAGCCATGCTGCAGATGACCAAGATCGACATCAGCAAACTGCAGAAGGCTTATGACCAAAAGTAGGAGAATTGCAGTCTCTGGCGACTGAGGGTCCGCTCCGCCGCCGGTCTCGCCCCGGCGCGCGAGCGCTGGAAAGGAGAGGTGAAGTGTCCGATCGTAAGCAGCTTCCCGGCAAGTTCGTATGGTTCGAGCTCGTCTCTCGGGAAGCCAAGAAGGCGCAGGCGTTCTATGGCGAGGTCTTCGGGTGGACGGTGCGGCCGTACCCGATGGGCGATTTCGACTACGAGATGATCTACACCGGCGACACCATGATCGGCGGCTATGCGGCCACGCAGCACAGCGCGCACTGGCAGCGTGAGGGCGAGAGCGGCGGCCAGGCGTCGCACTGGATCTCCTACGTCTCGGTCGCGGACGTCGATGCGGCCGCGAAGGCCGCCACCTCGAACGGCGGCAAGGTGGTCGAGACGCCTTTCGATGCCCCCGGCGTGGGCCGGATGGCGAGGATCGCCGACCCACAGGGCGCCGAGCTGGCTCTGATCAAGAGCGCCACAGGAGATGCGCCCGATGCGCTCGCGACTCCTGGGCGCTGGCTGTGGAACGAGCTGCACACCCACGAGCCGAAGAAAGCCCTCGCGTTTTACGAGAAGGTTCTCGGGTTCACTCACCGCACGATGGACGGTCCGGGTGGTCCCTACCACATCCTCTCCAAGGACGGTGTCGACCGGGGTGGCGTGACGGGGCATCTCGGGGGCGGTACGCGGCCGCATTGGCTGCCTTACGTCTCCGTCGACGACGTCGATGCGACGATCGGGCGTGCCAGGAAACTCGGCGCCAAGATTCCGATGAGCCCCGAGGACATTCCGGGCATCGGTCGTCTCGGCGTTTTGGAGTATCCAAGCGGCGCCGTTCTCGCGGTCATGAAGCCGGCGCCGATGGAGGAATAGCCTCAGCTCGCCGGCGGCGATGCCGCCGCGCACGAGCTTGGCGATCGGGGCTCACCCACCGTCGCGGGCGAGCTGTGCGATTCGGGTTTTGTCCGTATACTCTCCATGGGTGTACCCCCCACCCTGCACCTGGATGTCAGATCGACATCCGCGGCCAAGCGCTTGCTCGCCCTCAGGCGCTGATGCTCGCCGTCACCCGAGCCGGCCGGTGGGAGGTCCCTCATGTCGAGGCCGATCCCGGGATGGCTGAGGCGGCTTCTGACGCCTTCGCTCGCGTTGCTCGCCGGGCGCGCCGCCGCCGGCGAAGGCGCCCGGGCGACCCCCGCAAGCACGATCCGCCAGCTCGTCACGGACGGGGCCTGGACCTGGTTCGGGGACCCGCGCGCCATCTGCCTCGGATCGAGCACCGTGATCGGCTGGGTCGACCGGCAGGGCGACATTCGCGTCGGTCAGCTCGAGCATGCGACCGGCGCCTTGCAAACGACCGTCCTGCACCGCCAGCTCGAGATCGACGACCACGACAACCCGTCGCTCCTCGTTCGTCCCGATGGACGCCTGCAGGCCTTCTACTGTCGGCACGCGAGTTCGCCGCTCTTGACGCGCACGACCCTGCTGCCGGGGGACGCTTCGGCATGGGGGCCGGAGACATCGCTGCTTGTCGATTTCGCATATACGTATCCCAATCCGATCGTGCTGCCGGAAGAGGGGAACCGTTATTTCCTCTTCTGGCGCGGCGAAGACTTCAAGCCCGCGATGGCGACTTCGAGCAACGGTGTCACCTGGTCAGCCAAGCAGATGCTGATCGAGGCGGGTGAGGGGACGGTAGCCTACGTCAAGCAGGCGGCCAGCGGGCGTCGAATCCATTTTGCGTTCACCAACAATCATCCGGAGTACACGCCGAACACCAACATTTATCACGCCTACTACGAGGCTGGGATGTTCTATCGCGCCGACGGCACGGTGATCCGGAGCGAGGCGGCACTGCCGCTGCAGCTGTCCGAGTGCGACAAGGTCTACGATTCCGTGGCGCAGCACGCCGGCGCATGGATCTGGGACATCGCGATCGACGCCGAACAGCGGCCGGTGATCGCCTTCGCCACGTTCAAGACGTCCAGCAGCCACTTCTATCATTGGGCGCGCTGGAACGGCACGTCGTGGATCGACCGCGAGCTCTGCGATGCGGGCGGGTCGATCGAAGCCAGTGGTGACGACCCGTATTACTCGGCCGGGATCATTCTCGACCCGGAGTCTCCGAACCGCTTCTACCTGTGCCGCCCGCAGGTGGTAGGCGGCCCGTGGGAGCTCGAACGCTGGGTGTCTCTGGGCAACGGCGCGACGTTCACGTCACACGCGCTCACGAACGGCGAGTACGAGAAGAACATGCGACCGGTGGTGCCGCGACGGCGCAATGAGGCGTACGCTGCGGTCCTGTGGATGCGCGGCCCCTACTTCTCGTACACGAGCTACTCGACCGATCTCGCGGTTCTCGCGTTCGAGCCGACGGATGTCGCCATGTTGCCGGCCCCCACCGTGTTCCTGTCGCCGAGCTGGCCGAACCCATTCCGGGGTTCGACGACACTGCCGATTCAGCTCACCGCGGCGACCTCGGTCAGCGTCGGCGTGTACGACGTCCGCGGCCGGCGTGTGCGGCTGATGCGCTTGGGAACGCTTCCCGCGGGTGAGCACCGGGCCGTGTGGGACGGGACCGACGAGAGCGGGATCGCGGTCGCGAACGGCACTTACTACTGTCGGCTCGAATCGAACGCGGCGCAGCCCGCGCGCGCCGTCACCCTGCTACGATGAAGCCGGTGCAACGGAACCAGGAGCACGGAGCGCGAGGGATAGAGAATCTCACGGTCGCGCCATTTCGTATCCGCTCCCTGGACTCCAAGGTCTCAACCTAGCCGGCGACGAACGCCTCCGGCTCGGGCCCCGGTTGCTCTTCGCGTGCAGCCGGTCGCACGTGTCGGAGCATGACCAAGGCAATGGTCGCGAGAACGATGGCGACGACGGCGCTGGTGGCCGCGGTCATCTGCAGCGACTGCGTGAATGCCTGGCGCGCTGTGCCGAGCAGAGTTCCCCCGAGTGGCTCGGCAAGCTGTCCGGCTGCCGCCACAGCGCCGCCGAGTGTGCTCCTCGCGGCCTCGGTGGTCTCGGGCGATAGACCGCTCGGAACGGCATCGGCCATGGCGCTGCGATAGAGCGCAGTGCCGATGCTGCCGAGGACCGCGATTCCGAGCGCTCCGCCGAACTCGGAACAGGTTTCCGAGATCGCCGCCGCCGCCCCGGCCCGCTGCGGCGGAGCGTTTCCCACGATCAGGTCGTTCGCCAAGGTGAAGAGCGGGGCGAGGCCGAGGGAGAAAATCACGGTCGAAGTCACGAGGAGGCCGAGGCGCCCGGAACCGGTTCCGATCTGAGCCAGTAATCCGAAGCCGATGGCCGCCACACCCAACCCGACTGCCATGACGAAAGCCGGTCGCACGCGGCGCGCGATCAGCGGCGTCACGATGGATCCAACAATGAACCCCCCGGAGAACGGCACCGACCAGAGCCCTGCCGCGAGTGGCGACAGCCCGAGTACCAACTGGAGATACTGTGCCGTGAAGACATAGACGCCGAACACCGCAAAGGTCCCGAGGCCATAGACCGCGAGGGAGGCGCTGAACGCCGGCGCTCGGAACAGTCGAAGGTCGATCAAGGGGTCGGCGAGCAGGCGTTGCCGGTGCACGAAGGCGGCGCCGATCGCAAGACCCGTGGCGATGCACAGCGCCGGCAGCCAAGCCAAGCCGTCCTGAGCGATTTCCTTCAGACCGTAGATGACCGGTAGCACACAAGCCAACGACAGGGCGGCGCTGAACAGGTCGAGCCGGCGCGACTCGGGATCTTTGTACTCGGGCAGCAGGAGCGGACCCAGAACCAGCAGCAGCACCATGACGGGCACGCTCACCAGGAACACCGAACCCCACCAAAAGTGCTGCAGCAGGATCCCCCCGAGCGGCGGGCCGATCGCGGCGCCCGCCGAGTAACTCATGACCCACACGCTGATGGCGACCGTGCGTTGCTGCGGATCGTGGAACATGTTGCGGATCAGCGACAGAGTCGACGGAGCCAGCGTCGCGCCGGCCAGTCCAAGCACGGCCCGCGCTGCGATCAGCATCCAGGCGCTGGTCGAGAACGCCGCCAGCACCGAGGCGACGCCGAACGCGGCGGCGCCGATCAGCAGCAGGCGGCGACGGCCGATCCGGTCGCCCAGAGCTCCCATGGTAATCAGCGATCCGGCGACCAGGAAGCCGTAGATGTCCACGATCCAAAGCAGCTCGGCAGCGCTCGGTTGTAAATCCGCGCTGAGCTTGGGGATCGCCAGGTTCAGGACGGTCAGGTCCATGGAGTAGAGCAGGCAGGGCAGGGCGATCACTGCGAGCCCGATCCACTCGCGGCGCCCGACTCTTGGCGGCGTCATCGCCCTCGACCCCCTGCTCGACCCTCGACAGCCGCGCCTAGGCCCTCGCTGGTCGATGTTCTTCGGTGGGATCGGCGGCGCGACGGATGAACGACCGCCCGGCCGCCGGGAACGAGCCGTCGCGCACGCCGGCAACGTCGGCTCGGCCGCTCGCTCCTTCCACTCGGCTACTCGCTCCGTCCGCTCGGCTACTCGCGCTCTCCACTCGACCATCCGCCCCAACCACTCGGCTGCGGGCGCTAGCCATGATCGTCGCCCCCGAATTGCTCCACCAGGTTCGTGCTTCGTCCTCCGTCCATTGCGGCACGTCACGGCAGGCGTCGAACGCCGCCAAAAGCTCCCGCGCCGACGGCGGTCGGCGAGCGGGGTCCTTTTCGAGGCAGGTGAGTATCAGGGACGAGAGCGTCGCCGGCACCGGGAGGCCAAGGCGCTGGGCTGGTGGAATCGGTCGAACGTTGAGGTGCTGCCTGGACACCTCGATCACTGTCCCGCTCTCGAACACCGTCTGACCGGTGATGAGGTAGTAGGCCACGCAGCCCAACGAGTAGAGATCGCTGCGAGCATCCACACTCATCGGCGAGAGGATCGCCTCCGGCGAGAGGTAATGGGGTGTGCCAACCAGCCAGACTTCGTGGCTCTGATGCGTTGTTTGGTTCAGGTCCTTGACCAGTCCGAAATCCACCACCTTGGCCACGTCGGGTGCGCCGCCACGCTCCGCCACCAGAATCACGTTGGCCGGCTTGATGTCTCGATGGATCAGGCCGATCGCGTGGGCCTCCGCCAAAGAGCCAGCGACCTGACGCAAGATGTGGACGACGCGCCCCGGTGGCTGCGGACCATCGAGACGGACCAGGTCCTGGAGGTTCAGCCCCTCGAGGTACTCCATGGCATAGTAGAAAATGCCTTCGGGCGTCCGACCGTAATCGAAGATGGCGACCGTGTTGGGATGGGTCAGATTGCTGGTGAGCTGCACTTCGCGCTCGAACCGCGCCAAGTGTTCGGTTCCAGCCTTTTCCGGATGCAGCAACTTGACCGCCGTGGGTCGCCGCAGCATGTCGTGGCTGGCACGATAGACGGCGCCCATCCCTCCTTCGCCGATCTTCTCCAACAGCGTGTATTGCCCCAGCTGCCCGGCCTCGCGCACCTGCTGCCGCAGACCGAAGATCACGCGCGAGGCCAGGGTCGAGATCACCACGGCCCCGAGGCACCAGTTGGCGGTGAAGAACGCCCCCAGTGCGGAAGGCCCGGTCGGCCTGAGATCGGCGCTCCAGATCGTCGTGGTGACGACCGGAAACACGCTGGCGAGCAGTCCCAGCGCCAGGGTTCTGCGGGTGGAGCTCGGGACCACGATGGCGCGCATCACGAGACCAAAAGTGAAAAGCAAGAGAGCGCGCGAGTACGACGACCCCTGGATCTCACTGGGGTAGGACGTGAAGACCATGAAGGCACAGAAAGCGGCCGCCAGCATGGTCGACAAACCATCGATGACCCGGAGGATGGCCGCGGACTGGTGTCCCCGCCTGCACACCAGCCACTGCAGCAGGTACGTGGCGTTGGCGAAGAGCACGGGCAAGCTGCTCGGCGTCCAGGAGTGCTCGGGCAGATGCGCCGCGGCGACGCTGGCCACGGCGTAGAAGGTGAGCCCGATCACACCGTAGGCGAGCCCGAGGAAGGCGAGGCGCCTTTGCAGAAAGGAGCGGGCCTCCTCGTCGCTCAGGGATCCAAGCGTGGGTGAGTGTGTGAGTGTCTCCATGTTCCGATCCAGCCCTGCCGCGAAATCAAGACGACATGCGCTGCGAAAGTGTCGACGTCGTCAAGCCGAACCGCGCTTGGCGAGAACGTCAACGCACAGCGGCGCCGAAGGTGAGCCAGGTCCCCACTGGAAGTTTCACTCAAGCGTCATGCCAATCGCCGTGAGCGATCGCCGTGCGCGGCATCCTCGCACGCCGAAACCAGTTGCCCGCCCAGGATCTCGGAGGGGAGGAACCGAGTCGCCGGAGTCATGGTGCCGAAAAATCGACAGTCTGTCGGTTTACGCGCGGCGGTCCTCGGTCAGGCCGGCTCTCTGATCCCGTGCTTCTCGAGACGCGAGTAAAGCTGAGAGCGCGTCAGCCCCAGGAGACGGGCTGCCTTCGCCTTGTTCCCCTTGCACTGACCCAGGGCCTTCTCGATGAGGTCGCGCTCCATGGCTGCCAGATCCACGCTTTCGGGAACCGTGGTGCCAGCGGGGCCGTCTGAAGACCCATGGCCTGTGGCGCTCCCTTCGGATCGAAGCATGGGTCTAGGAAGATGAGCTTGTGTGATCAGGCCCCCGTCGCACAGCAGGATCGCCCTCTCGATTGCGTTGCGCAGCTCCCGCACGTTCCCCGGCCACGGATAGCGTAGCAGCCAATCGCGCGCGTCCTTCGAGAGTCCCGCCGCTGGACGACCCATCGTCTTCCCCAGATCCTCGAGGAAGGCTTCGGCGAGGGGAAGAATGTCCTCCGGCCGTTCGCGCAAGGGTGTGATGTGGATTTGGAAGACGTTGAGACGGTAGAAGAGATCCTGGCGAAAAGCCTGGCGGGAGATCGCCGCTCCGAGGTCTCGGTTCGTGGCCGCGATCACCCGTACGTCGGCCTTGAGTGTCCGCGTCCCGCCCACCCGCTGGAATTCTCGCTCCTCCAGCACACGCAGGAACTTGGCCTGCACCAGTGGGCTCATCTCGGCAATCTCGTCCAGAAACAGCGTGCCGCCCGCGGCCTGCTCGATCCGCCCGATCTTGGTGGCGATGGCGCCGGTGAAAGCTCCCTTCTCGTGGCCAAACAGCTCGGATTCGAGGAGCTGCTCCGGCAGCGCGGCGCAGTTCAAGGCCACGAACGGCTTGTGGGCGCGCCCTGAGCCCTTGTGCACCAGATTCGCCACCACTTCCTTGCCGGTCCCCGACTCGCCGGTGATCAAGACCGTGGTGTCCGCTGCCGCAACCCGCCCGACCTGGCGCAGAGTCTCCTTCCAAGAAGGCGAAATCCCGACGATCCGGCTCTTTTGCCGCGACTCGAGCTCGCGAGCCAGTGCCTCCACCCTTGCCTCCAGCCGTTCCGATCGCTGGCGCGACTCTGCTGCGACTCGCGCTTCCTCGGCGAGTTCCTGATGGGAAACGGTCAGAGCCACGCGAGCGGCAACCAGCAGAGCGACCTCGGCGTCATCCTGCCCGTAGCGCGATGGTTCTCGGTGCAAGAAGCTGAGGCTGCCCTTGACCTCACCCGACAGCCACAACGGAACGTGCAGCCAGGAGCGCATGCCCGAGGCACGAATCAGACGATGGCGTTCCGTATCGGGCGCGAGCTCAGCGAGAATGTCGCGAACGATAGCGAAATCCACATGATCCTCGACCTCCTGCCCGGTCAGCGGAAATGGGTCCGTCCGGATCGGGAGGTCGCACGAGCCCGCGAAGGCCACGATCCGGATGGTGCGGGCCTTCAGGTCCAGCGCGGTCAGGTTCATCAGATCGTGGGGCAGGAATGTCTGCATCTCGGCGGAAAGGCGCTGGAAGACCGCACGGACGTCGAGAGACTCGGAAAGTGTCCCCAGCAGTGTTTCGACGCCGTCCAAACGTTCGCGACGGCTACGCTCGATGTCCCACATCTGCCAGTGCTCGACCGCCGCACCGAGCAACGCCCCGACCGGTTTCAGAAGCTCTTGGTGCTCGTCGCCGAAAGCATGCTTGGTACGGGAGCACAACCAGACACCGCCCACGAACGACTTCCCGCGCCGGAACGGTTCCCAGATGCCCGATCCCAGACCGGCCTTCAGCAATTCCGCGTCCATGACGTAGCTGAGATCAAACTCTGCCTGGGCATCTTCGATCCGATACGAGCCAGCGTGCGGGCGCCACCGTGGCGACCAGGCGGCCAGAGGCATCTCGCAAGAACCTCCATCGCGTCCCAGCTGCGGTTTGGAGACGGCCTGGAGAATCGCGCGCTCGCCGTCGACGATCCGGACCACGCTCATGTTGTCGAAGGGGATGAGCGTGCGGACGGAGGCCGCGACGCGGTCGAACACTTCATCGAGCTCGATGGTCTCCGAGACAATATCGGCGATCTCAGCAAGAACTCTGCTTACGGAATCGGGCTGGATCGACTCCACGATTCTGGCGGCGAAACCCATGAACTGCCTTTCCGCTGTGGGCCTGGGTCCTCTGGAACCTGCGCCCTGGCCTGGGACCGGCTACGGTCTAACCTACGTACGAAGTCGGGCCGAAGTTTCTCCGGCCCGCACCCCGAGCCACGGGACAGTGAGACACGCGGCAAGACGCACTAAAACGGATCTGCCTAAAACCGGCAGAGACGGTCTCCCCAGATTACGTTGCTACCGATACGCTGCCTCCTCGGGCCCTGCCTGATCCACTCATCGGTGAAATCCTGACGGCATATGTCGAACTCGCGAGCCGCAGCGGGCTGATGGGGCCCAGCACTCGGAGGGTCGTGATGCCTCCCAAGATACTTGATTCCGGATATCCTGTGCAGTATATATGGACCAGGAGGTCGCGGTGGCAAGCCAGGAGCCGAGGAAACGGAAGGTGTCGAACCCGCTCGGGTTGGCGGTGCTTTCCCTGCTCTTCGAACGGCCCATGCATCCCTACGAAATGGCATCCACGCTGCGCCAGCGGGCCAAGGAAGAAAGCATCAAGCTCAACTACGGGTCGCTCTACACGACGGTGAAGGCACTCCAACGCGCGGGATTCGTGGTGGCCCGGGAGAAGGTTCGTAAGAGCGCGCGCCCCGAGCGCACCGTGTACGGACTCACGGCGCTAGGCGATCTCGAGCTGCACGACTGGATGCGGGAACTCTTGAGCACGCCCATGAAGGAGTACACACAGTTCGAAGCGGCACTGTCGTTGATGCCTGTGCTGCCGCCCGGTGAGGTGGTGACGTTGCTACGCGAGCGCCAGCAGAGACTCGAGGAGGGCAACGAGCGCCTTCGCGCCGACATGCAGGCCGCGTCGAAGCAAGGCGTCGAGCGGCTGTTCCTCATCGAGACCGAATACCTGCTCGCCATGCGGGAGGCTGAGCGCGACTGGATCGCCGCTCTCCTTCGGCTCATCGACAAGACTCCGGGCTTCACACGGCCTTGGAGTACTTGGCACGAGAAGCGGCGGGCGCAGCGTACTCCGCGCGAAGCGGCGGCCGGGAAATCAAGGGCAAGGTCGAAAAGATATTGAGAACGGCCCGGCGCGGCGCTCATCGCGCCTGGCAGGCAGAGGAGTCGATGATGAAAACGTCCAAACCTGCGAAGGGATACAAAGGCCTCGGGATGGAAGGGGTTGTAGCCCGCTGGTACACACATGTCGTGAAGAAGAGCATGGAAGAGTATCGGCGTGACGCCCGGCTCGTGGCCGAGGAAGCGCCACGGGGAGGACGAGTACTGGATCTCGCCCCGGGACCCGGACATCTGGCCATCGAGGTCGCCAAGCTCGGCAAGCAGCAAGTCAGTGGCCTCGATATCAGCGAGACCTTCGTGCGCATCGCGACGGAAAATGCGAAGGCTGCCGGGGTTGCTGTCGACTTCCAGTACGGCAACGCCGCACAGATGCCCTACGCCGACGCCACCTTCGACCTCGTCGTCTGCCGCGCCGCCTTCAAGAATTTCACCGACCCCATGGCGGCACTCGAGGAGATGCACCGCGTCCTGAAGCCGGGCGGCAAGGCGCTCATCATCGATCTGCGCAAGGATGCACCGCTCGAGGCCATCGACGAGCACGTGGGCCGGATGGGCTTGAACCCCATGAATGCCTTCGTCACCCGGCTCACTTTCCGGCACCTGCTTCTGAAACGGGCCTACACCCAGGAGCACTTCGAGCGTCTTGCCGCGGCGACGAAGTTCCTGCACCATGAACTGCGGAACGACGCGATCGGCATCCAGGTGTGGTTGACCAAAGCAGGTGCGCCGGTGGCAAACGCTGCGAAGGCCTGAGCTCCGCCTTCTTCAGGAGGGCGGCGCCAACCGGCTACACCGCCGAGAGATGCACTCGGGGTTTCGCCGTCAAAAACCACCCTCGTCCGCCGAGGGGCCGTAGAGTGCGGGCACGCGCACTTCGTTGAGCCGCAGGTAGACCCCCAGCTGGCCGCGGTGATGCGCCAGGTGGCTGAGCACTGCGTCGGTCAGCGCCACGTGCCGCACCTGCTCGCTGACCACACGGCCGTTCACGAGGAGACGCCAGGTCTTCATCAGGTGTTCATCATTCGTACGGGCAAGGGCGCGCTTTCCCGCCGCGAGGGACTCCTCGAACATTTGTACCAGCTCCTGCGTCGTCCGTGCTGGTTGGGGCTGGTAACGCGACGCTCCCGGGGGATTCAACTCGTACTCTTCCAGCTCGATCATCATTTCGATCCACGCCGGCAGCTTGGCCACGAGGGATGCCAGGTAGCCCATGGGCATCGACTTCGGATGCGGTTTCCAGTCGTTGCGGCCTTCGGGCACCCGCTCCAGCGTGCGGCGCGTGCCATCGGCCTCGCGTTCGAGCTGAGCCAGGAGGAACTCGGTCATTTTCATGGGGTCTCTCCTCGATGCGTGGTAGGGGCTCCCAGGTCCAGCGCCATTCCGTCAGCTGCCGAGAAGCCGCTTGCCGCCGGCATCGTGGAACCCACGAAGGGCTTCGAGGCGGCGGGACTCGGCCTCCAGCAGCAGTTTCTCGAAGGCAGGATCCTTGCGCAACGGGTCGAAGTGCGGAGAGATGGCCAGCGTCGGCGATGCAAGATAGCCGCCGGTGACGCCGCGCTGCATCCGCGCGAGCCCCAAGCTGTGCTCGCCTGCCGCGCACAGCATCCAGCCCTCCTGGAAGAGAGATTCCGGATCCTCCACGACGGCGAGTTCCGTCATCCGGTCCATCCTCGCCGAGACAGAGAGCATCTCTTCCCGGCGCCCCTCGATCCACGCCATCAACCAATCCATCCACAAGCGGAAGGCCGGAATCGTGGAGGTGTCGCGCAGCTCGAGTAGGATGGTGCGCGCCTCGTCGGGGCGCCCGGCCAGTCCCAAGCCGACCGCCCGGGTCGGGTTGTCCTGCTCCCCGAGGTTCAGCAAGCGCTCGAGGTCGCCAGCTACCAACAGCGTCTGCGCGACGCTCGTAGGGACGTTGGGATCGAGCCGCCGCGCCTCCGCGTGCGCCGCGATGGATTGCTGGTAAAGCCCGCAGTATCGGCACACGTGGACGAGCCCGGCGAACAAGTCCGGATCGTTGCCGTGGCGTGCCGCTTGACCCAGAAGGCGCACCATCGCCTGCGACGCTTGTCCCATGTCGGCCTGGAGGTGCGCGTAGAACCGGTGAGCGACGGAGAGCTCGGGGCTCAACTCCAGGGCGCGGTGGAATGCCTCTTCGGAGCGCGCGTAGTTGGCCTTCGCATCCTCGATGTATTTGCCAATGACAAAATGGCTTCGTCCTAGATGCGCCCAGGCCGGAGCGAACCCCGGATCCTGCTCGACACACTGCAGGTACAAGTCGCGTGCCATCGGGAGTTGGTCGTATTTTCGGGCCAAGTCGTTGGCCCGCAAGTAGAACTCGTAGGCACGGGCACTGCGGGGCGCGTCGGGAGTCGGCCGACCGTCGCCGCGACTCGAGAGTCGGGGCGACAGCGCCTCGACCACGCGCCGCGTGACGTCATCCTGCAGTCGGAACAAGTCGCCGAGCGACGACTGCACCGTGTGCGAGGCGAGCAGCGTTCCCGCTGGAGCCTCGACGAGCTGGGCCGTGGCGCGCAACTCGTCGCCGGAGCGCAGCAACGTCCCCATGACCACCAGATCCACATCGGCCTCGGCCGCTACCGCCTTCAGATCGGGCGACTCGCGATCGAACCGCGCCGCCGTGGCGCTGGAACGGACTACCAGCGAGTCGATCCCTGAAAGCGAAGTCGCGATGGCATCCGGGAGACTGAAGGCGAGGAAATCCGTCTCCGGATCGCCACGCAGGACCCGAAATGGCAGCACCACCATTCGGGTGAGGGCGCGGGCGAGAGCCGGCGTACTGTCGCTGCTGCTGCTGCCCTGCACCGCGCGGAGTTCCTGGGCCATGCTGTCCGCCGTCGCCGGCCGCTCCGCAGGTCGCTTGGCGAGGGCGCGCCGGATCACGCGATCGGCAGCTGCGATGGCCGGGGAGCCGGTGAGCGCGGGTGGCTGCTCGTGCAGCGTGGCGTGCAGGATCTCGATGGCGGTGCCGCCCTCGAATGCCGGCCGACCGGCGAGCATCTCGAAGAGGATGGCGCCGACCGCAAAGAGATCGCTGCGGGCGTCGAGTGGCTTGCCGGCAATGATCTCGGGCGCCATGTAGCTCGGTGTGCCCATCACGAAACCGGTGCGTGTCAGCTTCTCGTCGGTGCCGAGGGCCTCCGCCCCCTCCGGATCGATGGGCAGCGCCAAGCCGAAGTCGAGAAGCTTCACGCCGTGAGGGGTGAGGAACACGTTGGAGGGCTTGAGATCGCGGTGCACGAAGCCGAGGGCGTGCAGCGCCGACAGCGCCGACAGCACGTCGAGGCCGATCGGGATGGCCTGGGCCACGCTCAAGGCGCCGCGCCGCAACCGCTCGGAGAGGGACTCGCCCTCCAAGAGCTCCATGGCGATGAAGAGCTCGCCGTTCTCCTCACCGATCTCGTAGAGCTGGCAGACATTCGGATGGTTGACGCTCGCCGCGGCCCGAGCTTCTCGCCAAAAACGCTTGCGCCCGCTCTCGTCCTGCACGACCGACGAGAGCATCTTGAGCGCGACGTTGCGACCCAGCCGCTCATCGCGCGCCGCGTACACGATTCCCATCCCACCCTGGCCCAAGGTGCGGGTGATCATGTAACGCCCGATGCGCTGGCGATCCCTTGCTTCGACGCGCGCTCCCGGTTCGACCCGCGCTCCTCCCCGCAGCCGGTCGTAGAGCGCGCGCAGCCCTCTTCGCTTCGCGCCGGAAGTCAGCTCGGCTGCGGAGGGGATCGCTTGTCTCGTCGGTGACTTTTCCGTCGGCTTTTCTTCCACCTACCATCCTCCGAAGCGGACGACTGATGATACTCCCGAGCCCCGAGGTCTGCACGCGGGCTGGTGCTTCCACCCAGGACTCCGGGGGCACGAGGCAAGCGGAGGGAGTCGAGGCCAGCAGAAACCATGGCCTGGCGCCGGCGGTGGGGTGGATCGCCCCACGGTTCGCGGCCGGTGCAGTAGGATCAGACGTCGGGCCGGATGGAAGGGAAACACGAGGAGGCGAAGCAGCCATGAGCCCAGAAGATTTCCTGGTGCAGATTGGAATCTGTCATCACATCGTCAGAAGGAACGTGGGAGAGATCACGCACGAGGAAAGCCTGAAGCAGCCGGAGCCAGCCGGCAACTGCGTGAACTGGGTGCTGGGTCATCTCGTTTCGGCGCGCAGCGAGTTCTTGCGCGGGCTCGGGGCCGAGCCCGTGTGGGGAGAGGCCGATTGCAGGCTCTATGAACGACACGGGCAACCGATCAAGGGCGCTCGGGAGGCGAAACCGCTGGAAGAAATCTGGAAGGCGTACGACCTCACCCAGGAGCGGATTCGGAAGGCGGTCTCCGAGCTCACGCCGCAGCAACTGGCCCAGAAGGCGCCGTTCAGCCCGTCGAACAACCCGAAGGAAACCGTCGGATCGCTACTGACGGTTTTTGCGTTCCACGACGCCTACCACACGGGCCAAACGGGAGTCCTGCGCCGGATCGTCGGCAAACCAGCGGCGGACCTGTAGATGCCGGCGTCGTCATGAACGCGCGGGCTTCGCGCCTGCCGTGTGGCCTGCCGGCCGCGCCGATGACAGTACATTCTTGAGTTGTGCGGGGCGTGTCGGTCGGGTGAGAAACGCATCGAATCCAACCGCCTGCAGCCGCTCCGCCTCTGCAAGCCGCCCCCGCGTGGTCAACAAGACGAGCGCGGTAGATCCGAGGGCGGGATCGCGCCGGATCGCCAGCGCCAGCTCTTCCGGAGTCTGGTCCGAAACGTCGTGCGCCACCAGCGCGACGTGGAACGGCTCGCCAGCCTCATGCGCCGCCCGCAGGGCGGCGAGCGCAGCGCTTCCCGTCGACGCACAGTGAACCTGCGCCTTCCAACCTGCGAGCTGCTCCGCGAGCACGGCGCGGACCTTCTCGTGGTCGTGCAGCACCAGGAGGCGCCGTCCTTCCAGGGTCGCGACCGGCGGCGGAATCGGCGCCTCGATGTCGAGCGGTAGCCTCAGAGTGAACGAGAAGGTCGAGCCCGAGCCCGCAGTGCTCGTCACCGCGATCTCACCGCCCATCAATTCCACCAGCTCCTTGGAAATCGTCAGACCCAATCCGGTGCCCCCGTAGCGCCTCGTGATCGAGCCGTCGGCCTGGGTGAATTTCTCGAACACGCTGGAGATCTTGTCGGGCCGGATACCGATGCCGGTGTCTTCCACCGAGAGACGCAGCCGCGCGCTGAGCGCGTCTCCGTCCAGCTTCTCGACGTTGATGAGAATGTGACCTTCGTGAGTGAACTTGATGGCGTTGGCCACGAGATTCATGAGTGCCTGGCGGATGCGCCCCGCATCGCCGACGACCCGGTGCGGAAGGTCCGGCGCGTAGCGCACGATGAGCTCGAGACGCTTTTCCTCTGTCTTCTCCGAGACGAGCGTGACCACTTCGTCGACCGCCGCCGTGAGATCGAAGGGAATGGGCTCGATCGAAAGTCGGCCCGCTTCGATTCGCGAGAAATCGAGAATGTCGTTGATAATCGTGAGCAACGATTCTCCAGAGCTCTGGATGATGTCCACGCACTCCCGCTGCTCGGTCGAAAGAGGTGTCTCCAGGAGAAAGCTGCTCATGCTCAGAATCCCGGTCATGGGGGTGCGGACCTCGTGGCTCATGTTGGCGAGGAACTCACTCTTCGCCCGGTTCGCGGCCTCCGCGGATTCCTTGGCACGCAGCAACGCGTCTTGCGATCGCCGCAGCACTTCGAGGTTGGTGATGTCCTGGAGCATCAGGATGCATTCAACGACGCGGTTGTCCGGCGTCTTGATCGGCATCGC